>ERZ1026864.748-NODE-748-length-17691-cov-6.481515_pt1 | contig 17691 bp, 10 predicted proteins | sample MGYA00380162_ERZ1026864 | MGnify/ENA primary metagenome ERZ1026864 (study PRJEB33269, sample SAMEA4719798) | human gut metagenome | biome: human-associated habitat; feature: organic feature; material: feces | place: Cameroon | collected 2013-10 ... | reverse complement strand
CCATACCTTTTTTCAGTTGCATGCCGACACCTCCTCTGAAAAACTATTAATTTTTCGTGTTCTTTTGATTGGGTTTAATCGTTTAAATATCTCATCAATTATTTTAACATCATACACTGTTGTAATGTACGCACTCTATTATGATTACCTTACCATTGTACCAAGTTCATGAAATAATTGCCCAAATATTCGCATTTCTTTGCGTCTTATCCCAGTGGCAATTTGGCGCTTACGATAATTTTCTCTTTATATATTCTGCTGGCTTAATATGGTTGCAATATAATCATTTACTTTAGTTTCAAATTTATTTTTTCCGCTCATAGTATTATCATAGAAAATCGTTCTATATCCTGAAATATCAAACGGTAGTTTTTGTCGTAGTGCCGCGTCGCATAACAATATTACATTTTTTCCGATTGCATGAGCATAGCCTAACTCATAAAAAACATTGGGATTATCCGGTGTAATGTCTGCAATAATTATATTTGCCGTTCTTATAGAATTTATTATATCCGTAAGAATAGGGGTTGCCCCTGTCTCCTCGTCAGCCCGCTTCAACCTAATATTTTTTCAACATAAATGATAGAGGAACTGTCACAACCTCTATTCCATCAACTAAAAGTTGTAAAACAGATGGATCCATTTTAATCTCAATATGAATTTTCTCTTTTTGCAATTGAGGCACAGCCCCGGCTGCCCCCATCGGCTGCCAAGAACCTTTTGTAAGATGTTTCACATCATATTTAAACACGTTACCTGAGATGCCAGCACATATGAAATCATCTTGACTTAAATAATTTAAAATTACACCTGCTTCTTCGCTCCTTTGTATATCACAGGATTCAAATTCAATATCTACAGAAACAGCACCCGATAACATTTTGTCTTCAAGCAAAATCTCGCCAACTAACGGCTGTATTTCGCCTGTCACATCTGAATTCCCCCAAAAAGTGCACTCTGCATCAGCTTACTCAGCCCTATCAGAACCTGGTCTTACTATTATCCGTAGCATCCCGGAATGCCATCTCGTGCCCATTTTGGCGAAGCCTATCCAGATATTCATACACAGCATCATCATTCCAGTTGTCTTCTGAATGTCTCTGCATGGTAATAGCCCGGAAGAGCAACGCATATTCATAAGACAATGAAGTATCAAATACACCAATATCATCCGTATTAATAGATATCCACAGATTCGGTTCATCCTGCCTGTCATCCAGATGATAATGATTAAACACAATCGCCGGATGTTTCATAAAATACTTAAAATTGCTTATCAGCACATTAGATGTCGGATTACATTCAATCGCTATGCCTTTTTGCGCGATCTGCTTCCTTAAGGCTTTCTGCATTTCTCCTACTAAATCCACATACCACTTTTTAACAGTAAAATGAATCTGCTTTATAGCGTTCTTTTTTACTTCTACATCATAATGATACCAATAATATAATGATGCCGTAAGCTTATCCTCTCTGAACTTCCCAAGTTGTGCATTTCCGGCCTTGGGCGTCATAAATTCTTCGTATGGATCCTGGCGTAATTTTTTAATTTCCCGGAAAGCACCACCTTCATATTGTCTCGGATGGTCGCCCCGCAAGTGCCAGCTGGCATAATAAGCATCCAAAATATCACCATGCAGATTACTGTTAATTTCATTCTGCCTGTTAGCATAAATATCGCTGATCAATGCCCTGGCATCACATTTCATTTCTTCTCTGTGATCTGCGGAAATTGTAATCCCCCATTCAACAGATCGATATAGCAGCCATATAAGATCATCCAATCTATCCTGCTGTGACTGATAAACACTCATATGTTTCTGCATATAATAATCTTCGGGACAGATCCCCAAAGCGATTGCATGTCCCAGTCTGTCATTTTTCTGCAATTCCAGGAAATTTATTGCTTCATCTATTGCACGTATTCCATCCGTAATATCCAGGAAATCTTCTCCGGCATGGTATGTAAGACCTAATTCTTCATAGTGTTCTACCGTTGTCCGATACCATGGAATCTTATACCTCAGCTCTGATACATAACGCAGGTATCGAAATTCAGTAGCGAATGTCTCCGGACGGCATCCTATTTCATTAGAGCAGGCATCAATGCCATATACTCTCTGCCCTTTTCCCTGTTCCCATATAATGTACTTTCTCAGTCCACGCGCACAACGTTCTGCTTTTGTACGACTTACATCATTTCGAGGATAAATGATTAGTTTTCCTTCCTTTTCCAGTTCCTGGCTGTTGAATGCCTTCTTAGGAAAATGAAGAACATAATAATTGTCGGGGATTTCCTTTTTATCGGAAGAACCTTTTTTATCGGGAAAAATTATCTGCCGATCCAGTTCTGCTATATATCCTCTTATGTTTTTCTTGGAGGGAAACACCATGATCCTTGTTTCAAATGATTGAATGTAGTTTTCCTTCCGGGCAGCTACTACTGCCAACCTCTGTGCCTCCACATTATACTCATTATACTTTTCAAATAACAGATTCTTTCGATCCTGATACTTTGAAAAGTTGCGAAACCCAACCCCACGATTGACCTGGATCAATTCACTTCTAAATTGATGTTTGATCAACAGATACAAATAAAACAGCTTCTGCTCATACACAGAAAAACAGTTGGGATTCCTGTCCTGATATATTCTGATAAAACAATTATACAAAAATGCTCTTTCACCCGACAACAGTCTGGTGTCCGCCTCATCCTGTACATTATAAAAGCCTCGGGATATCACATAATCCAGGCATTTCCCCTTATGGTTTGGCTGTTCAAATCGAACTCCATACAATTGTCTTAAAGCCATCACCAGTGTTTCCATCCGTCTTATCAATGGAAACTTGCAAAACTTTTTAAATTCCATCTCAGGATCTTCGTCAGAACTAGGTGCCGCCTCAGACATCATTCTTCTAAATAGCAGTGCCCTGATCATGGCGGCATACATAATACGTTCCTTCCAGGATATCACGTTATCGCCAATACCTCGCGAGATATGCATATCCCTGTTCACCTGAAAACGCTCCTCTTCGCCAAGCAAGGGTTCAATCTGTGCGGGATGATTCATCAGACTCGCCCATGATAAAGCAAAAGATTGCGTGGAACCATTTAAGTGAAAATGATTCTCTGCTGTTCCCTTACTGAGCATATTATTCAATCTGACATCATCCGTTATGATCACTGCCGGCCATACAAACTGATGTTTTTCTTCCCCATAATCGTTAATAACGTCTCTGTGCGCCAGCCACGCTGTTGTAAACAGATCCTGCCCCAGCCTTTTGGTTATCGAATTCCAGTTCAGCACCTGTTCCAGTTTCACAGCAATATTTCCATCCCGCTTTACCAGAACATTTCCTGCATACAGATAGAGCAGAGAAAAGATTCCCTTTTCTCTGCTTTCCTCTGCAAGCGAATCATATCTGTATTGCAGCTCGTCTTCCGAGTATTCCGGACAGACGCCATACGCTATACGAAGATAATCTTCCCCGGAGTAAAACAATACCCTGCCGTTATCATAAGTACTCCCTTTTTTCTGTTCCTTCAGTTCTCTCAATACACTCTCCGGAGTTGTCTTCCGGAAAATAATATCCAGATCTTCCCTCTCCTGATGCATGTGCTTCTCCTATGCCTCTGCCTGCTACCTCATTGATTCTTTATTCCTGCGGTGTTATTTCCGTATCTACAACCACTTTCTTTTTCTTTTGCGGAGTTTTAGGTGGAGTTGCGTCTACCGGTGTCTCTGCTGGTATATCTTCCTTTTTGTCAAAGATTACTACTTCTTGCTCTTTATTTTGCTCTTTATTTTGCTCTTTATTTTGCTCTATGTTTTGCTCTTTCTCTTTATATTTTTCTTTAATTTCTTTAATTATTTCCGTAATTTGAGCATCTGTCAGTGAAATTTTTTTCTCGAATGTTCTTCTAAAGTATTGCATGATTTCACCTAGCATTTTTGATGAATAGAAAATATTTTTAAGTACCGCATTTTTCTTCCATATTTTCTCATCAACTGTATCCGTATTATATATACTTTCCGGATCTATCGTCAGTTTTATTTTGTTTTCAACAGCATCTTTTAAATCGTCATGAATTTGTGATAAAGACATTTCTTCACTAGGGTCAACAAATAGCCATGAATACTTGTTCTTATACTCTTTGTAATAAGAATCCATATTGTATTCATTACATATAAAGAGAATCTGCAAGCTATTCAATTCATTCGGTTGTTTTTCAACACACGTCTTAATTCCGGCATTTATGTCTTTAAGCTGTTCTAAGAATCCTTTTTTCTCTCCAACAGTTTCTTTCTGTGTCTGCTGTACACCCTTCCTGTATTCTTCCAAAACTTTATCAACCCAAGTCATACCATTTAATTTTTGTGGAGAAGCATAACCCGGCATCAAATATTTCCTCCATCTTCGCAGTACAATGTTAACATTTGACAAAGTATTTAATACAGTGCCCCACTCCTTTTGCCTGCTTATATTTATTTCTCTGACGACATTTGAGTTAGATTTTTCTTTGATCAAATAACTATAATAGTCACTGCCTTCTCTTACAATATAATCCCATGGATTGAGAACATCGAAGAATACCCTTTCTCCGTCAACACTAAAGAAAAGAAGACTCTCTATACTCTTCTTCTTTTTCCATTCAAGAAGCTGTTCTGCTGAAAAGATGCTTTCAGGTACCGCAAATGAATACACTAGATATCTGTCAGTCTTTTCATCCTTCTGAGGGGTATCGAATGCTTTTCCCTTCATTCCCATAAAGTCAGCAATTTTCGCATATTGCCTGCTTTTACTTTTTTTCTTTATACTGTCATGCAATGCTTCTGCAAACCACTCATTCAGGAAAATGCTTATAAACATGCAAAATGCATCATCTGCAACAATCGCTTTTTGAAATTTTTCTTTCCTATCCCCGCATAAGTACTCCAGCAGTTCTCTATATGTCCAGCCAATAGTTCCGCTCTTCTTACGCTTCTCAATTTTTTCTACCGTCTTCAGGAAATTAGTATACTCTTCATGCAGCATATGATTCATACACCAGCTTTCCAGAAAATAGCTCTTATAGGATCGGATATTTTCTTTTAATTTCTTAGCCTCCGCTTCTGCCTGTTTCCAATCCTCTCCATATAGCATTTCTTCATTAATCTCCGGAACTTTGCCAAACTTTTTTAACAACTGTGCCAGTTCCCGCATATTTTTAGGCATATAGTCCGCAGAATCATCTTCTCCATCATATATGATAATACCTGTCCGGCTATAGATTAACCCTGCCAGCTGCAGTCGCATATCTTCGTTTATAGTGGCTGTCTCTCCAAAAACATTATAGGATTCGCTTCCACTCTTCACATAATACTCCAGCGATAATGAAAGCCAGTCCTCCTCTGCCATCTTGTCCAGCTCCGGCAGCTCTACAATATGATTCACTGGCAGAAGCTTCAACAAATAACCAAAAGCAAGTTTACTACATTCTTCCTTCGCATTTTCCGGTTCACACTCACGCAAATCCTTATTATTCTGCAGGTATCGCTGATACATAACATGCATCAGCTGTGTATGATCCGCTGCCATCAGAATGATCACGTTCGGCAGCGCCAGATAATTTCGTATTTCCTCACAGCAACGATAGATATCCGCGGTGCTGATATCTACATCATCTATCGGTATTACTAAAAAACGGCTTGCTTTGCGTTCCTTTTTATCATTCAAAAATGTTTCCAACAGGAGTTCTATCAATTCCTGAAGGTTCTTTTTCAGTCTGCTGCTGTTGCCCAGGGACGCAAGTGCCTCCAGATCATCCTCATCCCGATCAACAGTTTTAGAGCCATTGATATGATCAATGGCTCTATAACACTTTGAAAACAATTCCATTATTTCACATTTTCCAAGGAATTGATAGTTATCCTGTTTTTCGCATTTCTCCTGCAGCTTATAGAAAAGACGTGAAAGTACGACTCTGACAATAGATTCTCCACTATCCAATGCAGCCGGATCCACAGAATCCAATACTATAAAATCCGCTTCTGTAGATTCCTTTGCAAGAAAGCGCGCAAAAGATTTCATAGCAGTCGTCTTGCCCTGTCCACGATGCGCACAAAAAGCTATAATATTATTAGGTGTTCTCTGAAATAATACATTACTGCAATCTGTCTTATCTTCATTCTCAGATAGCAGTTTCATCTCGCTGACGATTTCACTTACTAAAGCCTTAGCCTTTTCATATATAGGCGAAAAGAACATATCATCCGTCCATTCTGTTTCGATCTTCGCCCGATTTTCATCCCCTTGATATACAATTATCCGCATATGATTCCCTCTTATGTTTTCAGCTTTCTTAAAGTTTATTGATTAATGTATTTTTCAAATCTTTTCCAGTAATGATAGCTGTGTACAGCCCGTTCTATTTCCTGATTGACCTCCCTTACTTCTCCGTTGTCATTCATTTCACCGATATTGAAATGGATGTCCCATTGCTGGGGATCCTGCCCACATTCCTGTAAATATGCTATAAAATCCTGAATTTCACCTCTATCGTCTTCCGGTATCCCGCTATCTGCATCATTGCAGAAGTCAACGATAACCTTCTTCCAATCCAACTCCCAATATTCGCAATATTCATAAATTCTGGAAAATACAGAAATATAATCTCTCATTCTCTTCGGGTATATTGTCAGAGACATTTCACCCGGCTTTACATATTGCATAAAAAAGCTCTCAGTGCCTTCCCTTTTTATAAAAGAATAAATTCCTATAATCCCTTGATCCATCATTTGTTGAAATTGTGCTATTATATAACCGGCTTTCCTTAGACAATCTCCTTCTGTCAGCTTCCTCAATACATCATCACATTGTTGAATTGCTCTCTTGACTTTACCTTCAAAAGCGAAACGAGGAATATTCATCGCATTATATGCCTCATGCTCATTCCGTTTTGTAACATCAATCCAATAATTTTCAAGCTCCCTGACAATTCTATCTTTATCTAATTCTTCCATTTGATCTTCTACTTGATCAAGCATCATATAATTATCGGGATAAATACACTCTGCGATCACTTCACTGACATCCGGTTCCTTATCATTTGCCGCCAGCTTCCATATTGCCGTAACCACTTCCCTAAGAATTGATTCTGTTCTATCTGCATCTGTTAAATTGTAATTATATGCTAATATCCTGATCTCGTCCCGGTCGTCAACATCCTCTCTCTTCATCCCGAAACGTAACTGTAGCTTTATCATCCACCATAGACTCAATACAAGTGTCAGCCACTCATTATAACTTCTTTTTAAACCAACATCCGCTAATCTGTCCAAAAACTCCACATAATCACGATTTACATTCTCATCCTCAATATATGTCACAAGCTTTTGTACACTCGCGCTCCATAGAGCATCTGTCTCTTCGTTACTCAGGCTTGGCATAAAAATAAAAGGTATCATGCGATAACCGCCATCATTTACCGGAAGAAAACGCAATGTCAAAATACTTTTTACTAATTTCTTCTTAGTGACAAATTTTACGATAGAATACTCTTTTATATCAGATGAAGCAGTGTTGTACGAAAACTCGTCATCCTGCTTGCTGATTTTTCTGAACATATCGTATTGATTCTCTGTCACCGTCTGAGAATATACATAAGCTGCATTTGCTTTCCCGGAATGGAGTATAAGCTTTGATATCCCATAGGATAGTTCATGCAAATCCTGCAGATTCTGAACCGTGCAGCTATGAACCTTCATCATATATTTGGCAGACAGCAATAAACCCGTTGCCGCCTTGGTAATCACATGAATATGCACTGCTTTTACGAATTCATTTTGAAATTCGTCTTCCTCCAGCCCCTGTGTAGCCTGTCGTTGAACTTCTGCCCAAATCGCCTTGCTGATTCTGTCCAGACAATCCTCGATGCTTCTTCCGTGCACTACAGTATCTTCGCAAAGCAAAATATTAGGAAGCCTATGATACGTCACATAAAATCGAGCTATCTTTTCATAGCGTGCAAAAAAAGCTGCATCCGTCAAAAAAACCGCTGCGCTTTCTTTCATCTGCCTTCCTGTGACCTCTTCCAGTATCTGTCCCATTAAGTAGGCGCGTCTAACCAAGAATATCACATAATCCCATTCAGGTTGCAAAGTATATAAATACCATTTTTCAGCTAACTCAAAGCCCTCATCCTTCAAGTAATTACGCACTATTTCTTCATTCACACACATTCCCCCGACGCGCTTCTTACTTCAGAACTTCATAGATCCTATTCAAGATACCCCTTACAAAACTTGTTACATTATATGTATGATATATTATATGAATATTTGTAAAATCTATTCCCATTCTGCCATCAGCAAAAACAGACGTTTTCTGATGTAATAATAATCGCTCTTTCCTTTCTGCTAACCGATTCGAATTGTTAGAGCTTCTCCGGTATTTGGTTTGCCTACTGTCTTTGGTTTGCCTACTGTCTTTGGTTAGCCTACTGTCTTTGGTTAGTCCACTATCTTTATTTAGTCTACATCCTTGTCCTTCGTATCCTAAATATATCAATTCAACTATAACATGCAATTTTCATGTTTGCAAGCGCATGTTAGCGCATTTTTTCGACTTTTTCACAGCCAACAGCAGTGAATACTCACACAGGAACTGTGGACTTAGGAAAATATCAAACAGGGATCTGCAATAATAGGGAAATTTCCTCTGCAACTTTGAGAACTGCCCTCTGCAATAATTGGTATTTTTATTATACAAGAAACAGCATGATAAAACGCTATTGAGTTTCCTCCGCCACTTCACTGCTCTTAAGTGTTAAAGTATATCCGTCCCGTCCTGCAAAATAGAACATAATTGCCATTAACGTAACCGTAATCTGTCCGCTGACCAGCACCATCTCTGCCATACCAAAGCACAGGATTGCCAGAAGGAATACGATGCAAGTCCAGTTACCTTTTAAGCATAACCGGAAAGCTCTATACAGACTATACAGGTATATCAGAAAAAACAGGATTCCCGGTATGATTCCGTAATCATAGGCTATCTGCAGGAACATATTATGAGCATGACCATAATATGTATCTCCTGATATCCAAAATCCCGAATGTTGCTTATCGTGCCCTACTAAGTTCAAATGATTCCAATAATATGTGTAAATAATTTTTCGTGCTTCTGTAGAAGACCAATAGGCCAATTCTCCTGATGGATTGAATGGATTATCCGGATTACTCCCAGCCTCAACCTCTATCTCCTGTGCATCCAGTTCTTCAGCATGAACAGGCAATGCCTGAATAAAATCCATTAATTGTGGTATCCAACTTTGAGAACTAACCCCTATCAGCTCCAATACTCTCCCTACATCAACATATAGTGCCCGTTCAAAGGAAATATATTTCTCACTATTCCATGGATCAAAAGAGCACACGCTCTCCCCCTCTACATACTCTCCCTCAAACCATACAGGATGATGGAGGATCGTGGGTAAATACCGTATACTTAAATAGCATACAGGGAATGACAAAACGACGCATACCGCCAGTGTCACCGCATGTAGCACCACTCCGTAAAAGGTCTTCCGTTTAAAAATATTATAACCTAAAATAACAAATGCCGTCACTGCTACGATCCCTAAAATCGGTGCCTTTCCCCCGGTAAAAACAGTAAAACTTATCATTGCAGCACTCATAAAGAAATAAAAAAATCGAATCCACCATTTTTTATTCTTTTCCCTGCTGTAAATCCACTTTACCAGGAATGCACAGAATACAATCATATAATGCATGCCGTTCTGCGTTTCTCCGGAATATAGCCCCCTATATCTGACATAATCATAAGGACGGAATCCAAAGGCTATGATCTGTTGTCCGAAGAACCACAGAATGATCCCTGTCATCATTCCATCAAAGAAATCCTCTGTTCTCTCCTTCGGGATCCCTATCACTGCAAAACCACCATAGATTAACAAGTACCATAACGGTACGATCCCCTCATGCACAGACAATTGCATTAACACAAGGCATAGCCACGTACACCAAAATACCGGTTGCTTTATCCTGGCAAAAAGCTCAGTGTAGCTTTTCTCCTGATACACATAAATCATCAAATAACTCCACACTGCGATATTCAACACCGCTGTGATCCATTGTCCCTTATATTGCCAGCAATTATTCCCTATGATGCAGGCAATGATTGCAAGTATCACACATACCGGAGTCCACAATAAATAGGGCTTTGCTTTTTCTTTTTCAAATTTAATCGAAGGAAGGAGTAGTAATACCATTACTACTCCTGTCAGATTGGTAAAAGTCATCTGGGTTGTACCAAGGGCACTTCCCCGTCTCTGGTCAATGATCCCCAGAAAAACAAAGCATAACGCATACCACCATTTATACAGCTTCTCTTTGGTCATACTATGCATACCTATAACTCTCCTTGCATGAACTTACTCTACTATAATGCCTCCCAGTACTGTAATGTCCTGTCTCTTTAACAGTTCCAGTTCACCGGCTACTTCATTGTACAATGTAGATCCGGCTTTTTCTACCAATACCACGCCCTGCATGGCATCCATTTTCTCCATCGCCTCTGCATCGTATAACACATTATCCAGAACGCTTACACCGATCTGCTCCTTCTCCAATGCTGCCTTAAGGCTCTCGCATACCTTATCCGCTCCGGCGCTCATGTTACATCCCATGAGACAGATATTGTTCAATCCATTTTTGACTGCCGTAATCTTTATCGCCGCGAAAGCCAGTTCCATGGATTGCTCTGCCGTAAATTTCCTCTTACCGTAATGACGCAGGGAATCCACCCATTTATCCAGGAATACTTTTCTGCCGGATTCCCGGACGACCAATCCGATCTGCGGAATGCCATATAGGCTCTGCAGTTCATCTGATTCTCTCAGTCTGGTATTAAAAATATATACCATACAAATAACTACCGCATATACAAAAGCAAATAATACTGCACCTAACAGTACATATTTTTTGCTGACTGCCGGTGTCGGTATAGGATTTTCTTCTGCTGTCACACTCTGTGCTGGCTGTTCCGGCTGTTCCGAGTGCTCTGCTTCCTCCCAGGTCAAAAGTTCATAATACTTCTTCTGTTCCTCGGTAAAATCTGCCTTTGTCGCAGCAATCGTCGATTGCAGAGATGCGATCTCATTTCTACACTTTATCTGCTCATCCATCAGATCCTTATTCATAACAGAACCGGTGGTCTCAGATACCAATACCAGTGCATGTTGGTCCAGCTCATTGTTTAACTGTTTCTGTTCCTCAGAAATATATGTTTTTACCGCTTCTGCCAGTTTCTGACAAGCTTCCGTATCCGACTGCAGAATTGACACCTTTACGCAATTCGTTCCTAAGGTCATTTCTTTGCTCAGAATGGTCAGGTTTGACACCGGTTCTGCGGAGATCAATTCTCCCACATAGCCGGCATCTATTCCGGTCTGCTGCGCTACCCAATCATATAAGCCAACATTATTTAACAGGGATGTATATAAAGCTCCCAGCTGTCCATCCATCGATCCGTCTGCTGTCTGCACCTGATAGATCAACTCTGTCTGAACCGTCTGTAACGGATTCAACTGCATGTAAATTGAATTCTCTGAATATGTCTTCTTCAAATCATATTCCTTCTCATCATCTACTACTGCCAGCACCGTTGCCAGACTTTTGTCATCCAAGCTTTGCTCCAGCTGTGTCAGCTGTTCCTCTACGGTTGTTTCTTCCTGCACAACCGTTTCCGGCTGTTGTACATTTTGTACCGTACGGAGAGACTTCATATAGCTGAAGCTTCCCAGTAATACTGCGCCCAATACCAGCGCCACGATCATTCCACGCCAGTGTGACAAAACATCTGCTATCATGTCTAATAAGTCGATTTCTCTTGTCTGCATTGTTTTATGTTCCTTCCTTTAAAAATCCCCGGGCATTACACCGGTTCATAAAATGTATCCGGGCAATTCGGGTCAAACACCTCATTGCAGGTCATCACGGTAACCAGATTCTCCGTCTCCGACAAATTGATAATATTATGAGACCACCCCGGAATCATATATACTGCCTCTATGTTATCACCGGATACTTCGAATTCGACCATCTCTCCGGTATTAATGTTTCTCTCCTGAATCAGGCCATGCCCAGCCACCACAATGAATTGCTCCCATTTACTGTTATGCCAATGCTGTCCTTTTGTAATTCCCGGTCTGCTGATATTAATCGACACTTGTCCACAATTCAAGGTATGCATCAGTTCCGTAAAAGATCCTCTATCATCTTCATTCATTTTCAATCGAAACTTAAACTTATTTGTAGGAAGATATGTTAAATACAGCGAAAACAATTTCTTTGCAAAAGATCCTTCCGGCATTTCCGGCATCAGCAGTGACTCCGGCTGCGTCTTGAACTCCTGTAGCAGATCCACAATCTCCCCTAACGTAACCTTATGAGTAACCGGTACACAACAGTATCTTCCATCTGCTCTCAATACCGTCTCTACCCCGTTAAACTCACAATGTTGCTCTTTCCCCTCCATGAGATCAAACATTCCTTCAATAAGGTCATCTATGTAGAGCAGTTCCAGTTCTGTTGTTCTGTCATTTACTGTAAACTCTTCATCATTTGCTACTGCCCAACAGAAGGTGCTGACTGCAGAGTTATACTTCGGTCTGCTGTGTCCCATCAGATTAGGGAATCGGTATATTGCAACTTTGGCATCGGTCTCTTCAGCATATGCAAAAAACAGATCTTCTCCCGCCTTCTTGGAACGACCATATTCGGAATCTCCGAATCTTCCTGACAATGTTGCCTGAATGGAAGAAGAGAGCATAATCGTCGCCTTATTCTCATACTTTTTCAAAGTATCAAGAAGCTGTGACGTGAATCCGAAGTTTCCTTTCATGAAATCTTCCAGATTCTCCGGGCGGTTCACTCCCGCAAGGTGAAATATAAAATCCGCTTTTTGACAGTAAGTATTCAGTTCCTCCTCAGTGGACTGAATGTCATACTCATATATCTCATCAATGTGTATTGCCGATCTGGTACGATTCTTATTATCTCTGATATTTTTCAGGTTATTGACAAGGGCTGTTCCTACCATGCCCTTTGCACCTGTGACTAGGATATTCATTAGTTACTGCCCTTTTCTCCACACCATTTTATTAACAACATTTACGTATCCCTGAATGATTCTAACCACTTTCATGGAAACCGTCTCATCCACATAATCAGGGCAAGGCTTCCCTAAGATTCCCTTTTGCTTCATGTCAATGGCCATGCCGGTTGCCTGGAGAAGTTCCTGTGTCGTAATTCCTGCCAGGATAAAGTCTCCGGATTCCAGTGCTTCCGGCCGCTCCGTAGAGGTCCGGATGCATACCGCTGCAATCGGATGGCCGATTGACAGATAGAAGCTACTTTCTTCCGGTAACGTTCCGGAATCAGACACGATTGCCAATGCATTCATCTGGAGCTTATTATAATCATTAAATCCCAGCGGCTCATTTACTCTCACTCTGGGATCCAACCGGAATCCGCTGGCTTCCAGCTTCTTTTTAGATCTCGGATGGCAGGAGTAAAGAATAGGCATATCATATTTCTCTGCCAGTGCATTGATCGCATTGAATAAGGATTCAAAATTCTTATCCGTATCGATATTCTCTTCTCTGTGTGCGGAAAGTAAAATGTAGTTATTCGGCTGCAATCCCAAACGTTCCAGCACATCCGATGCCTCAATCTTACTTAAATTGCCATGAAGTACCTCCGCCATAGGAGATCCCGTTACGTAAGTTCTCTCCTTGGGCATTCCCATCTCATGCAGATACTTTCTAGCGGGCTCTGAATACGGTAAGTTCACATCAGAGATTACATCTACGATCCGCCGATTCGTCTCCTCCGGAAGGCATTCATCCTTACACCGGTTTCCGGCCTCCATATGGAAAATAGGAATGTGAAGTCTCTTCGCTGCGATAGCTGACAGGCAACTATTGGTGTCGCCCAATACTAATAAAGCATCTGGTTTAATCTCTGCCATCAGCTCATAGCTTCTCGCAATGACATTCCCACAGGTCTGTCCCAGATTTTCACCTACTACGTTCATCCATACATCCGGACCACCCAAATCAAAATCAGACCAGAAAATATCATTCAGATTCTTATCATAGTTCTGTCCGGTATGTGCCACACAGCAGTCAAAATATTCTCTGCAGCGCTTAATCGTAGCTGCCAGACGAATAATCTCCGGTCTTGTTCCCACAATGATCAGAAGTTTGATTGAACCGTTATTCTTCCATTTAAACTCAGACATTTCTTAATCCTCCGCCAGTCTCTCCTGAATATATGCAAGCTTCGCAATAGTCGCTTTAGTTTCTTCCAAATTCAGCATTCTCGTGTTGTTAGAATTAAACTCTGTCAGTGTATTTCTCTTCGCATCGCCTTCTTTGAAATACTTGTCATAATTCAGTCCACGATTATCTGCCGGTACTCTGTAGAATCCACCCAGATCAATTGCCTTCGCGCATTCCTCATTCGTAAGCAACGTCTCGTACATCTTCTCGCCATGACGAATACCAATCACCTTGATATCCTCTTTCTTACCACCGAACAGTTCACATACCGCTTCCGCCTGCGTTCCAATGGTACATGCCGGAGCCTTCATGATCAGCAGATCTCCGTTCTCTCCTTTTTCAAATGCAAACAATACAAGATCTACCGCTTCCTCCAGGCTCATGATGAAACGGGTCATGGAAGGTTCAGTCACTGTGATCGGATTGCCTGCTTTGATCTGATCAATCCACAGAGGGATAACAGAACCACGAGAGCACATAACATTGCCATAACGGGTGCAACAGATCTTTGTCTTCCCCGAATTACGGGACTTGGCAACAGCCACCTTCTCTTCGATAGCTTTCGTAATGCCCATCGCATTGATAGGGTATGCCGCCTTATCCGTAGACAGACAGATGACGGACTCTACACCTGCCTCAATCGCAGCTGTCAGCACATTATCCGTACCGATTACATTCGTACGTACTGCCTCCATAGGGAAGAATTCGCAGGACGGTACCTGTTTTAACGCTGCTGCATGGAAAATATAGTCTACTCCATACATTGCAGAACGCACAGAATTCAGATCTCTCACATCTCCAATGTAAAACTTAATCTTGTCCGCCACTTCCGGCATCTTCGCCTGATACTCATGGCGCATGTCATCCTGCTTCTTCTCATCACGAGAGAAAATACGTATTTCTCCAATATCTGTTTTGAGGAAACGATTTAATACTGCGTTTCCAAAAGATCCGGTACCTCCGGTAATCATTAAAGTTTTTCCTGTAAATAAAGACATATTTATTCTCCTTTTTTATGGCTTTCACAAATAGAACCTAAAAGTGATCCATATATTATATTTTTTCAAACACATTAATGTCTAAACAGCAAAGCCAACCACAGTCTCCGGTCCTTAAGAAAAACACTACCACCACCTCAACGTTTCCGCCTCTGCCGAAAAACACTGTCGCATTATTGCCGCCCTGCTTAGGGATTATCTTTGTGAATTTTCAGAAAATTCTTCTAAAATTACTGTCCGTATTTTACTTACATTAGATGAGTCATTCAAGAAAAAATGTTCACCTTCACATTCAACACACCTGCATATACTACTAGTATATCTCTGCCAATCACTCATTCTTGTTACTAATGGATCATTTTTCCCATCAATACATATAATTCTTACAGCTATCTTTTTAGAAAGTTGGAATTTCCTCACATAGTTATTCAAAATATAAAAATCATTTCTAATAACCGGCAGAAGCTCTTCTGCAAAAAAAGTACTGTCAAGCACTCTCTGTGGAACTTGCCTAATTTTATTTAGAAATACTCTTATCGCATCATCATTTTCAAATAAGAAATCGTGAAACTCCATCTCATCAGGCGGCATGCATGCTAGCAAGAATAATGTTTTAACACTAAACCCTCTCGCCAATAACATTTCTGCAATCTCATAAGCAACTATAGCCCCCATGCTATGCCCTAATAAAAAGATTTCATCAGACCGCAATACCATTTCTTCTATTTCAGAATAAAGACTTCCTATGCAGTCCCTCATAGAATCATATAGCCGTTCATCACATCGCTTCCAATGTCCACTATATTCTATGTTGCATATATCACAGTCCAAACTCTTAATAATTTTATTAAAATTATTAGCACTTCCGCCGGCACAAGGAAAAGTAATCAGTTTCCTGCTCATTTTCTTCCAATCTTAACAACTCCGTCTTCGACATATAAATAAACTGCATCTACTATCGTTCGATGATAATTATCAAAAACAACCATATTTATATTTGAATTACTTTCACAACTATAATCAATACCATCAATATAAATTGCTACCATTAAATTATTGTCTACGGTACAAGGAACTGTTTGTTCAACATGTCCTATATTAACTGAAATCGAAAGGCTCCCATCTGCATTTGATGCAATTACACCTGCATTTCTAGCAATTTTGATATAGTTCTCCTTCCCATAGATATCATCTAAATTAAGTTGACTCAACGAAGACGTATACTGCGGTTTTAAATCTGTTGCATTAAAATCACAATTACCTGCAGCAATCACAGTAAATCGTTCATCATTAACCAATGCCGCCCACTCTGTAAAATCATACGTATTCTTTATATCTTCTGTGATTTCATACGCCTCGTTTGCGCTATCAATCAAATTTTGCACAATTGCATGTGAATCATCAGCAGTTAGAATATAGTTATTCGCTAAAATCTGCCATTCACTATATTCAGTATCATCTCTATGATCCGGTAAAGTATAATTCCGAGAAAGATATTTTTCTAAAAAATCGGTGTATTTCTTAGCCCCTAAAGAATTAACGTGATTAATATTGTAAAAATCCGTCGAAAAATCTATCCCCATTTCCTTATAATAATCATTTGTATTCAAAAAATTATATCCATATTCAGATACAATATCACTCATAGTATTGTATTTAGCATAATCTTCAGACGTTACAGAATAAGGGCAGACAACAAACAACGCATTCAAATCATTTTTCTTCAAATAATTTAATAACTCTACAAGTGTATTTTCATCATTATTCGATAATTTTGCACGCTCACTAGTCTTAACATTCTTTGGCTCTTGTAAATAACACCACGCTGTTTGAAGTTGTCCCCCTTTGTAATCACATTTCATTGCATTATCTATCAAATGCCATGCTGTTTCATTTGATAATGCCTCATAATTTGTATGGTACTTAGCAATATCAAAATACAATGCTATTTCATCTGTCTCTAAAGATCTATTATTCAAGAAAGTATGAATAAGTTCAAAACGGTTCCATCCCATGTCCAAAGCGTCCGATGTGACCCGCAGGCCAACCTCACTACCTACTTCGTCATAGTATTGAAATGCTCTAACGCCTATTACATATAAATCTGGATTTTGATATTTCTGGGCATATTTGATATATGCCAAAATATTCTCTGCTTGAATTGTATTTGTTGCCAAATCATATGATGTAAATCCGCAATCATTATATGCACGTAGCGGTTCCCAATATGTAAACGCCGCACTCCCCCCTATATAAATCACATCGAGAGAATTCTTTTTCTCTTTCTTTATCCCAACAACTGAAATTCTATCATTATAATTAAATTGATTACCTCTGAACAAGTAT
>ERZ1026864.746-NODE-746-length-17703-cov-7.496544_pt1 | contig 17703 bp, 15 predicted proteins | sample MGYA00380162_ERZ1026864 | MGnify/ENA primary metagenome ERZ1026864 (study PRJEB33269, sample SAMEA4719798) | human gut metagenome | biome: human-associated habitat; feature: organic feature; material: feces | place: Cameroon | collected 2013-10 ... | reverse complement strand
ACGAGAGAAGAAAAAGCGCGGCAGCTCCTGCACGCGATGACGGAGATCGATGATCACTTTATCGCGGAGGCTGCCCCGGAAAATACAGAACACAGCGCGGCTTCGGAAGAAGCTGTGAAGTCGGAGACGATCGTGCCAATGAAGCACGCGGACGTCGAGAAAACGAAAACGGACGTGCCGGATGAAGATCACCATTCGGAGCCGAAGGTCCTCTATATGAAGCCGCAGAAGCGCTGGAAGCCGATGGGGATCATCGCCGCCGCTGCGGTCCTTGTGATCGGATTCGGAGCGTATATGAAAACAGAAAAAGCCAGTAACTCGATGGCACCGGTCGCATTTGTTACCGGTGGAACAGATAGAGCGAGGGTCATCGATGGTGAGGCCGAGAGCGCAGCTGCAGGCGCAAGGGCGATGGGAAGGTCCTCGCGGATGGAAACCGGCGCAGATCCGGGCGTTGCCGCAGCGGAAAATGAACCGGAGATGGCGGCGGAAGCGGCTCCGTATGCAGATCAGGGCACGAAGGAAGTGGATGGAAGTACGCGGATGAAATCCGCAGTGACGGAAACCGGTGCCACACCAGAGGCGGCTTCCTCGGATGCACCGATGAGCATGCAGATCGCGAACCCATGGAGTGAGTTTGATACTCTGGAAGAAGCGGAATCCGACGCCGGCATAGAGATTGAGCTCCCGGAAAGCTATCAGGGTTTCAATCACCGTATTTACCGCTCGATGCACCGTCAAATGATTGAGGTCATCTATCAGGATGCCGACGGACGGGAGGGCTTCCGTATCCGGAAGAGCCGGGACTTCGGCGACATCAGTGGTGACTACACGCGCTACGACCAGGAGAAGACGCTGGAAATCGGCGATCGCTTCGTCGAGACCCGCGGAAACGGGGATGAGATTTCCGTCGCCCGCTGGGGCAATCTCAGCCTGAACCTGAGTTACGCCATCTGTGCAGCAGAAGACCAGCACTTCACGGAAAACGATATCCGGAGCCTCGTGGAAGACATCGATCCGGACATCCGTGAAACGGGCACGACCCGGCGGAAGTCAGATGTATTCCAGCCGGATCCTGACGCGGAGACGATCGATCCTGCGAAACAGCCACTGTATTAAAGCACATCGTTCTGATCGATCGGCGCACAGAGCGAAGGATCCCTCAGAACCGTCACCTTATCAAAAGAAGACGAATACCTGAGAGAAAGGAGCGGATCATGAAAAAGAAAATCGAGATCACCATGATGCAATGGAAACAGCTGAAGAAACACAGCGTGCGCCTGCTGGCGCTCGCCACCACCGGCCTCCTGCTGGTGTCCGGCCTCGCTGCCTGTGGTGCCGGTGCCAGCAAAAGCGCGTATGTGAGCGAGACGATGGCCGCCGCCAGCGGGGGCATGTATGAAGAAGCCGCTGCGGAAGCGGCTGCCGCCGTCGCCGACAGTGCCGCAAATATGAAGATGAACCGCGTCGCTGCGCTGCAGGAAAGCGGAGATACCGGCGCAGACAGCACCGGTGCCGATGGCCAGGTCGATACCTCGGAGATCCCGGATTCCCGTAAGCTCATCCGAAACGTCGACCTCTCCTTCGAAACCACCGATTTCGATACCTTCGTGCAGGACATCCAGAGCAAAACGACCGCACTCGGCGGTTACATCGAGTCCAGCGACCTGAGCGGCAACGCCTATACCGACCGCCACCGCTACGCCTACTTCACCCTGCGTATCCCGAAGCCACAGGTCGATACCTTCCTGAGCTTTGCCGAAGGCGAAGCGAACCTCACCCGGAAGTATGAAAACACCCAGGACATCACCCTCCAGTACTACGACACCGAATCGCGGAAGAAGGCCCTCCAGTCCGAGTATGACCGCCTCCTCGAGCTCATGGCGAAGGCCGAGTCTGTCGACGCCGTCATCGCCATCGAACAGCGCCTGTCGGAGATCCGCTACCAGCTCGACAGCTTCGAGTCCGACCTCCGCCGCTACGATAACCAGGTCGACTACTCCACGATCACGGTCAATGTCAGCGAAACCACCGTCCTCACCGCCTCGGAAAAGAGCGGCTTCTGGAGCCGCGTACAGGCGAACCTCGAATCCAACCTCGAAGACCTCTGCGACGCCGCCATCGGCCTCCTCATCTGGTTCCTGTCCAGCCTCCCGGTACTCCTCGCCCTCGCGATCCTCTTCTTCCTGATTTACCGCATCGTGAAGGCCATCCGCAGCCGCAGAAAAGAAAAAAAGAAGAAAAAAGAAGAAAAGACAAATTTAGAAGCAACCGGGCTGAACCGAGACACATCTGAAACTCCATCTGTAGAAACACATAAACCAGAAGGAACAGAGTGAGCATTCAGTCCAGAACCCGGAGAACGAGCGACAGAAACCATACGTAGAGTTCGTGAAGAATCAAAATTGTCCCCCTTAGAACCAGTTGGAGTAATTTTCCTTAGCACTCTCTGCAACACTGAGTTTTCATGAAGAAAACTCAGTCGTTTGCAGAGAGCCTACTGGTTCTTAGGAGGACAATTTTAGAGTCTTCCGAACTCGAAGTACTGTGTTTCTGTCGCCGTTCTCCGGGCTCTGATGAGGCCTGCTTGCCGCAGGCCCCATTTTGTGCTATAGTTTGCGGCAAATGGATCGTTCCGTCCGGAGACCGGTGATCCATTAGCGCCAGGACCGTAAAGGTCGACGAGGTTGACAGTCATCGAAAGACTCGGCGGATGCTGTCACGGAGTAGTGATCGTAAGAGGAAAAAGAAAAAGCGGAATCAACACCGTAACAGAAGTTTCCCCACACTGAACAACACCATCATCCACAGGGCATGCACGCTGCATGCCCCTGTTCTGTGTCCCCTCGCAGCGGATTCGCTGTGCATGCGTGACGCGGAAACACCCGGCAGACCTCCCGCTGAGGCCCGCCTTGGTTTCCTGTGCAGAACACCCGTCGGATGCATGAGCCTGATCAGTGAGAGGAGATTTTTTTATGTGTGGAATCGTAGGATATGTAGGGCATCAGCAGGCAGCGCCGATTCTTCTGAACGGCCTTTCGAAGCTCGAGTACAGAGGCTATGACTCGGCCGGCATCGCCGTGCGGAACGAGCAGGGCGAGATCGAGGTCGTGAAGGCGAAGGGCCGCCTCAAGAATCTCATGGAGAAGACGAACGACGGCAAGGCGATGAAGGGCACCACCGGCATCGGCCACACACGCTGGGCGACCCACGGCGAGCCATCCGAGACCAACGCCCACCCGCATATGAGCTTTCATCATACGGTGGTCGCGGTCCACAACGGCATCATCGAGAACTTCCAGGAGATCAAGGATAAGCTCCTGAAGAAGGGCTATCAGTTCTACAGCCAGACCGATACCGAGGTTGCCGTCAACCTCGTGGATTATTACTATGAAAAGTACGGACAGGGACCGATCGACGCGATCGCACGGGCAATGATGCGGATCCGCGGCTCCTATGCCCTCGAATTTATGTTTATGGACTGCCCGGGAGAAATCTACGTCGCCCGGAAGGATGCACCGATGATCATCGGCGTCGAAGAGGGCGAGACCTATGTCGCCTCCGATGTACCGGCGATCCTCAAGTACTGCAAGAACGTGTACTACATCGACAATTCCGAGATTGCGAAGCTCAGCGCCGGAAAGGCTGAGTTCTTCAACCTCGACCAGGAGCCGATCGAAAAGGAGCTCGTCGAAATCAAGATGGATGCACAGGCCGCGGAGAAAGGTGGCTTCGAGCATTTCATGATGAAGGAGATCTATGAGCAGCCGAAGGCCGTCCGTGATACGATCAATTCCGTCGTGAAGGACGGACACATCGATCTGTCCGCCGTCGGCCTCAGTGATGAGGAGATCCAGAAGATTTCGCAGATCTATATCGTTGCCTGTGGCTCTGCCTACCATGTCGGTGTCGTGACGCAGTACGTGATGGAGGGTCTCGCCCGGATCCCGGTCCGCGTCGAGCTCGCCTCCGAGTTCCGCTACCGGAATCCGATCCTCGATCCGAACGGCCTCGTGATCATCATCAGCCAGTCCGGTGAGACCGCCGATTCGCTGGCCGCACTGCGTGAAGCGAAGGCCCGCGGCCTGAAGACCCTCGGTATCGTCAATGTCGTCGGTTCCTCCATCGCGCGCGAGGCGGATAACGTATTCTATACCCTCGCCGGACCGGAGATCGCGGTCGCGACCACGAAGGCGTACTCCACCCAGCTCATCGCCGGCTACACCCTCGCCATTGAATTTGCGAAGGTACGGGGCGAGCTTCTGGAGGAGCGCTATGCGGAGCTCATCACAGAACTCGGAACACTGCCGGAGAAGATCGAGCGCATCCTGCTCGATAAGGAGCGTATCCAGTGGTTTGCTGCGAAGCAGGCCAATGCGAAGGACGTGTTCTTTATCGGCCGGGGTATCGACTATGCCATCGGCCTCGAGGGCTCACTCAAGCTGAAGGAAATCAGCTATATCCACTCCGAGGCCTACGCCGCCGGCGAGCTGAAGCACGGCACCATCTCCCTGATCGAGAAGGGCATCCTGGTGGTCGGCATCCTGACCCAGCCGGAGCTCTTCGAGAAGACCGTGTCGAACATGGTCGAGGTGAAATCCCGCGGCGGCTACCTCATGGGCCTCACGAGCTATGGAAACTACAGCATCGAGGATACCGCAGACTTCACCGTCTACGTACCATCGACGGATCCGTACTTTGCGACCAGCCTCGCCGTCGTCCCGCTCCAGCTGCTCGCCTACTATGTGAGCGTCGCCAAGGGTCTCGATGTCGATAAGCCGAGAAACCTCGCGAAATCTGTTACGGTGGAGTGATCTGAGCCGAAGCGCAGTCCCGTTTTGCCATCGGATTTCATGATCCGGGAGAGCGGAAAACAGACGCGTGCAGGTCCGGTACTCCGCGTGCAGACGAAAGCACCGGTAAATCTTTATGAAAAAGTCACCAGATCGGAGAAAACACTCCGAGTTGGTGACTTTTTCCAGTAATTGTCAAATTTTTGTTCAATATGTCATTATTTTAACAAATATTTTGTTGAAAATATGCACAAAATGGCGTACATTCTCTGAAATTTCGTTGTCGACTCCCGCAGATTTGATATAATATATCAGTCTATGATTTTATTTTAGGAGGTATGTGAACATGGGTGTTACCACTTTTAAAGGTGGCGTCCATCCCTATGATGGCAAGGATCTCGCCAAGGATCAGGCGATCGTTGAGCTGAAGCCGCAGGGACTCATGGTCTATCCGCTTTCTCAGCATATCGGTGCACCGGCGAAGCCGGTGGTCGCCAAGGGGGATCGTGTCCTCGTCGGACAGAAGATCGCTGAGGCCGGTGGATTTATTTCCGCACCTGTCATCTGCTCTGTATCAGGTACTGTAAAGAGTATCGAGAAGAAGCTGACGGCCGGCGGAGCCATGGTAGACGCAATTGTAGTAGAGAACGACCAGCAGTATGAAGCGATCGAGGGTTTCGGTCAGGCGAGAGACTATACGAAGCTCACGCGTGACGAGATCGTGAATATCGTAAAGGAAGCCGGTATCGTCGGACTGGGCGGAGCAGGATTCCCTACCTCCGTGAAGCTGGCACCGAAGAACGTCGATAAGATCGATTATTTCCTCGTAAACGGTGCCGAGTGTGAGCCTTACCTCACCTCCGACTATCGCCTCATGCTCGAGGAGCCTGAGAAGATCATCGGCGGCCTCAAGGTTGTCCTTTCGATTTTCCCGAACGCCAAGGGCGTGATCGGTATCGAGGACAACAAGCCGGAGGCTGTCCGCACGATGACAGAGGCAGCAAAGGGCGAGTCCAACATCGAGGTCGTGGCACTGAAGACCAAGTATCCGCAGGGCGGTGAGCGTCAGCTGATTTATGCGATCACGGGTCGTAAGATCAATTCCGGTATGCTTCCGGCAGACGCAGGCTGCGTCGTGGACAATGCTGCCACCATGCTCGCCATCTATGAGGCCGTATGTGAGTCGAAGCCGCTCGTTTCGAGAATCCTCACCCTGACCGGTGATGCGATGGCAAAGCCAGGCAACTTCCGCGTGCCGACCGGTATGAACTACCAGGAGATCGTGGATCAGGCCGGTGGCTTCAAGACCGAGCCGGAGAAGATCGTCTGCGGTGGACCGATGATGGGTATTCCACTGTTCAAGCTCGATATCCCGGTTGCGAAGAATTCCAGCTCCATCCTGGCATTCGCACATGATCAGGTTTCTCATGAGCCGACCACAGCCTGTATCGGCTGCGGCCGCTGTGTTTCCGCATGCCCGGAGAACCTCATGCCGACCATGATGTTCAAGGCTGCACTGAAGAAGGATACCGCCCGCTTCACAGAGCTCGAGGGCATGGAGTGTCTCGAGTGTGGTGCCTGCGCATATGTATGCCCGGCGAAGCGTCCGCTCACCCAGGGCTTCAAGGAAATGAAGCGCCGTGTCGGTGCGGAGCGTAGAGCTGCCGCTGCAAAGGCGAAGGCGGAAGCAGAGGCGAAGGCCGCTGAGAAGAAAGCGGAGGAGGTACAGAAATAATGAGTAAGCTTTTAAATCTTTCCTCAAATCCGCATATTCGTGACAACGTAACGACTGCGGAAATCATGCGCGATGTCTTCATCGCTCTGATTCCGACGACCCTGTACGGTATCATCCAGTGGGGCTTCAATGCTGCACTCGTATGTATCCTGACGGTCGCTGCTGCTGTGCTTTCCGAGCTTGTGTATGAGAAGTGCATGAAGCTGCCGATCACCATCATGGACTGGTCCGCTGCGGTTACAGGTCTCATCCTCGCACTCAACTGCCCACCGAACATCCCGGCATGGATTCCGTGCCTCGGTGCTGTCTTTGCCATCATCATCGTAAAGCAGCTTTATGGCGGACTTGGTAAGAACTTTATGAACCCGGCGCTCGCTGCCAGATGCTTCCTGCTGATTTCCTTCGCAGGGAAGATGACCAGCTTTACCGGTGTCGGTGCCGATGCACTTTCCGGTGCAACACCGCTCGCCTTCATGAAGACCAATCCGGATGCGATTGCAAAGATCGACCTCGGTGCTGCCTTCCTCGGACGTATCCCGGGAACCATCGGTGAGGTTTCGAAGCTTTGCGTACTGATCGGTGCTGCATACCTCCTCATCCGCAAGGTGATTTCTCCGAAGATTCCGCTGATCTACATCGGAACCGTTGCAGTATTCACCCTGCTCTTCGGTGGTCACGGCTTCGACCTTTACTATCTTGCCTGTGAGCTCTGCGCCGGTGGACTGATCTTCGGTGCATTCTTCATGGCGACAGACTATGTTACATCCCCGATCACCCCGCTCGGCCAGATCATCTTCGCCGTGATGCTGGGTATCCTGACCGGACTGTTCCGTCTCTTCGGCGGCTCCGCAGAGGGTGTTTCCTATGCCATCATCATCTGCAACATCCTCGTTCCGATGATCAATGTGCATACCGTACCGAAGGCTTTCGGAAAGGAGGGCGCTAAGAAATGAAGAAGGATTCATTTATGAAGGACGCGCTTGTCCTCGCACTGATCACACTGATCTCCGGCTGCTGCCTCGGTGGTGCCTACGGACTGACGAAGCAGAAGATCTACGAGATCAATATGGCTTCCACCATCGAATCCTACAAGCAGGTTATGCCGGCAGAGGAGTACGATGATGCGACCTATGCAGATGCCCTCACGACAGCACAGAGCGATGGAAAGATCGCTGCGGATAACGGTGGTGCTTCCCTGATTTCTGTTGTCGCTGCGAAGGATGCATCCGGTGCAGAAACCGGCTACATCATCAAGGGCTCGGCAGCAGGTTACGGCGGAAGCGTGATCGTCGTTGTCGGTGTCGATGCGGACCTCAAGGTAACCGGTATTTCCTTCCCGGAGACACTTCCGGAAACCGCAGGTCTCGGCCAGAAGGCCACAGAGCCGGCATTCTATGAGCAGTTTGCCGGCAAGGGCACGAAGCTCTCTGTAAAGAAGGGCGGCGGTGCCGGTGAGGATGAAATCGATGCAATCTCAGGTGCGACCATCACCTCGACCGCAGTTACGAACACGGTCAATGCCGCTACTGAGTTTGTTCAGGATTACATCCTTAAGTGAAGGAGGATAGAAGATGAATAAATATGTAGAAAGAATTTATAACGGTATCGTTAAAGAAAATCCTACCTTCATCATGATGCTTGGTATGTGTCCGACACTGGCAACCACCACGAGTGCGACCAACGCGATCGGCATGGGTCTTTCCACGACCGCCGTACTGGTCATGTCCAACATGCTCATTTCTGCCATTCGTAAGGTGATTCCTGGTCGTATGCGTCTTCCGAGTGAGATCGTCGTCGTTGCGTCTCTCGTAACCGTCGTACAGCTTCTGATGCAGGCCTATACACCGGATGTTTACAGCGCGCTCGGTATCTATATCCCGCTGATCGTTGTTAACTGTATCATCCTCGGACGTGCAGAGTCCTTCGCACTGTTCAACACCCCGATCCTGTCCTTCTTCGATGGACTCGGTATGGGTCTCGGCTTCACCTTCGCGCTCGTAGCGCTCGGTGCATTTCGTGAGATCCTCGGTGCAGGCTCCATCTTCGGCTTCCAGATCATCCCGGATGATTTCCATATCGGTATGATGGTTCTGGCTCCGGGTGCGTTCCTGGTTCTTGCGTTCCTTACCGCGATCCAGAACAAGCTGGGCCTTCCGTCTGCAACCAACGGCGGACAGGAGTCGAACGAATTTGTAACCTCCGGCGATGTGTTCGGTGCATATAACCAGAGCACAGATGCCGCTGACGTGAAGGAGGCATGAGTATGGTAGATCTTCTGTTAATTGCAATTAAATATTCTCTTGTTTCCAACGTCGTTCTGTCCCAGTTCCTCGGAATCTGTGCCTTCCTCGGTGTTTCGAAGAAGTCCTCTGCTTCCAAGGGTATGGGCGCTGCCGTTATCTTCGTAACGGTACTGGCCTCAATCGTTTCCCACCTGATCTATGTGGGCATCATGAGCGCAAGCTCCCCGATCTGTAAGGCACTGGGCATCAAGGATGGTCTCGATTTCCTGAACACCATCGTCTTCATCCTGCTCATCGCCGCACTCGTGCAGCTGGTTGAGATGTTCATGAAGAAGAACATGAAGAGCCTCTATGATGCGCTCGGTGTTTACCTTCCACTGATCACCACGAACTGCGCCGTACTCGGTGTCGCACTGAACAACGTAAGCTACGGCTTCAACATGATCGAGTGTATCGTATACGCACTCGGCATCGGTATCGGCTTCGCCCTCGCCATTCTCCTTCTTTCTTATGTTCGAGAGAATGTGCTCGAGGACAACAAGGACATCCCGCGTTCCTTCCAGGGCGCACCGATCGTTCTTCTGACCGCATGCCTGATGTCCATGGCATTCTTCGGATTCCAGGGTCTGATCTGATAGGAGGGTAGAGAAAATGGTATTATTTGTCGTTGTTGCTGCCATCCTGGTCGGAGCTGTCGGTTTAGTCATCGGCATCTTCCTGGGCGTGGCTTCCGAGAAGTTTAAGGTTGAAGTAGATGAGCGTGAAGCGAAGGTCAGAGACTGTCTGCCGGGTAACAACTGTGGTGCCTGCGGTTTCCCGGGCTGTGATGGCTGTGCGAAGGCCATCGCAAACGGTGAAGCTGCCGTAACCCAGTGTCCGGTTGGTGGCGCTGCGGTCGCAGAGAAGATCGCCGAGGTCATGGGCGTGAAGGCTGAGCCGATCGATGAGTCCAGCAAGATGGTTGCGTTCGTACGCTGCCAGGGTGACTGTTCGAAGGCGAAGCAGGCATATCACTATTCCGGTATCGCCGACTGTGCTGAGCTTGCGGTCGTACCAAACGGTTCTGAGAAGGAGTGCGCCTTCAGCTGCTGTGGTTACGGCACCTGTGTGAAGGCCTGTGCCTTCGATGCAATTCACATCGTAAACGGTGTTGCGGTCGTCGATAAGGAGAAGTGTGTTGCCTGTGGTGCCTGCATGAAGGCCTGCCCGAAGCACATCATCGATCTCGTTCCGTATAAGAAGAAGCACAATGTTGCCTGCCAGAACCATCTGAAGGGCAAGGCAGTCAAGGATGCCTGCGCGACCGGATGTATCGCCTGCGGTATGTGTGAGCGCAACTGTCCGTTCGATGGTATCCATATCGTGAATGACCTCGCGGTGATGAACGAGAACTGTAAGGACTGCGGTATCTGTGCCCAGAAGTGTCCGACCGGTGCCATCACCGGTAAGCGTCCGGTTGTCAAGAAGCCGGCTGCCCCGGCCGCTCCGAAGGCGGAAGCATAATATATAATAGTAGAGAGTCTGTGTCATTTATGACACAGGCTCTTTTTTGTATGTATTAAATGAACACTCTGTATGATATGATACAGGATGTTGAACCCAAAAGGTATGGATTCGAGCGGCTTCAAGATCAGCGGATAAAAGAAGAACAAAAAAGAAAGAAATCTCCGAAATATTAAATTCGCATAAAGAATCTTTACTAATAAATTTTTAACAATTATAATTACTTAATTGGGTTTACCAAAAAATTCACAATGTATACAAGGAGGAGGCCTATGGAATTACAGATTCAGGATCTGGTTACATCGATTCGCAAAGAGGGTGTCGATGCAGCAAACGCTGAAGCTGACTCTATCATTGCGGAAGCCCGTAAGAAAGCAGACGCAATTATTTCCGCTGCAAAGGCAGAGGCTGCCGCTGCGAAAGCAGGCACAGAAAAGGAAATCGGAGTCATGAAGGAGAGTGCCGCCGTCAGCGCAGAACAGGCAAAACGTGACGCCATGCTCGCATTCAAGACGGAGGTTCAGAAGGAATACGAGAAGCTTCTGAAGAACGATATCAAGAAGGAGCTGACCGGTGCCGCACTGGGCAAGCTGATTCGCGCGGCGCTCGCCGGTGAGGATGTAGCGCAGTACAGCGCAGAGCTTGCGGCTGTATCCGACGAACTGAAGGCAGAGCTGGCCGATGAGGTCAGAAACGGCCTCGAGATCAAGCCGACCAGAGGCGTCAATGCCGGCTTCCGTCTGGCAGCCAGAGATGGATCCGGATACTTCGACTGTACCGATGATGCGATCGCAGAGATGATGATGCCGTACTTCAGAAACCTTGAAATCTGATAGGAGGTACTGCCCATGGCTTCGCATTATTATTATCTGATATCGAGCCTGCCGGAACTCCGGAGTGACGGAGATATGCCACTCAGCTATCAGGAATTTCTGGATTTATGTGAATCCACCGTCAGCCGTAGCACGTATAAGCTCTTATCAGAGCTCACACTGAACTCGGCAGAGGGTCCTCTCGTAAAGGAGTGGAACCAGGTGTACGGTGCGATGACGAAGGAGCTGAATGCTCAGCGCAGCATGAAGCTCGGAAAGAGCTATCCTGCACCTTCCGCGAAGGATTACGTGACGGCACAGGTCGTCGGCTCCGCACTCAGCGCGAAAAATCCGCTGGAGGCTGAGCAGATCATGCTGGATTTCTCATTCCAGCAGCTGGATCAGCTGGTCGGTCTTCATATGTTTGATGACTATGTACTGTTCGGCTATGCGCTGAAGCTGAAGCTGCTCGAACGTCAGAGGAGCTTCGAACATGACAAGGGTCAGGCAGAGTTCCGTCGCCTGCTCGCCGTCGTACAGCAGCGTGTTTACAGTTTGTAACAAGTAGAAATATCGGGAGACATTTATGGAAACAATAACAGGACATGTAACTGGCATTAACAGTAACATGGCGAATGTAAGCTTCGACGGTGCCGTCCGTAAGAACGAGGTGGGCTATATCCTCGTCGACGGCAAGCGCCTGAAGGGTGAGGTCATTCGTATCAATAACGGAATCGCCAGTATGCAGATTTATGAGATGTCAAATGGCATCAAGGTCGGTGATCCGGTTGAGTTTACCGGTGAGCTGATGAGTGTTGATCTGGGTCCGGGACTTCTGACACAGATCTATGATGGACTTCAGAACCCGCTGCCTGAGCTTGCAGAGCAGTGTGGCTTCTTCCTGCAGCGAGGTGTATACCTCGATGCGATTCCGGATAAGGACTGGGAATTCACGCCGAGCGTAAAGGCCGGTGACAGCGTCGTGGCCGGTGATACCATCGGAACCGTTCCGGAGGGTATCTTCATCCACCACATCATGGTTCCGTTCACCCTGAAGGGGGATGACTGGACCGTCAAGTCCATCAAGGAAAAGGGCAGCTATAATGTGCGTGCAACCATCTGCGTCATCGAGAACAGCCTCGGCGAGCAGAAGGAGCTCAGCATGGTGATCACACAGCCGATCAAGCAGCCGATCAAGTGCTACGCGGAGAGACTTCGTCCGGATGAGCCGCTGATCATGCAGCTTCGCTGTGTCGATACCTTCCTGCCGATTGCAAAGGGCGGTACCTTCTGCGTACCTGGTCCGTTCGGTGCAGGTAAAACCGTTCTTCAGCACATGGAGGCGAAGAATGGAGAAGCAGATATCGTGATCGTTGCGGCCTGCGGAGAGCGTGCCGGTGAGGTCGTTGAGATCCTGAAGGAATTCCCGGAGCTGGATGATCCGCGTACCGGTCGTTCCCTGATGGAGAGAACCATCATCATCTGTAATACCTCATCGATGCCGGTTGCCGCTCGAGAAGCTTCCTGCTACACCGCGGTTACCCTCGCAGAGTATTATCGTCAGATGGGTCTCAATGTTCTTCTTCTGGCAGACTCCACCTCCCGTTGGGCACAGGCCATGCGAGAGATGAGTGGACGTCTCGAGGAGATTCCGGGCGAGGAAGCCTTCCCTGCGTACCTTGAGTCCACCATCGCCGCCTTCTACGAGCGTGCCGGTAAGGTTCGCCTCAAGGATGGTTCCATCGGTTCCGTCACCATCGGCGGTACGGTATCCCCGGCCGGCGGTAACTTCGATGAGCCGGTAACACAGGCGACCCTGAAGGTTGTCGGCGCTTTCCACGGACTGAGCCGTGAGCGTTCGGATGCACGTAAGTACCCGGCGATCAACCCGACCGAATCTTGGTCGAAGTACAGCGGTATCATCGCGATGGATCGCGTAGAAGAGGCCCGCAGCATTCTGAAGAGAAGTATCGAAATCAGCCAGATGATGAAGGTCGTCGGCGAGGAAGGTACGACGGCAGAGGATTACATCACCTATCAGAAGGGTGAGCTTCTCGATGCCGTTTACCTCCAGCAGAACTCCTTCGATCCGATCGATGCGGCCGACTCTCCGGAGAGACAGCGTGTTGAGTTCGATCTTCTTTATGATGCACTGATGCAGCAGTACGACCTCGAGGACAAGGATGAGATTCGTTCCTTCTTTAACCAGCTGAGACAGGAGTTCCTGGACTGGCACGGAACCGAATTTAATTCAGACGCTTTTGAAGCACAGAAGAATAAGATCGCTGATTTCTATAAATCAAAGGCAATCGCTTAGGAGGTCTTATGCAGAAAGTATATACAAAAATTGAGTCGATCGTCGGTAATGTCGTGACCGTCCGTGCAGAGGGCATCCGAAACGGAGACCTCGCACTGGTCGGTGACAGTTACGCGAATGTCATTAAGCTGGATAAGGATCTCGTATCCCTCCAGGTATTTGCCGGTGCACAGGGTGTCAGCACAAACGACCCGGTGCGTTTCCTCGGCAGACCGATGCAGGTTTCCTTCTCAGAGCATCTGCTCGGCCGTATCTTCGATGGTGCCGGTGTACCAAGAGATAACGGTCCAGCCCTGACCGAAAACATGGTTGATATCGGCGGACCATCCTTTAACCCGGCGAAGCGAGTGATTCCGAAGCACATGATCCGTACCGGTATCCCGATGATCGATGTGTTCAACACCCTCGTCGAGAGCCAGAAGCTCCCGATCTTCTCCATCTCCGGAGAGCCGTACAACCAGCTGCTCGCACGTATCGCACTGCAGGCAGAGGTTGATGTCATCGTGCTCGGTGGTATGGGTCTGAAGTATGATGACTACCTGACCTTCCGTGACACCCTCGAGAAGGGCGGCGCGATGAGTCACACCGTCATGTTTATTCATACCGCAGCGGATCCTACCGTAGAGAGTACGCTGGTTCCGGATATGTCCCTCGCCGTCGCAGAGCAGTTCGCGCTCGAAGGCAAGAAGGTACTCGTACTTCTCACGGATATGACGAGCTACTGCGATGCACAGAAGGAGCTTGCGATCACCATGGAGCAGGTACCTTCGAACCGAGGTTACCCGGGCGATCTCTACAGTATGCTCGCATCCCGTTACGAGAAGGCCGTGGATATCGATGGTGCAGGTTCCATCACCATTCTCGGTGTAACCACGATGCCTGGTGACGATGTCACCCACCCGGTACCGGATAACACCGGCTACATCACCGAGGGTCAGTTCTATCTTCGAAATGGACACATCGAGCCGTTCGGTTCCCTGTCCAGACTGAAGCAGAACGTCAACGGCAGCACCCGTGACGACCACCGTGCACTGATGGATGGTATGATCAAGCTCTATGCACAGTACAAGGAGAGTCTGGAGAAGAAGTCCATGGGCTTCGCGATGAGCTCCTGGGATGATAAGCTCCTCAAGTATGGTCAGCTCTTCGAATCGAAGCTGATGGACCTCAGTGTAAACATTCCTCTGGAGAAGGCGCTGGATCTCGGCTGGGAAATCCTCGCGGAGTGCTTCGAGCCGAACGAAACCGGTCTCAAGACCAGCCTGATCAAGGAGAGATGGCCGAAGAAGCTGGATGAGTAAAGGAGCAGTCAATGGCGATCAAACTCACGAAAAATGAACAGAAAGTGCAGAAAGATCACCTGAAAGAGTATCAGCGTTACCTGCCGACCCTGCAGCTGAAGAAACAGCAGCTGCAGTCCGTCATCATGCAGGTGAAGGACGATCTCGCCGTGAAGGAAGTCGAGCGCGAACAGATGATCGGCGACCTCGATGACTGGGTAGCTGTATTCTCAGAGAACACGCTGTTTGATGCAGATAAACAGCTGGACACTCTGGTACAGCCGGATAAGGTCATCGTCGGCACCGAGAACGTCGCCGGTGTGAAGATCCCGGCCTTCAAGGAGCTGACCTTCAAGGACATCTCCTATAACGTGGATGATTACCCTTTATGGGTGGATACTGCACTGATCAAGCTGCGTGAGATCGCGCGTCTGGATGCACTGGTTTCAACCCTTCGCAAACAGGTGGAGCTGCTGGAAAAGGAACTTCGTTCCACATCCCAGCGTGTAAACCTCTTCGAGAAGGTCAAGATTCCGGAGGCCAAGGAGAACATCCGTGTGATCGGTGTTTACCTCGGTGATCAGCAGACAGCCGCTGTTGTCCGCGGCAAGATCGCAAAGAAAAAACTGGTGGAGGCAGGACGATGATTGAAAAAATGAAAATGGTTCACGTCGTGACCACCGCTGAACATAAAGATGAAATGCTGGAGGGGCTCCGTTCCCTGGGACTTCTCCATCTGGCAGAGCAGAAGCAGGCGAGTCAGGCCGCAAGTGAGCGCTTCACAGAGCTCGCACGTGTCTCCTCGAAGCTGCAGGACTATCTGCCGGAAAACAAGGATAAGAAGAAAGCCGTCGCATCCGAGGCACCGGCACTTCTTTCGGATGAGACATTCGAGCAGCTGTATCAGGAGGTTCGGAACGCACTCGCGAAGAAGGATCAGCTGACACAGCAGATCACCGCCGATATCACGGAGATGGAACGCATCGAGCCATGGGGACAGTTCTCACCGAAGGATGTCCGCGAGCTTCAGAAACTCGGCTACGACCTCCATTTCTACCGCGTGGATAAGGATGTATGCGCAGCGATCATGGCAGATGAGAACCTCCGGGTTCTTCGTCTCGCATCGGTCGATAAGGCCGATACCATCGCGGTGATCGGTGCACTCCCGATGAGCTATAACGCGAGTGAATTTACACTCCCGGAGAAGGGGCTCGCAGAGCTTAAGCAGGATATCGCGGATTGCCAGCAGGCACAGGCTGCCTGTGATACAGTCCTCCGAAAGGCGGCACTTCACGAGAACAGCTTCCATCAGAAGCTGCTCGACGCACAGAACGCAGAGGAGTACTCCTCCGCAAGCGAAACCGCGAAAGGTGATGCACAGCTCGTATGGCTGTCCGGTTATATCCCGGAGATCTACCTCGACCGGTTCAAGGAAGGCGCCCGCGAGAATCACTGGGCATACGCGATCGACGAGGTTTCCACCGAGGATGAGCACATCCCGACGAAGCTTCGCTACAACAAGGTCAGCAAGCTGATCAAGCCTCTCTACGATATGCTGGGCATCCTGCCTGGCTACTATGAGACGGATATCTCACTCTGGTTCCTGCTGTTCTTCGCACTGTTCTTCGCGATGATCATCGGAGACGGCGGCTACGGCCTCCTGTTCCTGATTGCCACCATCGTGATGATCAAAAAGAGCGGCAAGATCGACACCGCAAGCTTCCTGCTTCTGGTACTGTCGACCTCAACCGTGATCTGGGGTGCCATCACCGGTACCTGGTTCGGTATGGAATCGGCGATGAAGGTTCCGTTCCTCCGCGCACTGGTTCTGCCAGGCTTTGCGAACTATCCTGAGTACTTCGATGTACCGGCCGCACTGCAGCAGAACAACATGATGAAGTTCTCCTTCACCATCGGTGCGATGCAGATGGAGCTCGGCAGCCTTCTCGCCGTCAAGAAGAAGATGGAAGAGAAGGATCTCAGCTTCCTGTCCGATATCGGATGGTTATTTACCATCTGTGGTATGTACCTTCTGGCACTTTACCTCGTATTACACGAGCAGCTCCCGCTGACACCGGTCGTTGCAGCGGTGGCCATCGGCTTCGTACTGGTTCTCTTTACGAACGGCATGGCACCGGGCAAGAGCATCGGCGCAGGTATCGCTTCGAGCTTAGGCGGCGCATTCACCGTCTTCCTGAACACGATCAGCTGCTTCGGTAATATCATGAGCTACATCCGACTCTTCGCCGTAGGCATGGCGGGACTCGCGATCGCTCAGAGCTTTAACAACATGGCCGCAGGTCTTGCACATGGACCTTTGATGATTGCTGCCGTCGTGATCGTACTGATCGGACACGTCATCAATATCGTTATGTGTATTCTCTCTGTCGTTGTACATGGTGTACGTCTGAACGTGCTCGAGTTCTCCGGACAGGTAGGACTGGAGTGGACCGGTATCGCGTACAACCCGTTCAGATTAAACGATAAAATTAAACAGTAAGCTTTTCAGATAAGCAAAAAGGAGATTATTATGAATATCGCTTTTATTGGTATGGCAGCAGCACTTGGTCTCTCTGCATTAGGTTCCGCATTTGGTACCGGTATCGCCGGTCAGTCCGCTGTAGGCGCTTGGAAGAAGTGCTATGCACAGGGTAAGCAGGCACCGTTCATCATGACGGCATTTGCCGGCGCACCGCTGACACAGACCATCTACGGTTTCCTTCTCATGAACTTCATCGCGAGTGCGTACAATGCAGGCACCATCGATCCTGCACTGTCCCTCGGCGTTGGTATCTTCGGTGGTATCGCGATCGGTTTCTCCGCAATGTTCCAGGGCAAGGTAGCCGCTGCTTCTGCGGATGCACTCGGTGCAACTGGTAAGGGTACTGCGAACTACTTCGTTGTCATCGGTGTCGCTGAGACCGTCGCCGTATTCGCACTGGTATTCTGCATGCTGCTTCTCAACACAGCAACCATCGCATAAGGCACAACTGAACAGATTCTGATGAGGCCATCGGCAT
>ERZ1026864.740-NODE-740-length-17788-cov-7.684317_pt1 | contig 17788 bp, 15 predicted proteins | sample MGYA00380162_ERZ1026864 | MGnify/ENA primary metagenome ERZ1026864 (study PRJEB33269, sample SAMEA4719798) | human gut metagenome | biome: human-associated habitat; feature: organic feature; material: feces | place: Cameroon | collected 2013-10 ... | reverse complement strand
ATTTCACCCACTTTCTTGAGATCCCTATATTTAAATCATACAGGAAGCTCCTTTATCTCTGAAAGCTTCACACTTGACTTCATCGATACCAGGGAACTTCAGAATCGTCGCCTCCACTGCACTGAGTTCGATGCGAAATCCTCTGACTTTCACCATTCCATCCGCACGTCCATGACAGATCAGATTGCCATTCAGATCCCATGAAACGATATCTCCGGTTCGATAAACCTGTTCAAACCCGGATACATTTGTAAATGGGTTCACGCAAAAATGCTTCTTATTGGCTTCGGGTTCATTCAGATATCCCTGCGTAACCTGCGGACCGGAAATCCATAATTCACCTGCTTCGCCATTTTTTACTTCATGGCCATTCTCATCCACGATATAACATTGAATGTTCGCTACCGGCTTTCCGATCGGATACGATGTTCGTGCATCTTCGATCCAGTAATGGCTCACCACCGCACAGGCTTCTGAACTTGCATAGACATGCGCGATTTTATAAGTACGCTTGTCCAGGTTCCGGACAGGCTCACTTCCGCAGATCAGCACACGTAATGGTGATCCCGCATCATAGGACTGGTATTTTTTCGCCATATGTGGAGGCAGGAAGCTTACGGTGATGCTGTTGTGGATATAAAACGCGGCAATTTCAGAAATACTCTTACGTATCTCCTTCGGCATCAGCGTCAATGTACATCCGATGCTCAGGCAGAGTGAAATATCATATACCGAAGCGACAAACATCAGATTGGCGAAGCAGCAATACACATCATCGCTGTGTATATCGAGCTCCGTATAATTTGAAATACTCGCGATAATATTTCGATGTGTCAGAAGCACGCCCTTCGGACGGCTTGTCGTGCCACTCGTATAGACAACGACAGCGATGCTATCCTGTGTACTTCGATCTGCGAAAAAATCTGATTCCATATTTTCGATGGCATCATCTATAAACTGCGCTGTCAGAATCAGCCTCGCACCACATTTCTTCATACATTCGAGATTACGCTTTTCCGGATAGTCCCGATCCAGGAAAACATAGGCACACCCGGCCTTCCATGCGCCGAGAATGCCGACGATCGTTTCGGCAGATCGTCCGGACATGATCGCCACAAATTCATCTGGACGAATGCCGATCATATCGATTGCTCTCGCGACCTGATTACTCATCCGCTCCAGATCCTGAAATGTATACGAATGATTCTCTGAAAACAGCGCTGTTTTATCCGGCGAGAAGTTCATCGCTTTACGAAATGCCTCTATCAGCGTACAGGTATTTAAGAAATCCGCTTCTTTCCGTAAATAATCTGAATATCGTTCGTTCATAGTAAATAAAAGTTCTATATGGATAATTAATTAACAATCGCAGAACTAAATGATGCATCCGGCCGGTTCAACCGGATGCATATGATGATGTTCTGTAACAAAAAAACATTCATTTATTCTTCAGAATGTCTCTGAGATTCAGCTTTTCGTCCTGGAAAATACGCGGATCCATCTGCTTTACATCCTTGATGATCGGTTTGAAGTCCATGTACGGCAGGATCTGTGTATCGATATCGATACCAGGTGCCACCTCAATCAGCTCCAGTCCCTCTGCTGTAAGCCGGAATACACAGCGATCCGTAACATACAGTACATTCTGATGAATATCGATGGCATGAGGTCCTGAAAATGTAACCTGATTGATCTGCTTTACAAATTTCTTCTCCGCACCCTCCTGCAGAATCACGACTTTTCCATCCCGAATTTCAGCCTTATATCCGCCGGCCGTCATGGTTCCACAGAATACTACATTCTTTGCGCCTTGCGTAAGATTGACAAATCCACCCGCACCCGGCCTTCTCTCATTGCCCGTTTTATCGACAAATCGAGATACATTCACCGAACCCTCGGAGTTGCACTCTGCCAGCCCTACAAATGTCGCATAGAGATAACCACTGTCATACAGATCAAAAATCGTCGGACTATCGACGAAGGCCTCTGCGTTGGTCGTAGCGCCAAAGGATGTTCTCGATGCAGGGATGCCGCCGAAGGCACCTGTCTCAACCGTCAGAATCAGATCATCTGTCAATCCTTCTTCTGCAGCCACCTTCGAGATTCCTTCCGGATACCCAAGTCCTGTATTGATTGGAACATGGAGTTTCAGTTCCATCGCAGCTCTTCGCGCGATCGTTTTATGAATATCGAGCGGCATCGGTTTCAATGCAGCCACCGGATACTTATACTTACCTGCATAAGCAGGATTCAGGAACTCTCCCATCGTCATGCGATGATTCTTCTCCGGATCTGTCGTCACGATGATTTTATCGATGAAAGCGCCAGGTACGATGACTTCCTTCGCAGGAAGAGCGCCCTTACGAACCAGGTTCTTCACCTGGCAGAGCACGATGCCGCCCGAAGCTTTTGTGGCCATCGCGATCGCCTGTATATTCGTAAGCACTGCCTCGTCTTCACAGGTCAGGTTACCATTTTCATCCGCTGTTGTTCCGCGAATCAGTGCAACATCGATTTTCGGAGTTTCATATGCCAGATACTCTTCTCCCAGCACATTAACGACATGAACCAGATCATTTTTCGTGCATTCGTTCGTTTTTCCGCCTTCTAGACGAGGGTCTGCAAACGTACCGATGCCGACCCTGGTCAATTCGATATCCAGGCCCTTTGCTCTCGCCTTAAACAGATGCTCGATCACGCCTTGCGGAAAATTATAAGACTCAACCTTATTCTCGGCCTGCATCTTCATGATTGAATGATTCGAACCATTATGTCCCACGATCACTCTGCGAATCATGCCCTCGTGTGCGAAATGCTGGAAGCCACGAAATACACCACCTACCGGTCCCATGTCACCCACACCAGACGCAGACATGATCGTCATGTTCTGTGGATGACCATTTTCGAGGAAACGCTTCTCGATCGCATCGCAGATTTCTTCAGCCAGGCAGTTATTCATATTTCCGGCACAAACCAGAAATGCATCATCCTTTACCAGCTCTGCTGCTTCTGCAGCTGTACATACTTTTGTAAACACGATTACTCCTTTTCAAGTCCGGACCTGCTTACCGCAGGACCGGATAAGTAAATCATCAGTGGATGCTCATCACAAATCTTCTGATATGTGTCTTGATTTCGTCGATTTTGAAATCGTTATGTCCGATTCCCTCTGCACCTTCGACGGCCATCTCTGCTGCTTCTTCCGCCAGCTTCTCGTCCGGCTTCTTTCCCTTCAGGAACTCCTCTACCTTTGTTAATCTTCTCGGCATCGGAGCCACCGCACCTAATACCAGTCGTACATCCGAGATCTTCCCGTCTTCGAGCTTATATCCCCATGCCAGGGAAGTAATCGCAAAATCAATGGTTGGTCTCAGTCGCAGTTTCTCATATCCGGTAACATATCCAGGTCTCTCCGGAATCCGGATTTCTGTAATCAGTTCACCAGGATTCAGGTTGGCATACGCCTTCAGCTGTGTACAGAAGAAATCCTCTGCATTGATTTCGCGTCCTTCACTGGTCTTCAGTGTCGCACCGGTCATCACCATAACCGGAGAAAGATCCGATGCATTGACCGAGTAGCAGCCGCAGTTCATGCAGCGACGTGCTTCCTGTACAGCCGTCTCAACATCATAGGAACCTGCATCCTCATCGAAAAGATTACGATCAGCAAGCGCTCTTTCCGGCTGTGGATGTGCTGCCTTTTCCATCACTCCGGCGCGATCAAATCTCAGCATATCCTCATGCCGGATACGTGCATCTTCAGCGATACCGAAGTCCCGATTGATTGATCTGGCAGCATTTCTTCCGGCACGAATCGCACGAATCGCAATATTCGGTCCTGTAACCGCATCACCACCTGCATAAATCTTTTCGTTCTTTGTCTGGAATGTCTCCTTATCTGCATCGATCAGACCACGGTTTGTCTTCAGCTGATCGGCGAAATCACCGAGGAATCCGATATCTACTCGCTGACCTGTCGCAAGAATGATGTAATCGGAATCAAAATTCACTTTCGTATCGTAATCATACTGTGGATCGAAGCGACCTTCTGCGTTTCGCACAGAAGTACATTTCATGGATTCGAGTCCGGTCACCTTGCCGGATGCATCCGTAAGCACTCTGGAAAGGCCCCATCCATTATGGATTTCCACGCCCTCTTCCTTCGCTCGCGTAACATCTTCATCGGTTGCCGGCATTTCGTTTTCCTGCTCGAGGCATACCAGCTTCACAGACTTCGCACCTAAGCGCTTTGCCGTCATGGCAACATCCATCGCAACGTTACCACCACCGCATACCAGAATGTCATTTCCAATCGCCTTCTCGAGATACGTATTGACATCTACCAGGAAGTTCAGACCGAACTGCGTCAGCTCTTCGCCACCGATTCCGAGGATCGGCTGCTTCCATGCACCTGTACCGAAATACAGCTTGTCATAGTCTTTCAGCAGCTCATCGACTGTAATGTCCTTACCTTCACCTACCTCAACGCCCAACTTAAACTCGACGCCCATCTTCGTAATCGCATCTACATACCACTGCACGATATCCTTCGACAGTCTGTAATGCGGAATACCATAAACCAGTACACCGCCGGCCTTTTCCATACGATCATAAACGACGACCTTATTGCCGGCTTTTCGCAGGTAATATGCTGCCGTCAGACCGCCAGGACCTGCACCTACGATGGCGATCGTTTTGCCGGTTTCCGTTTCAGGCACCGGATAATACGCATCCTGATGTGCCATGATATAGTCTGCGAGTGAACGCTCTACCGCATGGATATTCACACTATCACCATGTGCACACTGATTGCATTTATCCTGACAAGGATGCGGGCACACACGAGAGGTCACCATCGGCATCGGGTTGTACTGCAGGAAAATTCTTGCCGCCTTATCCCAATCGCCCTTACGAATCTGCTCCATATATGCAGGAATATCCGTTCCGGCCGGACATTCTGCGGAACATGGCGTCGTTTTCACCTTCATACCACCAAATACGGAGTGGTAGCGATTTTCACCATGGATCGCATAGCACTGATCGCCGCCCTTTCGCATACAGTCGAGGATTCCACCTGCCTGATTCGGAGAACGATAGAACCAGCAGCGTACATCCTGGCAGAGGTTTCCACCGATGGTTGCACGGTTTCGAATCAAAGGCGATGCCACACTGTGCGCAGCGGCTTTCACTGCACTGAATTCTCCATCGAGATCCGCAGATTCAGCAATCTCAGCCAGCTTCGTCATCGCGCCGATATGAACACTGCCCTCTGTCTTCTGAATGTACTGTGTTTCAGGAATATCGCGAAGAGCCACAACCGTCTTCGGATAGGTTTCCAGTAACTCACCTTTTAATACGCCCAGCAGATCCGTTCCGCCGGCCATAACAGCTGCGTCACCATTCTGCGCATGCTTGACGATTTCTCCTGCTTCCTGATACGAGGTCGGAGCTTCATATTTAAAATGTTTCATTACTTATTATCCTCCTTGCTCTTCATTGCCTTGAGAATCATGTCAGGGGTTGCCGGATATGCATTGACTTCAACACCGATTGCATTGGAAATGGCCATCAGTACTGCGGAAGCACCTGCGGCTCCGGAAATCTCACCGATACCGATTGCCTTAAACATGAAGGTGTCCGGATGACTTTCTTCGATGACACAGCTGTGCTTCGGCATATCATTAAATGTACGGCACTTGTATTCGATCTGTCCGGTGGTCAGCATCTTTCCGGTACCTTCCGTATCGTAGATACACTCCTCCATCGTCGCTGTATCAAGTGAAGCCGAACCTACGCCGCCCTGGAGCTGCATACGAACCATACGGTTATCGATGATCTGTCCGATATCCGTACCCTGCATGAAACGAACGACCTTTGTTTCACCTGTATCGAGATCTACACCTACCTCGCAGAAGAACATACACATCGACGGTACGTCGAACTGCTCAACATGCTCTCCATAACCTACGATATTCAGATCCTTCGGTCCGAGCTTCTTGATCGGAATACTCTTTTCCGGACGATCTCGCATATACACCTGGAAGTCTTTGGTCTCCAGCTGCTCCGGTGAACAGTTAAAATGAAGCGCGCCTAATTCCAGAACCTTTTTCTTCGCATCCAGCGCAGCCTTTGAAACGGCTTTTCCTACGGTGATGGTTCCTCTGGATCCGCAAAGTCCGAAATTTACTACATTTGAAAGAGAGTCCGGATCCGTGACATATACACGCTCGATCGGTACATTCATCACCTCGGCAGCGAATTTCGCAGCCGCCGCTCTCTGTCCCATACCAGATTCTGTAATATCCGTCTGAACGATCAATGTTCCATAACGTCCCTTGACATCTGACTGGATACGGACGATACACTGTGTATTATCCTCCGCAACATCGGCGTTTCCGATGACTCCGACACCGACACCATACGCCATACGGCCCTCGACTCTTGTCGGCTTCAGCCAGCCCTTCCAGGCATCCTTCCAGACGAATTTTTCAGCCGCAAGCTCCATCGTATGCGGGTAGTTTGAAGTTCCACGGTTCTGCCAGATCAGACCATCACGCCAGTAGTACTTATCGCCGACATTGACGTAATTCTTCTTGAAGATCTCAACCGGATCCTTATCCGCAAGCATCATACAGTGCGCCATGACACGAGCGAGACAGCTGTTCAGCTCCTGTCCGCCATAGCCACGTACGATACCAGCCGGGCACTTGTTTGTTACGACACACTTGGAGTCCAGATCCCAGTGGCGACACTTCGCCATCACCAGCTGCGCCTCACCAAGTCCTACACCGATCTGTCCCTGCGTTGCATCACAGAGTGCGCCTGTATCGATGTACCAGCATCCCTGAACCGCATCGAAAATGCCATCTTCGGTCATTCCGATCTTCGCGTGAATCTTTGATCCGAGTCGCTGCTCATGGGCTGCGAACTGCTCAGCCTTACTTAAAACGAGCTTGACCGGACGTCCCGTCTTGATGGCAGCAGAGGCACAGCAGAGAATCGTCTCTGAAAGAGTCTGCTTGTTACCATAAGAACCACCTACGTTAAAGGTCTTTACACGAAGATTTGACTTCGGAATTCTCGGTCCGTTATAGAGCTTACAGATAAACGGTGACTGTGAAGATGCCCATACGGTATAGTCATTTCCACCTTCCCAGCGAACGATACAGGACGGGGTTTCCGGTGCATTCGGTGAACACATCTTATTGAACTCAACCATCGTCTCACCGACATACTTACAGTTCTTGAATCCTTCCTCGATATCGCCCTCGATGACCTGCCAGAACGGTCCTTCCGGCTGAAAGTGTGGAACACCAGGATCGACTTCATTGGTCCCGCTCTTAAACTTTCCTGGATAAAGAACCGGAGCGTCCGGCTGAAGTGCATCCAGTGCATCAAACACGGCTGGGAGAGCTTCGTATTCTACTTTGATCTTATGAAGTGCTTCCCTCGCGATATCAACGGTATCTGCAGCTACGACAGCCACCGGATCACCGGCGAAATATACTTCCTCAGCCATCAGATCCTTATGTGGAGGCCATCCTAAGGTCCAGCCCTTCGGCATATCCTTGTACGTGATGACACAATGAACGCCCGGCATCGCCTCTGCCTCTGTTTTATCGATGCTTACAATTTTTGCATGTGCATACGGACTTCTCAGAACCTGCGCATAAATCATTCGTGGGACCGTAAAGTCATCCAGGAATGTCGCGCGTCCGGTAACGATGTCCCGTGCATCTGCACGGACACGATACTTACCGATATGGCGGAATGGCTGTGGACGTCCTTCTGAAATTGCAGGTTCAAAATTGAATTTTCCGATTCCAATATCTTTTACGTTAGACATCTTCTTCCTCAGCCTCCTTTACGATTTCATACTGATCAGATGTATTGCCGGCCAGCTTGTCCAGCGCTTCCAGCACGGTATAGTGGCTGATACAGCGGCAATAGTTTCCTGCGAGAGCCTCACGAATCTCATCATTTGTAGGATGCGGGTTCTTAAGGAACAGAGCCTTTGCACTCATGATGATACCCGGTGTGCAGTAACCACACTGGAATGAGTAACAGCTGATAAACTTCTGCTGAATAGGATCAAGCTCATGCGTCACCGGATCCTCCAGTCCTTCGATGGTCGTAATATCACTTCCATCACACTCCACGGTCAGAATCATACAGCTGGCAATGGCATTTCCATCCTTGATCACCGTACAGCATCCGCAGGCACCTTCATCGCACGACTCTTTCGTACCGGTCAGTTCGAGTCTCTGGCGAAGTGTCTGTACCAGTGTTTCGGATGGTGGAATCATACCGAAGCCTTCGCCAACCATAAACTGGTACTGCTGACCATTGATGGTCATCTTGACGAATTGTTTCTCCATAGAATTTCCTCCATAATACAGATTAGCGAATGCAGTCAGTTTAAATGTGTGAGTCGGTCGTTCGACCTTTTTGATTCGTAAAAAAAATACCGACGGTGAAATAACTGCACTCTGCGCGTTTGTTGGTCGGTCGTTCGACCTATTAGAACAATTATAAATGATTGACACGTAAATATCAATCATTTATAAGCTATTTTGCACAGTTTTTATTGGTGCTTTCCGCAGTATTTTGTTAATTCCTACCATGTTTATCGAATTTTTTCTAAATAACAATCGTAGCGCTCAAATATTACGAGTCGGCAGCATTTTCAGCTGTTTCGACTGTTTTTTCAAAAGTATACGTTATCTTCTCTGGCTTTATGATTTCCTGTTTTCAGAAGAAGAAAAGCCGCCGTACAAACAGTTTTTCACTATTCGTACAGCAGCTCTGTCAGCTTCACTCACATATTGTAATTAATGCAGAAATCCCAGTGCGTACCATAAAGGCACACTTGCCAGACAACCGACAAGGTTAATCAGCATATACACGAAGGATATTTTCTGCATTTCCCTGAACGTTACATACTTGCCACCAGCGACACCAAGCGTTGCCATCGCAAACGGATTCATGTATGGCACCGTCCAGCACATCGAACTCATGAATTCCACGAAGATGATCACATAAATATTGATTCCGGCCGCCTGCATTAATCCACCGAATATCGCCATCACCACCACCAGTGCGGTGTTCTGCTCGATAATCAGGAAACGCAGCAGATAAGTAAAGATACACAAAAATGCCACAAAAACGAACTTATTCGCTACAAGCGGGCTGAGTACCGGTCCCAGCACAGAAGCAATCGTCGTGCTCCATCCTAAGGATGACATATAATTTGCCATACCCAGCAAACTGCCAATGAAGATAATCAGTGACCATGGCACTTTTGCATTGATATCTGAAGGTGCGAGTAATCCGGTGGCACACATCACGCAAATCGCTGCCCAGCCGATCATACCCGTATCCATCCCGTGAATAGAGGATGTTGACCAGAGAATCAGTGCGACCAGTAAAATAGCAGCCGCAATCTTCTCATTGCGAGACATCGGCCCCATATCCTTTAATCGCTGCTGGTAGAAATCTCTGGAGATTTCCATTTTTTCCTTTGGCTTACAGAAGAATGCACAGAAAATGAATGTTCCTGCGAGAAGAATGATGAACCAGACAGCTGCTGCGCGGAACCAGCTTACAAAATTGAAAACCGCTCCCTCGGCACCGAGAGAATCTGCATACGAGCTTACAAATCCACAAATGACCGATGCATACACGGATCCTGTTATAAATGCATTACCACCGAGGTATGCCGGAAGATAGCATGCAGAAAACAGTCCTAATGCACCTTTGGATCTCGGTTCGATGTTCATTTCTTCTGTGGTAGACGTTGCGAACGGAATAAGGATATTGACCTTTGCATTTACCGACGGAATCAGCGGACTTAAAACCGTACCGGTCGTCATCATCGCAAGAACGGCGCCTGTGTATGTAGGTGGAAACTTCGACAGGATGACGATCGCGATTCGATTTAATAATCCGGATTTTCCGATACCTGCGGAAAGTGCAAAAACCATGATGATGAGCCAGACCGTCGAACCACTAAAGGCACCGAACAGGCCTGCTGTCGTAAAAACAGGCGCTTCAAAAATACCGATCTTTCGGAAAACGGCATCGGTCAGAATCATGAGTGCAGATGCGCCCATGACGACCACCCAGTCTGGAAGTGCACTCGTCAGAAGCAATAGAATAACCGACAGAAATACGCCTGCATAAACCATGGACGCGGATGACAGCACTCCACCGTCCGGGAAAGCCATGGTGACTGCAAGCACATAAAACAGAATAATCAATACTAACGAGCCAATTAAACCTAATTTCTTTTTCATAGAAACCTCGTAAGAAATCATAGCTCAATCGACCGACTCACACTTTATGTATAGTATAACTCAGGCAAGTTTGATAAGCAATTAACATTATGACATTCATCCGATATTTTCGGGTCCGCTTTCGGAATACTCCGATTCCTTTCGAATGCCACTGTATATCAAAGAACAGTTCTCCAGTGAACCATCCTGCCTGAGTTTTCTCAAAATGTTTTCTGATGGATTAATCGATCCACGATGGCCAGCGAATTCTGCATCAGATAATCACTGATCCATGCCTTTTTTTTCGCATCGTCTTCACACGGTGTAAGGTATGGCTCCATCAGCGCTTCATGTTCACTGAATGCGATGATTCCACCATTGATATGACGACTGGCAACGATGGCTTCATCCTTCGTCACCGGTGCAAGAATCGAAATCAGATTCGCCATCACACTCTCGACACGTTCAAATACCACCTTCTGAAGTTCATGATTTCCGATTCCTGAATGTCCATCCTGGTAGACCCATTCCTTCTCGATCTTATTTTGTTTCGAAAAAGATGTTTTGATCTGAACATTGATCAGCTCCTTCAGATACTCATACGCCTTTTCTTTTGTCATTTCATCGTGTTTTAACAACTGGTCGATTTCCTGATAATCCTCTTCGTAATACTTCCCTATGATGTGCGTGATGTATTTGATACACTCGTTATAGAGATTTTCCTTATTTTGAAAATGAAATGAGATGGCTGATAAATTCACACCTGCTTCATTGGCAATCATTCGGGTAGAGGTCCCATTAAAACCATACTCAGAGAAAAGTCGTAACGAAGCCTTTAATATCTTCTTTTTCGTCGGATTCATCGACACACTGTCTTCTCTCTCAACGCCTTCATCAAAAAATGTATCTGCATATATCTTCATCTCGTCACCACTCAAACTATAACACTCCTTCCAGTATCCTATAGAGGATACTGCCCATAAATGTTGTCATTATAAACATTTTACATCGATTTGACTATATCTCCCAAGACTTATTTTACACTATGCCGATACCTGTCCATCTTTTCAGAATATGTGGTAAACCTGTTTACTCCACTTAGATTTTGATTCAGGCCTTCTTCACGAAATCAAACCCGATACGTTCTTTTCCCGGCTCATACACGACATCCCCGCAGCGCTGAAATCCATAGCGCAGGAGTGCCTGCTGCATCGGCAGGTTCTTTTCATGCGTGTCGATGCGGATATAGTCCGCCTGTGTCGCGCAGAAGTCGAAGCACGCTCGCCCGACACCGCGTGTCGTGGCATCCGACGCGACGCGGTGAATGACGCCATACGGCTGTCCCGCGTGCCATGCGCCGTTCGTGATCACATCGTACACCGGTTCATGGCCGACGAAAAACACGAAGGTCCCGACGACCTTCTCATCCTCAAGCACCACATAACTCCGCCCAAGCGCGATGTCCTCCTCGAGCACCGCCCGCGCAGGGTAGCCGTCGCCCCACTGCCCCGGATTCCCGTTTGCTGCCATAAACGCCCGCGCCGCCGCATAAATCTCCATCATCCGGTCGAGGTCCTCGACCCTGCTCTTTCTGATTTCCATTCTACTCTTCCCTCTGTCTATTCGTCCAAAGCTTTCGTCCGCCAGTACAGTGTTCCTCCCGCATCCGGCTTCGTATTCTTCGCAGGTCGAGAAGCATCATCGGCTCCCGCCGCACGCACGAGGAGGTTCGTGTGCGTGAATCCCGCCCAGCGCGCGAGCTCCATCGCCTCCTCGAAGCCGCCGTCAAGCAGCTCCTTCTGGTGCGCATCCGCGGAGATCACGATTTCGCCGCCGAGCGCATGGAGATGCCGGAGTAGCTCCGATCGCGGATACAGCTCCTTCTTCCGCCCGCGGTTCACTGCGCCGCAGTTGATTTCAAACGGCAGCCCGTACGGCACAAGTGCCTCCATGGCCCGCCGCGCCGGCAGGAGGTAGCGCTCGCTCGTTTCATCGAGGAAGTGGCCACCATCCGCGCATGAAAGATCATTGAAACGCGTAATCAGATCGAAGTGCCCGATAAACGTCGGGTGCAGCCGCGCTGCCACCATCGCCTCGAAGCGGTAGTAGTCCGCCGACAGCGCGTAGAAGTCGCCACCATAGTACTGCCTGCACTGATCATGTAAGAGGCCAATGTCTCCATCCACGCCGATCAGATCCCAGTTTTCGGAGCCCTCACGATGCGTGCCGAAGGCGGCTGGCGCCGACCACACGACAGAGCCCGGCACCGGCACGAAATGCGTCGAACCGATGGTGTATTCCGCAGCGGCCACACATGACGGGTCGTAGACATTGTCCAGCTCCGCACCACGGAGGATGTTGATCCGGTCGCGGTACACCGCCTGCAGACGGCAGATTTCCTGAGCGTAGGCCGCGTAGTCCATCGAGACGCCCGGATCCATGTGCCCGCTGAAGCCGAGATGCGTGAAGCCCCGGCGCAGCGCCTCCTGCACCACCGCCTCGGCCGTATCGGAGCCATCACAGAAGGTGGTGTGCGTGTGATAATTTGCTTTCAGTTCATTCATAAAGACTCCTCTGCCTGCGCTTCTTTACACATCGTGCTACTTTACGAAACGCCATCTGTGATGTCCATCCTTCGATATCGTGGCCGGGCGTTTCGAAACCCCCACATCATCCGAATCACGGCTGCTGCATGTCACTACATCTCAAACGCCGCGTCCGAGGCGAAGAAGATGTTGTTCTGCGGCACGAACGGGCTGATCTCGTCGTCGCACTGCATGAGAAAGGTGTACGCGAACACCTTCTGAAAATTCTTCTGCTCACGGCGCATCTGGATCGAGTGAAGGCCACGAAGCGCCGTCACCATATTGGCGGCGTAGAGGCCACCGTCCGTGAGGCACTGGTGGAAGAGCTGCGCCGACGCCTGCATGGATGCACTCGACTTGTAGCCGATGTACGCGTCGTTCAGGATGGTGTCATAGCGAAGCCCCGCTGAAGCTACTGCTGCACTGCGCTTCGCAACCTCTGCAATCAGTCGCTTCTCTGCCGCAGCGTTGTGTTTCTGCTCTTCCGTGGCTGATATCGTCTCCGCAGCGCTATGCGCCTCGCGGTCATCTGCATTGGCAGCACCCGCAGGGGCATCCGGCGAAATAAAAGTCGCGGACAGCTTCTCCAAGTACTGGTGGCCGTCGCCGACGATGACGCGAAGGCGGTCCGGATACTGCGCCTCCAGTGCGCGCAGTCCGAAATACTCCCGCGCAATCTCGACGATCGTCGGGCTCAGCTCGATCACGTCGATCGACTTCTCCGGATAATTCTTCAGAAAAAAACGAGGGTAGGCGAAGCCGCCGCCCCCGATCAGCAGCCCCCGCCGCGCCGCCGGATGCAGGCGGAAGGCCCACTCGAACTCGCGCATGTACTCGAACGCGAGCTCATCCTCCAGCAGCGGATCCAGATACTGCGCCGACTGCATCGCCCCATCGACGAGCAGCAGCCGCATGCGTTCCTCGTTGTAGAGCCCATCGCAGACCTCGATGGACTGCCCGAGCGGGTCCCGCGTCTTGAAAACTGTTTTCTTTTCCTTGATAAATTCTTCCATTTAAATCTGATTCTCGTTTTATCACACTGTAGGCACGTTTCCTTTAAAAGCCAGACATCATGCCTGCTACGCCTTCTTCTCCGCCGCGAGTGCTTCCTGAATCCGCTTATAATGCAGGAACGCGTCGGCTTCATGCAGCGCGCGGATCTCGTCCATCGTCGCCATGCGGAAGTCGATGGCCTCCGACTGCTCGATGGTCACGTCCGCATCAGCGAACGCCAGCTGCACATGATAGATGTCAACGAAATAGTTGTCGCCACGCTTCAGGTCCTCGTTGCGGTAGCCGTAGATCGGCGTACGCATCGCTGCCGGCACGCCCGAAATATCGAGCCCGGTCTCCTCGCGCACCTCGCGCGTCACCGCAGTGAAGCTGTCCTCGCCTGCCAGCGCCCCGCCACCGGAAACCTCCCAGGCTCCCGCCGCCCACTTCTTCGTGAGCGCACGCCGCGTGATGAGAAAACGCCCATCCGACGGCCGCTCGATCAGTGCCAGCACGTAGAGCATGTACTCCCCCGCCTGCAGGAAGCTGCTGCGCGGCACGACACGCCCCGTCCGCTGCTTCTCGCCGTCATATATATCCATTCGCTCGTCTTTTGAATCCATTATTTCCACTCCTTATAAAGTGAGTCATCGAAGCAGCTGTTGTTCCCGCGGTGGCACGCCGGCCCGTCCTTCGTTACCTGTACGAGGATCGCGTCACGGTCGCAGTCCGCTTCCATCGTCACGATGTGCTGGTAGTTTCCGCTTGTCGCGCCCTTCAGCCAGAGCTCCTGCCGCGAGCGGGACCAGAAGCAGGTGAGCCCCTTCTCCAGCGTAATGCCCAGCGACTCCCGATTCATATATGCCAGCGTCAGCACGCGCTTCGTCTCGTAATCCTGCACGATGCACGGCACCAGCCCCTTCTCGTCAAACTTTACTTTCTCGATATCAAATGTCTCGACTGCCATAGCTTCCTCTATTAATTTCTCTCATTTATTACTATCTTTCATCTATTACTATATAGCTCACTTTACCTTTTGCTTATTCTTTTTATGTAAGCATAATTCATCCTTGCACATGTTGACAATCCCGGTATATTCAGAAATTCAGCATTGTTTCTGTTGGCAATTCAGGTCGATCCATGAATTCAGCATTGCCCCTGTTGACAAATCAGGCTGATTTCAAAATTCAGCATTACCAGTTTGTAATGCTAATTTCCGCATTCTTCGCATATAGCGAAAAAAGTCAGAAAAAAAGCAATGCTGTTTTCCTCTGAACTTGATTTTGCGAAAAAACAGCAATGCTGATTTTTTATTATAGTCGATTTTGTCAAAAACGAGCAATGCTGATTTTCGAAAATCCATGCTTCTGCGAAACCTGGTAATGCAGAATTTTCAGAAATCCATGCTTTTGTGAAACCCGGCAATGCTGATTTTCAAAAATCCATGCTTTTATGAATCAAAGTCGTCACAGTTCAGCCAGGGGGGGACCCGGAGGGGCGGAAACCGAGGCCATACGTAGAGACCGTGCGAAATCAAGCCGGGTCCCCTTAGCTGAACTGTTACTCAACGTCTGACCAGGATGCCTTCCGCCTGGAGTCTCGCCTTCAGGTCCTCAATCTTCACCTCGCCGAAGTGGAAGATCGAGGCGGCGAGGCCGGCGGAGATGTCCGGAATCTCGTGGAACAGCGTCACGAAATCCTCGATGGAGCCGGCGCCGCCGGACGCGATGACCGGTACCTTCACGAGCTGGTTCACCGCCGCGAGCATCTCGAGATCGAAGCCCTGCTTCACGCCGTCGGTGTCGATCGAGTTCAGCACGACCTCACCCGCACCACGCTTCACGCCATCCCGGATCCACTCGAGCGCATCCATGCCGGTGTCGATGCGGCCGCCGTTCAGGAACACATGATAGCTTCCATCCACACGCTTCGCATCCACCGACAGCACCACGCACTGATTGCCGTACTTCTCGGCTGCCTGGTTAATGAGGTACGGGTTCTTGATGGCACCCGAATTCACCGACACCTTATCGGCACCGCACTTCAGCACGCGGTCGAAATCATCGACGGTATTGATGCCGCCACCGACGGTCAGCGGGATGAAAATCTGCCGCGCGACCTCGGTCAGGATGTCCGTGAAGAGCTTCCGTCCCTCGAAGCTCGCGGTGATGTCATAGAACACGAGCTCATCCGCGCCCGCATCGCTGTAGTATTTCCCGAGCTCCACCGGGCTGCTCACATCGCGCAGTCTCTCGAAATTGACGCCCTTCACCACGCGTCCGTCGCGCACATCCAGGCACGGAATAATTCGTTTCGTGATCATCTCTTCTACCTCTATCTTCCCCACGCGGCCAATGCACTTTCACAGGCACCGTCCGCCGCGTTCTGTCCACCAGCGCTGCATCGATTTCCCGATGTCGCCCGCCGAAGCGCCAGCTCCTTCCAGCCACTTTATCCTCGGGCCACCGCCAGCGCATCCTTCAGCTCGATCGCGCCGTTATACATCGCCTTTCCGAGGATCGCACCATAGAGCCCCATGTCGCGGAGTGCGCGGATGTCCTCAAGCGTCGACACGCCACCGGACGCGGTGATGTCGATGCCGTCGAGCCGGCTCAGGCGCTCATACAGCGGCAGGTTCGTGCCCTTCATCGCGCCGTCCTTCGAGATGTCCGTGACGATCGCGGTCTTCACACCGATGTCCCGCAGCTTCCAGAGGAAGTCAAACATATCGACATCGAGAACCTCGACCCAGCCCTTGACGGCCACCTTGCCATCCTTTGCATCGACGCCCACGGCGATCCGCTCGCCCCAGCGCCCCACCGCATTCCGCAGGAAAACCTCATCGGTCACGGCCTTCGTGCCGAGGATGACCCGCGCAACACCGGCATTCAGGTAGCGCTCGATCATCTCGAGACTGCGGATTCCGCCGCCGATCTCCACCTGAAGCTTCGTCTCATGGCAGATCGCCGCCACCACATCGAAGTTCGGCGTCGTGCCGTCCTTCGCGCCCTCGAGGTCCACGAGGTGCAGCCAGCGCCCGCCGTCTGCCTCGATCCCCTGCGCCGTCGCCACCGGGTCCTCGCTGTACACCGTCATCTTCTGGTAGTCGCCCTTCAGGAGCCGTACCACCTTATGGTCATATAAATCAATCGCTGGAAACAGCAGCATAGTTCCTCCTTACAGTGCAGCAAACGCCTTCAGGATCTTCAGGCCGACAGCCCCGCTCTTCTCCGGGTGGAACTGCGTGCCATAGACATTGCCCTTCTGAACCGCGGCGGTCAGCGGCACACCGTACTCCGCCGTCGCCGTCAGATTCGCCTCACAGTCGAAGGCCGCGTAGCTGTGTACGAAATACACACAGTCGCCCTCCGTAAGATCACGGAACAGCGGGCAGTCATTCTCGAAGTGCAGCGCATTCCAGCCCATGTGCGGAATGTCGAGATTCGCCGAGATCACGCCCTCGATCGGACGCACCTCGCCCGGAATCAGACCGAGGCCCTCGTGCTCCCCATACTCGAGGGAACGGTTGAACAGCAGCTGCATACCGAGGCAGATGCCGAGGAACGGCTTCCCCGTCGCTGCCTGCGCCTTCACGAAATCGAAGAGACCGCAGTCACGCAGCTTCTGCACTGCGTCACCGAAGGCCCCGACCCCCGGCAGGATCACATGATCCGCCTGCCGGATGACCTCCTGATCTGCCGTCACCACCACCTCCTCGCCGATCGCCCGAAGCGAGCTCTGAAGCGAGAAGAGATTTCCCACACCATAATCGATGATTGCTATCATAGTCGTCCTTTCAAACTGGTTTTCCCCTTTGACACATCTCTTTATAGATCATGTTATCTCATCCATTTCGTACCGTTTTGCGAAAAATCCGCAGGAATAGGGCGGGAAGCTGCCTCAATCCCTGTCCTCCTTACCGAAGCGGATATCCAC
>ERZ1026864.727-NODE-727-length-17962-cov-23.931200_pt1 | contig 17962 bp, 19 predicted proteins | sample MGYA00380162_ERZ1026864 | MGnify/ENA primary metagenome ERZ1026864 (study PRJEB33269, sample SAMEA4719798) | human gut metagenome | biome: human-associated habitat; feature: organic feature; material: feces | place: Cameroon | collected 2013-10 ... | reverse complement strand
ACATTGCTGAGGCATGTAATGTGACAAGACAGGCGGTGTCGAAATGGGAGAACGGTGAGAGCCTTCCGACGGTCGACAATCTGTATGCCTTGAGCAGGCTGTTGCACACTTCGGTGGATGACATACTGATAGGCGAGAAAGAGAGGGACGATGAGCCCTCTCTTTCTTTTTCCTTTTATATTTTTCTTTGGTTTTCTTGTCCTGCTGAATGCCCATTTTATATCCTTAATTTCCTCATCTGTGGCAGAAATCGGTGTGTCATTAACCATTATGGAAAGACCGTAAATGGCTGTTTTTTTAGATATTGACGGAGTGCTCAATTCAAGTAAAACAATAGACAGGAATTTTGATTATCCAGAGCTTGCAATGTCAAAGTAAATGCTATAGAATATTTTCATATCAAATTAAACGCAAATGAGGAGATTAAAGTTATGAAACAGAAATTGAGAAACCTTTCGGCACCGGCAAATATAATATTTGCCATTCTTGCAGTTTTTATTTTCATTGCACCCTTGCAGTGGAGCGGAAAAGTGCTGGGACTGATTCCGGGCATGGAAAAGGCGGATGATTATCTGCTGCAGGCTATTGTGGAGACAGTTGTTTTAGTTATTTTTCTTGGCATCACATATATATTTGGGCTGTGGGATATTTTTAAGGAAAATGCAGCAGGATGGACAAGAAGCTTATACACAGGCGGTTTTTTCATAGTGTACTGTTTGTATGCTGTTGTTTCAGGCATTTATTTGTGCTTTTTGGGTGAGCATGGTGATGTGAAGGCATTTTACAACATCATCTTTTTCTTTATTGCGGTCTGCCTTGTAGGGCTCGTTGAGGAGCTGGTGTTCAGAGGAGTGGTGTTTAATCTGCTGCTGAGAGCTTTTCCAAAGACGAAAGGTGGAATCACAGGAGCCGTAGTTTTGGGAGGCGTACTGTTTGGATTGATGCATTTTTCCAATATGGGCGCAGGGGTTAAGTTCAGTAGTTGTCTGATACAGGTTATTTCAGCAGGTCTCATGGGTGTGCTGTTTTGCATGATATACGCGTCTACACGCAATTTCTGGATGCTTGCCATTTTCCATACTGTTGTAGATATGGGAGGGCTTTTATCATCGGGAATATTTGAGGGAGGCGGAGTGGCCGACAGGATTAATGAGTTTTCGGCAATGAACTGTATTGCATTTGTCGTGCTCGGTATTCCTATGCTTGTTATGCTGCGTAAGTCAAGGCGTATCCGTCTTGAGATGCTTTACAACAATGTGACCATCATAGATGACGAGAGGGAGGGCGCTAAGCTGGCAGTGGTTTCACTGGTGCTTGGCATTTGCAGTATTATTTTCTCGTTTTTTGGCTATCTGATGGGGCTTGGAATTGTCGGCATGCTTGCTTCCAAAATGTCAAAAAGGGCAAAGCAGTATAACAATGCAATAGCAACTGCCGGTATGATTACATCGATAATAGGCTTTGTGCTGTCGGTCATCTGCACGATTGGTATGATGGTGCTGTTTGCAAGCGGCATTTATGACAGACTTGTTAATATGACTATGTAAATTAAAGTAACTGATTTGACAATATGGTAAAAATACCATATAATATTTTGTGAGAACAATGGAGAAGAGTTATGGGATTTTTGAATTGAGAGCTAAGGTAGGAACAGATATTTCGAGAGTATTATATTTTTTCTATTATGAAGGAAGAATAGTATTGACACATGGATTCATTAAAAAAACTCAGAGGACACCGGCTGGTGAAATTGAAAAGGCTAAGAAATATAGAAGAGATTATATAGAAAGGCATGGTAAATAATATGAGATATGACGATTATTTACAGGAGCAGCTTAAAAATCCTGACGTAAAAAAAGAGTGGGACGATCTCCAGCCTGAGATGGATGTCATAAGGGCTATGATAGATGCGCGCATTAAAAATAATTTGACTCAAAAGGAGCTTGCAGCACGTACAGGCATAGATCAGGCGGATATTAGTAAGCTTGAGAATGGAACGAGAAATCCATCTTTGAAACTTTTAAAGAGGCTTGCGCATGGAATGGGGATGCAGTTGAAAATTGAATTTGTACCAATGCAGCCGTTAAAAAAATAAAATTGAACGGATGCTGCAATAATACGAAGCAGACCTTTGAATGTCGCATAAAGTCTACATTCAAGGGTCATTTTTTAAGGAGAAACCATGAACATTTTACTGACAGCAATAAATGCAAAATACATACATTCAAACCTCGCAGTTTACTCACTGCGCGCCTGTGCCGGGGAGTACAGGGATGCTGTGGAGCTTGCGGAATACACGATAAACAATCAAAAGGATTACATTCTTGAGGAGCTTTACAAGAGAAAGCCCGACGTACTTTGTTTTTCGTGCTATATATGGAATATTGATTATGTGACTGATATTGCACGCGAGTATAAAAAGCTTTGTCCGTCAGTGCCGATATGGGTTGGAGGCCCTGAGGTGTCTTACGAGGTGGAGGCATTTTTGCAGGAAAATCCATACATAGATGGTGTGATGATTGGCGAGGGTGAGGATACCTTTAGAGAGCTGTGCAGTTACTATGCTGATCAAAAAAGGCTGATTGATATTGCAGGCATTGCCTTCAGAAAAAACAGCACAGGTAATAGTACAAGTGTGAACAACATAGGAGGCAATAAAGCCGGTGAAATAGTATTCACAAGTCCACGCCCAATCAAAAACATGAGTGAAATCCCATTCTGCTATGATACGCTTGATGATTTTTCAAACCGCATCATCTACTACGAGAGCAGCAGGGGATGCCCGTTTTCGTGTAGCTATTGCCTGTCATCGGTGGATAAGACACTGCGTTTCAGGGATACTGAGATTGTCAAAAAGGAGCTTAAGTTTTTCATAGACCAGAAGGTGCCTCAGATTAAGTTTGTGGACAGAACCTTCAACTGCAATCATGCTCATGCCATGGAGCTGTGGCGCTTTATAAAGGCGAATGACAATGGTGTGACAAACTTTCACTTTGAGATATCGGCGGATCTGCTGAATCAGGAGGAGCTTGAGTTGATTTCTGATATGAGGCCGGGGCTGATACAGCTTGAAATCGGTGTGCAGTCCACCAATGAGGTCACGATTAAGGAGATTCACAGGACTATGAAGCTTGAGAGGCTTAAGGAGGTTGTGAGGCTCATTCAAAGCGGCAACAATATCCATGAGCATCTGGATTTGATTGCAGGGCTGCCATACGAGGACTATGACAGCTTTGGGCGTTCCTTTGATGAGATTTATGAGCTTAAGCCAAACCAGCTGCAGCTTGGATTTTTAAAGGTACTCAAGGGTTCGTATATGTTTGAGCATGCCGCGGAATATGGTATTGTGTACCATGACAAGCCACCGTATGAGGTTATGTCCACAAAATGGCTTTCGTTTGATGATGTGATAAAAATAAAGCGCGTCGAGGAGATGCTTGAGGTGTATTACAACAGCGGACAGTTTGAGATTACGATGAAGCTCATGGAGTGTATCTTTGACAGTGCGTTTGAGTTTTTTCAGGAGCTTGGGGATTTTTATGAGGCAAACGGCTATTTTGGAATGAGCCATTCGCGCATCAGAAGGTGTGAGATACTGCTTGAGTTTCTGGCTTTATATCTGCATGGCCGTGACAGCGATGATATGACTTCTGTGGGATTATCCGAAAATGCCGGAGATAGAGATAATACTGATTGTGACGAACATGCCAAAGATAGAGATAATACTGATTTTGATGAAAATGCGCAGCTTTACAGCATGATTCAGGAATCGCTTATCTTTGATTTGTACTATCGTGAGAACTGCAAGAGCCGCCCGAGGTGGGCCGCAGATATAGGAAGCTTCAAGCATATGACACATGCATACTGTAAGAATGGAAAGCTGTCGCATGTGGAGCCGTTCCACTATATTTTTCCTGACAAGCATACGCGCAAGCTGGATGAGCTGCCAAAGTATCATAAGGAGCCGGTGTGGGCGCTTTTCCACTACGACATGAGAGACCCGCTTGATCACCAGGCGCTGGTGGAGTATGTAGATAACAGTAAAAAGCCGGGAAGGTTTACGGACTAAGAAAAATGAGCAACATAGATAATATAAAAAATTACACGGTGATTGACCTTGAAATGACAGGTCTTTCCGCCAAAAATGACAAGATAATAGAGATAGGTGCGGCACGTGTGAGGGGCGGCGAGATAGTGGATACGATATCCACACTGGTAAATCCAAAGCAGCATATTCCACAGCGTGTGCAGGAATTAACGGGAATCACTGACTCTGATGTGGAAAACGCGGCAGATATGGACGAGGCTGTGGATAAGTTGCTGGATTTTATAGGGGATGACATCATACTCGGGCAGAATGTGACCTTTGATTACAGCTTTTTAAAGCAGTGGGCGGTAAATCACAAGCGAACACTCTCGCTGAATGCATATGATACTCTGAAAATAGCCAGAAAATGTCTACCGGCTGAGCAGTCAAAGAAGCTGGAGGATTTGTGTGAGTATTTTGGTGTGAGCAGGGAAAATGCCCACAGGGCACTCGACGATGCGATAGAGACAAAGCAGATATTTGAAAAGCTGCTTGAACTGATGGATGAAAAGGGTGAACCGGTGGAGTCAAAGCCACTTGTATACAAGGCAAAAAAACAGACACCTGCCACAGCACATCAGGTCAGACAGCTAAAGGAGCTGATGGCTGAGTATGGGATAGCAGATGTCATATCGTGGGACAACCTGACCAGAAGTCAGGCCTCAAGGCTGTACGATGAATATCGAAGCACATATATTAATAGGTGTGTGGATGGCTCGGAATAAGTTTCAATACAATAAGTTATAATACAATAAGCTATAACGCATATTAATTACCGGCCGAGGCGGTATCAGCCTGCAGGCTCTCAAGCATAGAAACGATTCCATCCCTTGAAAGAGAATTAAGCTGTTTTGCTTTCTCGATAAGCTCTGCAAGCCGGTCAGCTTTTGACATGCTGATGAAGGCGTTGGCTAACAGACTGTATACGTTCTTTGAATCGGCACCCTGCTCCACTGCAAGCTCAAGCAGTTCATTGCCTAGCGATTCATAGCCTGCCTCCTTAAGCCTGTTGTAATAGTCCGGCAGCATTGAAACAAATTTCGTGAAATTATCATCATATTCAGACAGATTTTTAAAATTGAGAATGCCATATTTAAGCTTTAAATCAGTGTTTGTCATTCCGGTGAGATTGACAAGGGTTTTATCCCTTAAATCATTTATTTTATCATTATTTAATGGAAAAAACTTTTCCGGTATGGTAATATAACACAGGTCAGTGGTATCTCCGCGGAGGGTTGAGTTGGCCTTACGCTCCTTTTCCCAGAACTCCTCGGTGACCTTTGCCTGGGCAGAATCAGCCCTCTTTATGGCAAAAGTAATCACTGCTATAAATAAAATGAATAAAATTAGACAAATTGGAATCATATGTTGGAAAATCCTTTCTCATATATGAAAATAGTATAACTCATTTTTGAACAGAGGTGAATAGTATGTACGATTTTAATAAAAAAAGAAATCAGAAGGTGGTTGCTATAGTGATAATAGTGGTTATAGCAGCGATGCTTGTGACAACATTTGTGTCAAGTCTTGTATAGCTTTTCTTGAAATATGGAAAAAATATGATAATATGATATAAAATGCAGTTCAGTTAAGCGGATGACAGGGGCGCTTTTAACAGCCTCAGGAAAAGGAATCGGAAATGAAGATTAATAAAAAAGCATTATTACTTGGTACAATGGCATTTGTGCTTGTGGCGGCATCAGGTGTGGTAAATGCATATGCAAGTGGTTCGTCAGGCACAAAGAAGGCGAAGGTACAGACAATTACAGAGGGTGTGTGCATTGGCAGTGTGGATGTAGGCGGTATGACAAAGGAAGAGGCAAAAAAAGCAGTTGATTCCTATGTTGACAGCATAAAGGACACCTCCTTTTCATTAAAGGGCGCCAATGGCTCATTTGATGCAACCGCACAGGAAATGTCTGTTTCGGCGGACACTGATGCGGCGGTGGACGAGGCCCTTTCAGTGTGCCATGAGGGCAGCCTGATTGACAGATTTGTGGAGTCGGAGGAGCTTAAAAAGGGCAATGTTGCCGTCAATATGTATCTGTCGGTTGATAAACAAAAGACCGCAAAGATGATTTATGATAAGAGCGACGAGCTCAATATAAAGGCAGTTGATAATTCGCTGCAGAGAAACGGCAACAGCTTCGATTTTGTTCCGGGACAGGAAGGCAAAGAGGTGGATGTGGTAAAATCCGTCTATGCCATAAATGACTTTTTGCAGAACAGCTGGGATGGTTCGGCTAATGAGATAGAGCTGGTCACAAATACGGTTCAGCCGAGGGGCTCAAAGGAAGAGCTTTCAAAGATTAAGGATAATCTGGGAGGCTTTTCTACAGATTTCAGCAGCTCGGCAGCAGGGCGTGCAGCTAATGTAAAGAACGCATGCAGCCTGATAAACGGCAGTGTTATATATCCGGGTGAGCAGTTCTCGGTTTACGAGGCTATCAGCCCTATCACAACTGACAACGGCTACCAGATAGCGGGTGCATACGAGAACGGTCAGGTAGTTGACTCGGTAGGCGGAGGTGTGTGTCAGGTTGCTACCACTCTCTACAATGCGGTTATAAGGGCTGAGCTCGATGTAGTGCAGCGCTACAACCATTCCATGATAGTAAGCTACGTAAAGCCATCTGACGATGCGGCAATTGCAGGAACTTACAAGGATCTTAAGTTTAAAAATAATCTGGATAATCCGGTGTATATAGAGGGCTATTGCAGTGGAGGAATCATTACCTTCAATGTGTACGGAGTGGAGACGAGACCTGCAAATAGGGAAATTTCCTTCAGGAGTGAGACACTTTCCGAGGAGGATCCGGTTACGCAGTTTAATTTTGATGCAGGTCAGCCGGTCGGTTATTTCAACACCGAGCAGTCTGCGCACAAGGGAGTGACCGCAAGGCTCTGGAAGACGGTCACAGTTGATGGAACAGTGCAGAGCGATGAGGTATTCAACAACAGCAAGTACAAGTCATCACCGAAAATCGTGACGGTCGGTACAGGAGGCGCATCAGCGGAGGTTGTTGCACAGCTTCAGGCGGCGGCAGCGGCTAATGATGAGGGCTCGGTTAAATCTATTGCTGCGTCTGCGGCAGCAGCGGCTCAGGCAGCACAGGCTCAGGCACCCCAGACACAGGATCCAAACGCGGCAGCTCAGACACAGGGCGCGCAGACACAGACTACAGATCCTAATGCGGCAGGGCAGACACAGGCTACAGACCCGAATGCGGCAACGCAGGCACAGCAGCAGGCAGGACAGACGCAGTAAATGCCTGCAGGCAGTTGTTTATGATGTAGTTATTTGCAATCAATGCACCGGGCTACAACAGTATACTAATTATAATTAAGAACAGGAAAACACATGAAAAACGGTAAAATATCAGAGTCGGTTTTAAAGCGCTCTGTCTTAAAACAACTTCATACCAAAAGCGACAGAGTACTTCTTAAACCGGCAGTAGGTGAGGACTGTGCGGTGATTTCCATGCAGGCAGGCGACCAAACTAAGTTAGTTACTGCTACCCAGACGTTCACACTGGATGTCTCAGACCGGCATGTGTGTGCCAGCTGTGCGGTTTATGATGCATTGAACAACATTTATGCCATGGGAGCAAGCCCTGTTGGGATAGAGCTGGCACTGCTTGTACCTACCACAGAAAACGAGGCAAGGCTTCGTGAGACCGTGAGAGCGATTGATGCTGTATGTGAGGAAGCAGGCATTGTGGTGCTTGGCGGACATACACAGGTGAGCCGCGCAGTGAAAAATATCGTGGTGACAGTCACAGCAATAGGTGAGGCCTATGAAAAGGCGCTCACACCATCATCGGCAGCAGCACCGGGCATGGACATAATCGTGACAGGCTATGTGGGGCTTGAGGGCACCGCAATTTTGGCAAATGAGAAAAGAGCAGAGCTTGAAACGAGATTTTCCAAGGCATTTATAGATAAATCAGCAGCATATATAGACCATATTTCCACCGCAAGGGAGGCCGCATCCGCGATTGGCGCCGGTGTGGCGGCAATCCATGACGCTTCGCAGGGGGGCATCTTTGGAGCACTCTGGGATATGGCAGAGGCTTCGGGAATTGGTCTTGACATCGATTTAAAGAAGCTCCCTATCAGGCAGGATACGATTGAAATAAGTGAATTTTTTGACATAAACCCGTATAAGCTTTTGTCAGGAGGAAGTCTGATAATCGCAGCTACAGATGGCAGCCGCGTGGTCAGGGAGCTTGAGAAAACAGGCCAAAACGCTGTTATAGTCGGTGCCACAACCGATTCCAACGACAGAGTGCTGATTTCCGGCGAGGAGAGACGGTTTTTGGAGACTGCCCAGACTGACGAGATATACAAGGTTTTAGGCTAATATATTTGAATCAGGAGACTATATATCATGAGAGAAAAGATATTAACATTTATAGAGAAAAACAGCAGGATAAACCTGAAGGAGCTTGCAATCATGCTTGGCGTGGACGAGGCAAGTGTGGCAAACGAGATTGCTGCTATGGAGCAGGAAAACGTCATCTGCGGATATCACACACTGATTGACTGGGACAAGGCCGGCCTTGAGAAGGTAACAGCCATGATAGAGGTCAGAGTGACACCACAGCGCGGCATGGGCTTCGACAAGATTGCCGAGCGTATATACAACTATCCTGAGGTAAAGTCTGTATACCTTATCTCAGGCGGCTTCGACCTCATGGTCACTCTCGAGGGCAAGACTCTGCGCGAGGTATCACAGTTTGTGACAGATAAGCTTTCTACACTGGATCAGGTGCTTTCAACAAAGACAAACTTTATTCTGAAGAAATACAAGGATCATGGAACCATCATGGCGGCACCTGTCAAATCCGATGAAAGGGGAATTATGTCATAATGAGAGACCCTTTATCCAGCACAATAAAGTCTATCCAGCCGTCAGGCATCCGTAAGTTTTTTGATATAGTGAGCGAGATGAAGGACGCGATATCGCTCGGAGTAGGAGAGCCTGATTTTGACACACCGTGGCATATCAGGGACGAGGGCATATATTCCCTTGAAAAGGGACGCACCTTCTACACCTCAAATGCCGGACTCAAGGAGTTAAAGCTTGAGATTGCAAGATATCTCGACAGAAGATACGGCATGACATATGATTACAATAAAGAGATAATGGTAACTGTCGGTGGCAGCGAGGCAATAGACATCGCACTGCGCGCTATGCTCGATCCGGGAGATGAGGTGATTATCCCGCAGCCAAGCTATGTTTCATATGTGCCGTGTACCGTTCTGGCAGGTGGCACACCTGTGATTGTGGAGCTTAAGGAGGAAAATGATTTCAGGCTGACAGCCGAGGAGCTTGAGGCTGTTATCACACCAAAGACAAAGATACTAATCATGCCTTTCCCTAATAACCCGACAGGCGCTATCATGGAAAAAGCAGACCTTGAAGCAATCGTTCAGGTGGTTAAGGAGCATGATCTGTTTGTGATAAGTGACGAGATTTATTCGGAGCTTACATATGTGGATAAGCATGTATCTATAGCATCGTTTCCGGGAATGAAGGAGCGCACAGTGCTCATAAACGGTTTTTCAAAGGCCTATGCCATGACAGGCTGGAGGCTTGGATATGCATGTGCACCTGAGACAATTTTAAAGCAGATGCTAAAGATTCATCAGTTCGCAATCATGTGTGCTCCGACCACGAGCCAGTATGCGGCAGTAGAGGCTATGAAAAACGGTGATGAGGATGTTGCGCAGATGAGGGAGGAGTACAACGCCCGCAGACGCTATGTGCTTCACCGTTTTAAGGAGATGGGGCTTAAGTGCTTTGAGCCTTTCGGAGCCTTTTATGCGTTCCCAAGCATCAAGGAGTTTGGAATGACCTCCGACGAGTTTGCCACAAAGCTTCTAAACAGCAAGAAGATTGCCGTGGTTCCGGGAACTGCATTCGGAGAGTGCGGTGAGGGCTTTTTGCGTATATCATATGCATATTCGCTTGATGATTTAAAGGAGGCACTCGGCCGCATCGAGGAGTTTGTCACAGAGCTTCGAGCCGGGATGGATAATAAATAGTTTAAATTGACAGGAGACAAAATGGCAAAGCTGAACATAGTGTTACATGAGCCGGAAATTCCGGCAAATACAGGAAATATCGGAAGAACCTGCGTCGCGACAGGCACGAGGCTTCATCTTATAGAGCCGCTTGGATTTTCACTTTCAGAGAAGGCACTTAAGAGAGCCGGCATGGATTACTGGAAGGATCTGGACGTCACCACATATGTGGACTGGGAGGATTTCCTTGAGAGAAACCCGGGCGCAAAGATATATTATGCGACAACAAAGGGCAGACATGTGTACTCTGATGCTCATTTTGAGCCTGACTGCTATATTATGTTTGGCAAGGAAAGCGCAGGTATTCCGGAGGAGATACTAAAGGAGCATCCCAATGAGTGCATCAGGATACCGATGATAGGTGAGACAAGATCGCTTAATCTGTCCAATTCAGTAGCTATCGTGCTCTATGAGGCATTGAGACAGAACAATTTTGATCATATGAGGCTTGAGGGAGAGCTTCACCACTTAAGCTGGGATGACTAAATCAAGCGGCAAAGCGCATATTGTGTGTGGCTTTTTGAGCTTGAAGGGTTACGATTATTGTAAATACGGTAGATTTTTAGGAAAAAGAAATGGGCATAATTAAAACAAGCAAATTAGTACATGAATTTATACGAAGAGACGAGGAAGGCAATGTAGAGTCAATCACTACAGCACTCGACAACGTAAACCTCGACATAAAAGAGGGGCAGTTTATTGCAATCCTCGGTCACAATGGTTCAGGAAAATCAACTCTTGCAAAGCATATCAATGCACTTCTTGCGCCGAGCGACGGCACCATATGGGTGGATGGCATGGATGTGTCAAAGGAAGAGAATGTCATACCTGTCAGGAAAAGTGCAGGTATGGTTTTCCAGAATCCCGACAATCAGATTATCGCCAATGTCGTGGAGGAGGATGTGGGCTTTGGACCTGAGAATATCGGTGTGCCGACAGATGAAATCTGGCAGCGCGTGGACTATGCGCTAAGGGCTGTCGGTATGACAAAGTACCGCACACATTCACCGAACAAGCTCTCCGGAGGACAGAAGCAGCGTGTGGCAATCGCGGGAGTTGTGGCAATGGAGCCAAAATGTATAGTATTTGACGAGCCTACAGCCATGCTTGACCCAAACGGCCGCAAGGAGGTCATAGCAACAGCCCATGAGCTCAATAAGAAAAAGGGCGTGACCATCATTCTCATCACCCATTACATGGAGGAGGTGGTCGGCGCAGACCATGTCTATGTCATGGAAAAGGGCAAGGTGGTCATGGACGGCACACCGCATGAGATTTTTTCAAGGGTGGACGAGCTGAAGGAGCACAGGCTTGATGTGCCGCAGGTGACACTGGTAGCCGATGAGCTCAAAAAGGCAGGCCTTGATATCCCTGATGGAATCCTGACGAGAGAAGAGCTTGTAAATGCGCTTGTTGCGCTGAAAAACAGATAGGCGGGAGAAAATATGTCAATAATTCTAGATCACATAAACTATTGCTACAGTGCCGATTCAGCCTACAAGGTGCAGGCGCTTAAGGATGTAAGCCTTGAGATAAATGATGGAGAGTTTATCGGAATAATCGGTCACACCGGTTCGGGAAAATCCACACTTATCCAGCATATGAACGGCCTTTTGAAGGCAACAAGCGGTCATATATACTACAATGGACAGGATATATATGACAATGATTATGATTTAAGCAAGCTGCGTCACAAGGTGGGGATGGTGTTCCAGTATCCGGAGCATCAGCTTTTTGAGACAACCAACTTTGAGGATGTATGCTTTGGACCGAAAAATCAGGGGCTCGATAGGAAAACAGTGGAGCTAAGAGCCTATGAGGCACTGCAGAATGTACATTTTCCGGAGGATCTCTACTATCAGCCTCCGTTTGATTTGTCCGGAGGACAAAAAAGGCGTGTAGCCATAGCTGGAGTACTTGCAATGCATCCTGACGTACTTATACTCGATGAGCCGACAGCGGGACTGGATCCTGCGGGCAGAGATGAGATACTGGGACTGCTTTTACAGATGAAAAAGGATCTGGGTATCACAATCATACTCGTATCACACAGCATGGAGGATGTTGCGGAGTATGTGGATCGCATCATTGTTATGAATTCAGGAGAGGTGATGTTTGACGGAGTGCCGAAGGAGGTATTCTCACACTACAAGGAGCTCGAGGCAGTCGGACTTGCAGCACCGCAGGTCACATATCTGATGCATGATCTGGCGGAAAAGGGTATACCGGTTGACCTTTCGGCGACGACAGTTGCGGAGGCGAGGGACTCAATACTAAAAGCCTTTAAATAGCTCACCAATGCCGACATTTTGATACAAATTATGAGGAAGGAATACAAAAATGATTCGTGATATTACCATAGGCCAGTATTATCCGGCTCAGTCGCCAATACATAAACTGGACCCAAGAGTAAAGCTTTTCGCAACACTTATATATATTATTGCGCTGTTTTCCTACAAAGGAATAGCCGGTGTGCTGTTTATAGTTGCCGCGCTTGCCGCAGTTATAAAGATTTCGAAGGTGCCCTTTAAGTTCATGGTAAAGGGACTCAAATCCATTATAATACTGCTGCTTTTTACAGCATGCTTCAGCGTGTTTTTCACACAGGGAGAGTACACAATCTGGGAGTACGGTATACTGCACATTTCTGACACCGGACTGATAAATGCAGCAACCATGATGATACGACTTGTGCTGCTCATTATAGGAACCTCGCTCATGACACTCACCACCACACCAAACCAGCTCACGGACGGTCTTGAGAAATCACTGGGCTTTTTAAACAAAATACATGTTCCGGTGCATGCGATAGCCATGATGATGTCGATAGCGCTTCGTTTTATTCCAATCCTTATTGAGGAGACGGACAAAATAATGAAAGCACAGATGGCAAGAGGAGCTGATTTTGAGCATGGAAATATCATAAAAAGAGCAAAGAGCATGGTGCCTCTTTTAGTGCCGCTTTTCGTATCGGCCTTCAGGCGTGCGGATGACCTCGCAATGGCCATGGAGGCCAGATGCTACAATGGTGGAGAGGGCAGGACAAAGATGAAGCCACTTGTATATGAAAAGGATGATAAAATAGCATATCTTTTCATATTTGCGTTTTTAGCGGTTGTGATAGTGCTTAGAATCCTTCTGCCGGTGAATCTGGGCAATCTTATTTTCAGATAGTGAAATAGATAGTGCAGGCAAAACAGGAGAGATATATGCGTGTAAAAATGATTGTAGCCTACGATGGCACAAATTACTGCGGCTGGCAGATACAGCCAAACGGCATAACAATTGAGCAGGTATTAAACGAGCACCTGAGCCGCCTGTTAAAGGAGGATATAAAGGTGACAGGAGCAAGCCGCACCGATGCGGGAGTGCATTCACTTGGAAATGTATGTATGTTTGACACCAATACCCGCATGCCGGCGGAAAAGATATCGTATGCACTGAATCAGAAGCTGCCGGAGGATATAGTGGTGGTCGATTCATGTGAGGTAAGCGATGATTTTCATCCACGCTTCTCAAAGAGCCGTAAAACCTATGAATACCGCATTTTAAATGCGAGGTTCAGAAATCCGACACGCAGGCTTGACACATATTTCTATCATTATCCGCTTGACACAGAAAAGATGAGTGAGGCTGCAAAATATCTCATAGGAGAGCATGATTTTGCAAGCTTCTGCTCGGCAAACTCGCAGGCACAGACCACAGTCCGCACGATATATGACTGTACGGTGTCAAAGGCCGGTGACATCATCACAATACGTGTGACAGGAAACGGCTTTTTGTACAATATGGTGCGCATAATCGCAGGAACACTTGTGAAGATAGGTGGAAGCGATATGCCGGCAGATGCGATGAAGGACATAATAGCCGCAACAGACAGGGCAGCAGCAGGTCCTACAGCCCCGGCCCATGGGCTTACAATGATAGGACTTAAGTATGAGTAACAGCTTTAGATTTTTAATATTGTATTAAGATTTTTGGAATATCAGTTTTTAGCTTCAATAATAGGCTATAATGTCGTTACTGTTAATACACGGTACGGTAAAAAGAAGCTTGGAGATGAAGACGGTTATGAGATTTACAAAAGCAAAAGAGAAAATTATAAAAAACAAAGTCATAAACAGCACAGACGAAGGAAAAGGCAGACACCGTAAGGTAATCCGTACAGGAGCGTTTGCCCTGGTATTTGTCGTGCTGTTTTCGTTTGTTTCGACATTTTTTAAGATGACGGATGCTGTCAATATTGCGACTATAGAGGGCTTTTATAAGGAGCCGAAGAACACAATTGATGTGATGATGATAGGAGCCAGCGAGGTATACGCTGATTACAGTGCAACCGAGGCCTGGAAGAATTATGGATATACCTCATACTCGCTTGGGGTATCAGGAGCACCCGGCAGTCTGTACAAATCAATGCTCAGAGAAGCTCTCACCAGACAGCATCCGAAGGTTGTGGTTTTTGAAGTGAATGGCTTTTTACAAAATGACAGCTATTACGACAGAACGGTAAAGCTGCATAGCTGGATAGACAATATCCATAATGAGGAAAACAGGCTTGATACAATAAAAGAGATTGTGCCAAAGGATGAGCAGGATAACTTTAGAAACCCTTTAAAGCTATATCACAGCAATTGGAAGGATATTGACAAATGTGCACACACCTTTGCCACAAGAGTTGGAATGTATTTTGCAAAAACATCATGCATGAAGGGATTTTCATCTATTGCAAAATATTCCGATTGCCCATCAGGCAAGCAGAAAAAGCTCTACTTTACCGACAAGAGCAGAGCGTATATGACTGATCTGCTTGAGTATTGTAAAGCACAGGGGGTGGAAAAGGTGCTTTTTGCGAGGTTCCCTCATGAGAAGAAGGTAAAGAATCCGCAGGTGCTTTGCGACGTGAAGGAGCTGGTGGAGTCTTATGGCTATGATTTTGCGAGCTTTGAAGGCGATAAGGAACTTATCGGAATCAATAGTAGGGATGATTTCTACAATTCAGAACACCTGAATATAAATGGAAGCCTCAAATTCACTACATATATGGGAAAATATCTGTCTGATAATTACAGGCTTAATGCAGACCACTCACCGGAGATTCAGAGTGCATGGGGCGAGTGCGCAAGGCGCGCTGACAAGGTGATAAGTGCCTGCGCAAAGGATACGGATCTGAGTCTGGGCAATCATTATTTTGAGATGTCCGTTTATCTGCCTTATAATTTTTCGTCAAGCCTTGCGACAAATAAGGTAGCAGATACGAACAACGAAGCAAAGCCTGCAAAGGAGTTAAATACCCCGGTAAAAAAATAGCATGATAGTGTATGGAATTTAAAATAAATACTGCCTGTTAATTAAAGTATGTCCGGCAGTATTACATTAGAAAATAGATTTGGAGTAAATAAAATGGAACTCATTTCATTAAAATATGCGATATTTGTAATCGTATTGCTTGTACTATATTATTGCTTTCCGAAGAAATACCGCTGGTATGTGCTTCTGGCGGGAAGCATGGCATACTATGTGATTATATGTAAGTGGTATGTGCTGTTTATCATTTTCACAATATGCACCACCTATGGCTCAACAATATGGATTGACAAGCTGCTAAAGGAGCAGAATGCTATCGTAAAAAGCCATAAGGAGGACTGGGACAGGCAGACCAGAAAGGACTACAAGGAAAAGGGCAGAAAAAAGAGAGTGGCAGTCATGCTTTTTGCGCTGCTATGCAATTTCGGCATTTTGGCATTCCTTAAATATATACCATATGCGGGGGAGCTTGGACTTTTGCTTCCACTTGGCATATCCTTTTACACCTTCCAGTCCATGGGCTATGTGATGGATGTATACAGGGAAATTGTCGAGCCTGAAAAGAATTTCCTTAAGGTAGCGCTGTTCGTGTCATTTTTCCCACAGATCATACAGGGACCGATTGCGATATATGATAAGCTTGCGGGACAGCTTTACGAGGGACATTCCCTGAGACTTGAAAATCTGCAAAAGGGTGCGCTTCTGGTGCTCTGGGGAGTCATGAAAAAGCTTGTGATAGCAGACCGCGCGGTAAATATCATCAATTTTGTGATGGATAAGCCGATGGATTTTTCGGGCACCTATGTATTTTTTGCGGCAGTAGTGTATGCGCTGCAGCTATATGCGGATTTCTCGGGAGGAATCGATATAGTGCGCGGTATTGCGGAGATGTTTGGCATAACGATGTCAACAAACTTCAACCATCCGTATTTTTCGCGCTCACTCACAGAGTACTGGCACCGCTGGCATATGACTCTTGGAGACTGGTGCAGAAACTATATCTTCTACCCGCTTTCAATCTCAAAGCGTTTCCTAAACTTTGGCAAATGGCTAAAGCCGAGATTTGGTGCGCATATCAGTAAGGTACTTCCGGGCTGCATCGCGAGTGTCATCACATTTATCGTCATCGGAGTATGGCACGGTGCCAATATGAAATACCTGTATTTCGGACTCTGGAATGGCATTGTCATCATGCTTGCAGAGCTTTTTGCTCCGGTAAACAAAAAGGTGGCAGGCGGCTTTTTTAAGCTGACCGGCCTAAGGGAAAAGGGCATATTTGCAACAATTGTATCAGTGCTTTGGACCTTTATGCTCATACTGGTAGGCTACTATTTTGACATAGCTGCAAATGCGTCGACAGCATTTCACATGCTTTTTAAGTCAGTCACGGATTTCCATATCAGCGAGCTTGGAATAAATAACATCATTTTGAATGTGGGAGCATGCGGACTGGACGAGTACGATATACTTTTACTTATAATATGTACGCTGCTGTGGTTCTTCATCAGCTTCGTTGAGGAAAATAAAAAGCTCGACATGCGCGATTTCATACTTTCAAGAAAGCTGCCGCTTCGCTGGGCGATAATATATCTTGGCATCTTTATAGTAATTATATTCGGTTACTACGGACCGGGAGTGAATCCGGCTGATTTTGTATATATGCAGTTTTAAAATAAAAGTTTAAAGAAAAAGTATAAACATAAAGAAAAAACTTAAAGACAAAGTTTAAATAAAAAGTTTAAAGCCGGAAATAAGGGTAAAAAACACTTGACAACAGCCGGTTACGCAAGTATAATATCTAGGTCTGTAAAAGTAGATAAATGGAAGCCAAAGCCCCGGCAACCATTTAGTATAGATAATGATAGTCATCTGAGATGGAACAGAGGACTATAAGATGTCAAAAAGGAAGTGGCGTCCGGACATACGCGATTTCAAGAGGCATCGGCATTAAAAGTAATCGAATCATTTAAGGAGGAAAACCGATGAAAACATTTATGGCTAGTCCTGCTACAATCGACAGAAAATGGTACGTAGTAGACGCTGAAGGTAAGACATTAGGACGTTTAGCATCAGAAGTTGCTAAAGTATTAAGAGGAAAGAATAAAGCAATCTTTACACCACACATTGACACAGGTGATTATGTAATCGTTGTCAATGCTGACAAGGTTAAGGTTACTGGTAAGAAATTAGACCAGAAGATTTACTATCATCACTCAGATTATATCGGTGGTATGAAAGAGACAACATTAAGAGAGATGATGAACAAGCACCCAGAGCGCGTTATCGAGTACGCTGTAAAGGGAATGCTTCCAAAGGGACCTCTTGGACGTCAGATGTATACAAAGTTATTCGTATACGCTGGACCAGATCACAAACATGCAGCTCAGAAGCCTGAGACATTAGAGTTTTAATAGGAGGTAAAGTAAATTGGCTACTACAAAGTATTACGGAACAGGAAGAAGAAAATCATCTGTTGCTAGA
>ERZ1026864.724-NODE-724-length-17981-cov-11.212652_pt1 | contig 17981 bp, 15 predicted proteins | sample MGYA00380162_ERZ1026864 | MGnify/ENA primary metagenome ERZ1026864 (study PRJEB33269, sample SAMEA4719798) | human gut metagenome | biome: human-associated habitat; feature: organic feature; material: feces | place: Cameroon | collected 2013-10 ... | reverse complement strand
CGTGGGCTCGGAGATGTGTATAAGAGACAGCAATAACTATAACTATTTTTTATTAATATTTTTTATAATCCAGCCCGATTTCATTAAACACTGTTTTGCCCTGTTCAATTTCTTCCTGCGAAATATCGTTGATAACTTCAACTTCACTCTTGATTTTTTCAATCTTTTTCTTCGGCGCAAAAACGAGAAGAACTATTCTTGCAAGCCACAAAAACGGAAGCAAAAACGGCAATTTGTATTTAATATTAAATCTTGCGTAAAGTTCTTTGTCTGACGGGAACACCCTGTCTTTAAAATATTTTTTTCTGTCGGTTTGACCGTAAGTTGCTTCGTTTTTCATCATATTAAGCACATTATTGTTGCGATGAAAACCGTACTCGTTATTATCAAGAATGTATTTTTGAGCATTTTGCGTTGTACCGTCGTCTGTCCTGCTGCCAAACCATATATCGGCGATTTTGACAAGTGCGGTGTTGAATTCATTAAGTCCTGCCGCAAGCAGGCGTGAGTTCATCTTGAACTGCTCTTCCTTTGAGAGCTTATGCCACAAAACATATATATCGGCTATATTTTTAACGCCAATGCCCTTTGAAAACATATTTTTTACAAAATGGCCGATATTAAAATAATACAAATCAAAGAGGCTCATTTTATACAAACCTTTTGTATCGGTCGGCAAAAGAGCGTTCCAATCAACTATGAAATCCTCATAATGCACATGCTTTGGGTGCATAAATTCAAAATGTACTTCAACATAAATGTCCTTGTTATCTTCTCTTTTATAACCGTCCACCTGACCGTCATCAAGAACATCGGCAACATAGCCGTTGGCAAGCATAACCTGTTTGACAACATCACGCTGAATCTTTGAGCCGTCGGTTTTCACCAAAAAATCTATATCGCCCATTGCCCTCATATCCGGTTCGGGATAATACGAACGAATCTGACTGCCTTTAAGTGGGCAAACATCAAAACCACGGGATGTGAAAATATGCGTAAGACGCTCAATTTCCATCTCCTGATAGGCAGTTTGACGAAGAAGCACTCCGTAATCCGAATACCATTGTGACAAAAGTTCGGTTGGCGGCTTGTTATTAAGTTTTTCAATACTGTACCACAAAATATTTTGCACAGAATGTCTGCGTGCAATCAAAAAGACATTTTCAAACACAACCTCAGGCGGTTTTTCCTTTGGTTGAGTGCCGTTAAGCGCACATTTTGCAAGGTGCAAAAAATAGCCGTAATCTGTGTTAATATCAAACATAATTAATCCTTAACTTCATTTTGTAATTCTTTCATAAGTTCATCGTGATGCTTTGCACCTTCAACACGAACAATTCGTGACGGAATGAAGCAAAACAGCAGAACAACCGCACAACCGAGGAATAATTCCATAGGATAAACGATATTTTCGCTTGCAACTCCTCTGTTGGCAATATTGATAATAATTTGTGCAACAACAGGTCCGATAATCATAGGCACCAAAACATACATTACTATACGACAGCCCTGAAACAGACCCTCTTTGCCGTCGGGAATATAATCTCTGTACGAAGCGGTGAAAAGGCCTGCCATAACAAGGTTTACACCTATAGTAAGAGTACCGCCGATAATGAGAATTACAATCTCGGCAGTTGCGTTTTTATCAACAAAAAACTTGGCACTCCAAATAATTATACAGCCTATAATGCCTGCGATAATTGTAGGATAATAAAAATTCTGTTTGCCTTTTTTATCCATTGCGATACCGATAAGCACAGAGCCTACCGCCGCAAGAACCATAATAATACCGACGGGAATGATGTAATTCTTTATTTTAAGTGTGCCCTCAACAATATTGAAAAGATAATTAATATACACCTGATAACCGATTGAAGCAATCATATAGCCTGAAAGGCAAACATAAAGCATTTTGTTTTGCTTAATTGTTGACGGTTTGAGCGAATATGTAAAATCGTTGAAAAAAGAATTTGATTTATTCGGCTTAATTCCCTCTTTGTCTTTCATAAGAAACAGACCGATTAAGCCGCCGACCGTCGGCATAATACCCATAATAATAAAGAATTTTTGCCAGGATTCAACCGTTGCGGAGGAATTTGTCATACTATCAAATCCGCCGAAAACTATTGCCATGGCGAAAAGCGGAATAACGGCAAGAATGGTATCAACTCTTGCACGGTTTGCAGTATTTGTTACATCGGTTATCCAAGTGTTATATGAAGCGTCATTACTGATTGAGCCTATAACAGACATAATGCAATCCATTGCAACAACAAGAATAACCATAGGCAAAACTTTATCCGGTGACGGTTGCATAGGAACAAGTGAAAAGGCGGCGATTGTAAATCCCCAAATAACATAACCCCAGCAGATGAACACCTTGCGTTTACCCGTTCTGTCGGATAAAGCACCGCCGATAAGCGTTGACAATGTGGCAAATATTGCCGAAAAAGCAACAAGCAGCGTTGTGGCATAAGGAGCCTTTGTAATTTCATTTTGCATAAAGCGTGAAAAATACATATTTTCAACAACCCATGCGATTTGACCGATTAAGCCGAAAAGCAAAATTGAAGTCCATGTTCTTGCTGACAATGCTCCGACTTTTTTAGTTTTATCTGACATAACAAACACCCCTTTTATTTATCACATAAACTATCGGTTAACTGTTTTCATTTTTCAAAACATCAAAGATGTCATCAAGATTGTCAAGCCGGTAATCCACATTATATCCGTCTTTAAGCGGCAAATGATGAGGATTGAACCAACAGGTTTTGAAGCCCATATTGTTGCCGCCTTTGATGTCGGAAGTAAGCGAGTCGCCTACAATCATAATCTCATCTGTATTTACGCTCGGAATATTTTTAAGCACGACATCAAAAAATTCTTTTGACGGTTTGGCAAAGCCTACATCATCGGATATAAACACTCCGTTTAAGATTTTTTCAATACCCGACACGGCAAGCTTTTTCTCCTGCACAGCCTTTGCACCATTGGTAACGGCATACTGCATATATGTTTTTGAAAGCGTTTTAATCACACTTTCGGCATTACCCATAAATTCGACACAATCGGGAAGCGAAGCTTCAAAGTATTCGCAAAATTTTTCTGCGTCAACATCATTATAACCGTTAACGCTCAAAAACTCCTCAAATCTGCCGACAAGTACCTGTTCTTTGGAAAGTTCACCGGTTTCAAGCCTGTTCCAATAGCTTTGATTGATTGCAGAATACTCGGCAACCTTGCTGTCAGGACATTCGCCTAAACCAAAATGTAAAAACGCTTTTTTAAGTGCCATACTTTCGCTTTTAAGAAAATCTAAAAGTGTGGCATCAATATCCCACAACAGTATCTTTATCATAAATCTATATCGAGCTCAACAGGGCAATGGTCGCTGCCCATAATTTCGGTATGGATTTTTGCGTCTTGCAATTTGTCATCAAGAGAATTTGAAGTGATGAAATAGTCAATTCTCCATCCCGCGTTCTTTTCTCTCGCCTTAAAGCGATATGACCACCAAGAATAAATACCCTCTTTGTCTGGATAAAAATATCTGAAAGTATCTGTAAAACCGCTGTCAAGAAGCGCAGTCATCTTGCTTCTTTCCTCATCGGTGAAGCCTGCGTTTTTGTGGTTTGTTTTTGGATTTTTAAGGTCAATTTCTTCATGAGCAACATTCAAGTCGCCACAGAACACAACAGGCTTTTTCTCATTAAGTTTGAGCATATACTCCCTGAAATCATCCTCCCATACCATACGGTAATCAAGGCGGAGAAGCTCCTGCTTTGAATTCGGAACATAAACCGTTGCAAAATAGAAATCGTCAAATTCAAGGGTAATAAGTCTGCCCTCTTTGTCGTGCTCGTCAATTCCAAGACCGTAAGTTACACTGATCGGTTCTTTCTTTGTGAAAATCGCCGTGCCCGAATATCCTTTTTTCTCGGCATAGTTCCAATATGCGTGATAACCTTCCGGAGCGAAATCTATTTGACCCTCCTGAAGTTTGGTTTCCTGCACGCAGAAAATATCCGCATCAATATCGTTGAAAAAATCTTTAAAACCCTTTGTAACACAGGCACGAAGTCCGTTGACATTCCAAGAAATAAATTTCATCTTTTTACCTCACATTGATATACTACAATCTAATTATACAATAGACTAAATGCTATTGCAAATATAATCTTTAATAATTATAATTTATATGGTATAATATTACAGGTGATAAAATGAAGAGAACAATCAGCTGTGTGCTGTCGGCAATTGCAACAGCGTACACAATTTGGTATATGCACTTTGGCACGCCATACAAAAACTCAGGTGCACTGTCAAAAATCGGGTTGGAACACCACGGTTTATTTGCAATTTGGGGCATTTTGACATTTGTTGCACTTGCGTTGGCAATCACATTGGCATACCAAAAATATCTGAAAACAAAAGCATATATTCCGCTCCTTGCAATATCGGGTGTGGGTATGATTTTGACTCTTACCAACGATTTTGACTACGACAACAAGGTACAGTATTTTTTGCATTGCGGCGGTTCGCTGACATTTTCGGCAGTAACGGGAATAACGATATTCCTTTTGTTTTTGCTAAACTACAAAAAAGGCACAATATTCAAAATTTTTACATACATCACGGCAATAATTTTGATAGCGGATTTGATTTGCTTGTTGATATTCAAAGAAACAGGACTTATAGAAGCATTGCCGATATTTGCAGGATATTTACTGCTTGGCATTGTGAATTTGAGGAGAGAAAAGGTTGAACTTACACGATAAATTAAAAGACATTGACACATATCCGTTTCATATGCCTGGGCACAAACGAAACGACAAGTTCGGCATTTTGGGTAGCGAGATAGACATAACCGAAATTGACGGCTTTGACAATTTACACTCCCCAAGCGGAGTGATAAAAAACACCGAGGACAAACTCAAAAGCATATACAAAAGCGAGCGTTCGTTCATAAGTGTTAACGGTTCGAGCGGCGGTATACTTGCATCAATTTTTGCTGTGTGCAACGAGGGTGACACCGTGATTGTTGCACGGAACTGCCACAAAAGTGTGTACAATGCCTGTATGCTGTTGAAACTGAAAATCATATTTATAGAGCCTCAATACGACCTTACAAACGGCTACTATACAAACCTTAAACAAGACACCGTAAACAGTGCGATAAGTCGCCATTCGGATGTAAAAGCGGTTATCATAACATCACCTACATACGAGGGGTTTGTGTCCGACATCAAATGCGATATACCGCTGATTATTGATGCGGCACACGGTGCACATTTCGGTATGCCGTACTTTCCCAAATATCCGAGCGGTGATATTGTTATATCTTCGCTTCATAAAACCCTGCCGTCACTCACACAAACAGCAGTTGTTAATGTATATAATACCAAATATATCAACAAAGTTAAGCGATATATGGACACTTTTCAAACCACCTCACCGAGCTATGTGCTGATGAACAGCATTGACATCTGCTGTGATTATGTGCTGAATTGCCGAAACGAATTTGGCAAATTTTACGAAAAACTTTGTGATTTGAGGCTTGTTGAAACAGACAATTTGAAAATCCAATACAATGACGACATTTCAAAAATAGTTTTGTCCTGTGCAAGCACAAATATCACAGGAAGCGAGCTTGCGAAAATTTTCAGGAGCAAATACAAAATCGAGCCTGAAGCGGTATCGCAAAATTACATTTTGCTTATGGCAACCATCGGCGACACGGACGAGGGGTTGGCTCTGCTCAAAAAAGCTGTTTTTGAAATTGATTCACAGCTTGAATACTCACCTGCAAAGCCGATAAGAAAGCCACCTGTTGAAAAGGGCAAAATCGTTTTATCAATCGATGAAAATGCAGAACTTTTCGGCATTGACAAATCCGTCGGCAGAGTGTCGAACGAATTTGTTTATGCCTATCCGCCCGACATTCCGATAATTTCACCGAACGAAACTATAACAAATGAAGTTATCGAATACATCAAAAATGCAATGGCTGACAGAGTGAATATTATATCCGACAACGGTCAACTTCCCAATAAAATATTGACAAAAGTGGGTTTATAATCTATAATAAACTTGTAATAAATTTTTATGAGGTGTTCTTATGAAGAGAATTAATACTTTAAGCTCAAGAAATCTTTGCGAATCAGCTAAGAAGGGCGGCTGCGGTGAATGCCAGACATCTTGCCAATCAGCATCAAAAACTTCTTGCTCAGTAGCAAACCAACAGTGCGAGCAACTTAAGAAGTAATTACAACGGACTTACGGTAGCTGATTTGAGGCTACCGTTTTTCTATGTTATAAGTACAATTTTGATAGGAAAAGATTATGATACACGCATACAAAATGAACGGATACAATATCATTCTTGACCAAAACAGCGGCTGTGTTCACAGCGTTGACGAGGTTGCATATGATATTATCACCCGATACAAAGAAAATACAAAAGACGAAATCAAGGCATACATTCTTGATAAATATTCCGACAGAGCAGATGTAACCGACGAGGATATTGAGGAATGTTTTGAGGATATTGAGAGCCTTATTGCAGACGGCAGACTTTTTGCGGAGGACACTTTTGAAGCAACCGCAAAGGAATTCAAAAAGCGTCAAGGTGTAATCAAAGCCATTTGCCTTCATGTTGCACACGGATGCAATCTCAACTGCGAATACTGTTTTGCAGGCAAAGGCGAATACGGCGGTGCTGACAAAGGCTTGATGAGTCTTGAAGTCGGCAAAAGAGCACTCGACTTTTTGATTGAACAAAGTGGCACAAGAAAGAATCTTGAAGTTGACTTTTTCGGCGGAGAACCGCTTCTCAACTGGGATGTGTGCAAAGAACTTGTCAAATACGGCAGAGAGCAGGAAAAGAAATTTGACAAGAATTTCCGCTTTACTCTTACAACAAACGGTGTGCTTGTTGACGATGAAGTAATCGACTTTTGCAACAAGGAAATGAGCAATGTTGTGCTTTCACTTGACGGCAGAAAGAATGTTCACGACAATCTCCGCAAAACTCCAAACGGCAAAGGCAGTTATGATTTAATCGTTGACAAGTTCAAGAAATTTGCCGACAGCAGAAAGCAAAAGAACTATTATATGAGAGGCACATACACTCACTTCAACACCGACTTTTCAAACGATTTACTGCATATGGCAGACCTCGGATTTAAGGAATTATCGGTTGAGCCTGTTGTGTGCGACCCTAAAGAGCCGTGGGCACTCAGGGAAAGCGACTTGCCTATTCTCAAAGAGCAATACCAAATTCTTGCAAACGAAATGCTCAAACGATACAGAAGCGGAAACGGCTTTACATTTTATCATTACATGATTGACCTCAACCACGGACCTTGCATCGTCAAGAGAGTAAGCGGTTGCGGAGTAGGCACGGAATATATGGCGGTTACTCCAAGCGGTGACCTCTTCCCTTGCCACCAATTTGTCGGTGACGACAAGTTCAAACTCGGCAACATTTATGACGGAGTTACAAATCCGAATGTGCTTGAGCAATTCCAAGAATGTAATGTCTATTCTCACAAAGAGTGTAAGAACTGTTTTGCAAAGCTGTACTGCTCGGGCGGATGTGCCGCAAACGCATACCACACCACAGGCAGTGTAAACGGCGTTTACGAATTCGGCTGTGAACTCCACAGAAAGAGGATTGAATGTGCAATTATGCTCAAAGTGGCAGAAGCCGAAGAAAACTTAAAAGTTGAATACTAAAAAACAATCCCTAAAGCAACAACGCTTTAGGGATTAATTATTTATACTATATTTTAATCGTCATCATCGGAGGACAAGCGGAGAACTGCCATAAAGGCTTCTTGAGGAACTTCAACAGAGCCGAACTGACGCATACGCTTTTTACCCTCTTTTTGCTTTTCAAGGAGTTTCTTTTTACGGGTTACATCACCGCCGTAGCACTTTGCAAGTACATCCTTACGGAGCGCTTTAACAGTTTCTCTTGCGATAACCTTACCGCCAATTGCAACCTGAATAGGAACTTCAAACAAATGACGAGGAATATATTTTTTGAGTTGTTCTGCAATTTTTCTTGCACGGGAATATGCTTTTTCTCGGTGAATGATGAATGAAAGTGCGTCAATAATATCACCGTTGAGCATTACATCAACCTTAACAAGATCAGACTTTCTGTAATCTTTCATCTCATAGTCGAACGAAGCATAGCCTCTTGTTCTTGATTTGAGTGCATCGAAGAAATCGTAAATAATTTCATTAAGCGGAAGTTCATAGTGAATATCAACTCTGTCGGGAGTGATATAGTTCATATTCTTGAATATTCCACGCTTATCCTGACACATATCCATAACAGTGCCGACAAACTCGCTCGGCACATAAATATGTGCATCTGCAAACGGTTCTTCGCAGTAATCAATATATGCAGGGTCGGGATAATTTGTCGGATTATCAATCTCAACCATTGTGCCGTCGGTGAGATAAATCTTATATACAACTGAAGGAACAGTCGCAATAAGGTCAAGATTATATTCTCGATCAAGGCGTTCCTGGATGATTTCGAGATGCAAAAGTCCCAAGAAACCGCATCTAAAACCAAAGCCGAGAGCACCTGAAGTTTCAGGTTCGTATGAAAGAGAAGCGTCATTGAGTTGCAATTTTTCAAGTGCGTCACGAAGGGCCTCATAATCGGCACCGTCGGCAGGATAAAGACCGCAATAAACCATTGGGTTTACATGACGATAGCCCGGCAAAGCCTCCTCGGCAGGGTTATCGGCAGTTGTGACTGTGTCACCGACATGAGCGTCACCGACAGTTTTGATTGAAGCTGTGATATATCCAACCTCGCCTGCTGTGAGTTCATTTGCCTTTTCCATAGAGGTTGCACGCATATAGCCAACCTCAACAACGGTAAATTCCGCACCGGTTGACATAATACGCATTGTGTCGCCGGCTTTAATTTTGCCCTCTTTGATTCTTACATAAACGATTACACCACGATAACTATCATAAACAGAGTCGAAAATAAGAGCCTTAAGCGGCTTATTATCGTCCCCCTGCGGCGGAGCAATTCCTTTTACGATATATTCAAGGACTTCCTCAACATTTTCGCCTGTTTTGGCAGAGATACGGGGAGCATCCATACAAGGAATACCAACAATTTCTTCAACCTCTTGTGCCACTCTTTCGGGGTCGGCAGCCGGTAGGTCAATCTTGTTGATTACAGGCAAAATATCCAAATCGTGGTCAAGAGCCAAATAGGTATTTGCAAGAGTCTGTGCCTCTACGCCCTGCGAAGCGTCAACGATGAGAATAGCACCCTCACAAGCCGCAAGTGAACGGGAGACCTCATAGTTAAAATCGACATGGCCCGGAGTGTCTATAAGATTAAAGATATATTCCTGACCGTCTTTGGCAGTATAATTCAGTTTTACTGCGTGGGCTTTGATTGTAATACCACGCTCACGCTCAAGGTCCATATCGTCCAAAATCTGTTCTTGCATATCACGCTTTTGAACGGAACTTGTAAGTTCAAGCAATCTGTCTGCAAGAGTTGACTTACCGTGGTCGATATGAGCAATAATTGAAAAGTTTCTAATGTTGTTTTTATTAACCGACAAAAAGTTGTCCTCCGTTAATTTTTTAATACTTTTTTGAGAGTTTTTTTAGCATCTTTCCCTTTGTTTTTATATCTTAAAACAAAGTGCTTGATATAGGTAGGAAAAAGTAAATACGGTTTATTTTGCAAATATTCGTAATTTCTGTACATAAATTCTTTTTTTGGAAAAATCTTTCTGAACAGATAATTAAATTTGCCTCCGCTTTCTTCAATCGTTTCATCTAAAGATTTAATAACTCCGTAAACACCGCCTGCAAAAACCTCATTTAAAAGTTGCAAATCCTCATCATTATATTCAGCGTCATTAAATATAGCTTCTACAAGTCGCATTACTTTTTGATAAAACTCATAAAGTCCGAATTTTTTAAATTGATTGTTTATATATTCAAAATCAAGTTTATCATTACTGTAATGTAACAAATACATATCGCAAACAAACCTTATACCGCAACCGCCTCCGGAATAATGCTTGCACATATGAGCAAGAGAGTAAATATAATTATCATCCGGTGACATGTTATAACGCGAATTGTTGCCCTCACATTTAATTGCACGCTTCCACAAGTCAAGATCAAGTTTTACCTCGCAATTATCATTAAAAAGAGTTTTGTGCATTTCCATAAGCACATATGGTGCTTTAAAGAAATCATCAGAAGCAGGTTGAAAAACAGACAGATAAAATCCGTTTTTTTTCATTACTTCAAACAATTCATCTCTTTTTTCAACGCCATAAAGAATATCATTATCACTCATTTGACGCATAAATGATTGAGGATAATAATTACGGATAACCAAACCTTTCATAAACATATATCTAATACCGGCATCATCAAAATCTCTGCATAACGCTTCACGCTCAGAAGATATAATAAGATTTTTTTGAATTTCGGAAAGTTTATAATTATTCCATTTTTCTTTTTCTTTATCCGTAAGTATACCGCTTTGCTCAAGGCAAGGCAAAACAGTTGTATAAACCTGCTGCTTAACTGCAAGCTTCAGCAACTCTGCGATATTAATATCCTTATCCGGTACAAACGGTTCATCTTTTAATACACAACGCAAAAGCTTGAGCAAGCAATTTTGTTCGGAATTATCGGTTACAATCATTTTTACTTCTCCAAAACACCGAAGCCGTCAAGAGTTGCGATAAATTCGTTTACATCCTTTTCAATCTCTTCCTTAGGAGCGTCATATCTTGCAGACATTGCGGAAACAATGCTGTCTACGGTTTGCTCTTTTTGAAGAAGAGTAAAAATGTAATTTGCGGTTTCGTTGTTATTGATAATACCCGAAAGTTCGTTTGAGAGCTTGCCTGTTGCAATAGCAAAGTCCTGACCGTCAATATTACCGAGTACGATACCTTTTTTTAATTTCATTATAAAAACCCCTTATATAAAAATTTATTTATTTTTTATTTCGTCAATAATTCTTTGAGCCACATAAACGCCGCTTGCAGAAGCATGAGAAAGCGAATGAGTAACACCCGAGCCGTCACCGATTACATAAAGACCTTTGTGCACAGTTTCGAGATTTTCGTCAAGTTCAACTTCCATATTGTAGAACTTAACCTCAACGCCGTAAAGAAGTGTATCCGGATTTGCGGTGCCCGGAGCAATCTTATCGAGTGCATAAATCATCTCGATAATGCCGTCCAAAATTCTCTTTGGAAGAACAAGCGAAAGGTCACCCGGAGTGGCTGCCAAAGTAGGCTCAACCATACCTTCCTCGATACGCTTCGGATTGCTTCTTCTGCCTGATACAAGGTCACCGAAACGCTGAACGATTACACCGCCGCCGAGCATATTTGAAAGGCGTGCAATACTTTCGCCGTAGCCGTTACTATCTTTGAACGGCTCTGAAAAATGCTTTGAAACCAAAAGTGCAAAGTTTGTATTTTCGGTTTGCTTTTCAGGGTCCTCATAGCTGTGACCGTTAACGGTAATGATGCCGTTTGTATTTTCATTTACGACACTGCCCTTTGGATTCATACAGAAAGTACGAACAGCATCCTCATAATTCTTTGTTCTGTAAACAATTTTGCTCTCGTAAAGTTCATCTGTAAGATGTGAGAAAACAACAGCAGGAAGTTCAACACGAACGCCGATGTCAACACGGTTTGAATGGGTGACGATACCGAGGTGGTCGCATATACCCTCCATCCATTTACTGCCGCTTCTGCCAACGGAAATGATACAATCCTTGCAAGTGAACTCGCCTTTTTTACATTCAACCTTAAAGCCGTCCGCAAGTTTTTCAACAGAATCAATGTGAGTGTTGAAATGCCATTCAACCTTGTCCTTGAGTTCATTATAGATATTTTCAAGAACCACATAGTTAATATCCGTACCCAAATGTCTAACGGAAGCATCAAGAAGGTTAAGCTGATTTTGGATACAAAGTTTTTTGAAATGCGAACCTGCGGTTGAATAAAGTTTGCAGTTTTGACCGCCGTGCTCAACATTGATTTTGTCTACATATTTCATAAGTTCGATGGCTTTTTTCTTGCCGATGTACTCGTAAAGTGTGCCGCCGAAATCATTTGTTATATTATACTTACCGTCGGAAAATGCACCCGCACCGCCAAAGCCGCTCATAATAGCACAAGTTTTGCACTGAATACAAGACTTAACCTTGTCGCCGTCAATTGGGCATTTTCTCTTTGCAAGCTCGTTGCCTGCCTCAAACACGGCAATCTTTAAATCACTATGCTTGTTGATAAGCTCATATGCGGAAAAGATACCGCCCGGACCTGCACCGATGATAATTACATCATAATCTTTATTAGTCATTTTTTTACCTCTCATTTAAAAACATAACACTTCCATTGAAATGAGGGGAAGTTGGCTCATTTTTGTTGTATCAGCAAAACTGAACACAGTATCACATAATACCCTTTATACATTTTACCATATTATAAATAAAAATCAATATCTAAAATCTGTAAATTTACAAAGTTTAGATATTGATAATACTACATTATTAAATTTTTGCCATAACTTCGTTATAAAGAGGTGTGCCGGCTCTTATTTCGCCCTCGTACACTTTGCCGTTATTGAATATAACGCTTGCAAGTCGGTTTTGGACGAAAACTTCTCTTGTAACACCTGTGCTTCTTCTCGTTCCCGACATACCGCCGACAATGGCACCGGCTTCGCCAAAGAGAAAGTCGCCGATAATCATTCCTCCGACATTAGGAATTTGCTCAATTATCGAATCGGTTTGCATTGCGATATTACTGCCGACTTGATTAACCGCAATGACATAAGGTGCTTTGTTTGCCAAGCTGACGCCGAAATTAACATTAGGTTCTATTGTAAAAAGCTCTCTTAAAAATCTGTCATATACATTGTCTGAAGTTTTAGGAGGCAAAAGTTGCCTTGAACCCCAAACCGATTGTATAACGATTCTTACCTTGCACCCGTTTCCGTCTTCTATCGGTGTGATATATGTTTCAAAAATAATCTTACCGAGGCTTGATTCAACTAATTGTGCTTTAATATACCCACGCTCCGGGTTTACGCTTTTTACATCTCCGCATCTCTTAAAAGCACTGTAAATCACATCTATTGACTGTCTTATATCAAAAGGAGTCACAAACAAAAAAGTGTCGTTACTTCTGCGGTCTTGAAATCTAAAACTCCTGTATATTTTAGGATTGCCCTTGCCCTTTGATGATAAGTCATTAACAAAAGTAGGAGTTATCCAATCTTCCGTTTCTGAATTTTGAATTTCATCTGCAGTTGATGTTTTAATACTGTATTCATCATCTTCAACAGGCACAACATTTACAGGCAAACCGCACTCAAAACAGAATTTTGCACCGTCAGGAAGTTTTGTTCCGCAATTAATACAATACATTTTCAACTCTCCTAATTTGGTATATTTGTATAAATTCGTCTTGGCTTATTGTTTATACTAATATTACTACCGAAGAATGTTTATGTCAACAAAGCTCAAATGCACAGTACCAAAAAACGGACAACAAAAAAAGGCTAAGTTCTTTTATTCCCTCAGTCTGCATACAAGATGCAGACAGCTCCCCTTACAAGTAAGAGGAGCCTTAGTAGGTTTATATAATTTTTATTTGGGGTCTTGGTAGGTTTATTATATATTTGAAAAGCTGTATTTTTTGCTGTAATCCTTGAATAATTTGCCATAGTCGCTTGATGAATCCTCGGCGATACGCTGTGTTTCGTGGATTGAAAGATTGTGCATTGATGCGTCAATCAAACAGCCTGCAATATTTGAACAATGGTCGGACACACGCTCCAAATCCGTGAGCAAATCTGACCAAACAAAGCCTGCCTCGATTGTGCACAAGCCTTGTTGCATACGGCGAATGTGATGAGTACGCATTTTTTCCTTAATTATATCAATAACCTGTTCAAGAGGCTGAACCCTCTTTGCAATCTCGGTATCGGTGTCTTTCAACGCCTTAAATGTTATATCGAGAATCTCCTTTGTTGCACCTGTGAGAATGTCAAGTTCCTTGATGGCATCTTCAGTAAGAGTATAGCCTTTTTGACGAAGTTCCTCGGTTGAATCAAGGACATTAACCGCATGGTCAGAAATTCGTTCAAGGTCGCCTATCATTTTGAGGAGTGCAGCTGCCTGCTCGCTTTCCTCATCGCCCATTTTTTGGGAGCTCAAATTTACAAGATAAGTGCCGATTTCGTCTTCGTATCTATCACACTTTGCCTCGTCTTTTCTTATACGCTCGGCATCGGCATCGGTATAATTAGTAATACAAGTTATGCTTTTTTCAATTGCACGCTCTGAGCAATTTGCCATTTTTGTTGCAACGCTATAACACTGCTGGAGAGCAAGAGTCGGAGTTGCAAGAAGTCGAGAATCAAGAATTTCAACCTCTTCAGGTTCTTCATCATCTTTGATGAATTTAAGTGCAAGTTTTTCGAGAAGTTTTGCGTTTGGCATAAGAATTGCAACACACAAAATATTGAATACTGTATGAACCACGGCAATGCTGAAAGCAGTTGCAGGGGTGTCGAGAACCGCAGGTTCAAAGCCATACTTCCAAATTGAGAAGAGCACAAGCATAAATATTGAACCGATAACATTAAACATAAGGTGAACAAAGGCGGTACGCTTTGCGTTTTTATTTGCACCGACTGATGAGATAAGAGCGGTTACGCAAGTGCCGATGTTTTGACCCATAATGATTGGAATTGCCGCACCGAGAGAAACCTGACCGGTAACCGCAAGAGCTTGCAAAATGCCGACCGAGGCAGAACTTGACTGAATAATGCCTGTGAGAACAGCACCGACCAAAACGCCCAAAAACGGATTTTTGAACATAACGAACATTTGCCTGAATTCAGGAACTTCAGAAAGACCGCTGACCGAACCCGACATTGCTTCCATACCGAACATAAGGGTTGCAAAACCAAGGAGGACAATACCGCTGTCCTTCTTTTCGCTCTTTTTGGAAAACATATAAAGAATTATGCCCACAAGTGCAAGAACAGGAGTGAATGATGACGGCTTCAAAAGGCTCACCCACACATTTTCACTGCTGATGCCTGACAACGACAAAATCCAGCTTGTAACAGTTGTGCCGACATTTGCACCCATAATTACATTGATTGCCTGGCGGAGATTCATAAGTCCTGAATTAACAAAACCTACTACCATAACAGTGGTTGCCGACGAACTTTGTATAACAGCCGTAACGGCGCAACCGGTAAGAAATCCGGCGAATTTGTTGGTTGTCATTTTTGCAAGAATGCCACGAAGTTTATTACCGGCTCTGCGTTCGAGAGCCTCGCCCATAGTATTCATACCGAACAGGAACAGACAAAGTCCGCCTATGAGCTTTAACGCATCAAATACAGTCATAATTTTTCCTCATACTTTAAAACTATTATTTTACGGTTTGAGAATATCAAATTTACATCAAATCTATTATCAAGGTTATGTAAAATCAATGTAAAGTGTAAAGCTTTTATATGTTTAAAAAGCAGAAAAGACTCCCCTTGAAAGTAAATCAAAGAGAGCCTTGATTGTTTAATTATTTTGGAAAAGTGAGAATTATTGTTGTTCCTTTGCCAAGGGTGCTGCGAAGCTCGATTTCGGCATTATGAAGTTTGGCGGCGTGCTTAACGATTGACAAGCCGAGACCTGTTCCGCCAACCTCTTTTGAACGGCTTTTATCCACACGATAAAACCTCTCAAATATTCTTGACTGCTGGTCAAGAGGAATACCTATACCCGTATCACTGACTGAGAGTTTTACGCAGTCGATAAAGTTTTTAACTTCAACCTCTACCCTGCCGCCTCGGTTATTATACTTAATTGCATTGTCGCAAAGATTAAATACAATGCTTGTAAGAAGTTGAGATTTGCCTGTGATAATCGACGGCTCGCCTTTTACCTCAAGGGCAACACCTGCTTTTTCGGCAACCGGAGTAAGATTTGTTGCAGTCATTTTTGCAATATCAAAAAGGTCAACCTTTTCCGAAATAATATCCGGACTTTCTTCGTCAAGGTGGGACAGCTTGATAATATCCTCAACAAGAGTGATAAGTCGCTTTGCTTCCTTATAAATCTTCTGCGAAAACTGCGGAACATCCTTTTCGGCAACCATACCATTTGAAAGAAGTTCGGCACTGCCTGCGATTGTTTGAAGCGGTGTACGAAGCTCGTGCGAAACATTTGCCGTGAACTCTCTGCGAACTTCCTCTGCCTTTTCCATTTCGGTAAAATCAAAGATAATCAGAGCAACGCCTGTTACCTTGTCGCCCGACATAATCGGAGTTGCGCTGAAATGATAGCTTACTTCTTCAATATCAAGAATAATCTCACTGTGCTTGCCGTTTTCGGCTTTGCGAAGAAGCTCCTGAATTTCAACCCCGCTGCTGAAAAGAAGTAAATCTTTGCCTACGCAATAACTGCTTATGCCGAGAAGTCTTGAAGCGGTTTTGTTGATACTGATAATCACGCCGTCCGAATTGAGAAGAATTATTCCCTCGGACATATTTTCTGTTGCAGCCTCGAATTCATTGCGTTTCTTTTCAAGTTCAAGCTTTTGATTTTTAATTTGCTTTTTCTGAATTTTAACTTTTTCGAGAAGCGGTGAAAGTTCTTCATAAACCTTTGCGTTGTTTGGATTGTCCAAATCGATTTGATTAAGCGGTTCAACGATTTTTTTTGAAAGTCGTGAAGCGAAGAAAAGAGACACCAAAACAGCAATAAGAAATACAATAATAATCGGCTGAGCCATTGAAAGAACAAGCGCCCACCACGAAAGTTCATTGACAGACATACGCATTACACTGCCGTCAGTTAATCTGACTGCCGAATAATACTGATGCTGAGTAAGCGTTTTGGAATATCTGTCTGCTGTTCCTTTGCCCGTCAGCATCGCCTGTTTTACTTCTTCACGCTCAAGGTGATTTTCCATCTCGTCGCTGTTTGCCTCGTTATCGTAAAGAACCTTGCCGTCCTTTGCAATCCAAGTCATACGGAAGGTTTTGTCCTTAATTTTATCAAGATATTCCTTGCCGTCAATTTCAACCGCACTTGCAACATATTCTGCCTGCGTGTCAAGGCGTTGCCTTTGAATATCGGAATAATAATTATAAAGCACGCCCAAAACTATGGCAAGCACAGCAAGAGTGATACAAACCGCAACGGAACAAATAGAGCGAAAAATCTTTTTTGTCATTTTTCTTCCTCCATTCTGTAACCCACTCCGCGGACGGTTTTGATATAATCGCCGGCAGAGCCGAGTTTTGTACGAAGAGTACCGATATGTACATCAACCGTTCTTGTTTCGCCGACATATTCCGTACCCCATACACTGCTGAGAAGCTGATCACGGGTGAACGCTCTGCCGATATTTTCCATAAACAGTTTGAGTAAATCATACTCTTTAAGTGTTAGATAAACTTCGTTTTTGTTGACATAAACAATATGACGGGAAGTATTGATTTCCAATTCATTAAGCTTTAAATCCTGCTTTTTTTCTTCCTTTGAAGAACGGCGAAGCACGGCTCTTACTCTTGACACCATTTCCATCATACCGAAAGGCTTTGTAAGGTAGTCGTCTGCACCCAAATCGAGGGCAACAACTTTATCGTACTCAGTTTCTTTAGCCGTTTCCATAATAACGGGAATCTCTGCCGTCTTTTTGTCGGAACGGATTTTTTTGAGAATACTTATGCCGTCCTCATTAGGAAGCATAACATCAAGCAAAATAAGAGTCGGAATTTCCTGCTTAACAGCCGTCCAAAACTCCGAAGAATCGGCAAAGCCCTTTGCCTCATAGCCGGATGCCGTGAGCGTGTAAACAATTAAATCTCTGATTCCGTTGTCATCTTCTATACAGTAAATCATAATTTATCTCCTATCT
>ERZ1026864.717-NODE-717-length-18058-cov-15.766428_pt1 | contig 18058 bp, 26 predicted proteins | sample MGYA00380162_ERZ1026864 | MGnify/ENA primary metagenome ERZ1026864 (study PRJEB33269, sample SAMEA4719798) | human gut metagenome | biome: human-associated habitat; feature: organic feature; material: feces | place: Cameroon | collected 2013-10 ... | reverse complement strand
CGGCGACCACCGAGATCTACACAGAGTAGATCGTTGGCAGCGTCAGATGTGTATAAGAGACAGGCTCTATTCATTGTTGCATAAGAGTGAAATCCTCTATATATTTCCCATTTATACAAGGATTTACTTTCTCTAAATTCTGGATTAGTGGGTTCTTTGTATACACGCTTATAGATATAATTAAAGTATGTATAAAGAGAACGGCACTCTGATGAATTAATGTATGTTACTACTTTATAAACAATGAGAAAATCTGTAGTTGTTCTTTTTATAGGAATATATCTACTTGTTCAACACATATTTTTATCTATTTAAGGAAGACATTATTATGGATTCTTTGTAGTACCTACAAGATGTTCATTTCCTTCAAAAGGAATACACTTAACATAGGCACCATCATCACCAATAACATGATGATACATACCATAAGAGTCAAAATGAGAATAAAAAGCACATCTCCATTTTGGGTCCTTATTACTTTGTACAAGCACTTTATCAAAAGGCTTGAATTGAGGTTCCTTTTTCTTAAGAGTTTCTCCATTCCATATATAACCTGCTTCATCCATAGCTTTGAATAGCTTATCTTTTACCTCTTTTGTAGCAGGAGTATAGAAATCTCTATTCCATGGTGATGAAAGATTATTAAGAATAAACTCATCATCTTCCAGCAATCCACAAACCCAATTTTTCTTATCTCGGCTATAATCACCTGTAACAAGACAAGGTACTTGACCATTGAACATGATTACATCACCTTTCTTAGTAGGGATTCTGAACTTACTCCAATCTCTTTGGTCTTTTGATGGAAAAAGCATACATTCTGAATCTGGAAAATCATAATAGAGTCTTCCAAGATAAGTAAAGGCTGCTGTTGTAATGTCCCTATTACCCTTTGTGACTCTACAAAGTATATTATTGCTACTTAATATTTTTTTGAATGTTACCTCTCCAAATATAGGAGAATAAAGTTTTGTTCCTTCTGGGCAATACTTTAAAATGTTTACTAAATTTGTCATAATAATTTATTTATAGTCCTCCTACAGAATACTCTATAGGAGGAATTGTTAATTACTTGTATATAATCTCTGTTTTACCTTCATACAAAGGTATTTCCATACTACTTAATGGAATAAACTTACCAAAAACCTTGATGTAAGCTACTTTTTTAAGTACTATTTCTTCCTTAATAAGCATTTCTTGTAACTTACAATGATTCTTCGATAATTCTTGTTTGTGTAGTTTCTTTGAGAGTGCATAGTTATCTGAACTACATACTCTTGTTGTCTTGAATCTTCCTCTCATATTCTTGTATTTTGTTATGTGAATAATGCAATCAAATCATCAAAAGTATATTCAACCTTATTTAAATCTAATGACTTAATAGGTTGAATAACTTTTGATTCTTTTTCATGGTATTTACTTACAACTATACTAACTTCTTCATCTAATAAAGAGTTATTTATGGCAAATATATATAGTTCTTTTATAGTCATAATTTACATCCAGGCTGCCTGTATCTATTGTATTTTTTAAGTTCTTTTATAGTATGCTCACTTTGTCTTTTTCTATATTTTGCACATTTAGTACAAAGGTTCACATTATCATACAATGAGCATCCTGATAAAGTGTTCATTCTACTAGTCCTATAAGTACATTTTTCCTTTTTTAAAGGACATTGTTTTATCTCTTTCATACTATAAAATTTTTGTGCATCCAGTGAGACTCGAACTCACAGTACTTGGTTTAGAAGACCAATGCTTTATCCATTAAGCTATGGATGCTTTGTTATTACCAACGCATAACTTTGATAGATGTTCCTATATAAAGGAATCCATCTGAATAGGTATAACATAAATTACCTGTTTTCCAAGTGATATGATTGCCCATTTTGGAACCTAAATATTCTCTCAAGTCTTGTTTTTGACTTGGAGAAAGTTCTATATACATAGAGTGCATACATCTAGCACTTCTGTAAGGATAGAACTCTGTTATTTCATTGTCATAAAATTCTAACATTTCTTTTATCATTTTGAAATACTTTTTTTTAATCTTGTTAAACATTAGTGGACTAGTAGAGGATTGAACTCTAAACCTTCACATTATGAGTGTGCTGCTCTAACCAATTGAGCTACAAGTCCATAAAAATGCTACTATACTAAGATAGTAGCACTAAACAAATTTAACTATAACACTAAAACTAATCAATATCATCAATGTTGAGCTTCTTAGTAAACCAGTTGTAACCTGATATAACTTTATATTCATCTTCTGTTATGTACGCAAGACACATAAGTACCATCAGTATATCTATCATTAGAGTAACTAATGGAAGGAATACACTAATATTGTAAATAGAGTCCATAGCACATATAGAGAAAAGTACTAAAAATGCAGTAGCCCATAATAATAGACCTTTTGCTATTAATCTTGTTTTCATTGTTTAAAAGTTTATATGATTTCTGTTGTCCATTCTTGATTGTTTGCTTTTTCTTTATTTTCTAAATATGATGCTAGCATAGATATATTTCCCCCAACATTTTTATCAGGTTTAAGTATGAAATACTTTAGTACTTGCATATATTTATAATTGCCATTAAAAGAATCTACATATCTTTTAGTGGCATTTATAATTTCTTCTGAAGAATATACTCCAAATTTATTTGCAAATACTGCAAGTCTTTCTGCTATTATTTTACTAGAATCTCTCCAGTGATAGACTGTTCCTTCTTTAAAACCTTTAGGAAATAACTCTTGCAATGATTTAGCTAATACTTCATTTTCTGTCTGTTTAGTTCTAGATATAGAAGAAGATGCTAACCATCCATTGAGTTTATTGTTAAGATTTTTATTCCAAGAATATCCATCACTTTCTTTAATAAGGTAGGATTTCTCCCATAAAGATTCACATATTTCTTTATTTAATATACCAGTTCCTCCTAATATATAATATAAGAGTATTGTAAAATCAAGATAGGATATATCTTCCTTATCAAAGATAGTAGTATCTATTGCTATTTTCATAGTATGATAATCATATCAATGTTTCAAATTTTCATATCCTTTTCCTATAATATATAGTATTAAGAATATTAAACCTGGAAGTCCTATTAAGCAAAGGAAAAGCTTGCATAAGCAAGCTAATCCTTCTAAACCTATAGTTACCATACAATTTCTTCCCAAGCTGCTTCTCCCTGTTTGTAGAGAGTGTATTTACCTGATGTTGTCAAGCCTACTTTAAGGCTATCTCTCTCTTGAGCTATCTCTCTACCTGTCATTCCTGCTGTAGAGTAGCCAAAGTGACACCAAGTGAGTTCTCCTCCATTATCAAAAACAAGAGAGTTAAAAGTTTCTCCTGTTTCGTGATTAGCACAAGGAGCAATTTTAGGAGTTCCGAACTCTTTTGCAAATGCTACGAAAGACCAAGACTTCTCGATGGTTACACCATTGTAATTTTTTTCTGTTGCCATAATTTTAATGGATTTAAATGTGAATAAATGATTGAGTTAAAATAGTCTTTCCTATAAGTCATACATAGTTTATACTCTTTGTAATAGAGTTATAGTTGTATATTTTACTATTCTTCTTTCAAAATAATAATAAGTTCTTTTCTTATGTTATCTCTATATATGAACTTCAAAACCACTAATTCTGTCTTTTAAGAGACTAAATATCATTTCAAACTCTTCGTCATCCCATTCAGGAGATGGGAAACGGCTGATAGCTTTAAGCAGCTGAAGACATTTAGGTTTGTCCATATCTTCCATGCGGATAAGCTTACCTTCGTTGAAGTCTGTTAGAAGGTCCTTCATGGCATCTGCTGCCTTAAAAGAGTATGCACGAATATATCCTTTCTTTGATGTGTAAGTAATGTGGCATTTATCAATGCTATGGATTTCCTTAGCTGTTGCTACAGATTCTTCACATGCTTCTAAACGTTTGATTAAAGCAGTTTCAAACTCTGTACTATAGTCACACATCATACGATTGAAATTAGATTCAAAACTTGTAAAGTTCAAAGAATCTAACTTTTTAGTTACTTTGAGAACTCTCTCAATAACTACTGTTCCGTCTTGATTTACTCTTATTGCCATATCTTTTGTATTTTAAAGTTTATTGTTAATTTAAGCAGTTTATACACTTGCTTAGGTGTAGTGGTTGCTTTAGCTAAGGTCAGACATATATTCTATGCATATACTGTATGTATATCTAGCTTTTTTACTTGCTCTCTAAGCCAGTTAGATTTATCTTGATGATTAACTTCTAAAGAGCAATATTTAAAGAAGTCTTTTATTTCTCTAGCATCTGGACCAAATATTCTAGCTGTTTCTTGCATCCATTTAATAAGGTTGCGAGCACATTTTTTAATACCTCCATAAGTAATGAAGGATATTTCACTGTGACCATAACCATTAGGACCTCCTAACTCTGTATATGTAACTTTTATTACAGAGGCTGTGGTTGTGTCTACAATTTCAAGATTGTGTGAAGAAGAAGCCATTATTTGTTGTATTTCTTCTAAAGAGTCACTATAATCTAGGACACTTCCATTTGTTTTGAGTTGTATTGCGTATTTCATACTTGTAGTGTTATAGTAAAAATAGTTATATTTTATTATCTTGTAAAGAATGTGGAAGTATTTTATTTCGTTGTGAGAGGGTTTGAGTGATAAGCAATCATATCTATAAAAACCACTTAACTAAAGAGTTTATATTTCACTAGCCCATGATTACTTAACTAAAAAGGTTCCCCCTGAAGGGGAGCTATGAGTTACCACTCAATAGCTTCACCTTCAAGAGGCATGACAATGCCATAGCCATAGTCATCTTGAAATTGTATTTCAAGCTGACCAGGCTTCTTGGTTTTATCCAAGAATGCTTGTGCGGCTGTGTGGGACAAAACAAAGACTCTTTGTTTGTGTCCACCAAAGTCTCTTTCTTCTGGTAAGAAGAAGAAGATGATTTTATCATCTGTGCTATTGTAAGTCTTTGACTTACAAGTGTGCATCTTCATTTCACTTTGTGAAATGTTGTACTTCTCCATGAAATCTGCTAACTTCATAATTCTACGGTTTTGTGGTTTAACATTGCTTTAGCAAGTGGGGGCTAATGCCCCTCTCGCCGAAGGCAAGGGGGGGTACTGGTGGATTATATCACACTCATATAAATTCAGCAAATCAAAAAAAATTTCAAAAAAATTTTGTAATTTCAAAATTATTTTGTAACTTTGCACTAGTTCTTAATGCTATCTTACATTAAGAGGTTCACCCTATGTACATTACACCAAGAAGAAGAGTAGGGTTGCCTAGGTTTGGATAATACAAATAGTATGAAGATTGAGCCTATCTAAAGCATTATATATAGTAATAGTGGCTATACCAATAAGATTCTAATAGAGTATGGTTAAGGGAAAATAGCCTTCAGAGAGCTTAATTTGTCTTATAACTAAAGACCATTAAGTACCCTTCTATTATAAAGTTATAATGCAATACCATAAGAAAACATAATTATGGTCAGCATTAGGGTTAAATTTTATTTTTAATTAAAAAGTTAATAATAGTTAATTAATTTGCATAATAAAAATATTATTATTACCTTTGTACTCAAATAATAAACAATGTCTCTTGGTGTAATGGTAGCACTGAAGATTTTGGTTCTTTAAGAATGGGTTCGAGTCCTATAGAGACAACTAGTTTGTTTGTTGTTATAATGTTTAAATGGTTTTACTTCTTCAGTCTGTGAAGATAGAAGAAGTATAATGAAGCTATCATCTAATTGGTTAGGATACAAGCTTTTCACGCTTGTCATGGGAGTTCAAACCTCCCTAGCTTTACATTATATAGTAGTAATCTTTGACATATTGGTGAAGGAAAATGGAGAGTAAACCTAAGAGGTCTTAGGAACTGTCTGCTAAACAGATTGTACTAGCAATGGTATGTGTTTCAAGTACACTGCTCTCCGCATGGAAAAGAAATTAGAATATAAATGTGCTCAATGTGGGGCTATAGTTTATAAGACTAAAAGTCAGGTTAAAAGAAATAAGAATGGTAATGCATTTTGTAATAGCAGCTGTGCTGCTAAGTATAACAACTCCCATTATAGAATTGGAGAGAATAATCCTAATTGGATTGATGGTTCTCATAAAGGATATTCTTATCTGACTTTAGCCTTTAGGAATTATAAACATAAATGTGCAATGTGTGGTCTTGAAGAAGAGTGTTGTTTACAGGTTCATCACATTGATAAAAATAGGCATAACTCCTCTATTGAAAACTTAATCATATTATGTGCAAACTGTCATAATAGAGTTCACAGGGGAGGTTATGTAATAACAGAAGAAATATTGAATAATAGGGAATTGGTCCAGTCAGGTTAGGACGCAGCATTTGGGATGCTGAGGTCAAGAGTTCAAATCTCTTATTCCCTACTATGGGGCAAGTGATGTAATTGGCTAACATATCACTTTTGCAAAGTGAAATTTAGGGTTCAAGTCCCTCTTGCTCCACATATAAATAGGGGAATTAGCTCAGTTGGTTAGAGCAGAAAACTGTTAATTTTAAGGTCATAGGTTCAAGTCCTATATTCCCCGCAAAAAAATATAATATGTGGTTATTAAAAAGTAATAGAAAAAGACATTTGCTTTATGCTATACCAGCAGCTTTTATTGGTACTATATTATATAGTACAGGATTAGCTTTTGGTATGGAATTTAAAGATAAACAATATGGTGGTAAGTTTGATTGGTTAGATATAGCTGCCACAGAGATTGGAGGATTAATAGGGCAGACTTTGCAGATTGTGTTTATTTTAATTGTAAAATATATATGTAGTTAATATAGTTGCCTCCATGTTGGAATGGGTAGACAAGTCAGACTTAAAATCTGATGACCAGTAATGGTTGTGTGGGTTCAAGTCCCACTGGAGGTACTATTGTTCCTATAGCTCAGTTGGTATTAGAGCATAAGATTTTTAATCTTAGAGTCTTGGGTTCAAATCCCAATGGGAACACTAAATACTCACTTAGCTCAGTTGGTTAGAGCAAGATGCTTATATCATCAAGGTCAAGGGTTCAAGTCCTTTAGTGAGTACTAATGCTTCCTTAGTTCAATGGATAGAATAAGACACTTCTAATGTTTGGATGAAAGTTCGATTCTTTCAGGAAGTACATAACAAAGCTATGAGTTCTAGAGTAATGTAGCAACGTAACTCATTGGGTTACTGAGTAGTTTTTAACTGCATTCAGAAGTAAATCTATCCCCATTTAGGTGTCGTAGAACCTACCTTAATAGCCGAGGGAGTTAATGGCTATTATACCCACTTGCTGGAATTGGTAGACAGGCTAGATTTAGGCTCTAGTATTTATAATGTAAGGGTTCAAGTCCCTTAGTGGGTACTGAAAATATTTAGTAAAAAATTTGGTAATTTAAAATTAAATTATTAACTTTGCAACATAAAGATTTTATTACTATAAAATAGATTATATGAACTAAAGATGGTGGTAATAACTTCATATAACTCTATGCCTACTAGAGTATTTTATAGTTTCTTGTAGGCTTTATAATATGTGGGATAGTGTAAAGGTAACATAGTAGGCTCATAATCTACTGATAGAAGTTCGACTCTTCTTCCCGCTACTTAAAAGAGTAAAAAAATTATGGGAGAGATTGAAGAATATAATAAAGAACCAGTGTTTTATTGTAAACACTGTTTATCACTTAAAATAAAGATGATTCCTAATATGGAAGAACTTGATTATTGTGATGAATGTGGAGCTACTGATATAGCTCAAACAGATATAGAAACATGGAAGAAAATGTATAGAGATAGATTTGGTTTTGATTATTTAGATAAATATTAATATGGAAGAGAAAGAAATGACAGTAGAGCAGGTTAAGTCTGCTGCAAATCAACAAATTCAAATCTTGTATCAGAAGCTACAAGAAGCTAATCTTACTAATACTTTCAAAAGACTAGACTATCTATTCAAGATAGTAGAAGGTGACTTTAGTACTGAAATGAAAGCTAAGGCAAGTAAAGAGATTGATAATATTGTATTTGGTTATCCAGAAGATAAGGAGAAATAAAAAATGATTGGGAAAGTTAATAATGTTATAGGGCTTTCCCAATCACCATTAGGTGATGAATTCTTTAAGTATTGGTTTGTATTTCTAAAACCTTTACACCATCTTACTGATAGAGAGATAGATGTTATAGCTTCATTTACTAAACATAGATATGAGTTATCAAAAGTAATTACTGATGTTAATCTTTTAGACACTGTTCTGTTTAGTGAGGAAACCAAGAGAAAAATAAGGGAAGACTGTGGCATAACTTTAGCACATTTCCAAGTTATAATGGGCAAGTTAAGAAAGAATAAGGTTATTATTGATAATAAAATCAATCCTAAGCTTATACCTAATATAAATGAAGATACAAAGAGTTTACAACTTTTAGTTTTATTCCCTATAAAATGAATAAAGACATTCTAAACAATGTATCTAGAACTCTTGAAATATCACCTGATGTAATTGAGAAAGTTTATAAAGCTTATTGGTTATATATTAAAACTACCATTGAAGCTTTACCATTAAAAGATAATCTTAATGAAGAGGAATTCTTAAAATTAAGAACTAATTTTAATATTCCTTCTATTGGTAAGTTATATTGTAACTTAGATAAATACAATAAAATTAAAAAAAGATTTGATTTAATTAATAAGTTTAGAAATGCTGAGAATAGATAGTATTAAACCTCTCTTTAATAGAATAGTTACCACTTGTAATGTGTATGAAAAAGGCAAAACAAATGGTAAACTTATAGTTAAAACAGAAGGTACTATAAAAGAATATCAAAGAGTAGAAGCTGTAGGAAATACAGTAACTTCAGTTAAAGTAGGAGATATTGTGATGATTAATCCTAAAAGATATATAGTACCACAACATAAAGATAAGAGAGACTCACTTAAAGGTATTATAGGAGATGAACTTACTATGGGTGTGGATTTTCCTATGGTTGAATATGGTGGTAAGAAACATCTTCTTATATATGACCAAGATATTGATTATATAATAGATGGTGAAGAATTGGAAGATGAACAACCTAAATCACCATTAATAATGCCTAAAGAAGTAAAGATTATTACATAATGTTTAACAAGCCCATGATTAATTTCGTGGGCTTTTTTAGTTTATAGAAATATGAAATTATTTAAATATGAAGGATATAAAGTAGTTATATCTGAAGAAGCCTTTGCTCTAAAAGTATTTAGACAGATATGGAATAGAGATAGAAGTGTAAATAAAGATAAAGCTATTATGGAGTTGGGATATGTATATTTTATGACCGACCCTAGAAGTGACTATCAATACCTAGTAGATGAAGATGAGAGGTCTAAAGCTATTATAGAAGGAGAAGGATTACCTAGTACTTGGAAGCCTGATAAAGCCATAACTGAGGCTATGGAGTTCTATTCTAGGTTTAAACCAACTGCTGCACTATTACTTGAGGATACAAGATACGCAGTAGATAAACTTAGAAAACTACTAAGAGAGATAAATTTAAATCAATTGGATGATAAAGGGAAGCCTATTTACACACTTAACTCTATTACTGCAACTATTAAGCAAGTGCCTAGTTTAGCTAAAGACCTTGATGAAGCAGAGAAAGCTCTTGCATCTGAAATGAGAAGTGAAGGTAAAATGAGAGGTCAAGGTGAGAAGACAATATTTGAAGATAGCTTGGATTTATGATAATGGTAGAAGATATTGTAGAGGCTATAGGTAAAGACTTGAATACTACTTTAGTATTACACAAGAGTATAGGAACTCATCCTAGATTTAAAGTATATAAAGTATATTCCTATGGTCTATATGCTATAGAAGATGATAAAATTATGTTACTTTCATTCAAAGTAAATAAGAACTCATCTACTGATAATATGATAGAAGCTTGGAATGATTGTGACAAACAGTTTATTAATTATATAGTAAGTTGGTTGTCAAGTGATATATATAAGAAATTGAAGAATGATAGAAGTAAATAAATATCAAACACCTCTTACTGATGAACTACTTGATACTTTACCAGATGAAGTAAGGGACCAACTATTTGACATTATTAATAATGTGGAATTTGTCAAGAGGTTAATATCTCCTAGTAGAGGTTATGCTAAGGATAGACCCAGGGATGAAAGTGGAAAGATTATTATAGACTTAGCTAGTCCACATATACTGGAGAATATGGATTATTTCAGACCTATAGCTTTACACTATGAAAAATATGGTACTCTTACTAATCTAAGACCTAATGCTAATCCAAATAGTGCTTATGGTAAATGGGTAAGAGAAGAAAAGAGAAGATGTTGGGAAGGTTATGTAAGAGAAAGTGACGGAGAGTGGGTTACAGGTTATATGTACTGGTTCTTGAATTACTCTCCTATTATGCTTTCTAAGATAAGGAAAGGCTCTAAAAGAGCTGATAGAATTGAGGCTTTACCAGAGTGTTGGGAAGGAATCTATTGGAGATTTCATTGTATGGACCAAGCTTCAAATGGTGGTATATACAATAATTTCCAAGGAGGTCAGCACATGGCTGAGCTTGCATCTAGAGGTAAAGGTAAGAGCTATAGTTTAGCATCCATACTTAATCATATCTTTGTATTAGGAGAGAATGAAGAAGCACATGAGAAGGTAAAAGGTATTGTTACTGCTTATCAAAAAGAATACCTTACAAAGGATGGTGTATTAAATAAGTTTGTAGATATGGCTAACTTCTGTGCATCTAATACTCAATTTCCTAGAAAGAGATTAAAAAACTCATTACAAGAAATGACTTGGATAATGGGTTATAAAGATGCAGAACTTGATATTGAAAAGGGTACTCAGAATACAGTACTTGGTGTATCATCTAAGGATGATGAATCTAAGTTGAGAGGTAAGAGAGCTGCTAAAATACTTATAGAGGAGTTTGGTACATTTCCTAGATTAACAGACCTTTACAATGTACTGTTACCTTCTGTTCAAGAAGGTGATATTGTCTTTGGTCAAATCTATATGTTGGGTACAGCTGGTGATAATGAATCAGACTTTGCTGGTGCCCAGGAAATTATGTATAACCCAAAAGGTTATAATATGTATGCATTACCTAATGTGTTTGATAAATTTAATCAAGGAAGACCACACTTTGTATTTTTCTTTCCAGGTTATATAAATAGAAAGGGATGCTACAATCATGACGGAGTGTCTGATGTAATCAAAGCTTTAATAGAAATTCTATTAAATAGGTATAGAGTTAAGTATAATTCTACTGACCCTAATACAATCATTAAAACTATTGCTGAGGTTCCTATTACTCCAGCAGAAGCTATTGTAAAGACAGGTGTTAATATGTTCCCTGTTGCAGACCTTACAGAAAGATTGGGTCAATTAGATAGTAATCCAAGAGAATATGATGATGTGTATACTGGAGATTTAACTCTTAGTAATAGTGGAGTAGTAGAATTTAGACCTACAAGTGATATGCCTATTAGAGAGTTTCCTCATAAGGACAATAAGATTGAAGGTGCATTTGAGATATTCCAAATGCCTGAAATAGATAAAAGAGCAGGAAAAGCTTATAATGCTAGATACATACTTGGCTGTGACCCTTATGATGATGATGAATCAAATACTATGTCTTTAGGTTCTGTTTGGGTACTAGACTTATGGACTGATAAGATTGTAGCGGAGTATACTGGTAGACCTCCTTTTGCTGATGCCTTCTTTGAGAAAGTAAGAAGACTATGCTTATTTTATAATGGTAGAATGAACTACGAGAATAATAAGAAGGGTCTATTTGCATATTTCTCTAGAATGAATTGTACCTATCTTTTAACAGACCAATTAGAGTTCTTGAAGGATAAACAGATGATTAAAGATACTGGTTATGGTAATAAAGCTAAAGGTACTAATGCTACAGAAGCTATAAATGCTTTTGCTAGAAATAGACTTAGAGCTTGGTTGCTTAAGCCAACTACAGTCATACAAGTTGTAGATGGAAAAGAGACTGAAGTTGATATCCCAAATTTATTTACTCTTAGAAGCAGAGCATTCATTAAAGAGCTAATAAATTATAATAATGAGGGTAACTTTGATAGAATATCAGCAGCAGGAATGTTAATGCTCCTTAGAGAAGATAGAATAATTTCTTATCAAGGGAAAGTATCCAAGGAGAAACAAGAAGCTGCCAATTCTAGTTATCTAGGTAATGACCCATTCTTCAAGAGAAACTATAGACAGTAAATTTAGTATAAAGTATAAAATAATTCACTTAGATTATTGTCTGAGTGAATTTTTTTATCTATCTTTGCAAAGATAAAATAATTAAGAATTATGAATAACTATATGCAGTTTCCACCTCAGCAACTTCCAATGAGTAAGAAGACTAAGAAATGGAGAAAGCAGATTCTTGATTGGGCAGCTAATAGAGCTACAATTTCTAGTTCATTAGTTAGAAACAGTGTTGTACACAAAGGTATTAATTTTGATTTAATTAATGGTATTGTACATATTAATGATATGATGAATATTATTAATCCAGATAACATCCAAGCACAATTTATACCTACTAAAATACAACACTATCCTATAATGAACTCTAAACTTAATGTTCTAAGAGGAGAGGAATCTAAAAGAGTTTTTGATTTTAGAGTTGTTATTACTAATCCTAATGCTGTTACAGAAATTGAGAATAATAAGAAGCAAGCTTTACTTCAAGATTTACAACAGGCAGTTGCTGATACCTCTCAAAGTGAGGAGGAGTTTAATGCTAGACTAGAAAAGTTAAATGATTATTATACTTATGAATGGCAAGATTTTAGAGAAATAAGAGCCAATACTATACTGAATCATTATACAAAAGAGTACAATATACCTCTACTATTTAATAAAGGATTTATGGATGCTATGACTGTAGCAGAAGAGATATATCAATGTGATATAGTAGGAGGAGAGCCTATTATTGAAAAACTAGACCCTACAAAAGTAAGAGTTTATAAGTCAGGATATTCCAACAGAATAGAAGATGCTGATGTTGTAGTAATAGAGGATTATTGGAGTCCAGGTAAAATTATTGACACTTATTATGATGTTCTTAGTAAGAAGGATATAGATTATATTGAAAGTCTACCTAATAGACCAGATAAAGGCTCTGTAGATTCTATGGATAATATAGACCCTAGAGGAGAATTTATTAGAGTAGATGATAGTGACTTAGGAGATGCTGTTTATAAAGAAGGATTCTTTTGGAGTCCTTTAGGAAACTCCAGTAGTCAAATGGAATCTATGTTACCTTATGACATAGAGGGCAATGTTAGAGTAGTAAGAGTTTTTTGGAAATCAAGAAGAAAAATAAAGAAGGTTAAATATTATGATGAGCAAGGAGAAGAGCAATTTAAACTTAGAGATGAGAACTACGTTATTAATGAAGCTTTAGGAGAAGAAGAGCAAATTCTATATGTAAATGAAGCTTGGGAAGGTACTAAAATAGGTGAAGATATTTACATTAATATGAGACCAAGAGTGGTTCAGTATAACAGATTAAGTAACCCTTCAAGATGTCATTTTGGTATTATAGGTTCTATATATAACATTAATGATTATAAGCCTTTTAGTCTTGTAGATATGATGAAACCTTTTAGTTATCTCTATGATGCTATACATGATAGACTCAATAAACTATTGGCTAAGAATTGGGGTAAAATAATAGAATTAGATTTAGCTAAAGTTCCAACAGGATGGACAATAGATAAATGGATGCACTTCGCCATAACTAATAATATAGCAGTAAGAGATAGCTTTAAAGAAGGTAATGTAGGAGCTTCTACAGGTAAACTTGCAGGAGCATTAAATAATGCATCTACAGGTGTTATAGACCTTGAATTAGGCAATTCTATACAACAGAATATAAATCTGTTAGAGTTTATTAAAATGGAAATGTCTGATGTGGCAGGAATATCTAAACAAAGAGAAGGTCAAATATCTAATAGAGAAACTGTAGGAGGAGTAGAAAGAGCAACATTGCAGTCTTCTCATATTACTGAATGGTTATTTGTAATGCATGAAGATGTTAAAAAGAGAGTATTGGAATGTTTTCTTGAAACAGCTAAAATTGCTATGAGAGGAAGAAACAAGAAGTTTGAATATATTCTTCCTGACGGTTCAATGAAAATAATGGATATTGATGGAGATGAATTTGCTGAATGTGATTATGGTCTTGTAGTTGATAATAGTAATGCTATACAAGAATTGCAGCAAAAAATGGACATGTTAGCACAAGCAGCTTTACAGAATCAGACTTTAAATTTTTCTACTATTATGCAGTTATATAATAGTTGTTCTATGGCTGAAAAGAGAAGAATTGTTGAAAAGAATGAACAGGCTTTAATGCAAAGACAACAAGAAGCTCAACAGCAACAATTACAAGCTCAGCAACAACAAGCTGAAATGCAGGCTCAACAAAAGGAAGCTGAAATGCAACTTAAAGACCAAATGAATCAAAGAGATAATGAAACTAAGATTCTTGTTGCTACAATTTCAGCATCATCTAAAGAAGATGACGGTATAGAAGAACCTGAATTTAGTGAAGAAGCTAAAGCTAATTTAGAGGAAAAGATGAGACAATTCGATGAAAGATTGAAATTGGACAGAGAAAGACTTAATCTAGATAAAGAAAAAGCTAAGAATGACAATGAGATTAAGAGGGAAGCTTTGAGAAAAAAGAATATAACTAATAATAAATAATTATGTTAAGAAAAAGAAATATTGTAGAGAGTACTACACCTCCAAGCATAGACAGTCTATGGTTGAATAAAGGCATAGCTAAAGTATTTGTTAATGGAGAGTGGGTAACTATTGCAGGAGGTGAAACTCCTGACCAAAAAGAACTAGAAGAAAAGGTAGACAATCTTGATAAAGAAGTAGGTACTATACAGAAAGATGTAGCAGTACTTAACAGTAAGGCTGTAATAGAGCTTGAAATAGGTAATAGTGAAAGTGTTAAGGCTAATAACTTGACTAAACTACAAGCTATACAATCAGTAGACCATTTATTCTTTGCTGATATTGACTATGGTTATGGTGCAGCTAAATGGCTACCTACTACAGGAGGTGAAGCTTTTATAGTTACAAGTAGTGGTAGAGCTGTTATTTATAATATAGGTAAGGATGGTTCAGTTGCTAAAGCTAGTACTGACATAGACCTTGCTAATCCTAACACAGATTTATTTGAAGTAGTTACTGAATTACCTACTGAGAATATTTCTACATCAAAGCTTTATTGTGTACTTTCTTCAAAAGTAGGAGAGGAAAATAAGTATACTGAATATGCCTATATTAAGCAAACAGATGGTCAATTTGCTTGGGAAAAGATGGGTGAGTTTAATGCAGCTCCTGATTTAAGTGGTTATGCTAAACTTAATAGTCCTATTTTTACAGGAGATATTAAATTTAATGCTGTAGTTAATTTAAATCAAGGTTATAGATTATCAGGGTCATTATTACGAGGAAATTCAGGTTTTATAAGATTAGCCGATAATTCAAGTCCAAGAAAAGTTTTTGCTTCTGATGGAAATCTAGCTGATATAGGCACAGAAGAATCATTGATATTTACTCTTGAAGATGGTTCTAAAGTAACTAAATCAATAAGAGTAGTAAGTACAACTAATAGTTAATAATATGGATTTTAGTAAAGTTACAGCTATAGAAATACCAGAAGGCAAAGTAGCTAAAATAGAGGATAATGAAGGTAGAGTTCTATGGAGTGCTTTTACCAGACCCTAATAAATATGCCTATGGTATTAGATGGGACCATACAGTTCCTGTTAGTCAAGCTACTACAGCTTGTGAAAGAATAGGTAATCTTGAGTTACATAAAACATTACCTATTCAATCTAAGTTTGCTACATGTATACACCAAGGTACTGACATTAAATACTGGTGTGACCCTAATGATAGTAGATTCAGAAAAGATAATACTGGGTATAGAATTGTAGGTAAAAGAATATATTTGAAGAGTCCTAGTGCCGAAAAGAATATAGTACCTTCTGACTATAGTCCAAGCTCTGCATATAATTATATTTTGGCGTTTGAAACTAATGTTTTAGCTAGGTATAGTGAAGCAGTATTAATGGTAACTACTTATAAGTATTTATATGCTTGGATTAAGATAAATGATAGTGTAATAGCTAGAGTTATTAAAGTAGATACAGTTAATAAGGAAGTTTATATTACTACAGATGGTCCTATAACAGGTGAAACTATAACACCAACACTTGAATTTGGTTGTTCTATTAATGGTTATGATGGAGAAATAAGTGTATATACTCCTAAGTTTTATATATGGTCTGTTGATAATGATGGTGCTGGTAATGAAGTATGGCAATCAGAGAAGAAATGTGTAAATTATGCTAGAGAAGTTAAAGCACACCTTATTGGTATAAGTAGATGTCCTTTGTTAAGAACAGCTATGAATGATGCCAAATGGGGATGGCTAAATACTTTATCTGCTAATACAGCAGTTAGTGTTGTTAATTATCAACCTAATCTTAGAGGTGGTTCAAATAATGCAAATTATGACCAATATCTTGGTGATAATAACTTTAGAACTATGTTGGGTAAGGCTGCTTCGCCCTTATCACTTAGTAATATGAGAGCTTATACTCAAAAGATAAAAGGTAGTCAAGTATTGTATTATCAGATATGGAATGCTATAGTATGGTGTTACTTTATAGAGTATGCAGACTTTAATGTAAAGAAAGCTTTCAATAGCAATTTAACTAATGAAGGATACCATCAAGGTGGTTTAGGTAATGGATTAATTACTATAAATAATTTGGGCGAATATAATGCATGAATATCAAATATTCCTGTAGATTATACTTTAAGTATTGGAAATAATACAGGATTTGTGATTAATCCAGCACACACTTTTACTATAAAATCAATAAATAATGCTACTTGGAAAAATTGGAATTTAAATAGAGTTACTGCTACTTTTGATAGTAATAACAATAAAGTATTGAATATTACAGCTATTCCTAAAGTTTATAACGATTGGATGCTAGCTATTCCTCCTGATAATGTTGGAAGTACATATAAATATAAAATAGAAGGTCTTACAGGTGGTCAAACTGTTGTATTTAAAAGACAACAGGGCAACCTAACCATTACAACAGATGGAGAATACGATGTTAATTGGGGTACAAATTATGTCAATAGACAAATTATATTTGGACTAGTACAAGAAAGTTGTAATATAAAAATTACTATTTTAAGTTCTTCTGTGGTTACATATACACTTAATCAAGTACAATTAAATGTGCCTTGTTATAGAGGATTTAATACATTCTGGTATGGAGATACTTGGTTGAATATTGAAAACTTTATATCAAAATACGACTCTACATCTAATAAAAGAAAATTCTATTTTACAGATAATCCTAATAACTTTAGCAATAATATAGATAATAAAGAAGTTATCATAGATATAGATAAACTTAACAACGGTTGGATTAATAATATAATGGTTGGTAAGACGGCTGATTTAATAACAAACAGAACCTCTAATAATTCTAATTATGTGAATTCATATAGATGGGACAATACTGATACAAGTATACATACTGCTTTTGTTGGTGGTGCTGCTACGTATGGTACGTTTTGTAATTTGACTTGTCTGGATTGCAACCATGGTGTTGATTTTTTTGCTTATTCCAATATTGCCTTTGCTAAATGTTATATTTTAAATTAAGTAAATTCTATTTGGAGAATAAAGATATTAAGTTACACGTTAGTATAAAGTATTGTCAAATAGAGGGATATTTTGATAGTGTATTAATTAAAAACAACTATGTTAAAAATAATATAGAAAAATTAAAAGTAAAGTATATTAATTATTAATTATGGTTTTATGAGAAATTTTTATTACCTTTGTACATTATTATTAATAATGATTATTTCTTCATGTAAGACTGCTACAAAGGTAGTAGAAATACCTGTAGAAACAATAAAGAAAGAATATATAAATAG
>ERZ1026864.714-NODE-714-length-18121-cov-4.272390_pt1 | contig 18121 bp, 6 predicted proteins | sample MGYA00380162_ERZ1026864 | MGnify/ENA primary metagenome ERZ1026864 (study PRJEB33269, sample SAMEA4719798) | human gut metagenome | biome: human-associated habitat; feature: organic feature; material: feces | place: Cameroon | collected 2013-10 ... | reverse complement strand
CACGGTAGCCACCTCCTCCAGCGGATCGCCGGTCTGGCGGTCCCGGAGGATGTTCACCTGACTTGCAAAATCGGGATAGCCCATCTCCAGCCGCACCATGAAGCGGTCCAGCTGTGCCTGAGGCAGCAGCTGCGTACCGGCAGAGCCTACCGGGTTCTGGGTGGCAATGACCACAAAGGGATCCGGCAGCTTGTGGGTCTGGCCGTCCACGGTGACCTGACGCTCCTCCATCACCTCCAGCAGCGCCGACTGGGTCTTGCTGGAGGTGCGGTTGATCTCGTCGGCCAGCAGCAGGTTGGTCATGACTGCGCCGGGCTGATAGACAAAGCTGCCGCTCTCCTTATGGTACATGGAGAAACCCACGATGTCCGAGGGCAGCACATCCGGCGTGAACTGGATACGCCCGTACTGCAAACCCAGCGCACGGCTGAAGGCCAGTGCGGTGGTGGTCTTTCCGGTGCCGGGCACGTCGTCCAGCAGCACATGGCCGCGGGAGAGGACCGTCATCATGATCTTTTCCAGCACATCGTCCTTACCGGCGATGACCTTTTTCACTTCATGCAGGATCTTTTCTACGCTGGTATTCATCTGCTTTTCTCCTCTTACCATTCTTTATAGTAGTTGCCGCTTGAAACGCCGTAGCTGCCGCTGGCGCTGGTAAAGCCGCCGATGTCCTTGCCCAGAGCCAGCGTGTAGCGGACGCGGATCACGCTGCCGTCCTGGGGCTTACAGACGTTCATGCCGTAGCCGGGATAGCTGCCGTTATAGGAATACATCCAGCCCGACCAGCGGTAGAAGTCAAATTCACCCAGACTGTCCATGGAGAAGGGTTGGGGATCCAGTCCCGCACCGTTCTCGTCCATGCCGTCGGCCATGATCAGCTCCATCAGTTCGGAATCAATGAAAAAGCCGCTGCAAATGCCGCTGCGCTGGTCCCGGAGCCGTTCTCCGTCAGCACCTTTTCCACGATGGACCAGGCGTCCGTGCCGCCCGGCACCGTTACCTCCGTGGGAGGCACCAGATACCCCAAGCCCACGGTGGTGGCCTCTACGCTGACGGTGACGGTGATGTCGCCGTTTTCATAGTAGACCGTCCAGCTGCGGGTGGCGGAATAGCCGTCCGCGTCCGTGGCGGTGATGGTGATAGTATTGGCACCCTCGTTGGAGAGATAGGTGGAATAGCCGAACTTACTTCCGGACTGGCTCACCGGCGCAGGCACCACCATACCGTTCACCGACACGGTGTAGTTGCTGGAATAGAGCTGCTTACCGGTATAGCTGTGGCCATCCACCAGCAGGATGACATCCGGGTTCTTCAGTGTCAGGCCGTCTGTCAGGCCGATGATGGTACCGTCCATTTCGATTTCGGGCGAGATCGTAGGCTGACGATCCTCCGGGGTATCCTCCGCGCCCCGCTGGAAGTGGAGCAGGTACTTATAGGTCTTGCTCCGGCCCGTGGAATCCTTGTAGTCGATGTACAGCATCCGGTCCTCGCGGCCCATCTGCACGGTATACCGGTTGTCACTTTCCTTCGTCAGGGTGTAATTTCCTGTGCTGTCGCTGACATAAACACGATCAATGGACCCCTTGCCAGTGGGATTGTCCAGTTTGAGTTCAAACCGATACTGCTCATCCTTTACTGGCACCTGCTCAAATTTGGAATTAGGCTGTGCCATATTGTCATCAATGACGGTATCGGAAATACTGGTTTTGATCTGGAAGGTTTTGGCGTTGTATGTGATGTTATAGGTCTCCTCGGCGGAGGAAGATTGATAGCCTCCCTTGATGTAGATCGTGTTCTTTCCGGAGTTCAGACTGGCCGTATAGGTATCGCCGATACCCGTCAGCGTCCTTCCGTTCAGCGTTACGGACTGCACGGGGTACTCATTGCCGTCCTGCACCATACTGGCGGTAAAGGTCAGTTCACCATCTGTAACAGTTGTCAGCTCGTTCAGGGGTTTATTGTCTGACACCCGCTTGGCAACGATGATCAGCTCTCCTGCCTGTGCGTAATAAACCGTGTAGCTCTTGGACGCGCAAACAGTGCTGCCATCCGCCTCGCGGTAGTTCACGCTGACCGTAATGGTATTGGCCCCTGTTGCCAGACGTACATTCATATAGCGGCTGTTGGCCGGGAATAGATATTCCTTCCCATTCACCGCCGCAGACATCCCGGTGACCTCAAGAGTGGTCAGATGGTGAATCGAGAAACCATAGGTTTCGCTCTCCACCGTCGAGCCGTCGGTGATGCTGGTGGTGAAGTAGGCCGCGGGATCTTTGACCTCCGGAACTGTGATGGCGTCAGTGGGGGTGCGGTCAGGGATCTGCCCACCGGAGCCGCCGCCGTTATCCACAATGTCCAAGATGTCATCAATATTGCCCCGGCCCTCTGACGTTGTACCGTCGCCGGAGGAGGGAGTATCCTCATCAGGCGTTTGGGGATCCTGCCGTCCGTCCTGCCGGTCGTTCTCCGGCGTCTGAGCCGGCTCGGTCTGCTGATCCTCTGGCGTGTCCGCCTCATCCGGTGTATCCGGTTCGTCTGGCGTATCATTTTCCTGATCCTCGCCGTCATTGGCGCTGTCCATGCCCGCGATGCGGTCGCCGTCATACAGCACCTCACCCTGCGAGAGCAGCATACGGGACGCCGCGTGAGCCTCCTCCTGGGGTGCGCGGCCGGTTTGCAGCTGCGTCACACACAGTGCCGTGGCCAGACAAAGAAGCAGGGCAACAGCGGTCTGTATGACGCTTCCCAGCCTTTTTTTCATGTTTCACGCTCCTCCTGTAAACGCCACAGGAAGGGGGCGGTGTTTCACCTCCCCCTTCTTGCGGGTATTACGTTTCTTTCTTCTGTTTGGCACGCCGCATGGCGATAAACCAGCGGATCACAAAGGTAATAACGCCTGCCGCCGCCAGAATACCCAGGCTGATCCAGACGATGCTCCAATCGAAGGGCGTGTCCTCCGTCTGTACCTCATCCGGTACCAACAGCTGGTCGGTCGGTACCTTCTCGCCGTTTGCGTCGGTGGTCTGCTCCAGCAGCTCCTTATAGCGGGCAGAGGCATCCTGTAACTGCTGCACCAGCTTGGCGTCCACCAACTTCTTCTGCGTGGCCGTCAGCTTGTTATAGGCCTCGGTGGCCTTCTGGATGGCGTCATAGCTGTCCTTTGTCACTGTGCCGATTGCACAGATCAGATCCTCTGTCGCCTTGGCTGCCGCGTAATTCGTCTCGTAGGTCTGATAGGCAGCCGCCGCAGCCTGCAAGTCGGCGTAATTGGTCACCATCTGCTTCTGCTCCGCCGTCAGCTTATTATAGGCGTCCTGCGCGGCCTGGATCTTCTTTTTGACCGCATCGGCTTCCGTTCTGGTCATGACCTCGTTCACCTTGCCGATGCTCTTGATAAGCTCCATGACATTCTTGGCCGCCGCATAGTTCTGCTCATAAGCCTTATAGGCGGTATCCGCAGCCTGCAAAGCCGTATAGCTGGTCACCAGTTTTTTCTGATCAGCCGACAGGTTGCCGTAGGCAGTCTGAGCGCGCTGGATCTTCGACTTTACCTGGGCCGCTTCCTGCTCGGTCATAACGGTCTTGACTGTGCCGACAGACTTGATCAGCTCCATCACGACCCCGGCGCAGTAGCCGTTCAGCGCCTTGGCCGCGCCGTCCCTATCCACACTGGCCTCCAACTCCTTGCGGGCAGTCGCGGCCAGACTGTTCAGCGCTGTATTCAGGTCTGTATACTTACTCTGATCCTCGCTGCTCCACTCGTTCAGGCTCTCCACGGCCTTTGTGTAAACGGCCAGCAGTTCCTTGGCTGCGGTGCAGTTTGCCACCTGAGCTCCAGCAGGGCTTTCTGTTCCTCGGTCAGACCGTTGATGGCAGCAGATGCCTGCTCGATCACCTGAGAGAGCTTGTTCAGCTCACCCAGCGTGATCTTGCCTGCGGTGAAGTTGAGCTTCTCCAGCAGGAGACGTGCCACACCGGCAGAATAGTCGTTCAACACCTTGGTCATGCCGGCAGCACTTGTGCAGCCTTCCAGCTTTGTGCGGGTCTCCGCTGCCAGCTTGCCGAACTCGGTTTTCACTGCGGAATATTTGTTCTTATCGCTGTCTACCCACTGGTTCAGTGATTCGAGATCACGCTCATAGGTGGCCAGCAGGTTCTGCGCATCCGTCAGCTTTTTGCCGTTGACCAGCATCTCCTTCTGCGCCGCGGTCAGCTCCTTGTAGGCCGCCGTTACCTCCGGCAGCGTGGCGGAAAGCTCCTTCATGGTCACGCCGGTCTTGACCCGTGCCGTGATCAGCAGATCCACCACACCGGCAGAAAACCGATCCAGCTCCGTGTCCGTATCCGCGGACTTGGTACAGGCCTCGATGGCGGCCTTTTGTGTTTCATACAGCTTGTTCAGCTGTTCTGCAATATCCTTATAATTCTTCTTTGCGCTGCCATACAGCTTATCCAGCTGCTTCTGCGCGGCTTCCTTTGCTGCCGCCAGCAGGTCGTCCGCGCTCATGCGCGCCAGCACCTTTTCATAGGCGGCAGTCATTTCTGCTGTGGTCTTGGCGGTGCGGATGGTCTCCGCCGTCTCTGTCAGCAGCTTTTCGATCTCCTGGCATTGGGCCACGGTGGCGATAGGCTTGATCTCCCGCTCATAGCGGTCGTTCAGGCAGCTGATCACCTCCTCGCGGCTCTGCTGCTCCAGAAGCTGCCAGTCAAACAGGGGATAGCCGCTGTTGACGCCGCCAATGCTGTCCACCAGTCCCTTAAACAGCGTATCCGCCATCAGCACCGCACTTTCCTTCACGCTGTCGCCCTGACTGCACTTCCAGCCCATCACGAACCGGCAGGCGCCCTTGCGCACCGTCAGGCCCGTATAATACTGACCGTCTATGGGATAGCCCGCCAGCGAGCCGACCAGCGTAGTAGCCGTGCCCACCTGCAAGTCACCTGCGTTATAGCAGTTCTCCAGCGTCAGGTTCTGGTTGCCGTACTGACTGGAGGTATGCTCGCCCTTTTCGCCGCCCAGGATACCACCAACGATGGCGCTGCCCGCCACGGCGCCGGTATTATAGCAGCTGCTTACCGTGACACTGCCCGTCGGCGCAAGACCGATGATACCGCCTGTGCCGCCCTTTCTCAGCAGCACTCCCCCGGTATCATTGGACACCGCACCCTGATTGGCGCACTGATTCAGCGTGATGGTAACGCCGCTGTCACCGGCGTTACCGACGATGCCGCCCACGCCTGCGGCGCGGCCTGCGTAGACCTCGCCGGTATTGACGCAGCGTTCCAGCTGCGCACTGGCACCGATAAAGCCCACGATGCCGCCCTGGCCGCCGTTACCGCCGGAACCACCCAGATAGTAGGCGCCCGGCTCGAAGGCGGTATAGATCCGGCCCTCATTCCGGCAATTCGTGATCTCATGGCTGCCGCTGCCGGAGAGACGGCCCACCAGACCGCCCACTGCGGAATTCTGGGCTTTCTGATCGTTGACGAAGGAGACGGAGATATCTACCTGCGACACGCAGCTGCGGATGGTCACGCCGCCGCCCTCGCCACTGCCCAGCACTCCGCCGATGATATAGCCTGTCGTCGTATCGTAGGATCTGACACCGGTCAGATCGATATTGCCTCGTACTGTCAGATTCTCAATGACCGCATCCTGTGCTACGCCGAACAGGCCCAGCTTCTGACGGCCGCCCAAAGACGTGATATTCAGGCCGGACACCGTGTGGCCCTGTCCGTCAAAGGTGCCGGTATAGGCACGCTGACCGTTGCTGCTGAGGACGCCGATAACCGGCCACTGGCAATAGCCAAGGTCGATATCTGCTGTCAGCACTGCGCAGTAGCCCTCGCTCTCCATCTGGTTATTCACCGCATAGGCCAGCCACGCCATCTCCTGTGCCGTGCCGATCTGGTAGGGTTCGTCCTCTGTACCCTTGCCATGGGGCCGACTGGTGGTGATGCCATTCCAGCCGTCCTCGGCACAGGCGGAATCCAGCAGTTTCTTCAGCTTGCCGCTGGCGGAGGTATATGCCTGTTCGATGGCAGCCAGGCCTTCCTGCCGCGCCTGCTCGATGGCGGCATAGTCGCTCAGATCGTCCAACTCCACTGCTGCCGCCGTTTCAATGGCGGTTTTGCCGCGCTCCAACGCATCGGTCAGCAGCTTCTGGCGTTCTTCATCGAAGCTGCTGATGTCGCCCAGCTGGGCTGTCAGCTCCGCAATGTGCTGCTGCGCCAGTGTATCCAGCTCCTGCTGCGCCGTATCGCGGGCTTTTTGCAGAGCCGCCGCTGCCGCCGCGTCCATATCCGGTGCCGTCTCGCCCTCCGTGAAGGTAGCTGTCAGGTCGGTCAGTGCCTTTCCGGCGTCGGCCTTGATGATCTCGATTTCCTCTGCGGAGGCAGCCTGATTCAGCTTCAGCTTCCAGCCCTCATAGGCGGCCAGCAGCGCGGCCATGTCTTTCTGAGAATACTTCTTATTGGTGATAAATCTGTTATATAGATCCAGCTGAACTTTCGTCGGGTAGGTGATGACCCCACTCAGACTCAGTTCATTACCCTCACCCAGATACTTCAGCCGGATATTATCAATGTCCGCAATGGTTTTGGCGGCCTTGATCTCTTCCTCTGCCGCCGCCAGCAGCTCGTTGACCTTCGCCTGTTCCTCAGCCGCGTACACGCGGCTGTCCACATAGGCATGGAGATCGGCCAGCAGCTGCTCACCACCGGCATCCGTACCGCTCAGCACCGTGGCAAGCTGCTCCTCACATTCCTGCACCAGCGCGTCCGCGTCGCCGTCGGCCAGTTCGATGCGCTCTATGTACGACAGCACAATGCCGTTATAGAGGATGCTCTGCTCCGGACCATAGATATTGTAATTCTTGTCGCCGGGACGGATCAGCTTTACCAGCAGCCGCGCCGTGGCGGCGACCTTATCCCAACTATCGCCATTCATGGTAAAAGCGGGCATCACGCAGGACACACGGGCCGCGTCGTGGCTGTTGGTATTCGCCACGTCCACCATGCCCCACAGCATATTGGCAGACGCACTCTGCACATGCCGGATCTCGCCGCCGTGCCAATCGCCCACGATACCGCCGACACCCTGTGCCGTGGTACTACCGTTATCTGTTACGCTGCCGGTATTATAGGCATAGGAGAGGGTGCATGGGCCGGTGAGGCCGGTGTTGCTGCCGGTATCGATACAGCCCACAATGCCGCCTGTGCCATAGTTCATGGCGGGGAAGCCGTTGCTGCCGCTGACAGGGGCCTTGTTCATCACGTTCATGATGATGACGTCCAGCACATTGCCGGAAATGTAATTTGCTTTGCCGACCCAGCCGACGATACCGCCCACGCGGCTCTCGCCCTGTACAGCACTGCTGTTCTCGCACAGGCGTACCTGCGCGTAGTCTGTCAGCAGGCCTACAATGCCGCCCACGCCCTGAACGCCATTGACTGCGCCTTCGTTGCCGTTGGTGCAGTAGCGAATCACTGCATTTTCACATGCTACACCTACGATGCCACCCGCGTAATTGATATTCTTCTGGCTGCCCACCGTGCCGTAGTTGTTGCAGCTGTCCACGATGGCGTCCTCTGCTGCTCTTCCCACGATGCCGCCGGCTACAGCGCTGTAGTTCATACCGGTGTTGCTGATATACACTGAAGAGGAACACTGGAAGATCGTGCCTTTGCAGTAGCCTGCGATACCGCCCGCCCCTACATTGTCGATACCATTACCGGAAACACTTGTTATGGAGATCATACCGGCCACGATCAGGCGCTCTACAACACCGGACGCTCCGATCACACCGAACAGGCCCGCATAACTTTTATCGGATACTTGCAATCCATTGACTGTGCTGTTGCATCCGTCAAAGGTGCCTTGATAATTCTTCTTTTTTCCGAAACTGCCGATGGGTGTCCAAGGGTGCCCATTCAGGTCGATATCAGCCGTCAGCTTGGCGCACAGCGTTACCTTGCCGTTCTTGACCTGATCCGCAAACCACGCCAACTCTGCACCGGTGTCGATAAGGTACGGATCATTCTTCGTACCGCTGCCGGAGGCAGGCTGGGTCATAGTCTTACCGTCCCACTTTTTTTCCTCCGGGACGTCGTTGGCCTGTACGGCCACCTGTAAGTCCTCCACGATCTTCTGCATGGCAGCCTCACAGTTTTCGGCCAGCGCGTCTACTTCCGCTGTGGTCTTGCAGTCGTTCAGCGCCGTCAGGGCCGTGGCCTGCTGCTGTTCCAGTGCCCCACGGGCCGCGTCCAGCTGCTCACGACCTGTCATGGTCAGGGACAGCCAGACGCCCCGGCTGCTCTCATCAAAAGCAGCTTCTTTTTCCTCCAGCTGTTTCAGATACTTCTCATATAGCACCTGGATACGCCGGATGGCAGCCTGTTTTTCCTCTGCTGTCAGTTCCGTATATGTTTTACCTGGGATGGCCGCCATATTCGCCATCAGCTCCGACAGCAGCGGCAGCTCCTCCACCGTCCGTGCGGCGGCAATGGCCGCCAGCGCATCGTTATAGAGCTTCGTCAGCGCCGCCCAATCCTCCGGTTCATAGGAGGCTTCGTGGTACTGGCTCCATACCTCCGCAAGCTGAGACTTCAACGTCTCCTTCTTGCTGTCTAGTTCCATATCCGGTGCCTGCGGCTGGGTCAGCTCCCAGCGCAGCAACGGCCAGCCGCCGTTCTCCGCCGTCAGGAAAAAGCCGTTGGGATCATCCGCCGCCGTGCCGTCGTTCAAGGCTGCCAGCACGGTATTTGTATCCATCTCCTCGAACTGGCCACCGGCAGGGACGGCGTCCATCCCGAACGCCTTGCCGGACCAGAACAGTGCTTTGCTCTCTGCGCTGAACGTACCTTCGCCGCACAGTGCACCGGCTTTTTCGCCGCTGACGGTCTTTACCTCACCCCAGCCCGTCAGGGAGAAGATTTCCGTATTTTCCACAGCTGACGTTACGGCGGCATAGCTGTACGACGCCGTACATTCCGCCTGCTCCGCCAGTTGGCCCATCAGGCCCCCAGCGCACACGCCGCCCAGCACGTCACCGTACTGATAGCTCCGCTGGATCGTGACACTGCCGGACAGAACGCTGCCCACCAGACCGCCCGCGGCGGCGCTGTTCAGTGCCTTTACCGTACCCGCGTTCGCGCAGCCCGTCAGGGACAGCGTACCGCCGGCGACGCTGCCCACAAGGCCGCCCACGCGGCTATTCGCGGCGGAGACGCTGATCTGCACCTCGCTGCTGCAACTACTCACTATGGTATCACCGGACACCATACCGGCCAGTGCGCCCACGCTCCGCGCGGGGCTGTCCTCTGCGGCGGCCAGCTCGCCGGCAAGCCGCAGGTCCCGGATCGCCGCGCCGTTCAGGGCGCGGAACAGGCCCCATGACGCATCCGTATCGTCTGCCGTGACATGGAGTGCCAGCGTCACCGAGTGGTATGCGCCGTCAAGACTACCAGTAAACGTCTTGTCATAGGGCACGTCCACCGCGATGTCCGCGCCGAGACGGTATGTGCCGTCCGGCTTCATGGCGGCAAATTCCTCCGCCGTGGTAATGACCGTTGCCTCCTGCGCCGCCGCGGTGTCGGACGGTTCCACTGCCAGTGCCGAGACCGGCAGCAGGCTCACCGTCATGACACAGGCCAGCAGCAGGGCTATGACCCTCTTTCTCATCGTGTATCCCTCGTTATGCGACACTTACAGCCACTTGGCGTACAGCGTCATGCTCTTCTCTACCTTGTCGTTGTCAAAGTCCCAGGGCTTTGTGCAGGCGGTATCTTGATGCCAGCCGCCAAAGCCGCAGCCTTCCTTTTCCGGGACGGGAGGCCGGGTCAGCTTCTCGCCGCGCTTGGCCTTGCGGCTGCCGATGGCCGTGCCGCCGAAGGTCTCAAACTTCACCGTCTTCCGGCGCAGCAGCAGGAGCAGCAGCACCGCCAGCAGCACCGCCCCCAGCGCGAGCCAGCCCCACAGCGGCATATGGAAACCCTGAGCGGGCAGCTGGGAGGCGTCCACCCACTTGGCGTACAGCGTCATGCTGCCCTGCACCGTGTCCTTATCAAAATTCCACTCCTGGGTCATATCGAAGTCACTGTACCAGCCGGCCAGTGCGAAGCCCTCCTTGGTGGGGTCCTCCGGGCGGGTCACCTTCTGGCCCAGCTTCACCTTCTGGTCCGGGACGGAGGTGCCGCCGTTGCTCTCGAACCGCACAGTGCATTCGTCCGTCACCATCACGGTCACGTCACGGCCGGTGGCGGCGTAGCTGTCCATGCCGCCCTCGACGGCCACCTGCATTTCCGTGTTGCGGATCACAGAGGAGCCGGAGGTGCCGATGACCTTCAGCTGGAACGTGCCGATCATGGTGGAGGCGTCCCAGTTCTCGCCGCCGCCCATGGACACGAAGTTCATGTAGAACGACCGCAGGCCGCCCCGCAGGGCGATGTCCGTCGTCTCGATGGAAGCCGCCGTCATGGCGCTGTTCTCCACCAGCTCGAAAAATTCAGGGTCGTAGCACAGCTCGTCCTGCATGGCGTACATGGTGTAGCCCTCGTCCGCGTCGGTACGCTTCAGGGCCAGTGCCACCGTGACGATATCGCCGGTGGCGGCCTGCTTCGTGTCGCTGCCGTCGATGGACAGCTCAAATAGGTATGACTGGCTCTCGTCCACGGCCATGACCGGGACGACTGACGCCAGCAGCGTCAGGGCCGCCAGCAGTGCGCATAACAGTTTCTTCATTTCGTGGTTCTCCTTCTGCTTCTTTTTATTCAGAAATTCGTTTCTATTCCTCTTTTTCCGCGTCTCAAGAGACACATAAACAAACCTCTGAAAAACGGGGTATTTCCCCTGCCCCTTTCGGGGCAGGGGAAATCATGCACGATATGGGCAGTATTCACCCTATAGAGGGGGTTACTTGATCAAGCCCACAACAGCCGCAGCATCCAGCGAGCTGACGGCCTTGTTGCCGTTCATGTCGGCAGCAAGGAACATTGCCATGGTGGTATTGTCGAAGCTGTCGTACTTGGCGTTGTAGATGTTGTACACCAGCTGGGCGTCGTTGATATCCACCAGTCCGGTGCCGTTCACATCGCCGTTGACATTGAAGGTCTGAGCAGTACCGTCCACCTCGGTGATCTGACCTGCCTTCTCGGCCTCGGCCTTTACCTCATCCAACATCTTGTCGGAAATGACCAGATAGGCATAGGCGCCGTCATAGCGATTCGCGTTCTGGAACATGGCGTTATTGCCATAGGCCAGCACCTTGCCGTCGGCCAGCTTTGCATCACCATTCAGCTTAGCGGTGATCAGGAACACAGACTGTGCCTTGCCCTCCGCGTTCGCATCGAGCTTTACAAACTCATTGACTTCAATCGTGTACTTGGTCTCGATGAGCTTCTTTTCCACGGTGACGGTGATCACATCACCCGCGGCGATATCCGCACGCGCGATGGTGTAGGTGCCATCGCCATTATCCGTGACAGTGACTGTGGTGCCGTTCGCCTTGGCAGCCGTTACGGTGTACGCATAGCCGTCTTCCTTATTAATGGAGAACTTGAAGTCCTGACCGGGTTCAACTATCTGGGATGCACTGCCATTCACAACATCGGCCGAACCGCTGCCAGCGAAGTTGATCTGAGCCTTGTTTGCTTCCTTGGTCACGGTAATGACCACGTCGCCTGTAATATCCTTGCCGTTGATGGTGTAACTCTTGCCATCTGCATCCAGCGTGGGTGTGACCGTCTTACCGTCCGCGGTAACCATCACGGTATAGGCATAGTTCGCTTCCGGAGTCAGCGTAAAGGTGTAATTCGTGCCGTAGGTGGCCTTGCTGCCATCGGTCAAGGTCACATTACCTGCGCCGCTGGCGGTGGTGTCCACCGTGACGTCAAACTTCTTGCCCACAGCAGTGATGGTGATGTCGCCTGTGATCTCACCGGCGGGGATGGTATAGCTGCCGTCTGCACCCTGTGTCAGCGTACCCTTATCCACGCCGCCAACGGTGTAACTCACGGTCATGCAGTTGCCGTCCAGACCGTTTACCAGCTTGAAGGTGTAATCCTTGCCGGCCTCGGCTTTGGGATTACCATCCACAACATTTGTATCTCTGTTCACGGTGTAGGTCTGGCCCACGGTGATGGTGGCAGAGCCGGTCACAGTGGCAGCAGGGGCATTCTTCAGTGCGTTTTCGGACTTATCGATCTTGGCCTCGGTGACCTTTACCTCACCCGTGCCACCGGCTTTGCCGGTGAAGGAGAGGGTCAGGTTTTGGCCAAGGGTCAGATCCTTGCCGTAACGGTAGATGGTCAGGTTGCCGTTTCCATCATCTGTGACGGTAGCATCTGCGTCGCTGAAGCTCTTGTAGGTCAGGACATCCTTGTTATAACTGACCTTCATGGAATAGGCAGCATAGCTGGTCTCGTTAGCGTCGCTGTGGGTGATGTTCAGCTTGACCTCTGCCTCCCCGTCGGTCTGGATCGTGGTATTGCCGGACACCGCTACCGTGTAACCATCAGCCGCAGGGGTGTTGTCCTCAATGACAAGGTCTACAGAAGCTGTTGTTGCATTAGTCAGAACGGGTGTAAAACCATAGTCCTTGTCCGCCGTAACATTATTGATGGTAATGGAGTAAGTGCCAGCTTCGGTATTTGCCGGGATAGAAATTGTTACTGTGGCAAACTTGCTGATATCGAAGTTTTCAACACCATCTGTTTGATAACCAACTTCGCCGGTTTTAAGGTTATAATGGGTAGCAGTTAGCCGGGCATTAGGATCGTCATTGCTGATTGCCGTGATGCTCCAATTTTCCGGTACGTTTACCTTAAAACCATACCCTGCAATATTGAGTGTAGACGCAGGTGCAACGTAAAGGGTCACAGTCTGTGCCTCTGCACTTTTCGTAATCTTGGTTGTACTCAGTGTTGCGTTAAGTGCTACCTCATCCGCAGCAAACACATTGACGCAGAGAGAGCAGAGCATCAATAACGCCAGCAGCAACGATAGCATTTGCTTTGCAGTTTTTTTCATTTTTTCTCCTTTTCGCTCACAGGTGTTACCACTTGAAGCTTGCCTTGTGAATCGAAACAGCCTGAATCTGAATTACATCGGTATTTACCACACTGGTACTACCACTGACCATCGCGCAGTACACCTTGAAACCGCTCAATTCAACTTTATGAAGCGAAGCCGCTTGTGCCTGAATAACGTCAGTATTGTTGACCAAACCATCACCACTGACATCGCCCTTCAGGGCCACGACGATGCTGTCGTCTGCTGCCAGTGTCGCGGTAAAGCTGTGCTTACCGTTCTCGCCGGTAGTGGCCGTCAGCTTCTCATAGCTGCCGTCGGCCTTCTTCACCAGCACCACGCAGGCCACGTCATTGTCGCTTGCCACGGTGAAGGTGTTCTCAGCGCCCAGCTTCCAGCCGGCCGCGGGAGCGGTGACGATAATGGTGGGTGCATCCGCGGAGGTACCGGCCTTGAAGCTGGTCACACCGTCCACGGTGGTACCGTCCGTCGTGCCGTTGCCGATCTTAATGTCAGACTTGGGCTGAGGCAGAGACACTGTCTTGGTGGACAGCGTGTAGTTGCCCACATCGGTACCATAGGTATAAACGGCCTCAACCGCACCCTCGTCGTTGGTATGATACGTCACCACATTGGTCACGTCGCGCTCCATGCCGTTGGCCAGCTTTGCCACGATCTTGCCGCCGGTGACCTGGACTTTGCTTCCGTCCACATCTACGCTTTCGGGAGTTTTCGCCACCACCAACTCCTTGACCGCGCTGGTCAGGGCGATCATGCGGCCGGTATCATTCTTGAAGTACAGCGTGCCGTACTCATCCGCCACGGGACTGCAAATGCAATACTGAGCCAACGCACCCTGGGGCGTGAACAGCACGGGTGCACAGTTGGCATGACCGTTCTCGGTAATGCCGCCTTCCAGCTTCGTCTGACCGGCGGTATCGTGGATCACACGCATAACACCGGGGGTGTAGTTGTCCATGAAGTAGACATACACGCCGTCACCGTAGCCGGTGGTCACCAGACCGCTGGTCTGAGGATAGCCCTGGGTGGTCGCGGTATAGGCCACTGTCCAGCTGGTCAGATCCAGCACCGCGATGTGGTGGCCGCTGTAGGGAGTGAACTGGCCCTTCGTACCCGCCACGCCCACATAGGCGCGGCTGTTATACACCACGGGGGTGGAAGTGCTCATGCCGCCCAGCGCGATGGACTTGGACTGTGCGGCATCGATCTTGCCGTCGGAGCCAATGACCTCGCTGTAGAAGTGACCGCCCTTGGTGGTGAAGTACACGCGGCCATTCTCGTAAGCGATGTTGGAACGGATATCGCCCACATAACCAGTCTTGGAATCGACCAGCTTGCCGGTATTCTTATCGAACACCAGCAAATTCGCAGTGGCAGTGTAGTCGCCCTCAGCGCTGCCGTCGTCGGTACCGACGATCGCGTACTTATCGTTGACGTAAGCACCGGCCCAGTAGAAGCCGCCCTTGCCGGTATAGCGCCACATGGCTTCCTTGGTTTCCTTGGGCTGGTTGGGATCTTCATCGTCCACCGTCAGGCACACGAAGTTGCCGTCCTTCTCCTCACCGTTCCAGAAGCCCGTATAAATGCAGCCGTCGGAATAAGTGATGGGGCAGTTGGGCTGGCCGCCCAGGGGATCGGTATACAGCCACAGGGATTCCAGCGTGGTGGCGTCAAACGCCTGGACGCGGCCGCCGGACAGGCCCACGAAGATCATGCCGTCGGCATAGGTAGGCGGCACGATGCCGAAGCTGGAGGTACCCACCATGCTGCCGCTGGCCTCGATCGCGCCGGTGTCGGTGTTCATCTTGACGATCTTGGTGCCTGCGTAGGCGTACATATAGCCGCCCACCAGGATGGGAGAGCTGACCGCATTGGTGTCATAGCCCGTACCGGTCTGGCTGCTCCACAGAATCTCCACATCGCCGTTCTGGCCGATGGGGGTCTTGGCGCTGACGACGGCCATGCTCTGGTCATTGCCGCGGAAGTTGGGCCACTGTGCGTTGTACTGCTTCCGCTGGTTGGGCTTGACGGCCTCCAGCGTCACGTTCAGCACGCCGTCGGTCAGGTCGGCGGAGCCGGACAGGGTGCCGGTCTTGGTGACATAGCCCTTGGCCACCACGGAGTAACGGTAGTCCGCGCCCTCGCTCAGGCGGTAAACGCCGTTTTCGTCAGGCGTCTGGGCCACGCTGTTGGCGTCGGTAATGATCACATTGGCGGCGACATTGGCCTTGATCTGGGCGGTATAGTCGCCGGGCCACACCAGGTTGAAGGTATACGTCGTGCTGGGGATGGTCTCATCCGCGCAGCCCACCTTGATGGTGAAGCTCTCCATGGTGCGGTCCACCGGCACGTCCGCGGTGTAGGCGTACAGCTTACTGTTGGCGTTCTTCAGCGTGGGGGTAAACTCCACAGGGCCGGTAACGATGGTGCTGCCCGGCTCACCGTAAGCGGTGAAGCCGACGTTGACGCTCTGCGTCGTGGGGGTCAGGTTCAGGGTATACTCGGTGATGGACTGGGTCTCATAGATGTAACCGCCGGGTTCCACCGTCACACCGGTGGCCGCCACCTTCACATCGTGCAGTCCGGGTCTGAGGTTCAGGTTCACGGTATAGGTCGTGGCCTCAACCTCGGAGCCCTCCGGCGGCGTCACCGTAAAGACGATGGTGTTCTTGCCCTGATGCAGCAGATCGAAGCAGCGGACGAACTTACCGGAGCTTACCAGATCGTTGGCAACGGTCACATTGACAGGATCGCTGTCATTGATGGCTACCTGTACGGTGGCGTTCTGCACCGCCGGGATCGCCCAGACATTGAGCTGCGTATCGATCACGCCGTCCCGGCAGTCGATGTCATAGGTCAGCGTATCCTGCTTGAAGTCCGCCGCCGTCAGCAGCAGCTTCTTCTCGCCGGTGGTGCCGGTATAGTCGCCCTCGATCTGGAACGTCATCAGGCCCTTGCCGCTGGCCGGCTTGGTCAGCGTGACCTGATAGGTCTTGGTGGTGCCGTCCTCGGCGGTCACGGTATAGGTCACCGCGCCCTTGGAGAAGTCCGTGGCCTCGCCGCTGGCGGGGGACACGGAGGCATTCGCGCTGATGGTGACGGTGGGGGTGACAGCCGTCATATCCACATCATAGGGGATCATGCCGGTGATGGTGCCCGCCGCCTCGTCAATGGTCATGTTCAGCTTGCCGACCTTGAAGGCCGTCAGCTGCTTGTGATAGTCCTTCTTCTCCGCTACGCCGGTGATGACCGGGTAGCCGCTGTTGGTATTCTCGCTGTCAGCAGCCCAGACCGTATAGGTCAGCTCCTGGGTGAAATACTCCTTCAGCTCCGTCAGGAATTCCTGGCTCTTCAGTTCCTCGGCGGTCTTGCTCACCGGAGCGTCGACGGTGCCGGTGCAGCTGGAGTTGAGCTTGCCGATGGCGTTCAAGGACTGGGCCAGATAGAAGTTGTGCTTGATATTATTCTTCTGCCCCTTGACATAGCCTACCACAGCGCCCGCGGCGACATCCCAGTCGCCGGTATAGGTGCTGGTGACCGTGCCGGTGGTGTAGCAATTGGCCATGGTCATGCCCTCATCCTGCCCCACCAGACCGCCCACGCCGGGGGAGTCCGCGATGATGGTGCCGGTGTTGTAGCAGCCCTCGATCACGCCGCCGGCGCTCATCGCGCCGGCGATACCGCCTGTGCCGGACACTGCCACGTCAAAGGTATCCGCCGAAGGCAGGGCGCAGGAGGAGTTGATCGTGCCGCTGTTGGAGCAGCCGATGATCTTGACGAACTTGGAAGTATAGCTGGTGCCGGAGCCAACGATGCCGCCCACATAGCAGCCGCTGGTGATGTTGCCGTAGTTGTGGCAGTCCACGATCAGGTCCGCACCGGTCGAACCGACAATGCCGCCGACCCAGCGCGCGCCGGTGGTGCCGTTGTATCCGGCCGCCTTCTGGTTGCCGGTCACGCTGCCGTAGTTGGCGCAGCTCCGGATGGTAGTAGAGCCGCCCGAGGAGCCAACGATGCCGCCGCTCTCCGCGCGGTACACGTTGACATAGACGGTGGCATAGCTGCGGCAATTCTCAATGGTGGCGCCGTCCGTCATGGCCACCACCGCGGCGGAAAAGGCCTTTGCCCGGATGGAGCAGGTGCTGTCCATGGTGACGTTCTTTACTGTGCCCTTCGTCACCGAGCCAAACAGGCCCTGTCCGACGGCGTTCAGATCGTCCACTACCAGGTTGCTGATCTTGAAATTGCCGCCGTCATAGGTGCCCTTGAAGGTATTGTAGGTGTCGATCCTGGTGCTTCCGTTGGACGCCTTCGTACCGCCGATGGGCGTCCAGGGAACGCCGGCCATGTCGATATCCTTGGTCTGCTGATAGAACTTGCCGGAAGAATTCTTGACCATGGTGCTCTTGGCCATCTGATAGAGGGCCAGCGGGCTGTCCACGATATAGGGGGCATCCTGCGTACCGGTACCCTGGAAGGTATAGGCCTTTTCGGTCACCGTGAAGCTGATGGCCAGGGGGATGGTGTCGCCCTCTGTTCCCTCAGCCGGGGCCAGGACCAGCTTGGCGTCGGTGGTATACACGCCGGTGCTCTTGGCCGTAAAGGTCAGCGCGCCGGAGAGCGTCGCCGTGCCGCCGGTCCACGCGCTGCCGTCCGCCATGGTGATCACGATCTCAGGCGCGGTGAAGGTGGGGGCCATCAGGATATCCACCTCGTCGGTAAAGCTGACGGCGGCGTTTTCCAGATCCAGCGTACCCGTATGGCTCTTGTCACCGTCCTTCAGCGTCAGGACGATGCCGTCGCAGTACTCTGCCTTCAGCGCCCGATACGCAATCGTCGCCTTGCAGCTGGAGTTCCAAGAGGTGCCAAATGTGATATTGGCATTTGCCTCCGCCTTAGTGAGCGCAAAGCGGATCGTCTGCTCCGCCGTCCAGTTCTGGAATGCATACTTTCCGATGGACGTGACGGAGGCGGGGATCACCAGCTCCGTGATCGCGGTGCAGCCCGAAAAGGCGTAGCTGTTGATCGTTGTCACGGTCTCGGGAATCACCAGCCCGGTCAGAGTCGTGC
>ERZ1026864.713-NODE-713-length-18128-cov-9.512145_pt1 | contig 18128 bp, 18 predicted proteins | sample MGYA00380162_ERZ1026864 | MGnify/ENA primary metagenome ERZ1026864 (study PRJEB33269, sample SAMEA4719798) | human gut metagenome | biome: human-associated habitat; feature: organic feature; material: feces | place: Cameroon | collected 2013-10 ... | reverse complement strand
GCACAAGCCCTGCTCGGCCATGATCTTCTGAATACGTTCTTCTGCCATAATAAAACTCCTTGTGCGCCTCCCGGCGCTCAAAAGCGCACGCCGGAGCATGCGCTGAAAAAACTGCAAGTTGGAATCTTGCAGTTACGGCGATGTTCGGAGGACGGCGGGCAGTTTCCTGAGCAAGTGTCCGCTGGGGTGGGACCCTGCTGCCGCAGGCAGTAGGGCGGGCGATGGAATGGCCCGTTTCACTTGCGAGGGAAAGCTGCCCGCTGGCCGTCACTGCTCGCTTTTAGGAACAGCAGGCTCGTCCTTTTTAATGAGTGCGCTGACCTTTTCCACCAGCTCGGGGATCATGGTCAGGGCGCGGTCCACGGTGTTGTTGCCGTCAGAGAGCTGGATGGTGCGGACGCAGCCATCCTTGACCACCAGGAATGCCACGGGCTGGATGTTGACACCCGCGCCGGAGCCGCCGCCGAACAGATCCTTGTTGGCGGCGTTCTTGCCGTCGAAATCGGTGCCGGCAGAGGCAAAGCCGAAGCTCACCTTGGACACCGGCAGGATGGTGGTGCCGTCATCGGTGGTGATGGGCTTGCCGACGATGGTGTTGGAATCCACCATCTGACGGATCTTGTCCATCGTAACGTTCATCAGGTTTTGAATGGGATGCTCAGCCATAAAATTCGGCCTCCTTACTTCTATATCGGGGAGCGGAACGCCGCTCCCACGGAACCACTTCCCTGCCCTGTACGGGCCGGGACGCGGACGCACCATACAAAAATATTATACCCGAGCTAGATAAAAACGTCCAGTACCTTTTCGCGCCAGAACGCATACAGAACGCGCAGAAGCGTGAAAACGATGGCGTAGGCCCGGGCCGTGACCCGGAAGGAGACGTGATCCTTTACGGTGGGCTCGGCGCTGCCGAAATCCGGCAGGAGCCGGAGCTGCTCAAAGTCCAGATAGAGGAACCGGTCCAGGAAACCCAGCGTCGGGTAGAGCCAGGCGTTCAGCCTGCCATAGCTGCGGGCAGCCTCGGCAGGGTCTTCGCCCCGGACACCGAGGACAACATCGATCCGGGTAAAGCGCAGGGAGCCGATGATGGCCCGGGTGAGCTTTCCCGCCCCTTTTAAGATGGTGCAGACGGTCTGCAGGGTCAGCTTCGCCTTCTGGCGGGGCGGGGCTTCCTTTTTGGGCTTCTGTGCACCGGACGCTTTCTTCTTTTTTTCTTTTTTCTTTTTCTCAGGCTTTTCCGGTGCGGGATACCGGAACACCGGGAAGGTGATGCCCAGTGCACCGGCCTTTACCTGAAAGATGCCCTCCGCCCACTGCACATCGGCGCAGAAGGGGCAGAACATGAGCAGCAGACCCAGCACCAGCACCACCAGCAGCAGGATGCCCACCCCTTTTAAGAGGAACAGCAGCACCGTGCCGATGACAGCGAGAACACTCCACAGGACGCTCATTGGGCCGCCTCACTTTCCGTGCCCCGCACCGGGGGCAGATCCTCCAGACTGGACAGGCCGAAGCACCGCAGGAACACGTCCGTGGTGCGGAAGGCAACCGGCCTGCCGGGCAGGTCGAGACGGCCTGCTTCTTCAATGAGCCCCTTTTCCAGCAGGCCCGACACACTGGAGGAGGAATCTACGCCGCGCACCTGCTCGATGAAGGCGCGGGAGACAGGCTGGTTGTAGGCAATGACGGTCAGGGTCTCCATGGCCGCCGGGCCCAGCGGGATGGAGCGGCGGGTGTCCAGCACGCGGCGGACACACTCCGCAAATTCCGTTTTGGTGGCCAGCTGCCAATGGGTGTTCAGGTGGAGCAGGCACAGGCCGCTGTCCTCTTTCTGGCAGCGCTCGTGCAGCGCTTCCAGCGCAGATTCCACGCTGGCGGTGGGCAGCTGCAGCGCCTGGGCCAGCTTGTCGGCTCCGATAGGCTCCGCGTAGGCAAAGAGCATTGCCTCCACTGCGGCACGAATTTGTTTCTGATTCATTGCTCCTCCTTTGTGCGGTCGATGCGGCCCCGGCGCATCCTCAGCTCGCCCTCCGGGCCAAGCGTCACACGGCCGCCGCGCACCAGCTCCAGCAGTGCCAGAAAGGTGGCCACGTTGGCCCCCCGGGTCTGGCGGCGGGAAAACAGCTGGTCCATCTTTTTTGCACCGCCTGCAATGAGCTGGCGCAGGATGTAGACCACCCGGCTGCTCACCGAGACCTGCGGGGCCGACACCAGCGGCTCGAACTGCTGCTGGGTGGGCATTTTGCGGACGGTGGTGCGCCCCATCAGGGCCTGCCAGCAGTCCGCCAGCACCTGCGGCGAATGGAAGAGATCATAGGTGTTGTCCCATTCCAGCCGGGCTGGGGTGCGCACGAACACGGTATATTCCTCTCCCCGCTCCCGCAGACGGGCGGCCATCCGGCGGCACTGGTCATATTCAATGAGCTGGCCGGTGAGCTCCTGCTTCATCCGCTCGCCCTCTTCACTGCGGGGCAGCAGCAGATAGCTCTTCATCTCCACCAGGTGGGCGGCCATCTCGATAAAGGCACTGGAAATTTCAGGGTCGGTGCGCTCGGCCGATTCCACCGCGCGGGTGTACTGGTCGATAAGCTTCAGAATGGGGATGTTGTGCAGGTCCATCTTGTGCTTCTGCACCAGCGTAAGCAGCAGCTCCAGCGGGCCCTCAAAATCCTCCAGACGGAAGGTCAGTTCTTCTGCCACTCAGATCACCGTCCCGATGGCTGCATAATACGCAGAATAGGCGATCTGGTCGATGTAGCCGGTACCGAGATCCAGCAGATCCCAGACCACATCATTGAAGGTGCCCAGCACGCCATCCAGCACACCGGCCCAGACAGCCGCCAGCAGGATAACGAAGATGACGCGCTCGTACCGCATGATCTGGAAGTAGATGCGCTGGGGAAGCACCACCAGCAGGATGCGGCTGCCGTCCAGCGGCGGGATGGGAATGAGGTTGAACACCGCAAGGCCCACATCCATCATCACTAAGTATTGGAGGAAGCGGGCTGCAAAAATCGTGATCATGGTGGTGGGGGCCCAATAATACAGGATCTTCCACGCCACCATGCCGAGGTAGGCCAGCAGCAGATTGGCCGCCGGGCCTGCCAGCGCGGTGAGGGCCATGCCCCACTTGGGGTTTTTGAAATTGCGGGGGTCGGTGGAAACAGGCTTTGCCCAGCCCACCCCGGCAAAGATCATGCAGAGGGTGCCCACGAGGTCAAAGTGGCGGAACGGGTTCAGGCTGATGCGGCCCTCCCGCTTTGCGGTGGGGTCGCCCAGCAGCCAGGCGGCCAGCGCGTGGCCCGCCTCATGGAACGGGATGGCGATCAGGGTCACCAGTGCCCGGATGAGATAATACATTCCTTGTGCGGTCATTCGTTTCTCCCTCGGTTGGATTTTATCCTATTGTACTATTTTTTCGCTTTTGGGGCAAGGGTTTGGCCCTGCAAGAAAAAAGTTGCGGAAAAATCAAATTTGCTCTTGCTTTTTCTCCGCATCTCTGGTAAAATAGTCAAGCTGATTATTTTGAATTCCATACTTCACTGTAGGAGGTGCAAGTACCATGGCTAAGTGTGAATGCTGCGGCAAGGGTGTTACCTTTGGTATCAAGGTTTCTCACTCTCATCGCCGTTCCAACCGTACCTGGAAGCCGAATGTCCGTCGTGTCAAGGCGGTCGTGGAAGGCTCTCCCAAGTATATCTACGCATGCTCTCGCTGCCTGCGCGCTGGCAAGGTTACCCGCGCTGTCTAAGTAGCTGCATCTGCCGGTCACTTTGTCGAGTGGCCGGCTTTTTTGTTATCTTCTGGAGGGATCGACGATGGCTCTGCCAAATGACCCGATCATGCTGCTGAGCATGATCAACCTGAAGCTGCGGGACTTCTACCCCACTCTGGACGCGCTGTGCGAGGATCTGGATGAGGATAAGGCCGCGCTGTGTGCCAGGCTTTCCGCTGTGGGGTACGCCTATGACCCCCAGCGCAATCAATTTGTGTGACAACAGGAGGATGCTGCCATGATCCAAGGGACGTATTATAAGGAATGGAGCCGGATGCTGGGCCGCGACATGGAGTTCAAGGTCTACGGCCATGCCGGTACGCCGGTGCTGGCTCTGCCCGCGCGGGGCGGCCGCTTTTACGACTGGGAAAACAACGGGATGCCCGATGCCATTGCCCCGCTGCTGAATGAGGGCAAGGTGCAGCTGTTCTGCGCCGACAGCATCGATGCCGAGAGCCTGCTGGCCGGGGACACGGCTCCCCGCCGCCGGGCCGAGATGCAGGAAAAGTATTTCAATTACCTGACAAGCGAGCTGGCTCCCCGCATCCTGACCCTGAACGATGCCAAAAAGGACACCCTGCTCTGGGCGGTGGGCGTGGACACCGGCGCGTATCAGGCAGTGAACTGCCGCCTGCGCCGCCCCGAGGTGTTCGCGGGTGCCATCGGCCTTTCCGGCCTGTACGATGTGCGCCGTTTCCTGGGCAATGCAGCAGATGACCTGGTCCTGCGCAATGCTCCCCTGGCCTATCTGGCGGAGGAGGGCCTTGTGGACAAGAAGCTGCTGGCAAAGGCTGAGGAGAATGCCCTTCTCCTCTGTGCCGGTCAGGGCAGCTACGAGGGTGACGCGCTGATAGACACCCAGGCCATGGCCGATGCACTGACCGACTGCGGCCTGCCCGTGCATCTGGAAGTGTGGGGCAGCGATGTCTCCCACGACTGGTACTGGTGGGGCAAAGAGCTGAATCTCTTTGCCGCCCGCGTGTTCGGCTGATGGAGGTGGAGGATGCCTGAATTCATTCTTGGTGCGCGCGGCCACGATTTTGGCCGCCATGACCCCGAGACCCTCTTTTCCTCCATCGGGCAGGCAGGTTTTGCCTGCACCCAGCTGGCTTTTACCAAGGCGGTGGAGGGTGTAAAGAGCTATGCCGATGTGACTCCTGCGCTGGTGAAGCGGGCAAGAGCGGCTGCGGCAGCGTCCGGCGTGGGCATTGCCGTGGACGGCACCTATGTGGAGCTGAGCTATGCCGACGAGGACAAGCGCCGTACCGAGGTGGCAAAGGTACTGAGCCAGATCCCTGTTGCCAAGGCGCTGGGTGCAGGCTGCATGGGCAGCGAGACCACCAACATGGCCAAACAGCCCAGTGTGACCCGGAAGGAGGCGCAGGAAGCGCTCCTGCGCAGTCTGGGTGAGATCCTGCCCGCCTGCGAGGAGCAGGGAGTGCTCTTTGCCGTGGAGTGCGTCTACTACCACGCCATGAATACCCCCGAGGCAGTGCGGATGGTGCTGGACACCATGGCAAGCCCCAACCTGCGCGTCATCTGCGATTTTGCCAACTATGTGGGCCCGGAGGCCGCGTCTGTGGATGCACAGCGGCGCATCTGGGATAAGGTGGGAAACTGGTACGGCGACAAGATCACGGCGGTCCATTTCAAGGGCCAGAACTTCCAGCCGGATGGAACGCTCTATTCCACCAGCCTGGAGGATTCCTGTGTGGACTACGCCGGCGGCTTTGAGATGCTGCGGCAGATGCCGCAGGCTTCCCTGCCCGTGCTGCGGGAGGAAGCTGTGCCCGCCCGCGCCGCAAGCGACCTTGCCTTTATGGGCAGATTCGCCTACTGATCGTTCGGATGCTTCAAAGGCTCTGTTCCCCGTTTGGGGCGCAGGGCCTTTTGTTTTATCTTCTGTGTTCATAAAAAGTTCACAATAATACCCCCCAGCCCTACTTGCAGAAACAAGACTGCCGTGCTATAATGCAGCTATGGAACAAGATACCCCCAAGGGGTAATGAAAGGAGAATAGACATGAGCGATGTGAACAAGATCCCGGAGGGAAGCTGCCCCCACTGCTCCCCCGCCCCGGCAGAAGAGCCCTGCTGTGCACCGGCTGAGGGAAGCACCGGCTGCGGCTGCCGCCACAAGCAGCGCACCGAGGAGGAGTACAAGCACCTCATCACCCGGCTGAACCGCATCGAGGGCCAGATCCGGGGCATCCGGAGCATGGTGGAAAAGGACGTGTACTGCACGGATATTCTGGTTCAGGCCGCTGCCGCCAGAAGCGCCCTGAACGGCTTTACCCGGGAGCTGATCGACCAGCACCTGAGCACCTGCGTGGCTGAGGACCTGAAAAACGGCGGTGAGGAGAAGCTGCAGGAGTTTTTGTGGATTCTGAACAAGCTCGTTTGATTCCATTCACGCAGCGTTTTTTATCGGAGGGAAACAATGGAACAGTATACTGTTACGGGCATGAGCTGCGCGGCCTGCTCTGCCCGGGTGGAAAAGGCCGTAAAAGCTGTGCCCGGCGTGATCAGCTGCTCGGTGAGCCTGCTGACCAACTCCATGGGAGTGGAGGGCACCGCCAGCGCATCAGCCATCGTCAAGGCAGTGCAGGAGGCGGGCTACGGCGCAAGCCCCAAGGCTGCTGCCGCCGAGACCCCCAGCGCCGAGCTGGATGCACTGGCTGACCACGAGACACCCAGACTGAAAAAACGGCTCATCGCATCGCTGGTCTTTCTGGCGGTGCTGATGTACTTCTCAATGGGCCACATGATGTGGGGCTGGCCGCTCCCCCACTGGTTCGACGGCAACCACGTTGCCATGGGTCTGGTCCAGCTGCTGCTGGCGGGCATCGTAATGGTCATCAACCAGAAGTTCTTCATCAGCGGCTTCAAGGGTCTGCTCCACCGTGCCCCCAACATGGACACACTGGTGGCGCTGGGTTCTTCGGCCAGCTTTCTCTGGAGCACCTACGCCCTGTTCGCCATGACCCGCGCTCAGGTAGACGGCAACGACGCGCTCGTCATGCACTACATGATGGAGCTCTACTTTGAATCTGCCGCCATGATCCTGACCCTGATCACCGTGGGCAAGATGCTGGAGGCCCGCTCCAAGGGCAAGACCACCGACGCGCTCAAAAGCCTGATGAAGCTGGCCCCCCAGACCGCCACCCTGCTGCGGGAGGGGGCCGAAGTGACCGTGCCCATTGCACAGGTGAAAAAGGGCGACCTCTTTGTGGTGCGCCCCGGTGAGAATATCCCGGTGGATGGCCTTGTGCTGGAAGGTTCCAGCGCCGTGAATGAGAGCGCCCTGACCGGCGAGAGCATCCCGGTGGACAAGGCTGCGGGAGACAAGGTCAGCGCCGCCACCACCAACCAGTCCGGTTTCCTGAAGTGCGAAGCCACCCGTGTGGGCGAGGATACCACGCTGGCCCAGATCATCCGGATGGTCAGCGATGCCGCCGCCACCAAGGCCCCCATTGCCAAGATCGCCGATACCGTTTCCGGCTTCTTCGTGCCCGCGGTCATCTCCATTTCGGTGCTGACCACCCTTGTCTGGCTGCTGCTGGGCCGGGAATTCGGCTATGCGCTGGCCCGGGGCATCTCGGTGCTGGTCATCAGCTGCCCCTGCGCGCTGGGTCTGGCAACGCCTGTGGCCATCATGGTGGGCAACGGTCTGGGGGCCAGGAACGGCATCCTGTTCAAAACTGCCGCCTCGCTGGAAGCTGCAGGCCGTACCCAGATCGTGGCGCTGGACAAGACCGGCACCATCACCAGCGGCGAGCCCCGGGTCACTGACATCCTGCCCGCGGAGGGCGTTTCCGAGAGCGAGCTGCTGACGCTGGCGGCCTCGCTGGAGCAGAAGAGTGAGCACCCGCTGGCCAAGGCGGTGCTGGCCTATGCCGAGACAGAGACCATCGCCTGCCCCGATGTGACCGATTTTGCCGCCCTGCCCGGCAATGGCCTTTCCGCACGGCTGGACGGCATGGAGATCTACGGCGGCAATGCGGAGTTCATCGCCACCAAGGCATCCGTACCCGCCGAACTCCAGGCCGAAGCCGCCCGGCTGGCCGCTGAGGGCAAAACGCCTCTCTTCTTTGGCGGTGCAGGCCGCCTGATGGGCGTGATCGCCGTGGCGGACACCCTCAAGGAGGACAGCCCCCGTGCCATCCGGGAACTGCAGAACATGGGCATCCGAGTGGTCATGCTGACCGGTGACAACCAGCGCACCGCCGATGCCATTGGCCGGCAGGCGGGCGTGGACGAGGTCATTGCGGGCGTTCTGCCCGACGGCAAGGAGGCCGTGATCCGCAGGCTGCAGGAGAGCGGCAAGGTGGCCATGGTGGGCGACGGCATCAACGATGCCCCCGCCCTGACCCGCGCGGACACCGGCATCGCCATTGGTGCCGGTACCGATGTTGCCATTGACGCGGCCGATGTGGTCCTGATGAACTCCCGGCTCTCCGATGTGCCCGCCGCCATCCGGCTGAGCCGCGCCACCCTGCGCAACATCCACGAAAACCTGTTCTGGGCGTTCATCTACAACATCATCGGCATCCCGCTGGCTGCCGGTGTGTTCATCCCCTTCGGCCTGACCCTGAACCCCATGTTCGGGGCTGCGGCCATGAGCCTTTCCAGCTTCTGTGTCGTGAGCAATGCCCTGCGGCTGAACCTGTTCGACCTGCACAGCACCAAACACGACCGCAAACCCAAGTCTGCCGCCCTGCCCGCTGCCCCCGTGCAGCCTGCAGCGGCTGAAAATACTGCCGAACCCGTTTCGGCTCCCGTTGTCAAGGAGGACAATGCCATGAAAAAGACCCTGCATGTTGAAGGTATGATGTGCTGCCACTGCGAAGCCCGCGTGAAAAAGGCGCTGGAAGCCCTGCCCGCCGTGGACGAGGCCGTGGTCAGCCATGAGGCCGGTACCGCCATCGTCACCCTGAACGCCGAAGTTTCCGACGCAGACCTGAAGAAGGCTGTTGAGGATCAGGATTACAAGGTGACCGGCATCGAATAACGGATGCGAAAAAGCAGCGCCCTGTTTCCCATTGCGGGAGACCGGGCGCTGCTGCTTTTTCTGGATTCTTTGGGGATTGGGATCACACCCAGCTGAGGATGCTTTTGTGTTCAGACTCGTACCGCTTCAGCGCAATGGCCTGCTGGTAAGCATCCAGCACCTGCTGGGCGAAATGCTCTGCCGAGTAGCGGGCCGCGGTGGCCAGAGCGTTCTGGTGCAGCTGCCCACGCAGGGCGGGGTCCGAGATGATGGTGTTCAGTGCCGATGCAAACTCGGCTTCGTCCTTCCACTGCCAGCCGTTGAAGCCGTTTTCCACCACGCCATCCAGGCAGGGGTCCGCACGGCAGAGCACCGGCAGACCACAGGCCATGCCCTCGAAGTAGGTCAGGCCCTGGGTCTCGCTTTGAGAGGCGCTGACGAAGATATCGCCCACGCGGTACCACCGGGGCACCTCATCGGGCTTGACCATGCCCACAAAGCGGACACGGTCGGTCAGCTTCAGCTCCTTTGTCAGTGCTTCCAGGTCAGGCCGGGCGGGGCCGTCGCCCACGAACACCAGCCACGGGCGGTTCTCCTCCGGCTGCGCGGCCAGCAGACGCACCAGCTGGGCGTGGTTCTTCTCGGCAGCCAGACGGCCCAGCGAGAGCAGGACGGTATCCCCTTCCGGGATGCCCAGCTCTGCCCGCATCCGGGCCTTTTCCTCGCCGTTGTCCTGCGCCGGGCCAAAGGCGGTCAGGTCGATGCCGGTGGGCACTGTGACCACCGGGCAGCTGACCCCGTAGCGGTTGAGCATGGCGCGCACCTTTTCGGTGGGGGCCAGCATGAGGGAGCAATAGCCCGAGAGGATGCGGGTGGCCTTTTCGGCGGTCATCCGGCCCAGACGCTCACTGAAGAAAAGGTACTGGGTATAATCCTCGTAGACAGTATGGTAGGTATGTACCACCGGGCAGTGGCACCGGCGGGCTACCCGCTGTGCCAGCACAAAGGTAGAAAACTCGCTTTGCGTATGGATGATCTCCGGGCCCCAGGCTTCCAGCTCGTCCAGCCAGTGGGAGATGGGCAGAGCGCCCGCCGCACTGATCCGCACGCCCGGGTAGACCCGCTCCGCGCTGATGCTGCCCACATACAGGATACCGTTTTCCTCATGGGAATGGCCATTCTGGGCAAGGGTCACCACCCGCACGTCATGGCCCAGTGCCAGCAGCTGGTGGTACAGCAGCTCCACCGAGCGCACCACACCGTTGACCATTGGGGACCATGTATCTGATGCAAGAAGAATTTTCATTGGAACACCTCAGATTACCGCATAGAATAGGGGTTATGTTCTCTGTTCTATCTTTAATACGTTTCAGAGCCGCAGAATCTTGCAGATCCGCCCTGATTTTTTCAAAAATTTTCCGGTTTCACCACCGAGACCGTCTCCACGCCGTAGGCTGCGAAAAGCTCCAGCGCCGCCGGGCCGATCACCTCGCCGCTGACCACGATGGGAATGGCGGGCGGGCAGGACACAGTGGGCAGAGCGCAGACCCTGCCCAGCGCAGACCCTGCCGGGATGGTCTCCTGCGGGGCAAACACAGCCTGCCGCACGGTCAGGCGGGGCTCCGCCTGCCGGGCCAGCGCACAAAATGCCTCCCGGTGCTCGGCAGGGGGTTCTGCCGGGGAGATTCCCCGTGCACAGAGTTCTGCCAGAGCCGCCTCCAGCCGGGCCATGTCCTCTGCCGGGTTTTCCGGGGTGAACATCAGCACAAGGTAGCGGGGGTCGGCATATTCGCACTCCATTCCGTTTTGCCGCAGATGGTCGGCCAGTGCCTGCCCGGTCAGGCCCAGCGCCGCCGCATCCAGCGTCAGCTTCATGGGTTCCCGGGCGGGGCCGTCCAGTGCCAGCGGCAGAGCCGCGCCCTGTGCGGCAGCCAGCGCGTTCAGGCGGGCACGCAGAGCGGCCAGCCGGTCACAGCATTCCTGCAGGCCTGCCGGGTAATCGGTGGAAAGCAGCCGGTTGCAGGCATCGAGAGACTGCAGGATCAGATAAGACGGGCTGGTGGAGCCAAACAGCGCCAGTGCGCTGCGCACGGTACTTTCCTCCTGCACGGGAGCCTTGGAGCCCAGATGCAGGTAGGCTCCCCCCGTGAGCACCGGCAGGGTCTTGTGGCCGGAGTCACAGCAGGCCGCCGCGCCCAGGTCGATGGGGTGGCGGCTCCCGCCGGGCAGAAAGCGCAGGTAGGCCCCGTGGGCGTTATCCACCAGCAGGGGCACGCCGTGAGCATCGCAGACGGCAGAGAGGGCCGCGATGTCCTGCATCCCGCCCAGGTAATCCGGGCTGGTCAGGTAAACGCCGAAGGGTGTTCTCCCCTGCCCTGCCAGCTCCTCAAGGGCGGCGGAAAGGGCCTGCACCGTTACCGGGCAGCTGCACAGCGCGCCGGTATCCTCCGGCGCGGGCCAGAGCCACCGGATGTCAAAGTCCAGCAGAGCCGCTGCATAGAGCAGGGCTTTGTGGGCATTGCGGGCCGCCAGCAGCACCGGGCGCTTGCCGGTGCGGGGCGCACCCTGCAAAGCAAGGCAGAGCATGGCCCGGATGCACTGGGAGGAACCCTCGGTGCTGTAATAGGTGTGGGCCGTGCCGAACAGCCGGGTGGCGTTGGCCTCGCTCTGCGCGATGATGCCCTCGGCCTCGTAGAGCTCATCGGCCCCCCGGATCTCAGTGATATCCCACGGCTCACAGCCCAGCAGGCTCTGCCCCTTATGCCCCGGCATGTGGAGCCGGGCAGTGCCGGACTGGGCGTACCGCCGCACAAAATCGACGATGGGGGTGGTCATTTATTCGCAGGCCTCGCCGTCGGCGCAGGCATTGCAGGTGGAGCCCAGCTGGATGGGCACTTCGATGCCCTGTGCAGCCAGTTCCTGATTCTGTGCCACCTGGATCATAATGGCGCACTCCATCCGCTTGCGGAACAGCTCACAGCCGTACTCGTACACGCCGGTAATGCTGCCGGTTGCGTGGTAGGAGTTGGCTGCACAGCCGCCGGAGCAGTAGAGCTTTGCCCAGCAGTCCTGGCACTCCTTGCGGGCGTAGGCGTTGCAGTGCTTGAACTCGTCCCGGACTGCCGTGTTGGTGACACCCTTCCAGATATCGCCCATCAGGTACTTGGGATCGCCCACGAACTGATGGCAGGGATACAGATCGCCCCAGGGGGTCACAGCCATGTACTCGGTGCCGGAGCCGCAGCCCGAAATGCGCTTGTAGATGCAGGGGCCGCCGGTCAGGTCGATCATGTAGTGGTAGAAGGTGAAGCCACGGCCCTCACGGTCGCGCTTGATCATCTCCTTGGCCAGGATCTCGTACTGCTCCTTCAGGATGGGCAGATCTGCTGCGGTCAGGGCGCTGGGGTCACCGGGCTTGGACACCACCGGCTCCATGCTCAGCTCAGTAAAGCCGAGGTCCGCCATGTGGAAGATGTCGTTGGTAAAGTCGGTGTTGTAGTGGGTGTAGGTGCCGCGCATGTAGTAGTTCTTGTCGCCGCGCTTCTTCACGAACTCCTGGAACTTGGGCACGATGGTATCGTAGCTGCCATGGCCGGCGTAGTCCTTGCGGAAGCGGTCGTGGACTTCCTTGCGGCCGTCCAGGCTCAGGACCACGTTGTGGCACTCCTTGTTGCAGAAGTCGATGACATCATCGTCAATGAGCATGCCGTTGGTGGTCATGGTGAAGCGGAAGTTCTTATTGTGGATCTTCTCCTGCTCACGGCAGTAGGCCACCAGCTTCTTGACCATATCAAAGTTCATCAGAGGCTCGCCGCCGAAGAAGTCCACCTCGAGGTTGCGGCGGCTGCCGGAATTCTCAATGAGGAAATCCATTGCCCGCTTGCCCACCTCAAAGCTCATCAGGGCACGCTCGCCCTGATAGCGGCCCTGCGAGGCGAAGCAGTAGGAGCAGTTCAGGTTGCAGGTGTGGGCCACATGCAGGCAGAGGGCCTTGACCACGGTGTTGCGGTTCTTGAAATCGAACGCGAGGTTCTCATAGGTATCGGGGCTCCACAGCTTGCCGGATTCCTTCAGGCTTGCCACGTCATCGATGCACTGGCGCAGGTCGGCCTCGGTCACGTCCTCACGGTCGCCGTACTTTGCCATCATGGCGGCAACGATCTCGTCGGCGGTGTGGTCGGGGTACATGGCAATGACATCATACGCCACCTCATCCACCACATGCACCGAGCCGCTGCAGGTATCCAGCACGATGTTATAGCCGTTCAATTGATACTGATGTACCATTTTATTCTCCATTCCATTGTAACATAAAAAAATGCCGCCCGGCAAAGGCGGCATCCGATTTGCAGAAATTACTTGTTGCTGTTCTCGCACTTCTGGTTAGCCACGCCGCAGGAAGTCTTGCAGGCAGACTGGCAGGAAGTCTGGCACTCGCCGCAGCCACCGGTCACAACGCTCTTGGTCAGGTCACGAGTAGCGATCGTCTTAATACGTTCCATAATGAAAAACCTCTCTAGCTCCAAATAGTTGATACGCAGAACCACCTGCGCATTGTTATCTTGATATAGGATAGCACGGTTCAGGGATTCTGTCAAGATTTTTGTCGCATCTTCTGTGGGCAGTATTTTGTAGGCTGTACAAAGACGAAGCCTTACCCCACCGGCTGATACTTTTCCAATATTGTATGCAGCCCCAGCTCCCGGGCCTTGCCCAATAAGTACCGGTAGCGGGCCAGAAGGGCCTGCCGCTCATAGATGTGCTGTTCGATGAGGTCGGTATCCACCTCAAGGTCGAACATCATCTCGTTCCGGTGCAGGCAGAACAGGCACTCTTTCAGCTCCTCCTCCAGCTCCGGGTGGTAGCGCTCGTGTTCGGTGTCCCGCGGGATACGGGGCGAAAGCAGGGTCTTTTCCTTTTGCGTGGTCTGGGTCATGGCAGTTCCTCCTCTTTGTGCGTCTTTGCTTCTTCTGATTTCCAGTATATGCAAAAAGCATGAGAAGGATGACGGAATCAAGCAGCCCGCAAGAACTCCTGCGAAAGTGCGTCTTTTTTCCGGTTTCTGCAAAAAATTTCAAAAAAGCGCTTGACAAAGCGGCGCTTTTTCCGTATAATAGCACACGTTGAGCGGCTTACCCCGCAAGACAGACCCAAGCTGATGGGGATTTGCATAGTGGTAGTGCGGTAGACTCTGACTCTACTTGTGGGAGTTCGATTCTCTCATCCCCAACCAAAAAGACATCCGAACACTTCGGATGTCTTTTTTTGTCGTATCCGGGTTATGGAGTGCACTCCGCCCTTGCACACGAGAGGAGTATTGGACATGGAAAACATCAAGAAAAACTTCGGTTTTGGCTGTATGCGCCTGCCCTTGAAGGATGGTGAGATTGATCTGGCTGAGACCAGCCGGATGGTCGATTATTTTCTGGAGCAGGGCTTCAACTACTTCGACACGGCCCACGGCTACCTTCAGGGCCGGAGCGAGACGGCGCTGAAGACCTGCCTGACCAGCCGCCACCCCCGCGACAGCTACATCCTGACCAACAAGCTGACCGGCACTTTCTTCAAAACTGAGGCTGACATCCGTCCCTTTTTCCAGAGCCAGCTGGAAGCCTGCGGTGTGGACTATTTTGATTTCTACCTGATGCACGCCCAGAGTGCAATGTTTTACCAGCATTTCAAAAAATGCCGGGCCTATGAGACCGCTTTTGCGCTGAAGGCCGAGGGCAAAATCAAGCATGTGGGCATCTCCTTCCACGATCATGCCGAGGTACTGGAGCAGATCCTGACCGACTACCCGGAGATCGAGGTAGTGCAGATCCAGTTCAACTATGTGGACTACGACGACCCCGCCGTGCAGAGCCGCAAGTGCTATGAAGTCTGCCGCAGGCACGGCAAGCCCGTGCTGGTCATGGAGCCTGTGAAGGGCGGCAACCTGGTCAACCTGCCCGAAGAGGCCCGGAAGGTGCTGGACGAGCTGCACGGCGGCAGCCCAGCCAGCTATGCCATCCGCTTTGCGGCGGGCTTCCCCGGCATGATGATGGTGCTCTCCGGCATGAGCAGCATGGAGCAGATGAAGGATAACCTCAGCTACATGAAGGACTTCCAGCCCCTGAACGAGACCGAGCTGGAAGCCGTGAAGAAGGTGCAGTCGATCTTCCGCGGCATGAACCTGATCCCCTGCACCGCCTGCCGCTACTGCACCGACGGCTGCCCCAGGCAGATCGCCATCCCCGACCTGTTCGCCGTGATGAACACCAAGCAGATCTATCACGACTGGAACGCCGACTTTTACTATAATAATGTCTATACCGGCGCAGGCCGCCGGGCATCTGACTGCATCCAGTGCGGCAGGTGCGAAAAGGCCTGCCCTCAGCACCTGCCCATCCGCAGACTGCTGACTGAGATCGCCGCGGAATTTGACAAACAGTAAATAAAAAGAGCGATGCAGCAAACGCTGTATCGCTCTTTTTTCGTTAACGGGAATTAGTAATTCAGACCGAAGCCGCTGCGGTAGTAGTTGCCGTCGGCATCGCAGTAGGCGTAGCTGCCGCCCTTGACGTTGGCGAGGATGGCGGGATCAATGTACTGATCCTTATCGTAGCCGGGAACGTCGTTGGGAGAGGCGCAGATCTCGCGCACCACACCGTCGATCTCCTGCTCGGTGATGGCGATGACGGCGGGGTCGGAGACCATGGTCAGGCTCAGCTTGCCGGTGGGGGCATAGTCGCCGCTGATGACATCGACCTGTGCGTTCAGGGCGTTGTTCAGGGCAACGGCGCTGACGGTATACTGGATGGTCAGTGCGTCGCAGTAGGGCTCCAGCTTGTCCAGCAGCCAGGGGTTGCAGACCACGCAGGTGCCAACCACCTTGCCGCCGCGGGCATGGATGGCATCGGCCAGTTCCTTGATCTTCTCCACGTCCTTCAGGGTGACAACGGTGACCTTGTTGCCGGTCTTTTTCTGGCTCTTGTTGCGCTCGCGCTCGTCGGTGACGATCTCGCCCATCTCGATGACGGGCATTGCGTACTGGTTGAACACCAGACCGTTGCTGATGGGCCAGATGTGCAGGTAGAGCACATCGGCCTCCTCCGGGGTGGCCACCACGGTGTAGCCCTTCTTCTCAAAGGCTTCCGTCAGGGTCTTGCGCAGAGCGGCATCCTCGTCCGTGTTGCCCAGACCGGCACCCATGGCCTGTGCCATCTGTGCAAAGCCGGAGTCCACACCCTTGAAGGTGACGATGCAGACCTTCTGGCTCTTGGCCAGAGGCAGGAGTTTCTCGTGGTTCTTGACCAGAACAACAGCCTTCTGGTTGGCCTCGTAAGCCTTCTTCTTGGCACCATCGAAGTTGTCCACGCGGGCCTGATCGGCCTTGTCGGGGTCGAGGTAGGGGTTGTCCACCCGCTTGGTGCGGAACAGGCTCAGCAGACGGTTGTAGCTGGCACGATCCAGATCCGCCTTGGGCAGCAGACCGTCCTCCACAGCCTTGACGATGTTCTCGGGGTCGGTGTTGCCGCCGATGACATCGGTACCGGCAGAGATGGCCTTGGCGTAACGCTCGGGCTCGGTGAGGTTCTCCACGCCGTAGATCTGAACGGTGGTGATGCCGGAGTCGGAGTTGACATAGCCGTCAAAGCCCATCTTGTTCCGGGCCAGATCAGTGATCAGCTCCTTGCTGTAAGCGCTGGGCACTTCCTCGGTGCTGGTGATCTCGCCCCGGTAGGTCTGGGGCACAGCACGGCCATCGGTGGCAATGCGGGAGTAGTCCGGCATGATGGAAGAGACCTTGTGGTCAAAGGCGCGCTGGAACGGGGGCAGATGATACTTTTCCATAGAACCGGGGGTGCGGTAGATGCGCCACTGGCCAATGGGCACATGGGGCTCAAAGCCGTTCTCAGAGGGGGCATCGCCGGGGAAGTGCTTGATGGTCAGAACAACGGAACCCTCGTTCAGGCCGTTGTCGCCATCCTGATAGCCCTTGACCAGAGCCTCAGCAATATCGCTGGTGACATCGGGACGCTCGCCGTAGGTGCCGGAGGTACGGGGCCAGCGGGGGTCAGAGGTCACATCGACCTGGGGGCCGTACATGATGTTCAGGCCCTCAGCCTTCATCATCCTGCGGTCGGTCTGGGCCATCTCATAGACCATATCCGTGTTGCCGTCGCCAATGACAGCCGCACCGATGCCCAGAGAGTCCGGGTAGCCGATGTTGATGGGGTTGGTGTGGAGAGAGTACGGAATGGCCACGCCGCCCTTGCAGGCTTCATACTCCAGCATCTGGGTACCGGCGTTGTGGTACAGGGCCACCATGCCGGCCTCGCAGCGCATATCGCCGCGGTAAACACCGGCGGCAATGTGCTTTTCCAGAACGTGGCTGTCATCAATGCTGACGGTCATGCCGGGCAGAGGGCCGGGCATGGGCTTTTCATCGGGGTTGTGGTGCTTGTAGATCTTGCCCAGCTCCAGCTTGCCCTCGGCGTTGGTGGCCTCGGCACGGGTGGGCACCACAGGGCTGTTGAACAGGGTGTTCAGCACAAGGCCTGCCTGCTGATCCAGCCGCAGGTGCTTGACCATATCCTCAGCGCGCTGCTCGGGGGTCAGCCGCCAATCCTTGTAGGGGGCCAGCTCGCCGCTGTTGTCCAGATCTTTAAAATACAGGCCGTCCTTGACGATCACGCCGCAGGTGGTCACACCGATGTCGGGGCCGTTGACGTTGTGGAAGATGACCGGCTCAAGGTACTGGTCAATGATCTGCTCGCCCTCTTCCAGAGCGTAGGGTGCAGGGATCACGCCGTCTTTGGCATCTGCCCACTGGTCGGCGCTGGTATACCGTGTCTGCATAATGTTTCTCCTTTGTCTCTGTGCCTGCCACAGCACAGCTGATATATTACTTGCCTGCTTATTATACTTCCAGTGCAGATCGTTCGCAAGCAAACAAATAAAAAAGTCACAAACTTTGGCGTAGTATACAAGGATGCTCTGCCGGATTTATGCAACTTTCCCCTACCCCGCTCCACAAGCCGGGGGCGTTTACCGCTGACAATGCTGCTTAAAAATAACCCTCTCCGTCAAAGCCTGCGGCGTTGACGGAGAGGGTCGTATCCTTAATTTACCAGATCATCTGGATGCGGCCTGCGCCGTACGGGTCCTCGTAGTTGAGCAGGTAGCCGGGGTAATCGGCCAGCGGGCTGTTGGCGCTTGCCAGATGCGGCAGACCGTTGGCATCCACGCCGCCGAACATGGCTGCGTAGCTGGACATGACAAGGTAGTCCTCAGAGACATAGTCCTTGATGAGGGTCGCGCCATCGAACATGGCAAAGCCATCGCCCAGATTGCGCAGGGTGTAGTTCATGCCGGCCAG
>ERZ1026864.709-NODE-709-length-18203-cov-17.132356_pt1 | contig 18203 bp, 19 predicted proteins | sample MGYA00380162_ERZ1026864 | MGnify/ENA primary metagenome ERZ1026864 (study PRJEB33269, sample SAMEA4719798) | human gut metagenome | biome: human-associated habitat; feature: organic feature; material: feces | place: Cameroon | collected 2013-10 ... | reverse complement strand
TCGGCACCGCCACCGCCAATGCGGTACGCGCCTTCCAACGCAAATACGGCCTTACAGTGGACGGCATAGTGGGCCAGACCACTTGGAAAGAACTGTACGACGAGTTTTTGAGCATCCAGTCCGACAATGGCACCCCCAACGCCTACCCCGGCACGCCGCTGCGGGAGGGTGCCTCCGGGCAGAATGTGCGGCTGGTGCAGTTCTGGCTGAAGATCGCCCGCACCGTGTACCCAAGCCTTGAAAATGTGACCGTGGACGGAAAATTCGGCGCAGGCACGACGGCGGCTGTGCGACGGTTCCAGCGGTACTTCGGACTGACGGCAGACGGGGTGGTGGGGCGCACCACATGGCAAAAGCTGTACGAGGTGTACAACGATATTGCCAACCGGCTGCTCTCCTCTTCCCTGCGCCCCGGCGAGTACCCGGGCGTACTGCGCACCGGCTCCACCGGCACGGCGGTGCGGGAGCTGCAATTCTATCTCTACCTCATGAGCGCCTACGAGAGCAGCATCCCGCCGGTAAGCATTGACGGCAAGTTCGGCGCAGATACCGAGCGGGCGGTGCGGGCGTACCAGCGGTTTGCAGGGCTTACCGTGGACGGCGTAGTGGGGCGCACCACATGGAACTCCCTCTATGGCCGCGCCAGCCAGCTGCGCTCTTCCGGCCCGGTGGTCACCTTAAAGCGTCTGCCCTACCCCGGCGCCCCGCTGACGGTGGGCAGCAGCGGCAAGGCGGTGCTGTACTACAATCTGCTTTTGCTGCGCATCGCCTATTATTTTTCCAGTGTGGAAGCTCCGCCCCTTGCCGACCGTTATACCGAGGAAACTGCCACCGCCACCCGCAGCGCCCAGCAGCTATTAGGGCTGGAGCAGACCGGCATTGCCGATGCCGACACATGGACGGCGGTGGAGGCGCTGAGCTTGCAGCTGGCCGCTCACGCCCCGAATCCCGATAGAGACACACCATCCGGCACCGCCTACCCGGGGCGCGCCATCGCCGAGGGCAGCGCCGGGCAGGAGGTGGGACAGGTGGAGCGCTGGCTCAACCGCCGGGCACAGCTTTCCTGCGGCGAGGGCTATGTGGCCGATAACAACCGTTTTGGCGCGTCAGACGCCGCTGCCGTGCGGGCTGTCCAGCAGCAGGCGGGGCTGCAGCCGGTAAACGGCATCGTGTACCGCGAAACATGGCACGCCTTGCAAGCCCAGTGTACTGACCCCTGCGGCTGCGAGAAGGAGGAATGAGGGATGGCACGCCTTTTGATCTATGACGCCTACGAAAACAAGGTGTACACCTACGCAAACCTGAACGAGAACGACCCCATGCCTTACAGCACCCTGACCACCCTGCGGCTGCGGGAATTCCGGGGCAAATCGGCCAGCCCTACCCTATGGACCACCATTGCAGCCATGGAAGCGTGGAACCTGACCCGCCGCAAATACGGCAGGGGCATCCCGGTAGGGTACGCTTTCCGCCGCATCTGGGAGGGTGGCCACGGCACCCGCAGCCAGCACTACGCGGGGGTAGCGTTCGATGTGGGGCAAAGCCTTGACCAGCGCCAGCGCACCGCCATTTACAACGCTGCCCGCACTTCCGGCGCATGGGGCTATGTGGAGCCGCTGAGCCAGACCCCCACATGGGTGCACTTTGACCGCCGCTACGGCACCCCGGCCTGCAGCGGCACCACCGCCGGTTACCCCACCCTGCGCCGGGGCAGCCGGGGCTGCTATGTCATGATCTTGCAGGACGCGCTTTCCACCCTTGGCTACCAGACCGGCAGCCGCATCGACGGCATCTTTGGTGCCCGTACCGAGCAGGCTCTGCGCGGCTACCAGAAGCGCACCAGCCTGCGGGTGGACGGCGTGTGCGGCTGCGACAGCTGGAAAAAGATCTCCACCGCCGTCATTGGCATCGGGCGCACCAAAACCACCATTGACTAACGCCCTGCTGCAGCAATTCTTCTTGTGAAAAAGGGGTTTCGAAACGCCCGCAGGCGTTTCGAAACCCCAAATCAAAAAGTATTATTCCTTAAATCATGGCCAAAGCGCACGCGGCGGCCATTGCAAATCGTCCCACTTGTTCAAAAGGCTGTTGCGCACTAAAGCGCAACGGTCTTTTGCTTATTTTACAGCCTTTTTCAGCTGTTCCAGATCTGCGGCGTCCGGGTGGGAGAGCGCCTTATCGAAGTTTTCGATCAGGGCATCCAGATTGGGGATGTGCAAAGGCTTTGCCTTCATGGCCTCGTACCGCTGCCGGACGGACACCGGCATTTTGCCCTGACACATAAAGCTGCCGATGACAGTGTTGCTGCCATCCAGCGCCTTCCGGGTGGCGGCAAGGATCTTTTCGAAGTAGGGCGCACTGCCGCCAAAGCCTGCGGTGCCGAACAGGAATACCCGCTTGCCGTGCAGCTGCTGCAAGAAATCCAGCGTGTCGGCGTCCGCCTTGCCCTTATCCGTCCAGAAACCCACATACAGGGTGTCTGCTGCCAGCGCGGCAGCGTCCGGCGCGCCGAAATAGCAGCAGTCTGTCTGCGGCAGCTGCTCCCGCAGGGTCTGTGCCAGCAGTGCGGTGTTGCCGGTTTTGCTGCTGAATACGATGGCGTAACTCATTTTTACCTCCCTCAGAGCAGCGGCAAAGCTGCCGGATGCTCTTGTGCATGCGTTATTTTTACGGCAGTTCCTTTGCCGGGAGAGCCTGAAATCATGGAACAGTATAGTACAGTGCCCTGCCAAAATCAAGGGTTGACGATATTCTCGCCTTTCTCGGCCAGAAAGCTGCGCAGATTGCCGGTGGTGATATCCATCAGCCGCTGCAATGCTTCCTTGGTGGTCCATGCGATATGCGGGGTGAGCACCGCGCCCGGCAGACTGCGCAACCGGCTTTGGGGCGGCAGTGGCTCGGTGGCAAAAGCATCTGCGCCGTAAAAGGCAAGCTTCCCGCTTTCCAGCGCATCAGCCACGGCTTCTTCGTCCACCAGTGCGCCCCGGGCAGTGTTCAGTAGAATGGCACCGGGCTTCATTTTTGCAAGGGCTTCCCGGCTTATCAGCCCGCGGGTTTCCGGGGTGGCCGGGCAGTGCAGGCTGAGCACATCGCTGCGGGCAAGCAGGGTGTCAAAGTCCACGAACTCCACCCCATCGGCGGCGTACTCCGGGCGCACCGTGCGGGTACACACCAACACCTCCATGCCAAAGGCCTTTGCAATGCGGGCGGTCTGGCGGCCGATGCTGCCGTAGCCGTAGATGCCAAAGGTCTTGCCCAGCAACTCCACCTGCGGCAGCAGACCATATTCTGCCGGGATGCCCAGCTGCCAGTACCCGGCCTTTACCGCCCGGTCGTACCGCTGGGCGCACTGGCAGATGGCCAGCAGCAGGCTGAAGGTCATCTGCGCCACGCTATAAGTAGAGTACCCCGGCACGTTGGCTACTGCCACCCCATGGCGGCGGCAGGCTTCAAGGTCGATATTATCCGTACCGGTGGCGATGATACCCACCCACTTGAGGTTCGGGCACTGCGCCAGCACTGCTTCGTCAATGCGGCACTTGTTGATGAGCACCAGCTCTGCATCCCCGATGCGGGGCGCAATATCGGCGTAGTCGGTGCGCACATAGCTGGTGGTGTCCGGCACCAGTGCCTTTACCCCGGACCAGTCCAAGTCCCCTTCTTCCATCACATAGCTTTCCAGAATCACTGCCTTCATAATTTTCCATTCCCTCTCTGGTTTACGTTATTCCGTTTCTTTCAGCGGATAGAGCGCCAGTGCAAGACTGCCGCCGTAGGGGCGGCTGTCCAGCGCGGCATAGCCCTTTGCCAGCAGCAGCGCCAGCTGCACCCTGTCCTCCAGCGGCACCCACACCGGTGCAGTGCGGACGGGCACGCAGCCGGTGCACAGCAAAAAGCAGGGCGCAAGGCTTTCCAGCGGGCGCAGCGCCCGCAGCCCGAAGCCCTGCCGGAAATACAGCGGCAACAGCGCTGCCGCCGTTTCGGTGCACTCTACCACCGCCCATACCGTGCCCTTGCGGCGCAGCCGGTCTGCCCGGGCTGCGGCAATTTCCACCAGCCGGGCGGGCAACTCCTCGCCGGTACGCACCAGCGGGGTGAGCAGACAGCCGCCCTCCAGCTGCCGACGTCCCAGCCAGTTGCGCAGTGCCGCTGCGGCGGCGGTATCGGCGGTGAGGGGCAGCACCAGCAGCGCTGCCCCGGCTGTGCCCCACGCCTCGCCTGCGGTCAGCATCCGCAGCACCTCGGAGCAGGGGCGGTAAAACCCCGCCCCACCGCAGCGCACCAATGTAAAAAATTCCTCGGCGGAAAGCCGCCGTACCTGCCGCTGGCGCGGCGGGTCGCATACCTGGATCATTTGCAGTTCCTCCGTTCTGATGTTCTTTCCATCAGCATACGGAAAACTGCGCGCGAACCGGCGCGAAACAGCGCGCCTTACAGCGCAAAAATCAGTCCAGCGAAACGTCCTCGCTCAGCACCTGCCCGATGGGCTTTGCGATGCACAGGTCTGCAGAGGCATCCGCTCCGGTGGGCTGCATGTTGATGACCACCAAATTATCGCCCCGGAAATACCGGATGAGCCCGGCAGCGGGGTACACCACCAGACTGGTGCCGCCGATGATAAGGGTATCGGCATGGCGGATGGCATCCACTGCGCCGGACAGCACCTCCTCGTCCAAGCCCTCCTCGTAAAGCACCACGTCCGGCTTTACGATGCCGCCGCACTCGGTACAGCGGGGCACGCCGGTGCTGTTTGCGATGAAATCCACATCGTAGAACTTTCCGCAGCGGGTGCAGTAGTTGCGCAGGGTGCTGCCGTGCAGCTCGTACACGGTTTTGCTGCCCGCCGCCTGATGCAGGCCGTCAATGTTCTGGGTGACCACTGCCCGCAGCTTGCCCTGCTGCTCCAGCTTTGCCAGCCGCAGATGGGCGGCGTTGGGCTTTGCACCCTTTACGATCAGCTTGTCGCGGTAAAAACGGTAAAACTCCTCCGGGTTTTCCTCCCAGAAGGTATGGCTGAGGATGGTTTCGGGCGGGTAGTCGTATTTCTGGTGGTACAGGCCGTCCACGCTGCGGAAATCCGGGATGCCGCTCTCCGTAGAAACGCCCGCGCCGCCGAAAAAGACGATGCTGCTGCTTTTTGCAATGATGTCTTCCAGTGCCTTGACCATAGTTGAAACGCCCCTTTCCTCATGGAAGCTTTTGTGTTAAGATAATACCAGTATAGCACATTCTTACAGGAAAGGAAGAGGCCGGTTTTGAACGTCTGGTACATCAACAGCATCCTTGGTGCCATCTGTCTGGAGGAGGAAAACGACGCGCTGTGCGGGGTACATTTTTGCCCGGACGGTGCGCCGGAGCTGGAACCTCTGCCCCGCAGGGTGGTGGAAACGCCCCTGTTACAGGAAGCCGAGGAGCAGCTGAACGAATATTTTGCCGGGGTGCGCCGGGAGTTCGACCTGCCGCTGGCGGCAAAGGGCACGGCCTTTCAGCAGGCGGTATGGGCGCAGCTGCGCAAGATTCCCTATGGGGAGGTGCGCACCTACGGACAACTGGCGGCGGCGCTGGGCAAACCCAAGGCAAGCCGCGCCGTGGGCAGCGCCTGTCACCGCAACCCGCTGTGCATCGTGGTGCCATGCCACCGGGTCATCGGCGCAGACGGCAGCCTGACCGGCTACGCCGAGGGACTGGAGATCAAGGAATATCTGCTGGAGCTGGAACGATTTTAAGAGAATGATAAAGGCTGCTGCGCATCGTTTGCGCAGCAGCCTTTGGCGTTTTATGCAATTTTAAAAGCCCGTGGGCGGGACGTAATAGCTTGGGATAGACCCGCTTTTGGGCATAGCTGCGGCCTGCTGGCGCAGCGCCGAGCGGGTAACCTCTGCCCAGGAATACTGGGTCATATACTCGCCCCGGTAGGAGTTGAAGGCTGAGCGGTCTCCCCGCAGGAAGTTATAATAATCGCAGTCCACCTTGCTGGTATCCAGCGCCAAGGTGCTGCGGCCGCGTACCAGCAGCCCGTTGACCCCTGCGTCCTCCAGCGTATGGCTGAGGTCAAAGATCAAATTGCGCAGGTGGCTGTGCAGCGAGGCGGTGTCGGGCTTATCTTCCCACAGGACAGCCAGCATCTCGCCGTTGGTACAGGTGGCGCCGTTGCGGTCCACAAGGTAGGCCAGCAGCTCCTTGCTTTTGCTGCGCTTGAAGGAGAGCGGACGTCCGCCCACAAAGATCTCAAAGTTGCCGAAGCACTGGATCTTGATGCCCACAGGTGCCGTTTCCGGCGGGTAGCGCAGATTTTCCAGCACATTGCGCACATCGGCCTCGTTGGCGGGCTTGAGCAGAAAACCGCTGACGAAGATCTGCAATGCTTCCAGTGCATACTCCGGGTGCTCGGTGACCACGATGATATTGCAGCGGGGCTGCAATTTCTGAATCATGCGGGCAAGGGCAAGGCCATTCATGCCCGGCATTTCCAGGTTCAAAAAGGCAGCATCCATCGGGCCCTGCCGCATCCACGTCAGGGCATCGTCAGTCGTCATGGCACTGATATAGTCACAGTCCGGTGCCACCCGGCACAGGATGCGGATCAGCGAATTGATCGCAAGCTGACCGTCATCCACAACCAGTATTTTCATAGCTTCATCCCCCTATCTGCTTACGCAAAACAATTCCCCGCTGTTAGTTTAGCACGCTGCAAACTTTTAGGCAAGTTTTTTTCCGGAAAAGCCCAAAAAAGAAACGTTTTCGCCCAGATATCTGTCCATCTTCTCCTGTCTCTTCAAGTCATTTCCGCAGCTTCGGTCGCCTTTTTCGACGAAATACCGGAGCATTGCGCGCTCAATTGATATATCAAATCAGCGCTCATTTGTCCCTGCTTCCCGCCGGAAGGCACGGCTTTTCCCCGACAAACACAAGGCCGCTGCACCGGTCTTGTGCAGCGGCCTTGTGAATAATTTGCGTTTGTCGTGCTCTAACGTTTTTTCACGGGTTCTTCAATGGAGATCCAGCTCCGGCGGGACATCCAGCTGGTCGGAGACATATTTCCCATTCTTTTTGCGCTGACGCACACACTCGGTAAGCAGATATTCGATCTGCCCGTTCACCGAGCGGAAGTCATCCTCTGCCCAAGCGGCAAGGGCATCGTAGAGCTTGGCGTTCAGGCGCAGGGGCACCTGTTTTTTCGGCTCGGCCATCAGTACAGGCTGCCGCTGTTCACGATGGGCTGGGCATCGCGGTTGCCGCACAGCACCACCAGCAGATTGGATACCATTGCCGCCTTGCGCTCATCGTCCAGTTCCACTACCTTGTTCTCGTTCAGACGATCCAGCGCCATTTCCACCATGCCCACAGCGCCGTCCACGATCATCTTGCGGGCATCAATGATGGCGCTGGCCTGCTGGCGCTGCAGCATGACCGCTGCAATTTCCGGTGCATAGGCCAGATAGGTGATGCGGGCCTCCACCACCTCGATACCTGCCTCTGCCACGTTCTTCTGGATCTCGTCCCGGATGCGGGCTGCCACCACCTCGGAGGAGCCGCGCAGGCTGCCCTCATCGGCTACGCCGTCGCCGGTGGTGTCCACGTTGGGAGAAACATCATAGGGGTACACCCGCACCACGTTGCGCAGGGCGCTGTCGCACTGCAGGGAGAGGTATTCCTTGTAGTTATCCACGTTGAACACAGCCTTGGCGGTATCGGTCACGCGCCAGATGACTGCAATGCCGATCTCCACCGGGTTGCCCAGACAATCGTTGATCTTCTGGCGGGAGTTGTTCAGGGTCATCATCTTGAGGGAGATCTTTTTGCTCATGGACTCGACGCTCATCTGAGCATTCTGGCCGTTATTGCCAAACAGCGCAGCCACGCTGTTCTCCTTGCTGTTCACGTCTCCGCTCTGGCTCAGGCGGGTGCCGGCAGCGGGGTTGACGGCGGTACAGAAGGGGTTCACCCAGTAAAAACCCTGTCCCTTCAGGGTGCCGATGTAATCACCAAACAGGGTGAGCACCAGCGCCTCCTGCGGCTTTAACACCTTAAGACCGCAGAACAGGAAAATGCCTGCGATCCAATACGCAATGGACAAAATCAGCAGCGGCACGCCCAGAAGCATCCGGTCTGCATTCAGCAGGGTGATGCTGTAAATGAACAGGGCGATGGCCACCACATAGCCCAGCAGGGTGAGCAGCAGCGCGGCCATGCCGTTTTTGCGGGTATTCAAAATTTTCTCTTCCATAACAAGTCCCTCCTTATCAGGGTCGGAAGCGTTTCTTTCTGATATCAAAATCATATCATTTTGCAGAAGAGCTGTCAAGTATTTTCAACAAAAAACCCCGCCTGCCCGGGTAAAGCGGGCAAAGCGGGGTCAAATGTTATAGGAGCACCGCGCACCGGGCAAGCAGGGTTCAGGCGTCTGCCTGCACTTCTCCCCCGATCAGCACCACGGCAACATCATTGACGTTGGTACCAGTAGCGCCTGTGATAATAAGCCCCTCCACCGCCTGCAAGGCGTGGTAGGCATCGTTGTTTTGCAGGGTGTCGAACACGTTCCAGCCCGCTGCTGCCAGTGCTGCGGCGGTGTCGCCGTCCGCATAGCCGCCGGCGGCATCGGTAGGGCCATCGGTGCCGTCACTGCCCACGGAGAACACCGCCGCATTTTGTCCGGCCAGTGCCGGGGCTGCGGCCAGCGCCAGCTCCTGATTGCGTCCGCCCAGCCCTTTGCCGGTCAGGTGCACCACGGTTTCCCCGCCCGCGATAAAGGCCAGCTTTTTTCCTTGTCCCGCATGGGTGCGGGCGATGGCACCCAGAAAGCTGCCTGCCTCCCGCGCCTCGCAGCAGAGCCGGTCGGTGAGGAGGATGGGCTCATAGCCCAGCTCCCGGCAGGCTTTAGCGGCAGCGGTGCACAGCTCTCGGACGCTGCCGGTGATCTGTGTGGTCACGTTGTCAAGGGCTTTCGGCGTTTCCTGCGCCAGCAGCGCCTTTGCCTGTTCTGACAGGTTCAGGCGGTATTTTTCCGCAATGGCAAAAGCCTGCGCACAGGTGGAGCTATCCGGCACCGCCGGGCCGCTGGCGATCATATCCAGCGGGTCGCCCAGAATATCGCTGAGCACGATGCTGAACACCCTTGCGGGCGCGCAGTGCTGCGCGAACCGCCCGCCCTTGACCCCGGACAGCCGCTTGCGGATGGTATTCATCTCCACGATATCGGCTCCGCTGGCAAGGAGCTGATTTGTGATGTCCTGCAATTCCCCGCCGGGGACAAGCGGCTTTTCAAACAGGGCGCTGCCGCCGCCGGAAAGCAAAAACAGCACCGTGTCCTCTGCGGTCAGCCCCTGTACCAGCGCCAAAGCTTTTTCGGTGGCTGCAAAGCCGTTGGCATCCGGTACGGGATGACCTGCCTCATAACAATTTACACCGGGGATTCTGCCTTTTACATGGCCGTACTTGGTCACCACCACGCCGCCGTCCACGCGCCCCAGTGTCTGCACGGCGGCGTATGCCATCTGCCAAGCGGCCTTGCCTGCCGCCACCAGCAGCACTCTGCCGCCTCCGGGCTGAAAGTCCTCCAGCGCGCGGCACACGGCTTTATCCGGCAGAACCGCCTGAATGCTGGAACAGATGATCTCATCCGCATCCCGCCGCAATGTAGTATTCATAATAAAGCCCTCCTAACAGAGTTTGCCCATTCTCGATCCGAATGACCTGCTGCGCAATTTCCGGGTGATGCAGGGCTTTACGCGGTCAGGTCTTTTTTGCCGGGGTTCAGGATGAACCATACGCCCTCGCCTTCACGGCTGCGGTTTTCGTGGCTGCCATAGTAGACATAGAGCTTGCTCAGGGATACCGCACCGATCTCTTCCGCAGTGGGAGCAGCGGCAGTCAGAGCTTCGGCGGTAACTGCGCCGTTCTCGGCTTCGCTCACGTCTGCCCATGCGGTCTCGTTGGCAGTCGTCAGTTCATTCACCTCGGCACGGCCCATGTATGCCGGAATATGTTCCGGGTCAAGGCCGATAGCTTCCGTAAAAGACGCCACAGCCTCGGTGTAGTTCAGCTCGGTCAGGTATTTCCGTCCCAACTCGATCTTATCCGCTGCCGTAACCGCTTTTTTGCTTTTTTCAGTTGCTACATTTTGTATTCCTCCAAAGCGTAACCCCAAAGTTATGCTTCAAACATTTTCCAGCTGACACAGCCGTCCAGCCAGAATTTTCCGTTTCCAGAGGTCATGCGCACCTTATTCTGTGCATCCAGATCGTTAAAGTGCCACCACTCCGAGGCCAGCGGTGTCATGCCTGCATTGGTACAGTACCCCTGCAGCCGCCGCGCACCGTCTGTCATGGATGCCGATGCAGTGGCCCGCTTCCATGCGGTGGCCGAATTAGAAGTTACCGGGCCGGTAAAGCAGGCCGCCGCACTGCTCAGCTCGTGCATGGCAGAGGGCATGGCGTATTCCTCACCGGTCACCTGTACAAAGGGACACCCCGCCATGCTGTGCTCTGTCTGCTCAGTGATGCGCAGCAGGGTCGTGTCCATTGCCACACCGTGCTGATGGTTGGAAAGAGACGTTGCAATAAACCAGCCGATATTCCACGCGCCCTTGTTCAGCGCCGTCATCAGTTCCTTGTCCATCCTTGCCTTGGCGTACACTGCATCCTTTACCAGCATCTGCACCTCATAGGGCCGGAATGTCTCTATGATCTTCAGGCAATCGCCCGCCTTCAAAGCATTTTTCTGCGCTGCACCAACTTTTTTTGCCATAGCGTAATTGATAGGCATTAGATACTCATCCCGCCCAAGGCGCTGATTGTAGAACAGGCCGTCATACAGTTTCTGTCCCGTAATGCCTTCAATATCCTTTCCGCAGGTTTTAAAGATCGATGCCTTGGCATTGGGGTTTTCGTATACGATGGAAGGCAGAACATCGGGCAGATTGATCATACACAGTTCATTTTCCAACCAGCCCACGGTGCCGTCCAGCAGGCAGACCTGCCAATATGCACCAGACTCCTGCCGGATATAAAACATATCTCCCGCTGCAAGTCTGCGCAGTACCGTACTGGTCCCATCCGGTCGCTCGTACAGCAGCATCACAGCCGCCCCTGCAAAGCCTGTTGAACCTTCCAACGGCAGTTCGAAGTTCTGGGGAACGCGGATGCCATCCCGCAGAACCGCATTGTCGTCCAGTGCTGCATTCCACATCGGTCCGGTTTCAGAGACCGGATCACTGACTTCCTGCTGCTGCCAGCTGACAGCCCGCTCTTCCACTGTGGGGTTCTGGCAGCCCGTCAGAAGCCATGCGCATGCCATGGCCGAAAGGCACAGAAAATCACGTCTTGTTGTTTTCATGTATTTTCCGTCCCTTCTTCCTGCTGTTCCTGTGCCGGAGTTTCCGGCGCTGTCGGTGCCTTCGATGCGGTCTCCTGCTCTGCCGCCGATTCCTCCGTCAACTGCGTCGGCTGTTGTACCGCCGGGGCAGTCTGCCCCGCTTCCGTTGTTTCGGTCTGTGTCGGCTGCGCTTCCAGCAGTTCTTCCTCCGGCGGTTCGCCCTCGGCATCCTCTGCAAGATCGTCCTCCGGTGCCTGATCCCCAACCGGCTGAACACTGCCGCTGCCGTTCAGGTTGCTGCTAAGTGCGCCCTCCCCGAATGTGCCCGACTGACTGACGCCGTTGATAAAATAGTAGCTTTTTTCATGGGAATGATCCCATCCCTGCTTCGGTTCTCCATTTGTCCCAAAAGCATAGGGCTGGCCGTCGATCACACACCACCCGGTCATCTGATTTCCGTTGCCGTCCAAATAGCGCGTGCCCGCATCCGTTTCAACCCAGCCGGCCTGACTGACACCGTCCACAAAGAAATAATCCTTTCCATCGATCTCTGTCCAGCCCTGTGCCGGTGCGCCGCTGTTGTCGTAGTATTTCAGGACGCCGTCCGTTTTTTTCCAACCGTTCAGTCGGTTTTTGACCCGTCCATCACTATCCAGTTCCCAGACCTTTCCGTCCTCCTGATAAGTACCGGTGCGCGGATGTCCGGTTTCGTCAAAGCAGTACTGCACTCCGTCCAGCATGATCCAGCCGGTGTACAACTGTCCGGTCTCCGGTTGGAAATAGTAGTATTTTCCGTCTATCTTCGCTTCGCCCTGGGTGAGCTCTCCATCTGCGTTGGCATAGCCGACATAGCCGTTCTCTTCGATCCAGCCGACCTTCAAAAAGTTGTTGCTGCCAAAATAGTAGAGCTTATAGTTGATCTCATACAGCCCTTGCGCACGGGTGCCGGTAGTCGGCGAGATATAGTAGCGATGCAGTCCTTCGCCGTGCCACCCCGTAGTCTTACTCTGGATCGCATTGTAAACTCCAAAAGCGGCCCCTGTGAGCAGACACAGGCACACCAGTACTACACCGACGGCTTTCAGCGGCGTTGCCGCCCTTCTTCTGCGCGTATTCTGCGTCACGCTAAACCGATATCGTTTGATCTTCTGGCGTTTCATTCTCATCTTCCCATATAAAGATTCAGCCCCCGGTGGAATGCCAGAGGCCGAATTTCATGTTTAATAGGCGTCCTGTACCGTCTCTTTACCGTTTTCACGGTAGGTCGTCACAGTAAAGCCGTTGTAATACAGCAGGCCATCCTCGCCATCACCGATGCAGCTGGAAGCATACTCCGAACTGTTCGGCTTGCCAATAGCGGCATACAGCTTGGAAACGTCTTTGCCCACATACTTCAGGGCAGTTTCCAGGCTGGCAGTTTCTGCCGGAGCAGTCTCTGTAACGGGCTTGCTTTCCACAGGCTCCGTCTTTTCTTCTTTGGAGGAAGCAGCCGTCTCCTGCTTTGCAGGCTTAGATTTTGCCGCAGTCTCGGCCTTGGATTCGGCCTTGGATTCGGCCTTCGACTCTGCCTTGGATTCGGCCGGTTTCTCCGATGCCGCCTCGCTTACCGCAGAAGAAGCTTCGGAAACTGCCTCCGAGACAGCCTCGCTTTCCGGCACAGCCTCCGATGAAGCAGCCTCCAATGCCACAACGGAAACCGATTCGGATTCCACAGCCGAGGAAGCGGTCGTTTCTGCTTTTGCCCCGCATCCCGATGCCAGAAGCATCGCACCGCAGAGCACTACACCCATCATCTTATAGTTTACATTCATTTTTTGTTCCTTCTTTCTATTCTTTCAGTCAGTCGGCCAGGGCGCAAAAGACCCATTCACCGTCCGACAGAAATGCTGCTTTTAGTTGCTGCTCCCGCACATTCTGCGGAAGATACGCCGTAAACGGCTGTGTTCCCTCTCCGCAGGGGGAAGCTTCGTAGGTTCCGGTCTCTGCCAGAATGTAGATCGGAGAGTCGTCATCCACACACTGCCCGCTCAGATCGCCTGTCAGGCAGAAAGTCCCCTCCATTCGGCTGTCCTTCCGTTGTGCCTTCGCACTTGTACCGGTATCTGCTGCCGGGACTGCCGTGCGTTCCGGAGCAGGCATTTCCGGGGCGCGTTCCAGCAGTTCCACCAGCAGCACATCGGGCTGCTCTTCTGTAACAGCCGTCAAAAGGTAGGGCATATTCCGGGAGAAACAGGCGTTGCCGTAGCTCTGTGCCAAGAAAGGATGCAGATTGATGCCAAAGGAATCGCGGTATACAAAAATGCTTTCGTCTGCCGCCGAATTTTCCGTGTGGATCGTGATATCATCTGCCGAGTGGAATTTTTCGTCATACTGATAGGTAAAGTCGTATGCCGTATCCTGTTCCGTCTCGTTTCCGGCAGGGTACACCATCTCATACAGGTCGCCGGTATGCGGGGATGTTTTTCCATTGATGCAGGAATCAAACTCCGCTTCAGAGCCTTTCAGTTCTTTCAGCAAAGTCTGTGCTGCCAGCTGTGCGCCCCGCATATTCCAGTGGCTGTCCCAACGGTAATACAGCTGCTCTTCGTGGTCAGACAGTGTTTTGAACAGATCCACATACCGGACATTCTGCTGTTCCATCTGCTGCTGAAGCAGTTGGGCGTTCCGTACGGAGGCTGCCGTATATCGTGCCGGCATCTGACCGCTATACAGGGAATTTTTATTAGGTGCGATGGTAAAGCAGAACCCAATGCCGTTCTCTTCGCAGTATTCCTGCATCAGACCCAGTACATGAGCGGCCGCATAACTCTGCCGGACTGTAAAGAGCTCTGCGCCGGTATAATCCGCAAGGGTGCTTTTATAGAACAGCCAATCGTCTTTTCCCAACAGCACACTGCTGCTGTCCAGCGTTTTGAGCACGGTTCCGGTAAGCTGATCGTTCAAGGTGATCATCTCATGACGGAACCCAAAATGATCCGCAAAATAATCCGAAAACTCATTCAGGATACCGGTATTGAAGCTGCCATCCTCTTTCCGTAATTCAGGAAAGGATGCAAGCTGCTCATTGCCCACCGCTTTTTCCGTCTGCCAAGGCATCACAGCCACAGGCAAAATGCAAATTGTGGCAATGACCCCCACAAACAGGATATATCCTAATTTTTTCACTTGCATTTTTCCACCTCAGAACTGGAAATAGATAAAAGGCACATAGGATGCAGCCGACAGATGCAGGATATCCACCAGCAAAAGCGCCAGCGCCCCTGCATAACTCAGAGCCTGAAGGCATGCATACACGCTTCCGGTCTGCTGCTCTGCTTTACGGCAGACCAGCGGCAAAACCGGCGTACTGCCCACAAGGCCAACCGCCAGTGCAAACAGGGTCAGCGGGGTCAGACACTGCGCCAGCAGCAGCCCTGTCTGCGCAGAGGCAGAGCCCCCGGAAAACATGGCTCCTATCATTGAGAAGGCCTGCCCCATGTTGTCTGCACGGAAGATCACAAAGCCAACCATCACCACAAGCAGGGTGTACAAATGTTTCAGCACCGCACACGCAGGGTTCTGCCCGTCTTTGCCATGTTTTTCCAGTCCGAACAGCTTTTTAACGGCGTCCTCTGCCACGATAAAGAAGCCATGCCACAGGCCCCAGACGATAAAGGTCCAGTTTGCACCATGCCACAGTCCCGTGCAGAAAAACACAATCAGCTTGTTCCAGTAAGTCTTTGCCTTGCCCTTCCGGTTGCCGCCCAATGGGATATACAGGTATTCCCGGAACCAGGTGGAAAGGGAGATATGCCATCTGCGCCAGAATTCCTGAATACTGGCCGAGATGTACGGATAATTGAAGTTTTCCTTGAAGTGGAACCCAAAGCACAAGCCCAGGCCGATGGCCATATCGCTGTATCCGCTGAAGTCGAAATAGATCTGCATCAGATAGCACACCGCGGCCAGCCAAGCCGTCCGGCTGTCCAGCACAGAGCGGTCGGCGTTGTAGATCAGTGCTACAACATTGCCGCAGATATCGGCGATCAGCAGCTTCTTGCTCAGGCCCACAATAAACCGGCGCAGGCCTTTTGCCAGCTGCTCCAGCGTATTTCGGCGGCTATGTATCTCATCTGCCACGTCCTCATAGCGGATGATCGGTCCTGCCACCAACTGTGGAAACAGAGCAATGTACAGCAGTACATCCCGGAAATGAGTGCTCTTCAGGCGTTCATTCCGGTATACATCGATCACATAACTCAGCCCTTGAAAGGTGAAGAACGAGATACCCACCGGCAGAACGATGGAAGGCACCGGGATCGTCACGCCCGGCAGCCGGTCTACTGTCTGTACCAGAAAAGTCAGATACTTGAAAATACCCAAGATTCCCAGATTAACGGCCACAGCGGCATAGAGCACGCTCTTTCGCCCGGAGACGAACAGACCGGCCAGATAATTGCAGAACACAGAGAACAACAGCAGCAGAACATATCACAGCCCGCTGAAGGCATAGAACAGCAGACTGGCTGCGACGAGCCAGAGATTTTTTGCTTCCCGCCCGGGCAAAAGATAATAGCATCCCAGCACGATGGGCAAAAACAGAAACAAGAAAATTACGGAACTAAAAACCATTTTTCGGCTACCTCAGCAATCACGGAAACTGGTAGCTGAACACCGTTTTATTCAGCGGCATTTTATACATATTATATTCTGCATGGCCGTATCTGCCGGCACGATAGCCCCACTCCAGTTCCACATCATAGATATAGGGAACTCCGTTCTCGCAGATCATGACCCATGCATGGTCCGAGTCCTTGCGGCCCACACCGCCAGACACTACATAGGCATTGTAGCCCAGCCGCCGGGCCATATAAAGGAACTGGCCTGCAAAGCAGTAGCAGTTGCCCTTTTTGTGTTCAAACATGAACAAAGCGCTCTCTTCTGCCCAAGCCGTTGTGCCTCTTGCCTGATGCGGACGGGCAAGGTATGCGCCGTGATCCCGGACATACAAATAGGCGGCGCGCAGCTTTTGCGCCTTCGTCATGCCAGAGTTTGTGCACGCAGCCAGTGCCTGATCCACATAGCTGTCCAGCGTTGCATTGCCAGAGGTATAGCGGCCATTCGCATCAAAAGTAAGGTATTCTACCGCGCTGTTCGTCAGGAACGAGCCATCCTCTTTGACATAGTACATTCCTCCGTCGATCTCGTGCAAACCCTTGGCGTACCGATCGATGGCATAGCCATTCTTCGAAACATGATACAGCTTGCCGTCAATCGTCACAAAGCCACCTGTGCCGGTGCGTCTACTGACTGCACCGCGTATGCAGTCGGCACCAGAAGCATGGCCGACATTGCAAGAATAACAGCCGTTACACTAAGTTTTTTCAGCATTTTTTCATACCCCTTAATCGATTGATTTTTATTGATACTCGTTCCAGATCTGTTCCTTCAGCTTTTTTCCTGCCTGCGCAGGATCCATGCTGAAACGACTGCCGCAACAGCCGAAACGATCATGTCAACGATTCCAACCACACAAAAGATTTGTCCGGTAGACGCAGGTATTCCCTCCTTATTTGAGCCATCCGCTGGTGCGGAGCTGGTCGATCAGAAGATAGGCCATCTGCATATCAAAACGATAATCCGATGGATACTGCTCCTGCAGATCTTTCAAAACCTTTTCAGCTTCACTGTACTGATCCAATGCCTGCAGTACAGTTGCCAGATTCAACCGGGTGGCAATAGTATCGTAGCCGCTGTCCACCAGTTCCTCCAGCAGCTGCTGCGCTTCAGCATAGTATTCTTCTGCATTTTCTTTGTCAGATGCTGCCTGCTGCATCATAAGATCCGCAAGCATCTCCTTTTGAAGCACAGCCTGACCTTCCGGAAGGTTCTGGCATCCCTGTTTCAGAATGCGCACAGCCTTTTCCATATCGTCCTGATTCAGCGCTGCATTTGCGGCTGACAGGTAAGCATGGCTCAGGAGCTGCGGGTCCTCCACCTCATTGAACACTTTTATGTAAAGCGCAAGAGCCTGATCATAGTTCTTTTGCAAGGACAGAATCTCTGCCGCAACCAGATCACAGTCACCGGAGGAAGCGCCTTTTTTCTGCAATGTATCCAGCTCCTGCTGTGCCTCTTCCAGCTTTCCATCATTGGCAAGTGCAATAGCAAGACCCCCGATAGCTTTCAGTACCTGCTCCCTGTAACCGGACGGCCGCCTGCAGTTCCAGCACCGCATTGGCGTAATCCTTATCATAATACTTAAAGATCGAGCAGATCGTAGAGTACCCCACTCTACAGCCACTATTCTTTTTTAGATTTTACAGCTAATTCCGCAATCGGTCAATGAAAAACACTCCAAAATCCAATTTTTTTGGGAGGGGAAAAAAATTGTTTGACGCAATCGACAGTATTGCCAAAAACCTGACAATTTGATTGTATGCTCCGTCAAACAGGCCCATTAAACAAAAGGAATTGTATCGCCGATGCAGGCGTTGGGCGTGGATATCCAGACCATCCAGAGCATCGTAGGCCATGCCGACACCGAGATGACTGAGCATTATCTCCATGTTCAGGAATCCATTCGGCAGAGTGCGATCCAGTTGTTCAGCGAGGCATTTTCGGCCTGAAAATTGGACGGAACGGCACTAATTATCGCGAGCCAGCTTTTCAAATCGTTGGCATCAACGCTGGCTCGCATATCGCAGCAGATGATGTTGCGTCAAAAAAGCCCACTTGCCCCTGCGATTGACCAGATAAAATCTTTGGCATTGTGGTCAAAATTGTGGTCAAAACCAAATGAGGCCAGCCTATAAACAAAAAAATCCAACGATTTCTAACGTGAAATCGTTGGATTTTTGGTCCGAGTGGCGAGAATCGAACTCACGGCCTCTTGAACCCCATTCAAGCGC
>ERZ1026864.707-NODE-707-length-18253-cov-3.809210_pt1 | contig 18253 bp, 17 predicted proteins | sample MGYA00380162_ERZ1026864 | MGnify/ENA primary metagenome ERZ1026864 (study PRJEB33269, sample SAMEA4719798) | human gut metagenome | biome: human-associated habitat; feature: organic feature; material: feces | place: Cameroon | collected 2013-10 ... | reverse complement strand
TCATTTTTCTTGGCGCGACAGCCGCCGCTGCAATGGACAGTCGCCGTCTTTGGTGGGAATTTACGTTTGATGGCCATGTTTCTCTCATCCTCGTCTCATCAAATTGATGCTCCCATTATAGCACAGGCTTTGCCGTCTGCCAAGAAAAAGGACGATTTATGCCGGTCTCCGCCCGCAGCATCGTCAGGTGCCGCCGTCTCACGCGGGCTTTGCCACACCCTGAAGGCTGAGGTAGTCGGCGATCATGGCGATGAACTCCGAATTGGTGGGCTTCCCCTTGGCGTTGCTTATGGTATAGCCGAAAAAGCGCTGCAAAACCTCCAGATCTCCCCGGTTCCAGGCCACCTCGATGGCGTGGCGGATGGCGCGCTCGACACACGACGGGGTCGTGTTGTAGCGCCGCGCCACTGTCGGATACAGGACCTTTGTGACCGCGTTTATCATGGTGGCATCCTTGATGGTCAGGATGATGGCCTCGCGGACGTACTGATAGCCCTTGATATGGGCCGGCATACCCACCTCATGGATAACGGGGGTAACAAGACGCTCCAGCGCGGCATTGCGGGCATCCTCCGCCTCCGCACGCTGCGCCACATGACGCATCTGGCCGAGAAGCTCGTTCACCTCGCAGGGCTTGGGGAGGAACGATTCCGCTCCCTGCGTCATAGCCCGGCTCACCACCTGCCCCTGACAGAACGCGGACACCAGTATGGCCCTCGGCCTTGCCGCCATGGCCGCCATCCGGTCCAGCAGGCCAAAGCCGTCAAGCTCCGGCAGGATCACGTCCATAATGACCAGCTGCGGACATTCCCGCTCGATGACGTACCATGCGTCTGCGCCGCTGCCGACGCTGCCCACTACCCTGAAATCCCCTGCGGCTTCGATCATCCGCTGCAGCATCATGCGAAAGCTCTCGTCGGTGTCTGCCAATACGACCTTCATCTTGTTTTTCATACGCTATTCTCCCTTTTCATTTTGTGATCGACCGTCTCCGATCGGTGCATCCCTTTCGTGTTTTATGCCGTGGTTGTGATCTGCCGCTATTATAGCAAGCGGAAAGGGTCGTGCATGCTCACTGTGAATATTCGCAAAAAACCGATGAATTCATCAAATTTTTTCTCAGGAGGAAAGTGTCGGAACGGCATGCTTGCTGTCTGATTTACTTGTATTTTCAGTAATTTTGTCGAATCAGGGAGAATTTTTAACAAAAAATTATATTGATTTTTTGCTTCATAAGTGTAGAATGAATAAACGAAAACGCAGCCATGGCAGGAGACCCCAACGACTGTAGCGATCGAACGATCTTGTTACGGGACATCATTCCGGAGTTTGCGATAGAAATGGCGGCGGTAGCCGCCATTTTTTTATGCAGCTCCGCCCCACTGTCTTCTGCTTCCGGCAGTGAAATCTGATTTTGGGAAGAAAGGATCTTGATACCCATGCGCATTGCTGTCTGTGAGGATAACCAGCTCCAACGGGATATGATCGTGCAGCTGCTGAGCCGCTGTTCTGCGGAACGATCACTCCCTGTGGAGCTGGTTCCTTATGAATTCGGAATGAACCTCCTCTACGATGTGGAGGAGGGCGCGGATTTCGACATCGTATTTCTGGACATTTACCTGCCGGATACGATGGGCAATGAGCTGGCTCACCGGCTGCGCGGCATGGGCTATCGGGGGAAGCTTGTGTTTCTGACCGCATCGCCGGACTTTGCCATCGAAAGCTATGACGTGTTCGCCAGCGGATACCTGCTCAAGCCCATCAGCTACGAGCGGCTGAAAACCGTTCTGGACCGGATCACGGAGCATGTGGACCCCAATACCTACCAGATACGGCACAGAGCCACCGTGACACGGATCGCGTACCGCGACATTCTATACATCGAAAGCTCCAATTCCAAGTGCATGATCCATACGATATCCGGCAGCGTACACACCGCCTATAAAACGCTAAACACCATCGAAAAGGAGCTGAACGCCCCCTGCTTCCTCCGCTGCCACCAGAGCTTTCTGGTGAACATGGATCACGTCCGTCAGATCGGCAAAGAGTGTCTGCTGTCCAATGGCGAGACCATCCCCATCCGGCAGCGGGGCGTAAAGCCGGTGCGGCAGGCGTATATGGCGTATGCCGCCGCGCTGTCCGCCGCTTATTGACCCCTTCCCGCCGCGATTCAGCGGCATCCGCATCTGACGAAAGGAGTCACAGCATGAAGATCAGGGATTTCTACAAGTCCATCGGCGGCGATTATGACGAAATGTTCCGCAGAATACCGTGTGACAGCATGATAGAACGGTTTCTGTTGAAATTTCCCGCAGATCCCTCCTACGCGGCGCTGGCCGACGCCAGAGAAAAGCGCGACCCTGAGAGCGCGTTTCTGGCCGCTCATACGCTCAAGGGGGTTGCGGCCACACTGGGGCTGAAGGAGCTGGCGGAGGCGGCCGCCCGGCTGACGGACGCGCTGCGTTCTCCCTCCGGCTTTCCCGACGACGCACTTTTCGACGCAGCCGCCATGGCATACGACCGGGTGCTGACACAGATCGCCGCGCTCCTTCGATAACACCGCACCACACCGCTGATACGCAGAGAAAGGACACCTCATGAAACCGCAAAGGATCACCGCGCTCATTCTGGCACTGGCCTGCACCCTCACCACCCTCGCCGCCTGCGGCAGACGGGATGACGCCGCCGAGGAGACGCACGAGCCGCTTACCATTGTCTCCCTCTTTCCGGAAATGGATCATTTTATCAAAAAGGTCCACGAAACATATCCGGAGATCAATATTGAGGTGATCCCCTATGCCGGCGGCAACACCACCGCCTATCTCAACGCCCAGCTTCGATCCGGCCATATGCCAGACATCTATCTGACCACCATCTATATGCCGGAACGGCAGGACCTCAGCGACAAGCTGATCGACCTGTCGGGATACAGCTTCACCAACAATTACACCGACTCAAGCCTCCATGAGGTTTCGGATAACGGCGCGATCTATCTGCTGCCCACCTTCTTCTCCTGTCTGGGCATCACCTATAACCAGACGCTTCTTGACGAGCACGGATGGACGCTGCCCACCACCTTCGCGGAACTTCGGGAACTGGCGCCCAAGGTCAAGGCGGCAGGTTGCCGGCTGGCGCTGAATCAGATCGCGCTGCCCGGCTACGGGTTCCAGTACCTGTGCAACATTATGGACACCGACTTTCTCAACACGCTGGATGGCAGAAGATGGCAGAGCAACTTTCTGGACGGAACGGCAACCGCCGCCGGCTCCGAGGGGATGCGGCAGGCGTTCTCCGTTGTGGAGGAATGGCGGGAGCTTGGCATGCTGAACGGTAAGGGCAGCTGGTACGACAACAACGAGACGAAGCGCATGATGGCCGAAGGCAACACGCTTTTCATGCTGGGCAGCACCAACAACATCACCGCCGAGGACTCCGACGACGAGTTCCGGCTCATGCCGTACCTGTCGGAGGACGGCACAAAGAACACCATCATCATGCAGGTATCCCGCTACATCGGCCTGAACAAGGCGCTGGAAAAGGACCCGCAGAAGCTGGCCGACGCCCTGCATGTGATGGAGGTCCTGTCCACCGTGGAGGGCATGTTCTCACTGAACGAGAGCTGCGCCAATTCGCTGATGCTGCCGCTGAAGGACTATGTGATCCCGGAAAGCAGCTACTACAAGCCCGTGGAGGACGAGCTGTATAACGGGCTGACCGCGCCCTTTCTTTACAGCGGCTGGGAAAACATCATCGTCCCCATCGGCGATGTGGGGCTGGAATACATACGGGGAAACGCGACGCTGGAGCAGCTGATCCGCGCCATTGACGACAACCAGCACCTTCTGTGGGACAACACCTCCGCCGCCTGCACCACGCTGACCGAGAAGCTGACCACCGACGACTGCGCACGGCTGGTAGGCGTCTCCTTCGGCAAGGCGGCCGGGGCCGATCTTGCCTTGATCTCCAAAAACGCCTATTTTGTGGTGGACGGTGTCAGCCATATGAACCCGAAGGGCGTGTCCGGCGAGCTGTTCCCCCTTCCCGTATCCGACGAGGAGCTCACCTCGATCCTGCCCACCGGCTGGCGCGGCAATATCCAGACCGTCACCCTGACCGGTGCGCGCATCAAGGAACTGGCCGAAAAGGGCTATGATTGCGGAGACTGCGGCGTATTCTTCCCCTATGAGCTGGTGAAGCCGGACAGCCTGACCATCCGCGACGAAGATACCTATACGGTGGTGATCGCCGGGGTGACCGAGCAGGTGGCCCGAGAGGGCGGCCTGACGGATACCGGTATCCTCGGTCTCACCGCGGCACGGGACTATCTCAGGCAATTCAAGACCTTCTCACGGGCCGATATCTGCTGGGAGTGAGACGGGATGAAAGAACACGGTAAAAACACAGAGGGGAACCGGCTGCGCGCGCTGGCTTTTGCGCTGGCCGCGTTTCTGCTGCTGATCTGCGTTGCCTTTTTCATATTCATGCGGCTCTATGACAGGTATATCGACGACATCCTGTACAAAGAACGGCAGCAGCAGATGAAGGAGGTCACCGTCCAGCTTTTCAAGCGGCTGGACGACGTGACCCGCAGCTGGTGGAAGGACACAGACGTTTTCTGCGGCGCCATCGAGGATCATACCTTTGTCTCTTTGGACGAGCTGTACGCCTATTTGCAGTCGCTGTCCCAGCTGTACAAGGTGGACGACCAGCAGCGCCATCTGGTGGCGGTGGACGATTCCGGCAATTATCTGACCCACGACGGCTGGAACGGAACACTGTCGGAAATGGCTTTTCTGATGGACAGCCCGGAGCGGGTATCCTTCGTCACCTCGCGTGTGGGCCGGAGCGACGTGGGCATTTTCTTCCTGCAAAGGCTGCCGGAGCCGGTGACCGTCCGGGACGGCGGCGAGGATCTCCGCCTGACCTATTTCGGTCTGTCCTGCCGTCTGGCGGAGCTGGAGCCCTTCTTCTCCTGCGAGGCCTATGACAATAATAACAGCGTCTATGTGCTGGATCAGTATGGCGGGCGCATCTTCAGCAGCGGCGACGACACGCTGCTGGGCTATAATGCCTATGCCACGCTGAAGGAGATAACCTATCTCCACGGCACCTCCTTTGAGGCTGCCAAGCGTGAGCTCGACAGCAGCGGCCTTGCCTACTCCAACGCGGTACTGCACGGAGATGAATACTACTACGCCCTGAAGCAAATGAACAACGCGGACTGGACGCTTCTTTTTCTGGTGTCGTCGGACTATGTGGCGCAGGATATCGTGCTGCTGGTGGACACCACGAACCGGATGGTCTTTTCCTTTGCCATCATTCTGGTCGTTGCCTGTGTCATTGTAATCACCGTTATCCTGACGGCAAGTCAGAAGCGTAACCTTGCCATCGAGCGGAAAAATAACGACAAGCTTTCCGCCGTCAACCGCGAGCTTGACCAGAAGAACACGGAGCTTTCCGCCGCGGTAAAGCTGGCGGAGTCCGCCACGCGGGAGGCCAAGGCCGCCAATAGCGCCAAGAGCGAATTCCTCACCAACATGTCCCACGACATCCGCACGCCTATGAACGCCATTCTGGGCATTACCCGCCTGATGGAAAGCGAGCAGTCCATGTCGGACAAAATGCGCGATTATATCCGCAAGGCTCACGCCTCCGGCCAGCATATGCTGGCCCTCATCAACGATGTGCTGGACATGAGCAAGATCGAGGCGGGAAAGATCCGCATTGTCAGAGAGCCGGTAAGCCTTGCCGAGCAGGTCGGTCAGATCGACAGCATCATCCGTCCCCGTGCGGCGGAAAAGGCGCAGAACTTCATGATCCGCACCCATGATGTGGCGCACGAATTTCTCGTTGGCGACAGCATGCGTCTGGGGCAGATACTGGTCAATCTGCTGTCCAACGCGGTAAAATATACGCCCTATGGCGGCACGATCCGCCTTGACATCGCCGAGCTTCCCTGCGCCATCCCCGGTCAGGCCGCCATCAGCATCGTTGTCACCGACAACGGCTGCGGCATGACACCGGACTTCCTGACCCACATTTTCGACCCCTTCACCCGCGCGGAAAGCTCCACTACCAACAAGGTACAGGGCACCGGTCTGGGCATGGCCATCACGAAAAACATCGTTGACCTGATGGGCGGGCAGATCACCGTGGAAAGTGAACCGAACAGAGGCAGCCGGTTCGAGGTCACCCTCTCCCTGCCCATTGACCGCAGCACCACATGCCATGTGGACGCTTCCGGCATCCTCCTAATCACGGACGATCCCCTGCTGGCGGACAATCTGCGGGTCATGACCCGCGCGTCCGGGTCTGACGTATTCGTGTGCAGAGATGTGCATGAGGCGGCGCAGGTACTGAAGCAGCAGAAGGCGGACGTCGTTCTGCTGTCCGGCTGCTCCGGCAGTGAGGAGCTGCCCGCTCTCGCGGACACCCTGCGGAGCGCGGCGGAACGGAAGCTTCTGATCCTCTGCACGGATCATGTGCAGGCGTCCCACGGCTTTCGGCCTGACGGCGCAGACGGCATGCTGGCAAGGCCGTTTTTCCTGTCCCAGCTGGCGGACGCCATTGACCAGCTGCGCAACACCCGTGTTGCCCGCGAGAGCGGAAACGTCTCCGTCCTCAACGGCATGCGCTTCCTGTGCGCTGAGGACAACAGCCTGAACGCGGAGATCCTGACCGCGTTAATGGCGCTGTACGGCGCCGCGTGCGACATCTATCCCGACGGCGCGCAGCTGGTGGAGGCCTTCGCCAATGTCCGCAGCGGCGACTATCAGGCGATCCTGATGGACGTGCAGATGCCGGTCATGAACGGGCTGGAGGCCGCCCGTGCCATACGGCGCGGCAATAATCCGCTGGGACGGACCATCCCCATCATCGCCATGACGGCAAACGCCTTCGTGGAGGATGTGCAGGACTGCCTTGACGCGGGCATGAACGCTCACATTTCCAAGCCCATCGACATCAGCGCTCTGGAAACGATCCTGCTGGAGACGGTACACGCGCCGGATCAAGCATAACCCCCTGCTCGGCACACAGGTGCGCCTGTGCGCCGGGCAGAGTACGGCTGAGCCGCAATAATCCGCCCCATATCGCAGACTCTGTAGCGCAGGCTCTGTCTTGAAAAACGAATTTCCGCGTGCTATAATACGTTGATCTCCGACGGATGCCTGTCCGTCATCTGCCGCTCACGCGGCTTTTTCAAAGCGCAGCGGTTAGCATATTCTAACCATCGGAAATCAAAATCGTTTTTCAAAACAGGAGGCTTTCCTATGAAAATTTTAGTATTCGGCGCAGGCGTGCTGGGCTGTAATCTTGCGAGAAATCTGTTCCGTGCCGGAAAGGACGTCACATTGCTGGCGCGGGGAAGCTGGGCGGAGGAGATCCGGAAGAACGGCCTGCGGATCAAGGACAAGTTCTCGCCCCGCATGTCGCTCAGCCGTATCCCAGTGGTGACCGAGTTGAAGCCCGAGGACGCCTACGACGTGATCTTTGTGGTCCTGCGCTATACGCAGCTGGACACGATCATGGAGCCGCTGCGGGCCAATCCGGCGAAAAACATCGTCTTCGTGGGCAACAATGTGCGGACAAGAGCCGTTGCCGCCGCGCTGCCGGAGAAAAACGTGCTGTTTGCCTTTGTGTCCTCGGCAGGACACCGGGAACGCGACTATGTGGCATCCATCGACCTGAAAAAAATCACCATCGGACAGCTGGCGGACGCACCCTCCAACGAGCCGCTGATCGGGCAAATTTTTGACGGCACAAAATACAAGGTGGCCTATGAGCCCAACATGGAGGACTATCTGCTCTGCCACGCGGCGTTCGTGCTGCCGGCGGCCTTCGCCTGCTACAAGACCGACGGCGACCTGAAAAAGCTCAAGGACAACACCGCCTATCTGAGCCGGATGATCGACGCCAACATCGAGGGCTACCGCGCCATTCGGGACGCCGGACACGAGATTATCCCGAAATCGGACGCGGAGTTCGAGGGCGCGGCATATCGCAAGACCTGCCTGCGCTTCTTCAAGCTCATATGCGCCACGAGTCTGGGCAAGATCTGCGTCTCCGATCACGCTATGAACGCGGTGGATGAAATGAGCGCCCTGAACCGTGATCTGAAGCAGTTCTTCACGGAGCACGGCGCGGCATACCCGGTATGGCAGGAGCTGGAGCAGGAAGCCGGAAAGTATTTGAAATCGTTCTGAATTGTATAAAAAATTCCCGTCTCAAGCTCGAGACGGGAATTTTGTTATAAATCGTGGAAGCAGAAAATGTTTCAGCCCCAGAACTGCTGGGCCAGCTCATGGGCCAGACCCTCCACCACACCGGGCGCGTAGGGCATAGCCAGTCCGGCGTCCGCCAGCGTCCGGGCATAGGGCTTGCTGCCGCCGGATGCGCACAGGGCGTGGTACTTGGTCCAGCCCTCCGCCGGGTCGGCGTCATAGGCAGCCTTCAGCTGCTGGGCGCAGACGATGGCCAGCGCGTAACTGACCACATAGCGGGGGAACATATAAAGGGCCATGTTGGTGAACAGATCGCAGCCGGAGAGCACCTGCTGATGCCACGGCTCGTTGTTCTGGGCCCGGCCGAAGGACTTCTCGACCCGGTCGAACTCCGCCGCCCACTCCTCCAGCGACGCATCCGGATGCTCATACAGCCACGTCTCGAAGGTGTGGATGGAGCAGAAGGCGCACAGCTCCTTGATGAAGTCATAGCGATGCTCCGTCAGGAACTGGGCGGCATGGTCACCGAAGAAATCCGGCGCATAGGGCTGGCTCAGCAGCTCCATGGTCTTGGAATGGACCTCCGCCAGATCGGGGCTCAGCCCCGCATAGTCCGTTACCGGCTGGCTGCGGATGGACAGATATCCCTGAAGCCCGTGGCCCAGCTCGTGGGTGTATACGGTGATGTCATCGGCGGTGCCGTCGCAGTTGGCAAAGACGAAGGGCATCCGGTAGGGCGCGCCCAGCATATCGCAGAAGCCCATACCGGAAATTTTATTGGGAGAGCCTGTCACGTCCAGCAGGTCGTGACGGACCATCTCGTCGAAAAATTCCCCGGCCTCGGGGCTGAGCGCGTGGTACATCCGGTAGGCTGCCTTGGACAACTCCTCCGCCGCCACCGGCACGGCGTTGCCCTCCGGGAACACCAGCGCCCGGTCATAGGGTCTCAGCACATCCACACCCAGACGCCGGCGCTGCTCCTCCTGCAGCCGCAGGTACAGCGGGGTAATGTGGGTCTGCACCTGACGGCAGAACTCGTCCAGTTCCGTCCGGCCATAGCCCAGACGCTGCATGCAGAGATCGCCGTAGTCGGCAAAATTGTCAAAGCCGTTTTCACGGGCCAGCTGATTCCGGGTATGGACCAGCTCCCGCAGGAGCTTTTCCATGGTTTCGGCATTTTCCAGCACCGTCTGCTGCTGGGCATCGTAGGCGGCCCGGCGGCGTTCCCGGTCCGGGCTGGCCATGGCGGCGCGCAGCTGACCACCGCTGAGGGTCTCGCCCTGCACCGGATATCTGGTGGAAGCCGCCAGCTGCTGGTATTGGGCGGTAAGCTGGGAGATGCGGGCCTGCTGCTCCTTTCCGCCGGTATGGAGCCGGTGATCCAGCGTCAGCAGGCGGCGCAGCTGCGGCCCGAAGGCCTCGTCCACCGCCGCGGCATAGGGGCTTTCCGCAATGGTCACAGACAGGGACTGGCTGTCCAGCGTCTCCAGCCGGGGGAGGGTCTCCTGAAGCTCCGTCTGGTAAAATTCGTCAGTCACGTCGTGGAACGCGCGTATGGTCGCGATGCTCTGCCACAGGGCCACCTCCTGCTGGAGGGCGTCCCGCTCCCGAACCACGTTCAGCAGCTCCTCCGGACAGGCGGCAGCTCTGGCCCGGCGGGTCAGCTGGTCATACCGTGCCTGAAGGGCATCCACATCCGGACTGGTATAGGGAATATCGGAAAACTTCCAATTCTCGTTCATCAAATTTCTCCTTCGTGTTGATGGCTTTCCTCTGTTTGCAGACGCTTATACTTTACCATTGATTGACAAGGGCAAAAAGCGACGGAAAGACACGCTGTCAGGCGTGTTTTCCCTTGTTAATCAATGGTACATCAACACACCATAAAAAGCAAAGGCTATTCTTCGGCCAGCAACTGATGAAACGGCAGAACGTCTTTACTCCCAGCGGAAGAAGCGGACAGCGAGAACGGCGCAGAGGGCGGTAAGTCCCAGCATCACGCAGGTCGGCAGCCAAATACTTCCCGTGCTGATGCCCAGAAAGGCGTTTTTCATCATCGTGATGCCCTGTGTCAGCGGAAATACGCTGACGATCTTCTGCATTGCCGTCGGCATGACCTCGATGGGCAGCGTCGTGCCGGAAAAGATCAGCATGGGAAAATAGAGGATCGACGCAATGACGCTTGCCTGCTTGGTGTCCTTCGCCACACCGCCCACCAGCATGCCGACGGACAGGGTCGAGAGCATGGTAAGCGCCCAGCTGCCGAGGAATCCCAGCAGCGAGCCGCGCAGCCGCACGCCCCACAAAAGCGACGCCGCGGACAATGTTATCAGTGACACGATACAGTAGACGATATACATGGACAGCTCGACGCCCAGAACGAATACCGGGCGGATTGGCGTCACGCGGAAACGCTTGAGGATCTTCAGTTCTCTCAGTCCGGATACCGCCTGCGGCAAGCCCATCAGGCCGCCGGCGCAAATGGCGATCGCACAGGTCGCGCCGAAGGTCCGCTCCAGAAATGTATGATCTGCGCCGTCATAGGCAGGCTTTGTGCCGTAGATGATGCCGAGGAAAGATCACCAGCGGCATGATGACGGCGAAGATGGGCATGTTCATGTCCCGCAGGCTCAGTTTCAGCTCCGTTTTCAGAAAAGTAAAAAAGCGTTTCATGCATCCACCTCCTCATCCGCCAGCTGCAAATAGGCGTCCTCGAAGCGTTCGCAGCCGCATTGGGCCTTTGCCTGCGCCACAGTGCCGCGGAAAACGGAAACGCCCCTTTTCAGAATACATATCTCGTCGCACAGCGCCTCCACTTCATCCATAAAGTGAGAAGTCAGGAAGATCGTCAGTCCCTATTCTTTCAGGCCCTCCAGCGTTTTCCACACGCCGCGGCGGGCTTTGGCGTCAAGGCCGGTGGTCAGCTCGTCAAGGAACACCAGCTCCGGCTGAGGGATCAGCGCCAGCACGATAAAAAGCCGCTGGCGTTCGCCGCCGGAAAGACTCTTGACTGCTGTATTCTCCTTATCACCGATACCGAACTGCCTGCACAACTCCCGCCAGTCAGCCGGATTTTGGTACAAACTCGCGGTTTCCTCGCAAAGCTCGGAAACCTTGATCTCTCTATGGTAGTCGCCCTCCTGAAACTGCACGCCGATACGCTGAAAAAGTGTGCGGCGGTGCTTTCTCGGGTCTTGGCCCAGCAGGCGGATCGCTCCGCTGTCGGCCTGTTTTGTGCCCAGCATCCATTCGATGGTGGTGTTTTTTCCCGCGCCGTTGGCGCCCAGCAATCCGAACACCGTACCGCTTGGCACCGAGAGGTCCAGATGATCCACCACGGTTTTGCCGTGATAGGCTTTGGTCAGCCCTTCGACAAAAATGGCCTCACTCATTTCTCGATCCTCCTGACGGCCCGCAGCTCAATATACCCGCGCTGACCGCGGGGCTCCATCTGGATGCGGGGATTCCCGTCGTCCCAGCGGTAGCCGATGACGGACGGGTCATAGCCGTTCATGGCCGTCTGCGCGGTGCGGATGGCTTCGCAGTAATCCTCCTCCCGGAAGGGCTGGCCCTGAAACATCAGGTATTCGGCTTCGGGCAGGCGGATGGTATCAAAGCTCTCGGGAATGATGCCCATGTAGTCGGTCTCCACCTCCACGCCCTGTACATAGGTGGAGGTATCGGGCTTCCTGTACGCAGGCGGCAGCCACATGGCGACCGGCTCTCCGCAGAGGGACCTCATGCTCATGAGGATGCCCCATACATCGCAGCTTACCTCCTCGCAGTAGGGAAAATAGTCCTCCGCCCGCCGGCCGCGCTTGATGATACACAGGCGTTCCGGCTTGCGGACGACCTGAATAAAAATCGGTTGAATGTTGGACACGTCGATGTTCTCCTTTCTCAGTTCACGGTATTTCGCGCCGTAAGGAATGAAAAACGCGACCGGCACCGGATGCTTCATATAGTCGCTGGGATTCAGCCCGAACTCCCGGTAGAAAGCCCGCGTGAAGGTATCCGCATTGGTAAAGCCCGCATCGTAGGCCGCGTCAATGACCTTGACATTCCCCGCTTGCAGTTGTCTGGCCGCTTGCGTGAGCCGGTATTTCCGGATGTACTCCGTGGGCGTCAGCCCCAGACAGTCCCGGAACAGCCGGTAGGCATACCACGGAGAAAACAGCGATGCACGGGCCAGATCGGACAGGCTGATCTCTCCCGTCCGGTTCTTTTCAATGTAGTCCTGCATCCGCTGGACGGCCAATATCTGTTCTTTCATGCGCATTTCAACTCCTTACGGGAACATTCTACCGTATCGGGCGGTATTTCTCTCGACATTCCTTGCTATTTTATCACAGTATGCCGTCGGCTTCTTGATCCAGTATATCATACTGTCCGGCAAATCGCGCGAATTTCATCAGGGCTTTGCCTTTTCCCTGCCGGTTCTGATAAAATAATGGAAAAATTTACACTCCGGTGTGATATCTCCCGCGAAAAGGGTAGTTGATGTATATAGGCGGAAAGGAGGATGCACAGCCCGATGGATGACAGACAGATCATACGCCTGTTTTTTGAGCGCTCGGAACAGGCTATCACGGAATTGTCCCGGAAGTACGGCGACCTGTGCTTCAAGGTCGCGGACAATATTCTGAACGACCCTCAGGACGCGGAGGAATGTGTGAACGACGCCTATCTCGGCGCATGGAACAGTATTCCGCCCCAATCCCCCGACCCGCTGCGCGCCTATCTCTGCCGCATCGTCCGCAACCATTCCTTGAAGAAGCTCCGGGCTAATTCCGCGTTGAAGCGGGGCAGCCGGTTCGAGGTCTCCCTGTCTGAATTGGAGGCATGTATCCCGGACAACTCTCTGGATGAGCAGCTTGCCGTAAGCGAGCTGTCCGCGCAGATCAACGCCTTTCTTTCCACCTTGCGCCGGGACGACCGAATCATGTTCGTCAGGCGCTACTGGTTTGCGGAGCCCCTGTCGGAAATCGCGGACACATTCGGCATTACCGAGCATAATGCGTCCGTCCGGCTCAGCAGAATACGCAGAAAGCTGCATCAATACCTGAAGGAGGTATCTCTATGATGGATCACAAGACCGATAAACTGATTTCAGCCATCGGAGACATGGATACGGCATATCTGGAAGAAGCCCTTGACTATGGCAGCGCCAAAGCAGGCCGCAAGAGGATCCGCCGCTTCCCAAAATTATCTGCCGCATGTGTGGCAGTGTTGGTCATACTGGGCCTGTCCGTGACAGCTTTTGCCATCAGCAGGATCCCGCTGTCGTGGCGCGATATCTTTTCCCCCAGCCAGACCGTCATCGGAGACGAAGACGAGGTTCCGGTGGTCTCCCAACAGCAGCAGCCGGAGCAGCAGACCGTGCCTACGGAGGAAATGCAGATCAAGATAGAAAAGGTGATCTCTGACGAGCGAACCCTATATCTTCTCTATTCCGTGAAGGCCAACGAGGGTGCAGTGTTGGGGCAGAACGGCAAATTTACCGACTTTGAGTTGTACTTTCCCGGCAAGATGATGTCTGGTGCATACGTGTCACAATTTCTGGAACGTAAAGAGGGTATACCGGAGAACGAATTGGAAGGTGTCGTATACGCCAACTGGCAGCCGGGCGACAGCGCCAACGGTCTTGTGATGAACCTCTCCAACTGGCAGGAGAAAAGGTGGTTTGACGATGTAAAGGTGGATTTCAATGTGGCGGAAATGGTGGAAAACGCAGGTGAAAATGCCAAGTTGTCCAAACTGCAAACCGCCTATTCGCCTGAGTATCTATGGCAGCCAGGGGATGCGGATGTAAGGCTGCCCGGCAACGCATCCATCTGCAATGCTGGCTGGGAGGATGGCGTCCTTCAGATTGTTATGAGAGAGTCGGTGAACTCTAACGAATGGTCGCGGGGAGAGAACTGGTATTTCCTCGACACAAGGACAGATACGGTCATCTATCCAGATTCAGGAGTGCATTTTAGCCAGCCAGAGGAATTTGATCCTGATGTAACAGATACCGATTGGCAATATATCTGGAGATTTGTGTTTGTTGACAAGGAAGCACTTCCCTACCTTGAGCTGCACTGGGGTGGAAAGAATATCTTTACCACCGTACTTCCGGGGCAATGGGAGGTCACGCTGGACAAAACGCCCGTCACCGTGCAGAGCGAGGTGCTGGCAGAGAGTGTTCCTCTGCCCTATGCTGGTGAGACGCTTCTGGCAGAAAAGGTTGAGTGCTCCAAGCTATCCATGGCGGTATATTTCGCCGACTATGTTGATTCTACTACCGGTATTCTTGGCAAGTTCGAGGTATTTGATGCAAACGGCGATACTATCCCGTGCCGGTGGAGCTTTATCGCAGATCAAACCGACGATAGCTGCATGATCTGGACGCGGTTTGATGAACCCATTGAGCCGAAGAACATCTGTAAACTGACATTTAACGGCGAGACCGTGTTTGAGAGATAGAAAAAGAGGGTGCATCATGCATCCTCTTTTTCTTATGGTCGCTTGCGGATTCAGCTGTTCCGTTCCGTAGAGATCTTGATGACCACGGCGGTCTTATCGCCGTTGTTCCAGATCGAATGAGGCTTCATCCCCTCCACAAAGACAGACTGGTTTTTTCCTACGATCATTTCCGTATCACCGGAAACGATCCTGACCTCGCCATCCACAACGATAAAAATATGATCGTCGCTATGGGTGTGGTTGTTTTCCGGGCCTCCGCCGCCCTTCTCGATATAAGCAATGGCGCCCCAATGGATCTTCCCCATGTCGTCAAACAGCTTCTTTGCCAAAAAGCCGGTATGCCCTTCCGGCGTAATAAATGCTTCGTTCAAGGCTTCTCACTCCTTCCCAAAGGCCGCGTTACGCCTGCTGCTCCTGCGCTGCGATCTGCTCAAGCAGGATCTTCTCCGCATAGCTGCAGGCCCGCTGGACGGAGCCCTCCTCGAAGGGGTTGGCCAGATCTGCATAGCGCAGCGTTTCCAGATAGCTGCGGCTGCCGCCGGTCTTGCAGAGCTTGAGATAGTCCTCCCACGCGGTCTGTTTGTTCTCGGCATACTTCTTCTTGAACTCCATCGCGCCCATGGTGGTGAACGTATAGTTGATGTAGTAGAAGGGATAGAGGTAGATGTGCAGCTTGTGATACCAGTAGCCGCCGCGCTCCATGAAGGCGTCGTTTTCGTAGCGGCGCCACGGCATATACTTCTCCTCCAGCAGATGCCACTGATACGTCCGCTCCTTGGGCGTCAGCTCGGGGTTGGCGTAGCAGATGTGCTGGAACTCGTCCACCGCCACGCCGAAGGGCACAAAGGTCAGCGCCTCCTGCAAATGCGCGAAGCGGAACTTGTCCGCCTGATCGCCGAAGAACCACTCGGCATAGGGATAGGCGAACTGCTCCATGGCCATGGAATGGATCTCCGCGATGTCGGTGGACTCGCTGTAATAGTCGGAGATCGGCTGGCTGCGCATGGCCATATAGCCCGCGAAAGCGTGACCCAACTCATGGGTCAGCACCTGCATATCAAAGATGGTGTGGTTGAAGCAGGAAAACACAAAGGGCGCTTTCAGGCTGGGCAGGCTGGTCATATAGCCCGTGGAGGCCTTGCCCGGCTTGTTCTGCAGATCCATCAGCTCGTGGTCGATCATGAAATCGATAAATTCGCCGGTCTCCGGGCTGATTTCGTGGTACATCTTCTGCGCGGTCCTGACCATAAAGGCGTCGTCACCCGCAGGCTCGGCGTTGCCGTCCGGGAACACCATCTTCTCATCGTGCCACATGACATGGTCGATGCCGAGGCGCTTGGCCTGCGCGTCGTAGAGCTTCTGGCACAGCGGCACAAGGACGGTGCGCACCTGCTCGCGGAAGGCCGCGACCTCCTTTTCACCATAGTCCGTGCGGCCCTGCTCCAGATACCCGACGGGAATATAGTTCTCATAGCCGAGATTTCTGCCCATCTGGTTGCGGATGCGGATCAGCTCGCTCCAGATCTCCTCCAGCCGCGGCTCGTTGTCCTCGTAGAACTTTGCATACGCCTTGACGGCGGCGGCACGCATCGCGCGGTCAGGGTGCTCGAAATACTTCTGCACACCGTAGAGATTCAGGGTCTTGCCGTCGAACGGGATCTCGGCTGTTGCCATGATCTTCTGATACTCGTTGGTCAGACGGCTCTCCTGCTGGCGCAGCGGAATGTTGGCCTCGCAGAACAGCTTCTTCTGCAGATCCATGCGCACGAAAAACTGCTCGCCAAATTCCTTCTCGATATCCGGACGGAAGGGGCTGGCCGCAATGGCCTCACTGAGCGCCACCTCATCGCCGCTGAGCGTGGGCAGCGTGTCCTGCAGATAATGGATCTCCGTCTCGTATAATTCGTCCCGCGTGTCAAGCGTGTGGTGGATGTGCGCGACGGAATACTGCGTGAACAGCTCGCCACTCTCGCGGTCGATCTCAAAGAGCAGCTGGCGCAGCGCTTCGTAGCTCTCCGCGTGCTCGACCGCGGCTTTCCATGCAACCAGTTTTGCGCGGCGTGTCTCCAGATCGGGGCGCTTGTACTCCAGTGTTGAAAACTTAAAATCTTCCATCGTGCTTCATTTCCTCCTTGCATATATTTTTATCATGACTTTCCCTCTGCATTGGTTTTCACGAACAGCAGCATGGCCTGAAACTCGGTAGACAGCATTTCGCCGAGCTTTCTTTCCGAAAACTGGCACATTCGGGTCGCACACAAAGCGCCGATTCCGAACGTATAGATCCATACATTTTCAAAAAGCAGCTTTGCTTCCGCATCAGTCATGTGGTGTTCTTCTTGGATCGACCGGATACAGGTCTCTGCCGTAGGGTCAAGTTCACCGAATACGTCGTCAAAGCTGACGGCGTTTCGATTCTCCTGCATAAAAAGAAGCTGATACAGCTTCGGCTCTCTTACGCCGAATAAGACCATCTGCATGCCCACCTGCTTGAACAGCGGCATATCGGGCAGTCTCTGCTCCGCATAGCTCTCGAACCGGCGCATGGCGGCGGCACGCACCTCGTCCTGCACCTCTTTCATGCTGTTGAATGCCGTGAAAATAGGGCGGGCAGAGCTGCCAAGCGCGTCGCCCAGCTCTTTTGCGGTCAGCGCCTCAACGCCCCTCCGGGAGACGACTCCCAGCGCGGCCTGCACGATCTCATCTTTTGTGAATTTCGGTTTCGGCGGCATATGAACGCTCCTTATTATATGAAAATATTCGTTTTGAAATGTACGTTCTGCATTGAGCGTTTTAATTTTAGCAGCACTCCACGCAGATGTCAATAGCCATCATGCGGTCTTGCCGCACAAAAGTGACAGCGCAGCTTCCGGGTGTTTGCCCGGAAGCTGCGCTGTTTGTTGTCCCTTAAGACATGATGGGGCCGTTATCTTGCGCGTTTTCTCTTATAGAGGACGGTGCCGGTCAGGGTAACAGTGCTGGCCAGCAGCAGGGCGCTCCACAGCGGGAGATTGCTGCTGTCGCCGGTGTTGCCGGACTTCACGTCCTTACCGGCAGTGCCGCCGGTGGAACCGCCAGTGGAGCCATCGGTGGTGTTGTCGGTGGATGCGGTGCCGAATACGACGGTGTTGTTCTTCACGGTCCAGGAGAGAATCTTGTTGCCCTCGTAATAGTTCTGCTGGGTAAAGCCGCGGCCATCCTGACCGGAGAGGGCCTTGAGGATCTCGTCAATGGCCGCATTGAGGCTGGAGGCGGTGATGTTGCTGTTGAGCTGAGCCGCAAATGCCTCGCTCTTCAGCTCCGCCGCCGTCTTGCTCACCACGTTGATCTCGGTGGCGTTGGTGGTGATGGTGCCGACGGCCTTGGCGGGAGCGATAACAGTGTCGCCCTGCTTGAGGAGCGCGTCGGTATTGAAGTAGCTGTTGTACTGGACAGAGATACCGGCAGAGCGGCCGTTGAGGATACCCACGTCGCCGGTCACCTGCCGGGAGACCACATCACCGGCGGAGTAGCAGTTGAGATGGATGCCGCCGCCCTGACCGGCCAGACCGCCCAGATAGACC
>ERZ1026864.693-NODE-693-length-18479-cov-3.612516_pt1 | contig 18479 bp, 15 predicted proteins | sample MGYA00380162_ERZ1026864 | MGnify/ENA primary metagenome ERZ1026864 (study PRJEB33269, sample SAMEA4719798) | human gut metagenome | biome: human-associated habitat; feature: organic feature; material: feces | place: Cameroon | collected 2013-10 ... | reverse complement strand
GCCGAGCAGCTCTTTGAATGCCGGCGAGCATATCGCCACCTCGCGCACGGAGCGAAGCGGGGTTTCGCTCAGCGAGGCGGAGCGGACGGTCGGAGTCGTGACGATTGCGATATCCGCCGTTCCGTCCTTGAGCGCGGCTATTGCCTGCGGGGTCGAGTGGTTGCTGATGCGTATGCGAACCCCGGGATAGAGCATGCGAAATTTTTTGAGCACTGGCAGAAGCAGGCAGCGCAGGGCGACCTCGCTCGCCGCGACGAAAACCGTGCCCGTCTGCAAATTCTTGCTCTCGGTTATCTCTTCTTCGCCCGCCTCGATGTGCTCGATGGCGACCTTGATGTGCTCATACAGCTTCTGACCCTCCGGCGTCAGGCGCATGCCGCGGTTTGTGCGCGAAAACAGTGGGCAGCCGAGCTCGCTTTCGAGGTTCTTTATCGTCCTTGTCAGATTGGGCTGGTTGTTCAAAAGCAGCTTCGCGGCCTGTGAGATGTTGCCGTATTTTGCGACGAAGTAAAAGATTCGGTAGTAGTCGTAGTTTATGTTCATGATAAGCCTCCGCTGATATATGTTTTGGGTATCGTTGATATATGTATTATAGATTTTACACATGTCTGCAACCGGATTATAATACACTCGTCAAAAAAAGTAAAGCCCGGAAAGAAGAATTACTTTGAATTATCTGAAAGCAAGCAGCGAAGAGCTGGCAGCAGAAAAAGAGAAAGCTACGAAAGAGCTACAAAAACTTCTAAAAAACGGCGTGACGCTCGATCTGTCGCGCGGAAAGCCGTCGGCGGAGCAGCTGGATTTGTCGCTCGGTATGCTCGATGTTATCGACAGCCGCAGCATCCTCGACTCCGAGAGCGGGCAGGATTGCCGCAACTACGGCGGACTTGACGGAATCCCGGAGGCAAAGCGCCTGCTCGCGCATATGATGGGCACGCACTCGTCGCATACGCTTGTCGGCGGGAACAGCAGCCTTACTATGATGTATCAGATAGTCAGCCACGGCATGACCGACGGAATCTGCGGCGCGAAGCCCTGGCAGGAGGTTGAAGGGCGCAAGTTCCTCTGCCCCGTCCCCGGATATGACCGCCATTTTGCAATAACCGAGCATTTCGGCTTCGAGCTTGTCCCCGTGCCGATGCTGCCGACGGGTCCCGATATGGACGAGGTCGAAAAATTGATAAAGGACGAAAAGGTGAAAGGTATCTGGTGCGTGCCGAAATACCAGAACCCAACGGGAATCGTGTTCAGTGACGAGACGGTCAGACGCTTCGCCGCATTGAAGCCGGCGGCGGAGGATTTCCGTATCTTCTGGGACAATGCCTACTGTGTCCACGCCTTTGACGGCGACAATGCGCAGATACCGGATATAATCGAGGAATGCGAAAAAGCCGGCAGCGCCGATATGGTCTATGAGTTCTGCTCCACGAGCAAGATAACCTTCCCGGGCGCGGGCGTTGCGGCGGTCGCGGCGAGTCCGGCCAATCTGATAGATATAAAGAGCTTTTTGAAATTCGCGACCATCGGGCCGGATAAGATGAACCAGCTGATGCACGCGAGATATTTCAAAAACAGCGCCGGACTAAAAGCTCATATGAAAAAGCACGCCGCCATTTTGAAGCCGAAGTTCGATTCGGTATATAAAGTGCTGGACGAAGAACTGGGCGGCTTAGGCATCGCAGAGTGGACAACGCCCAAGGGCGGATATTTCCTCTCGTTTGACACCATGCCGGGCTGCGCCGGAAAGGTCGTGAAGATGTGCGGCGACTGCGGCGTTACGTTCACTCCCGCCGGGGCAACTTATCCGCACGGACTCGACCCGGAGGATAAAAATATAAGGCTCGCCCCGTCGTTTGCAACGGTAGAAGAGATAACTCTCGCGGTGCGCGTGCTCGCACTCTGCACGAAGCTTGTCAGCATAGACAGGCTGACTGCCGATAAATCCAAGGGTCGTGTGTCTGCATGAAGCTCAAAAACGGATTTCACGGACAGATGTCTGACAAATTCCGCGCGGCGGTGTTCATAATACTCTCCGGCGGATTTCAGGATGCCTATACTTATTGCTGCCGCGGCTCGGTCTTTGCAAATGCGCAGACGGGAAACATCGTGCTCATGAGCACTGCCCTTGTCGACGCGGACAGAAGCAGGGTCATCAAATATCTCATCCCCGTTGTGTCGTTTATCATCGGCATCGCGATAGCGGAAGTGGTGCATATGCGGTTCAAAAACTGCGAGAAAATCCACTGGCGGCAGCTGATTCTTATCGATGAGATAGTTCTGCTGTTTGCGGTCGGATTCATGCCGCAGAAGCTCGATCCGCTCGCGAATGCGCTCGTCTCGTTCGTCTGCGCGCTTCAGGTGCAGACATTCCATAAGGTGCGCGGCCATGCCTATGCCAGTACGATGTGCATCGGCAATATGCGAAGCGGCACTGAGGCTCTCTGCGCCTATTTTCGCACAAAGGATAAGGCGATACTCAAAAAGGCGCTTACATATTTCGCGGTCATATTGGTCTTTGCCGTCGGCGCGGGTGTCGGAAGCTTTGTTACCGGGAGACTCGGCGAGAAGTCGATTTGGATATCCTGCGGACTGCTTTTGATAAGCTTCGGCATGATGTTCATCCGCGAAGAGGAAGAGCTTATCCTCAGCGCGGAAAACGGCGCAAAACACAGCGAAAACTGAAATCATGCCGCATGGCGGCAAGTCAAACGAAAGAAGGAGCAATCATTATGTTATCAGCGATAGTCGGTGTCAACTGGGGCGACGAGGGCAAGGGACGCATCGTCGATTATCTTTCGCAGGATTTTGATATAGTTTCGCGCTATCAGGGCGGAAACAATGCGGGTCACACCGTCGTCAACGAAAAGGGCACGTTTATTCTCAATCTGCTCCCGTCCGGCATTCTGCGCGACGGCACAGTGAACGTCATGGGCACGGGAATGGTTATTGATATCGAGCACCTCGTCGGCGAGATCGGCAGGCTGCGCGAAAAGGGGATAGAGATATCCCCGGAAAACTTGAAAATCAGCGACCGCGCAACTATCTGTATGCCCTATCACAGGATACAGGACTGCCTCGAAGAGGACAGACTCTCCGATAAAAAATTCGGCTCGACCCGCCGCGGAATCGCGCCCGTCTATGCGGACAAATATATGAAAAAGACCATTCGTATGGGCGATCTGCGCGACATAGACGGCGTCGCCGATCATCTCAGGGATATCGTCGAGTGGAAAAACCTGCTCATCGAGGGCGGATATCACCACGAGCCTATCGACGCCGAAAAAATGCTCACCTGGCTTCGCACCTACGGCAAGCCGCTGCTCCCGTATATCTGCGACACGTCGGAATATCTGAGCAAAGCGGCTGACGAGGGCAAAAAGATACTCTTTGAAGCTCAGCTCGGCGCACTCAGGGATATTGATTACGGCATTTATCCGTATACCTCGTCGTCAAACAGCATCGCCGCATTTTCGACTATCGGCGCGGGTATTCCGCAGTTACATCTTGACGAGAGCATAGGCGTTATGAAAGCCTACTCGACCTGCGTTGGCGAGGGTCCGTTCGTGTGCGAACTGTTCGGTGAAGAGGGCGAAATACTTCGCCGGGCGGGCAACGAATATGGCGCGGCTACCGGCAGACCGAGAAGGGTCGGCGGCTTCGATGTCGTGGCCTCGCGCTACGGAGCGCGTGTCCAGGGCGCGACCGAAATCGCGCTGACAAAGCTTGACATTCTCTCTTATTTCGATAAAATCCCCGTCTGCGTCGCATATGAAATAGACGGAAAGCGCGTCGATACTTTCCCGACCGGCAGCGCGCTCAATAACGCAAAGCCCGTCTATGAGTATTTTGACGGCTGGAAAGAGGATATCTCCGACTGCCGCTCGTTCGATGAACTGCCCGAAGCGGCGAAAAAATATATCGACTTCATAGAAACGCGGATCGGCGTGCAGATAAAATATATTTCTGTTGGCGCTGAAAGGGATTCCATCATTACTCACTGACGCTCCCGCCGCGTGCTTCGCGGGTCACGACCATATGAACAACTATTCCGCCGAATATCACGGGATAAGGCTCAGCTACGGTCTATCGTGCGACCATAATATCTATGTCGTGCCTTTCAGGGGCGGCCAGCTTATAAATATCAAAAACGACGGCACATTCACCGTCCAAAGGCTCATTCGCCACAGGGGACAGAGCACCGTGACGATTGGAAAAGAAAAATAAACAAAAAGCCGTTCCTTAATGGGGCGGCTCAATTTATATACTAAAAACACAAAAGCCATCCCTTTTTCAGAGATGGCTTTTGTGTTTACTCTTCTGCCGCTTCGCTGTATCTTCTCAGTGATATCCTGCCTGCCGTCAACATGACGCCCTCAAGCATCAGCGCGGAGCAAAGCGGAGCACATATTCTCGGATAGCCGAAGATGAGCACCGCCGTCATGGCTGCGAATGTAAGCGTAACGCGGATTATCGACCGCTCTCGATAGCGGATCTTCTCCGCTTTATCGAGCGGCTTCTCTTTCGCCGCCGCAGGGGAGAGGATACATATTATAATGTATGCCACTGCCGATGCGAGCGCACCGGATTTCAGAACCGCGGACTCGCGCAGGGCGAAGAAAACAAAGCATATCGACAAAAGTATTTCTATCGTCGACAGTATCATGCACTTGCCCTCGGTCGAGGCGTGAAACCCGCCGCCGTATTTCTTGACGAACAGAAATGCGGCGTAAAACAACATTCCCTCGACGGGTACTCTGAAAATGAGCCCTAATATCAGGCAGATGACCGCGTACATCAGCTTTGATAACAGCGAAAAGAGACCGTAAGCTACGATCTCTTCCTCGCTGTCCGGCAGATACCCGCGCTTCCCGAGACGAGAAGTCAGGCGAACTGACAGATCATAAATCATTTGTTCTTGTAGATCTCCGCGCTCTTGGGCATACGGGGCTGATAGGTCCAGGGCGAACCGGTCGAGTTGATGTCGTCCTTGACGTTCTTCTTGGCGAGAGTGATAACAGACTCTGCCGCTTTCTTTGCTATGTTTTTCATTTTGTCCACCTGCTGCCGGTTCCATTTAAGTCCGGCATTTCCTTTCTTTGGTATTTTTGGGACAACTACATGATAACATGTCAACAATAAAATTCAATATAACAAACAATACTGCATATTTTTGCGTCAAAACTGCACAAATCCTTAATATTATTTAACAACGGCATAAAATAACGGCGTATTACAAATATAATTGTGTTAGTAAATGGCAGTTTGTTCAAATTAAAAGCGGCAAATGGTAACATTTTCCATGGGTGATGAAAGTGAATGATGAAAAGAAAAATGCCGTTATTGGGGCGCGGATAATGCAGCGCAGGAAGCTGCTCGGAATGAAACAGTCCGAGCTGGCGGAGCTTATAGGAGTCTCTGATAATCAGATATCCAATATAGAGAACGGCAGGAGCTATCCGAAGCTCAACAGCTTTATGCTCATCTGCAAGGCTCTCGACTGCAACGCGGACTATTTCTTCTCCGGCGTGATAAGCGATTCTCTTCCCGAGCAGATAGGGGAGATGCTCTCGTCGCTTTCCGTCGAGGAGCAGAGGATGGTCTGGCGCCTTGTTGACTGTTACATACATCAGAAAGATGACTCAACGATTTAACGATTTAAACAATTTGACTTGAGTTTTCTCATATGGTATAATTGTCAACGAGGAGTGGCATTTCGTGAAGATCGCAATTTGTGATGACGACAGTGCTTATGTAAAAAAGATCGAATCGGTGGTTCGCACGACCCTTGCGGAGAAGAATATCGATGCGCGGTTCGATCTCATATCTGACAGTGCGCAACTGCATGACAGCGCGGAAACATATGATATGGCTTTTCTCGATATCGGGATGACCCCGTATAACGGGCTTGAGATTGCCGCAAGACTGAAGAAGAGAAACCGCAATATCATTATATTTTTTATCACATCGTATGATGACTATATCGACGATGCCATGGATCTGCGTGTTTTCAGATATATATCCAAACCGCTCGACGCAAGGCGGCTCAGAGCGGGAGTCGAAAAAGCGCTGAAGCTCATCGACAGGGCGCGCATAAGCTTTCTTGTGAAAGAGAGCGGAAAAGCCGTGTGTGTCTTCTCAAAAGATATTGTTTTTGTTGAGATAGCCGGACGCTCCACGCGGGTCGTGACGACCCAGGGGGAGTACAATTCGGAAAACGGCATTGACTTCTGGGATTCAAAGCTCGCTGCGCCGTCATTCTTCCGCGTGCATAAGAGCTATATAGTCAATGTCCATTATGCAACGGATTACACCCGCGCGTCCGTTGTGCTCTGCGGCAAGTACGAAATACCCATAGCCTACAGGAAGCAGGCGGAGTTCCGCCACTTTTTTCTCAACTATTTCGGGGGACGATGATCTGAAAAATGGAGTTATTATCTGCACTTTCACATGCTATAGAGCTTTTTATTGTCTTTCAGTTCTTCAACGATCTGTTTGCCAATAAGGGCAGGAAAACCGTTGCAGCGGCGGTCGGCATTGCTTTCTATGCTGTGGCATATGCGGCGTTTTTGCTGTTTAATTCAACGGTCTTCAACATTTTGCTCTGCTTTGTTATCGATTCCGTGTTTGCAAAGCTCTTCTTTGAATGCAATATCAAAGGCGCAACGCTCGGCGCGCTGTTCATAGCGGTGTCGAACACTGCGTCGGAATTTATAGTCATGAGCGTGCTCGGCATAGTCGGCGGAGATATAAAGACCTATCGGTCGAGCCTGTATATTTATCTGCTTATGGTGCTCCTGAGCAAGTCCGTCCTCTTCGTTCTGACGAAAGCGGCTGTTTATGCGGGACTGTATCTGCGCGGTCAGAAGGGCGTGCGCATCCCCGCGTTCCTGCTGATTTATCCTATAGCGTCGATAGTTATCCTCTATACTTTCTGGATGATTTCCGTGCGCTACGATTTGTCGAAGAATATAAGTGTTATAATTTCCGTCGCGTCAATCGCTATAATCGCATCGGCGTTTCTGACTTTCGTCTTTTACGGGCGCACTTCGCGCAAGATGGACGAGCTCTATAAGACCCAGCGCGAGGCGGAGCGACTGCGCACCGACCAGACTTATTACGCCCTGCTCGATCAGCAGAACGAGATGCTCAAGACTATAACGCACGACGAGAAAAATCATCTTATCGCCATAAAAGCACTCGCGGACGATCCCGCAGTCAGCGAATATATCGAGAATATCTACGGCGATATAAAATACCATTCGATGTTTGGCAACACAAAGAACAAGTTCCTCGATTTGCTGCTCAACAAATATAAATCGATCTGCGATTCGAGCGGGATAAGCTTCGAATACAATATAAGAACGGCGAACCTCTCGTTTATGGATGCGCCGGATCTGATAACGCTTCTGAGCAATATCCTCGACAATGCGGTCGAGGCGGCGAGCGTCTCCGAAAAGAAAACGATAGAGCTTTCGATAAACAGGGTCAATGAATTCGATATGCTTTCCTGCGTCAATTCCAGCGACCGCAAGCCGCAGTCCGTCGGCAAATCGCTCAGGACTTCGAAGAATTCCGGCGGTTTCCACGGTCTCGGAACAAAGAGGATCAAGGCGATGGCGGGAAAATATAACGGCGAGTTCGATTGGGCATACAGCGAGGCTGACAGGGAGTTCACGGTCAATATCGCGTTCTTCCATACAGATAAGGAGAGAGTAACAAAATAATATTTTTCGCGGAGCACAGTTCTTTTACTGCGCTCCGTTTGCTGTAATATTCATATATTACCATGCTCCTTTGCTGTGCTCAAATATCACATCTGAAATTTATATGGTAAAATCAATCTCGGGCTAACGCGGCAAAGCTGTAATTCGGTGCTCTGATACATTGTTGAAGTAAAGCGAATAAATTTTGCAAAACGGCTTAATAGCGCGCTTTCGGGAATCTTTGCGCCGCGTGCGCGCAAAAAACTAATATCTCGGACACCGAGATATAAAGCCGCCGAAAATTTTGACGGCATTCCGGGGTATTTGACAATAAATTCAATCTGTATAAGCTTGCATTTTCGGCTGTATTATGTTAATATGTCCTATATTAAGCAGTCATAAATAGTTGTAATTCAACACTTTTAGTTGTTTGTGGTGCTTTTTCTACGGGGCGGCGCACAATTTTCGCCCCGATACTTTGACGACAGGGAGTTGGCATACTTGGCGAAGTATATCATCAAGCGTGTTGCAATGGGTCTGCTGTGCATATTCATTGTTGCAACACTGACTTTTCTTCTGATGAATCTGGTACCGGGCGGTCCGTTCACGGCTGAGAAGTCTATGAGTGAGGCGGCGCAGAGAGCGCTTGAAGCAAAATTCGGACTGGACAAGCCCCTAGGGCAGCGTTATTTGACATATATGTCCGATCTTCTCAAGGGAGATATGGGCCCGAGCCTTAAACAGCGCGGACGTTCGGTAAACGAAATAATTTCCTCGAAATTTCCGATTTCGGCGCGTCTTGCGGGCGTCGCCGTGCTCGTATCGTTGCTCGTCGGTATCCCGCTGGGCTGTGTCTCGGCCTATAACAGAGGAAAATTCGCCGATAATATTATTATCGTGCTTGCGACCTGCGGAATAGCCATACCGAGCTTTATAAGCAGCGTTATTCTGCTATATACGTTCGGAAGCAAGCTGAACATATTGCCGACGATAGGACTAAACTCGTTGGCATCATATATAATGCCGGTAACGGCGCTGTCGATTTATCCGACTGCATATATAACGCGCCTCATGCGCTCGAGCCTGCTCGATGTTATGGGTCAGGACTATATCCGCACCGCGAGGGCAAAGGGTCTGTCGAACTTCAAGGTTCTCTTCAAGCACGCCCTGCGAAACGCCATCCTTCCCGTTGTTACTTATGTCGGCCCCATGCTGGCGGGTCTTATGACCGGATCGTTCGTCGTGGAGAAGATATTCACCATTCCCGGTCTCGGCCGCGATTTCGTCTCGGCGATAAACCAAAAAGACTATACGCTGATAATGGGAACTACAATAGTTCTTGCCACTCTTATAATTGCGGCGAATGTTATAGTTGATATCCTCTATAAGATCATAGACCCCCGTATTAAACTCAAGTAAGGGAGCGGCAGGAGAGAAACGATGAAGAAAAAATTTCCGAGTCTGCACCTGAATGCAGATGATTTTATCCCGGCAACAAACGATGAAAAAGAGAGCCTCGTCGTCATGCGCGACAGCGTCAACTTCTGGGCGGACGGTATGCGCCGCCTGCGCAAGAACAAGATAGCGATGATAAGCCTCGTTTTCATCCTTATAATAATGTTTTTCGCTTATGTTATGCCTGCTTTTTGGCCGTATAGCTACGAGCAGCAGATTAAGTACAGCGAGAATCTCAAACCTTTTGAATACAGCCAGACAGAGCAGGCGCAAATCGACGCGGGCGAAAAGGTTTTCCCGCATATCTGCGGCACCGATAAGCTCGGCAGAGACTTTGCCGTCCGCCTTATGATGGGCACGCGCATAAGCCTTACCGTCGGTCTTATCTGCGCGGCGCTCGTTTTGATAGTCGGCTCGATTTTCGGCGCCGTCGCCGGATTTGCCGGCGGCTGGGTCGATATAATAATGATGAGAATCACCGATATTCTCTATACAATACCTGATGTTCTTTTGATAATAGTGCTCTCGCTCGCCTTGAAACCGAGGCTTGAGGATCTCGCCGAACAGCCCGGATTTGGCTGGATGAACACGGTCGGACCGAACCTTATCGCGATATTCCTCGTGTTCGTTCTGCTCTATTGGGTCGGCATGGCGCGTATCACGCGCTCGCAGATTCTTGTGCTCAAGGAGTCCGAATATGTCACGGCGGCGCGCGCTCTCGGCGCAAGCAGCTCGCGCATAATCAGAAAGCACCTGCTCACAAACTGCATCGGCACCCTTATCGTTACCACAACTCTTCAGATCCCCTCGGCTATATTCACCGAGAGCTATCTGAGCTTCCTCGGACTCGGCGTTGCGGCTCCCATGCCGTCGCTCGGCTCCCTCGCAACCGATGCGGTCAAGGGCATGAACACTTATCCGCACCTGCTGTTTTTGCCGGCAATACTTATCAGCGTCATCATTCTCGCATTCAACCTCTTCGGCGACGGACTGCGCGATGCGTTTGACCCGAAGCTGAAAAACTGACAAGGAGGGCGAGAATTTTGAGCGAAAAACTTCTGGAAATAAAAGACGAAAAACTCTCGTTCTTCACCCCCGCGGGCGAGGTCAAGGCGCTGAACGGCGTGTCCTTCTCCATGAACGAGGGCGAGGTGCTCGGCATAGTCGGCGAGTCCGGCTCGGGCAAATCCGTCACGGCTTATTCAATAATGGGTCTTACCGCCTATCCCGGCAAGCTCATCGGCGGTACGATATATTTCAACGGTCATCAGATCGAAAAGATGAGCGAAAAAGAAATGCGCAAAATCAGGGGCAACGAGGTCTCGATAATCTTCCAGGATCCCATGACGAGCCTCAACCCTGTCTATACTATCGGCAATCAGATAACCGAGGTTATCCGCCTGCATACGGGTAAGAGCAAAAAAGAGGCATATGACCGCGCGAAGGAGCTGCTCGAGCTTGTCGGCATCAACGAGCCCACAAAGCGCCTCAAGCAGTATCCCCATGAGCTCTCCGGCGGTATGCGTCAGCGAGTCATGATAGCAATAGCCCTCGCGTGCGAGCCCAAACTGCTCATAGCCGACGAGCCCACAACGGCTCTCGACGTTACCATTCAGGCTCAGATACTCGAACTTATGCAGGAACTCAGACAGAAGCTCGGCATGAGTATCATAATGATAACCCATGACCTCGGCGTCGTCGCCAGCATGTGCGAAAGAATCGCCGTCATGTATGCCGGTCACATCGTTGAGTACGGCACGGCGGATGAGATATTCTATGAGCCCAAGCATGAATACACCAAAGGACTCATCAATTCTATTCCCAAGCTCAGCGCTCAGGAGATAGAGCGCCTTGTGCCTATCGAGGGTCAGCCGGTCGATCTGCTGAATCCTCCCGCAGGCTGCCCGTTCGCGCCGCGCTGCGCAAACTGCATGAAGATATGCCTGCGCGAGATGCCGCCCAAGACGGAGCTTAGCGATACGCACTACAGCCACTGCTGGCTGCTTCAGAAAGAAGAATTTGAAAAGGGGGAGACAAGCTGTGAGTGAGAATGAAAAGCTCGTTGAAGTGCAGCACCTGCAGCAGTATTTCCCGGCAGGCGGCAGAGGAAAGCACAAAAAATTCGTCCAGGCAGTCGATGATGTCTCGTTCTTTATCAATAAGGGAGAGACGCTCGGTCTCGTCGGCGAGTCCGGCTGCGGCAAAACTACCGTCGGCCGTACTCTGCTCAGACTCTATGAGCCCACGGACGGCAAGATAATCTATGACGGAAAAGTGATTTTCGATAAGGAAAACAAAGTGGCGGTCAATATGCTGCCCTTCAGACGCAAGATGCAGATGGTTTTCCAGGACCCCTATGCGAGCCTTGACCCGCGCATGACGATAGGCGATATCGTAGGTGAGCCCATCGATATCCACCATCTCGCCGCCAACAAGGCGGAGAGAAGAGAGAAGATAATCTCCCTTCTTGAGCGTGTCGGACTCAACAGCGAGCACGCAAACCGCTATCCGCATGAGTTCTCCGGCGGTCAGCGCCAGCGAGTCGGTATCGCGAGAGCGCTTGCGGTCGATCCCGAGTTCATCGTCTGCGATGAGCCGGTCTCCGCGCTGGATGTCTCTATTCAGGCGCAGGTCGTCAATATGTTCGAGGATCTTCAGAAAGAGCTCGGACTGACCTATCTGTTTATCGCCCATGACCTGAGCGTCGTTCGCCATATCTCGAACCGCATCGGCGTCATGTATCTCGGCAAACTCGTGGAGCTCGCGGACAGCTTCGAGCTGATTGCGCACAGCGTCCATCCCTATACCAGAAGCCTTATCTCGGCTATCCCCGAGGCGGATCCCAAGACGGCGCGCGCCGCAAAGCGCATTCCGCTCGAGGGCGATGTCCCGAGCCCGCTGAATCCTCCGAGCGGCTGCCGCTTCCGCACCCCTATGCAGACGAGCAGTGCGCCAACGAGTGCCCGCAGCTCAAAGAGGTCAGCCCCGGTCATTTCGCCGCGTGCCATCATCTTGACAAGGTCGCGGACTGAAAATAACGGTGTTTGTTGCGCCGAAGAGCGCAATGGATATAAAGCGGCAAAGTCGCAAAAATTTGTAGAGGAGATGTATCAATGAAGATCAAGAGAATCGTATCTCTGTTCCTTGTTCTGGTGCTCGCACTTTCTGCTATAGCAGTTCTCGGCTCCTGCAAGAAGGAAGAGAAGAAGACCGACAACATCACTGTTCAGATCGGTCCCAACCCGGAAACTCTCGATCCGGCACTCAACAGTGCAGTCGATGGCGGCAACATGCTCATCACTCTGTTTGAGACACTGCTTATCATCGACCAGGACAACAAGGTTCAGCCCGGACAGGCTGAGTCCTACACCGTCAGCCCTGACGGTCTTACTTGGACCTTCACCATGCGTGACGGCCTGAAGTGGTCCGACGGCACCGAGCTCAACGCCAAGGACTTTGAGTACACCATGAAGAGAATTGCCAATCCCGATGTCGGCGCACCCTACGGCGAGACTGTTGTCGGCATGATCGAAGGCTATCAGGATGCTATCGGCAATCCCGATAAGAACGGCAAGAAGACCACAAAGCCCGACATTGACAAGCTCAATGTCAAGGCGAGCGAGGATGGCAAGACCCTTACCATCAAGCTTGCATATCCCTGCTCTTATTTCGATAAGATCGTTGCTTTCGGCACCATGAGCCCCGTTCAGAAGGCTACCGTTGAAAAGAACGGCGACAAATGGGCAACCAAGCCCGAGACCTATGTCTGCAACGGCCCCTACATGATCTCCGAGTGGACTCCCAGCGAGAAGATCATATGCAAGAAGAACCCCAACTATAAGGGTGGCTGGGACAACAGCAAGATCGTTACCGAGCAGCTTACTTTCCTCCTTCTCGAGGATTCTGCCGCTTCTTATGCCGCTTATACCAGCGGCCAGGCTCTCATGATAAAGGATGTTCCCACCGAGGAAATCCCGAGCCTCAAGAAGGCAGCCGACGGCGGCGACTTCTATGTCGATCCGATCCTCGGCACTTATTACCTCAGCATGAATCTTAATAAGGCTCCCTTCAACAATGTCAATGTCCGTAAGGCTCTCAGCCTTGCTATTGACCGTGAGTATGTTGCAAACACCATCATGCAGGGTACCTACAGCCCGGCTTACAACTATGTCGGACCCAGCATCGTTGACAGTGGCGACGGCATGTTCCTTGACAACGCTATCGCAGCAAACGGCGGCAGCACCTATGTCAGCAAGGACTATCAGGCTAACCTCGCCGAGGCTAAGAAGGCTCTCGCAGAGGCAGGCTATCCCGACGGTAAGGGCTTCCCGACCATCACTTATTCGACCAATGATGCCGGTTACCACAAGGCTCTTGCAGAGTATCTCCAGCAGGTATACAAGAAGGAGCTTGGCATCAACATGAAGATCGATGTTGTTGACTGGTCGTCCTTCACTCCTCAGCGCCGCGACGGTAACTATGAGATGGCTCGTAACGGTTGGGTCATGGACTACAACGACGCTTCCAATATGATCGAGCTGTTCTATTCGTCCAACGGCAACAACGACGGCAAATACAACAGCAAGGCTTTCGACGCCGCTATTGATAAGTCCAAGGTTGCCGATTCCAAGGCTCACTTTGATGCTCTCCACGAGGCTGAGAAGATCATGTCCGAGGATTATGCCTGCATCCCCGTTGCATACTACAACGACTTCTGGCTCCAGAGCCCGTCGCTTAAGGGTATGTGGCACAGCCCCTATGGCTACTGGTACTTCCAGTATGCTTATGTTGAGGGTTAAGCCATAATCCAAAGCTCAAAGCATAATTGAACGCTGCCCGTGTCACGCAAGTGGCACGGGCAGTTTTCGCTTTGCCTGTTTTTAGGTATCAGTTTTTCTGTATTTGGAGTGACTATGTGAATGCGATGCAGTAGGGCGGATATCGTTCGACGGCAAAATACATGCAGCTTGTAGGGTGCGGCGACCTCGACGCACCGGTGCCGCATTAGCGGCACATAACCTTCACGAATATTTAATTTTAATACCGTAGGGACAGCCCTTGCGGCTGTCCGCTGTCGGCGCAGCCGATACAAAATCACATCGGCTTTGCAATTTGATTTTCACGCCCCAAAACACACCGATATTCCTCCAAATTTCACCGCTCTGTTGCCAAATTCCGCCGATTGTGTTATCATTGAACCGACAAAAAAACGGAGATGATAAAAATGACCGTTACCGAAAGATTTCTGAAATATGTTACCTTTGAAACCACTTCCGACGAGTCGAGCGATACCGTGCCCTCGACCGCGACCCAGCTCGTCCTTGCCGATTATCTCGTCGAGGAGCTTCGCGGCGCGGGAGTCGCCGATGCAATGCGCGACGAAATGGGCTATGTCTATGGGCATATCCCGGCTTCCGAGGGCTGCGAAAATTGCCCGAAGATAGGGCTTGTCTCGCATATGGATACTTCGCCCGATGTCAGCGGCGCGAATGTCAGGCCGCAGATAATCAAATTTGACGGCACGAACGCCCCGATGGTCGGCGATGAATATATCGGGCGCGAGCTTATAGTTACCGATCATACCACTCTGCTCGGCGCGGACGACAAAGCCGGCGTTGCCGAGATAGTCGCCCTGTGCGCCGAAATCAACGCGAACGAAAACATCCGCCACGGTGCGCTGAGCATCTGCTTTACTCCCGATGAGGAGATAGGCTGCGGCGCGGATCACTTCGATTTTGTGCGCTTCAACGCCGATTTTGCCTATACTGTTGACGGCGGCGAGGTCGGCGGCATCGAGTGCGAAAACTTCAACGCCGCAGCCGCTGATATCACGGTTCACGGAGTGAATACCCATCCCGGAACCGCCAAGAACAAGATGAAAAATGCCGCGCTGTATCTCGCGGAGTTTGTCAATATGCTTCCTGCGTGGGAGACCCCGGCGCATACTGAGGGACGCGAGGGTTTCTATCATGTTGCGCATATCGCCGGCAACGAGACCGAGGCGAGCGCGCATATGATAATCCGCGACCACGACAAGAATAACTTCGAGCGCCGTAAGAAGTTCGTTGCCGATACCGTCGGATTTTTGAACGAAAAGTATGGCGAGGGCACTTTCGAGCTGAATATAAAAGACAGCTATTATAATATGTTCGAGATAATCGAGAAGCATATGGATATCGTCGAGCGCGCCGAAAAAGCTATGCGCGATGCGGGCGTTGAGCCGGAGATAGTGCCGATACGCGGCGGAACGGACGGCGCACGTCTCTCGTTTGAGGGTCTGCCGTGCCCGAACCTCTCGACCGGCGGCATGAATTTCCACAGTATCTATGAGGCGATACCCGTCGACGCATTGCCGAAGATGGTCGAGGTGCTGATAAATATCGTGTCCGTGACCGACTGAATAAAATAAATAAAAACGCCGGAGACAGGGAATTTCCCGTCTCCGGCACTTTTATCAATATGGCTCAATGTTGAATTTGAGATTCTTTGTAGGGGTGCGGCGACTCGACGACCCTATGCCGCCGTCGGCGGCACTGTTTGGAAAGCAGAAAAAAGCAAGGTCAAAACTACGCTTGACCTTGCTTTTGTTTTATCAGTATTGTTTGCCCTCGCCGATGCGGCTGAACGCAAGTATGATGCAGTCGATACCGAACAGCACGAGGTATGCGCCGACGATGTAAGCGACCGCCGCAACCGAGATGTTCGGGCTGAATATCATCACAACGCCGAGCACAAGTCCGATGATGTTGACAATCATCGTGAACCAGTAGACGAAATTGCCCGCGATGAACCGAATCGTGTTCAGGTGCGAGAGCCTCGAGAGGCAGTGCGCAATGAACCATATCGGGAACAGGAGCGAGAGCACCCATTTGCCCGCGTTGGGATAGACGAGCAGCATGGCGCCCGCCATGACGCTGAGTATGCCCGAAATGAGTGACACAGTCGGACCGAAGCCGAGATGCTTGTCAACGCGAACATAGAGCACAACATCCGCAATGCCGGTTATTATGGCGATTATGCCGTAGATAATAACGAGGGTCGTCACCGCATTGTCGGGATAGACAAAAGTGAATATTCCGAGCGCCGCGAGCGCAATGCCGACTATAAGCTCCATCCATCCGAAGCCGGAACGCCTTTTCATTCCTTTTCGCCTCCTTTGTTGAGAATGGACATGAATTCTTCGCCGGTTATGGTCTCTTTTTCATAGAGATATTTTGCCAGCTCGTCGAGCTTTCCGCGGTTGTCCGCGAGAATCTTGGAAGCCTTCTCATGCTGGCGCTTTACGAGTTCAACAACCTTGCGGTCTATTTCATTCTGCGTATCGGCGGAGCAGGCGAGAGAAGCGTCGCCGCCGAGATACTGGTTCGAAACCGTCTCGAGAGCCACCATGTCAAAATCTTCGCTCATGCCGTAGCGGGTTATCATCGCGCGGGCGAGCTTTGTCGCCTGCTCGATGTCGTTCGATGCGCCTGTCGTTATCTCGCCGAAAACGAGCTCTTCAGCGGCGCGTCCGCCCGTAAATGTCGCAATCTTGTTTTCAAGCTCTTGCTTTGTCAGCAGGTATTTGTCGCCCTGATCGACCTGCATCGTGTAGCCGAGCGCGCCGGAGGTGCGGGGAATTATCGTTATCTTCTGCACGGGCGCCGAGTGCGACTGCATCGCCGCAACGAGCGCGTGACCTATCTCGTGATAAGCGACAACTTTCTTTTCGCTGTCAGAGAGCACCGCGTTCTTCTTCTGATATCCCGCGATGACCGTCTCAATGCTCTCTTCGAGGTCGGATTCGTTGACGACGGTTCGGTCGTTTCTGACCGCGCGTAGCGCCGCCTCGTTTATAATATTCGCAAGTTCCGCGCCCGATGCGCCGGATGCCATTCTTGCTATCGTGTGGAAGTTGACGTCGTCTGCCGTCTTTATCTTCTTTGCGTGGACTTTCAGTATTGCCTCGCGTCCCGCAAGGTCGGGCAGCTCAACGGGCACGCGCCTGTCGAAACGGCCTGGGCGGGTGAGCGCGGGATCGAGCGTCTCCGGGCGGTTTGTCGCCGCTAATATGATAACGCCGATATTTTCCTGGAAACCGTCCATTTCTGTGAGCAACTGGTTGAGCGTCTGCTCGCGCTCGTCGTTGGAGCTGAACTGACCGTCGCGCTTCTTGCCGATGGCGTCGATCTCATCGATGAACACTATGCAGGGAGCTTTCTCTTTTGCCTGGCTGAAAAGATCCCTGACCTTTGAAGCGCCCATGCCGACGAACATCTCGACGAAATCCGAACCGGACATCGAGAAAAACGGCACATTCGCTTCGCCCGCAACAGCCTTCGCGAGCATTGTTTTACCTGTTCCGGGAGGGCCGACGAGCAGAACGCCCTTGGGCATCGACGCACCGACGTCGGAATATTTCTTTGGATTGTGAAGATAGTCGACTATCTCCGAAAGGCTCTCTTTCGCCTCGTCTTCACCCGCAACGTCGCTGAAATGTATGCCCTGGGTCGACGGGACATAGACCTTCGCGTTGCTCTTGCCGAAGCCGAACGCCATGGAGTTTTTGCCGCCCGCCTGTTCCATCAGCTTCTTGCCCATATACTGGCCGAGTCCGATGAAGATTATCAGCGGGAGCACAAAAGTCAGCAGGAAGCTCACCAACGGCGAGGTCGTCGTCTCGATATCCTTTGAGAACTTCGCGCCGGAGTCGTAGAGCCGCTGAGTCAGCGTCGGGTCGTTCATCGCGCCGGTCTTATAGATTTTCTTCGCGTCGTCCTTGTCGGTGAAGATTATCTGATCGTCATCGACCTCGACATTGCCGATTTTTTTCTGCTCAATCATGCTCATGAATGTGCCGTAGTCGACTTCCGTCACCCGCGCCTTGACGAGCAGGGGAGACACAATCACATTGAACAGCACAATGACGAGCAGCGCAATGCCGTAGTAGAATATCAGAGGCTTCTTTGGGGATTTCACTTCTTTCATTTTCCGCACCTTCCTTTTTTAGGATTGATGTTAATTGAAAATATATATTAATTATACTCTTGCGTCAATATAAGTTCAATACAATTAAAGAATAACAGCAAAAAAGCAATGCTCGCGAATTTGCTTAATATAGTTTCAAAAAAGCGGTCATTTGCGAATTGGAATTTGCGGAACACTTGAATTATAGCAAAGCAAAAGCGGGCGACTCGACTAACACTTATAATCAGACTTACAATAGCCGCGCCGCAGTGTTTGATAGCTTTCTTTGAGGAGCGGGCAACATCACCGAAGCGCCGCCGGTGGCGGATGAAGCGAGGCGATGTTGGCGAAAAACAAGGAGCATAGCGCCCGCTC
>ERZ1026864.679-NODE-679-length-18740-cov-8.070110_pt1 | contig 18740 bp, 19 predicted proteins | sample MGYA00380162_ERZ1026864 | MGnify/ENA primary metagenome ERZ1026864 (study PRJEB33269, sample SAMEA4719798) | human gut metagenome | biome: human-associated habitat; feature: organic feature; material: feces | place: Cameroon | collected 2013-10 ... | reverse complement strand
AAAAAGAAAAAATGCAAGCTGCGCATATTGATAGGGTGCTGGACTTGAATCCTGAGAAAGTCAAGCAGTGCATGGATGCTGGACTGTTGCAGTACAGAAAAAAAGCAAATGAGATCGTTGCGCGCTTGATGGTCAAGGACGATGAACGAACAGCGGTTTATCGGGAATACGAGCAGGGATCAATTTCACTAGAACAGGTAGAGGAGTATGAACATCAGTATCAGTTGGCAGTCCAGAAGCAGGAAGCGGCCTTTAAAAAGGTGATGCTGGCTGTTAATGATATAGAAAAAGCATTTGGCCATGGAAATCCTTGGTTGATGAAATTCCGTGCTATTTCAATTCCCAACAAGCTGGAACGTGTACATATTAAAAAGTGGATTGACAGCGTGTGGGTCGAAGAATTTGAACAGGTTGAAGTAATTCTCAAGGAAAGCCAGTGGAAGCGATTTTTCCCGGAAGAATGGCTGAACAACGGAGAGGAAGATTGTAATGGCAAGAAAGAGTAGAAAAAATATGATGCCGCAGGCCGCTGTGCAGGAGGCCGTACAGCAAAACGAAAAAGAACTTCTGCGCACGGCGGCGTATGCGCGGCTGTCGGTTGAGAACGGCGGGCATGAAACAGAAGATTCCCTGCACACACAGATTTTGCAAATTCATAATTATATCAGGGAAAACCCGGAACTGACGCTGACCGATACCTATGCAGACAACGGTTTTACGGGAACACGTTTTGACCGACCAGAATTTGAGCGTATGATGCAGGATGTGCGGACAGGCAAAATTCAGTGCATCGTAGTGAAGGACTTATCTCGATTTGGTCGTGACTATATCGAAACGGGAAGCTATCTGGAAACTATTTTCCCGATGCTCCATGTTCGCTTTATCGCCATCAACGATGATTTTGACAACATCCGGCAGTCGGATGTGGATAGTCTTGCGGTTCCCATCAAGAACATGGTAAATAGCTTGTACGCTAAGGACATTTCAAAGAAAATCAGCCTTAGTTACCAGATGCGCCGCGAAAAGGGAATCCCTACATCGTGGTGTACACCGTATGGCTATCAGTTGAACCAGCAGGGAAATAAGTTTGAAGCGACTGAGGATGCAAAGTGGGTCAAACTGATCTACCAATGGTATCTTGCAGGGGTGAGCACAAACGAAATTGCCCGCAGGTTGGAATTTTTAGAAGTTGCAAGGCCGAACGAACGGCTGAATCGCAAATTACATGAGGGAGATGACCCTACTTATAATAAATGGCACCCCAGTACGGTTCTTCGTATTTTAAACAGCAGTGCCTATATTGGAGAGCTGGTATCGGGAAAGACGCAAACAGCATCATACAAAGGAATTGGCCTCCATCCAGTGGAAAAGAAGGAATGGCATATTGTTGAAAACGCGCATGAAGCAATCATTCTGAAATCGGATTTTGAAAAAGTGCAGGCCCGGCGGGAGCAGAATAAGGAAAAACGGGAAAGGGCGATGGCTCGTTCCAAGGCAACCAGAGAAAAGTGTTATAACCATCTCTCAGGAATGGTTTACTGTGGCTGCTGCAGACGCAACATGACGTTTGAACGGCGAGTGCATGGCACGGTGAAAGAAACGCACTATGGAGTGTTCATTTGCAAAAGAAAGAAGAACACGACTCCCTGTGCCTATCATGCGGTGCCGGAGAAAATGCTGATGATGGTGGCGATGGACCAGATTCATCATCTGGTGTCTACCATGTGTGAAGAAGAAAAGATGGTAAAAGACATGATGCGCGGTAGCAATCTGGATTCTGCCCGTTCCATCAAGATGAAAGAAAATTCAATCCTGTTTCGGATTCAGGAAGCCGAAGAACGGCGGTTGCGCTTATATGAGGACTATAAGGCTGAAATTCTGGATGAAGATGAATACAGTCAGCTAAAGGAACATTACATAGCAGAAAAGCAGCGGTTGGAACATGAACTGCAAAAGCAGCGTCAGCGCGCATTGGAACTGGAAAAGAGAATCAAAATCTGCGATGCTCAGATGGAACGGATGCGCGGGATTCTGAATCAAAGTGAGTTTGATGAAGAACTGGTGCATGAACTTATCAAGAAAATCTATGTAGGAATGGATAATTCTGTGGAGGTCGAATTTAAGTGCAGCGACCCCTATCAGGAAGTGCTTGCAATCATGTCGGAGGTTCAGAATGAATGATAAAATTGCAATCTATCTCCGCTTATCATTGGCAGACGGAGATTTGAAAAAGGGCAGCAAGGATGAAAGTAACAGCATTGAGAACCAACGGATGCTGCTCCACGATTACATTGGGAAGCAGGAAGATTTATTTGGCGAGATTGTAGAATATGTAGATGATGGCTATACTGGAACAAATTTTAATCGTCCGGCTTTTCAGAAAATGATCGTAGATTTGAAGCAGGGCGATATAAAAGTCATCATGGTAAAGGATTTATCCCGACTTGGCCGTGACTATATCGGTGTTGGCGATTACATTGAACAGATTTTTCCGTTGATGGGAGTTCGGTTTATTGCCGTGAATAATTCCTTTGACAGCATGAAACTGAACAACGGAACGCCGGGAATCGAAGTGGCGGTCAGCAATCTGGTGAATAATATGTATAGCCGGGATATTGCGAAAAAGATTCGGGCTGCTCTGGAAACGAACTGGAAGAACGGGAAAGCCACCTGCACGAATGTTCCTTTTGGATATGTGTGGAACAAGAAAGGTGGGCGGCGGTGGGAGATTGACCCGGAGGCTGCAGCCTGCGTGAAAAAAGTATTTGAATTAGCATTGTCCGGCCGCAATACAACGCAGATCGCCTACGGCATGAACGAATTAAATCTTCCTACGCCGGGATTGTATGCGAAACGAAAGAATCTGCTGATGGGCAGCAATCCTATTATTGCCCCGGACAGTGAAATGTTATGGAACGCAGCAATCGTGTGGAGAATCCTTAGACGGTATGAATACACTGGTGCGCTGGTTATGGGGAGAAGAAAGAAAATTGATGTGAATACTACCTCTGTTCGGACGCTCCCGGAGGATAAGTGGATCATTGCAGAAAATGCACATGAGGCCATCGTGACAAAAGATGAATACTACCAGGCACAGAAAGCAATCCGTAACGTAACTCCAATTCAATATAAGGTGGGTGATGATTTTGCGTTAAAAGGAAAAATCTGCTGCGGAAACTGTAATCGGCAGCTTCGCCACGAAAGGCAATATGGGGAAATGGTTTTCTATTGCGGCTATAAACGGTCAGCCGGAAAGTTCTCTAAATGCTACGGCGGCTATTACAGAGAATATTCGGTGAACGCAAAAGTGGCTCGTGCGATAAAAACTGTGTTCTATGCGCTGGATGTGGTAAATCAGGGAATGCAGGAAAAACAGTCTGTCACGGTGCGTTGCATGGACATTGAGGACTTGGAAAAGCAAGCAGAAGCCATTCGGGTAGAGCAGATTAAACTGTATGAATCGTATGCAGACGGTGTGCTGCTGCGGGATGCGTACATAGAAAAGAAAAAGGCTCTTTCGGAAAAACTGGCTGCATTGCAGGATAGCATACAGACAGAAAAGGAAGAACACGAGTGCGCCGATGAACTGGATGAAGAAATCCGTGCTCTGACAAAACAGGCCAGTGAGAAAACGTACATCGGCGGGCTGACAAAAGAATGTGCGGATGCTTTTGTGAGCATGGTTTATCTGTATGACGACCAAACGATGAAAATAGAGTTTAACTGCGAGGATGTGATTCGGAGAGCGTTGGAAAAGTATGGCGCATAATTGGATAGAAGAAGTGGCATAAGAAAAAGAATACCCGTCTGGGTGAGAGGATTCAGAAAATCTTCTCGACCAGGCGGGTATTTCATTCCGCAGGAATGTGTTAGTTAGAAGCTGAGGGCTTCTACCCATGCAGACAAGTCAGCTTTACTGGAGTAGGCATTGAATACTTTGCCATGCAGGAGTTTGGCACCGGGGCAGCTTGGCGCGAGTTTTTCGTTGGTCTTGCCCATATCGCTGCCGCCAGAGGTGGCAAAGGGAATGATGGTTTTACCTTTTAAGTTGTAGCTTTCCAGAAATGTATTGATGATTGTCGGAGCAATATACCACCAGATAGGGAATCCGACAAAGATAGTGTCGTATTCGTCCATGTTATCGCGCTTGACGGCGATGGCAGGGCGAGAGGTAGGATCACTCATTTCGATGGTGCTGCGGGATTTCTTATCCATCCAGTTCAGATCGGCTTTAGTGTACGGAACCTCCGGCTGAATCTCAAAAATGTCTGCACCGATAGCATCGGCTAGATTTTCAGCAACCTTTGCGGTAATGCCGCTGGCAGAGAAGTAAGCAACAAGTCGTTTGCTCATGACAAATGCACTTCCTTTGATTGATTTTCATGGTTTAAGTATAGCACGTTGAATAGGACGCATCAAGTAAGGATGAACGGATGAATGTGCTTATATCGTTAGCGGAATAAGCACAAAAGAAAATTTGCGTTGACTTTCGTGCTTATTTGGAATACAATATAAGCACGAAGGTGAGGTGACGCTTATAATGAACATGAACAATTTGGCTCAGACACATGAGATTTTAACACCGCAGCTTGCAACAAAAGTAGGTTTAACGAAATTTGAGTTTTATAAATATGTAAAGGCCAATGAATACGAGCAAGTCGGACATGGCGTATACGCAGCAAAAGATACTTGGATTGACGAATTAGAAATGCTGCACCGCCGCTGCCCGATGGGAGTGTTTTCTCATGATGAAGCGTTCTATTATTATGGGCTGACAGATCGGGAACCGCTTGTTCATACACTCACGATTTATAGTGGATATAATGCTCACCGCTTAAAAGAGGACGGCTATAAGGTTTATACAGTAAAAAAAGAACTCCTTGATGTTGGCAAGCGCACGGTAAAAAGCAATCAGGGAAATGAGATTCCTATGTACGATTTGGAACGGACAATTTGCGACTTGGTGCGGAGTAGAAGTTCCATAGAAGTACAGGACTTCAATGCAGTATTAAAAGCGTATGTCGGGAGAAAAGATAAAGACCTTAATAAATTGATGAAGTATGCAAAGCTATTTCGAGTGGATAAGATCATCCGAAATTATATGGAGGTACTACTGTAAATGGGATTTACACCTGAACAGATAAAAGGGCGTATCAAGAGCGTTGCAAAACAGAACAATGCAGACGCAAGGACACTCATGCGAATCTATATGATGGAGCGTTTTCTGGAAAGACTGGCACGATCAGAATATCGGGATAATTTCATTATCAAAGGCGGAATACTGGTTACAGCGATGATTGGTGTTGCGCACCGTTCCACGATGGACATTGACACCAGCATGAAGAATCTCAATCTGTCTGCGGAGGATGCTCTGCAAGTTGTCAATCAGGTCAAAGACATTGACCTTGACGATGGTGTATCCTTTGAGGTTAAAGATGTTTCCAATATCATGGATGAAATGGAGTATCCGGGAATCCGCGTTACAATGAACGCCAATGTGGGAAGATTGATTACGCCCTTGAAAATTGACATTTCTATGGGCGATGTGATTACTCCACGAGCAATCGAGTTCAATTATGATCTCTTGCTGGAAGATCGTTCTATCAGTCTATGGTCGTATAATTTGGAAACTATATTAGCCGAGAAGTTGCAGACGGTTTTGGCGAGGGGCATCTTAAACACCCGAATGAGGGATTTTTACGATATACGGATGCTGCTCGATACATACGAAGATAAAGTCAATAAGGCTGTGTTGAAAGATGCTTTTGCAGCAACTTGCAAAAAGAGAGGAACGGATCATCTGCAGGAGCAAGCCGAGGAGATTATCAAAATTATAGAAGCAGATGAACAGCTTCAAGTGCTATGGAGAGCATATCAGAAGAAATACTCGTATGCAGCAGAAATTGATTATGCCAGTGTGATAAGCGGCGTAAGAAAATTGATGGATTCGATAAGCAACCATTGAAAATAGAATAGCGAGTAAAGCCCTACAAGGCTCAGGTCAGTTCAGAACTGACTGAAAGCCTTGTAGGGCTTATTTTTTTGCGATTTTTTCTAAAAATTTTTCGCCCCTATCTTGACATCAGGGGGCTATGTCGGTTTGTCTATTGCCACTCTGCTGTCTCAACATCACCAGGTCATGGCAGTAGATATTATCCCTGAGAAGGTTGACCTTATCAACCACAAGAAATCTCCGATTCAGGACGAGTACATTGAGAAGTATCTAGCAGAAAAGGATTTGAACCTGGCCGCAACTCTTGATGCGGAAGCCGCTTACAAAGATGCTGATTTCGTTGTTATTGCAGCGCCTACCAACTATGACAGTAAGAAGAATTTCTTTGACACTTCGGCGGTTGAGGCTGTGATTAAGCTGGTTATCCAGTATAATCCCGATGCCATCATGGTTATCAAGTCCACAATTCCGGTTGGCTTTACCGCTTCTGTGCGTGAAAAGTACCACTGCGACAACATTATCTTTAGCCCGGAGTTCCTGCGTGAGAGCAAGGCACTGTACGATAACCTGTATCCTAGCCGCATTATTGTGGGAACTGACGTGGACAATGCACGATTGGTGAAGGCTGCCAACACCTTTGCAGGTCTGCTGCAGGAAGGTGCAATCAAGGAGAACATCGACACCTTAATCATGGGCTTCACCGAGGCCGAGGCAGTCAAGCTGTTTGCTAACACTTACCTGGCTTTGCGTGTCAGCTATTTCAACGAGCTGGATACTTACGCCGAGATGAAGGGGTTGAACACTCAGCAGATCATTAAGGGCGTTTGCTTGGATCCTCGTATTGGTGATCAGTATAATAACCCCAGCTTCGGCTATGGTGGCTATTGCCTGCCTAAGGATACCAAGCAGCTCCTTGCCAACTACGCTGACGTGCCAGAAAACCTGATTGAAGCAATCGTGGAGTCTAACCGTACTCGGAAAGATTATATTGCTGACCGAGTGTTGGAAATTGCCGGTGCATACGAAGCAAATGAGGCTTATGATCCCAGCAAGGAACACAACGTGGTGGTTGGCGTATACCGCCTGACCATGAAATCTAATTCTGACAACTTCCGCCAGAGTTCCATTCAGGGTGTCATGAAGCGCATCAAGGCGAAGGGCGCAACGGTCATTATCTATGAGCCTACTCTGGAGAATGGCAGTACCTTCTTTGGCAGTGAGGTTGTGAATGACCTGAAGAAATTCAAGAAACGCAGCCAAGCCATCATTGCAAACCGCTATGACAGTTGTCTAGACGATGTACAGGAAAAGGTCTATACTCGCGATTTGTTCCGCAGAGACTAATACTTATCACAGCCATGTGTTCCGTCACATGGCTGTGCTGCTCAAGTGTGCTACCTCTCCGTGGTGAGCAGCAGGCAACGAGAGCCTCTCTCGGCTAAAGCATATATTCGTTAAAGCGCTCTTTAGATGAGGAGATAAGTTAATATGGGAAAGTATTTTGGAACCGATGGCTTCCGCGGTGAAGCCGGAATTACATTAACAGCTGATCACGCCTACAAGGTAGGCCGTTTTCTTGGCTGGTATTACAACAAACTCCGGGAGCGCAACAATGACCATGAGCCTGCCCGTATCGTGATCGGCAAGGATACACGCCGCAGCTCCTACATGTTTGAGTATAGTCTGGTCGCCGGCCTGACTGCTTCCGGCGCAGACGCTTACCTGCTGCATGTCACCACCACCCCCTCTGTGGCTTACATTGCCCGTGTGGATGACTTTGACTGTGGCATTATGATCTCTGCAAGCCATAATCCCTACTACGATAATGGCATCAAGCTGATCGACTGCTACGGTGAAAAGATGCCGGAAGAGACTTTGCTGCTGGTGGAGGATTACATTGACGGTAAGCTCCATGTGTTTGACAGGGATTGGCCGGAGTTGCCCTTTGCTCATCGTGAGCATATCGGCTGCACTGTGGATTATGTTTCTGGTCGTAATCGCTATATGGGCTATCTGATCAGCCTCGGTATCTACTCTTTCAAGGGCGTGAAGGTCGGCCTTGACTGTGCCAACGGCAGTTCATGGAACATTGCCAAGTCTGTGTTCGATGCGCTGGGTGCAGATACCTATGTCATCAATGCACAGCCCAACGGTACTAACATCAACAACAATGCCGGCTCCACCCACATCGAGGGTCTGCAGAAGTTCGTTGTGGAAAAGGGCTTGGACATCGGCTTTGCCTATGACGGTGATGCAGACCGCTGCCTGTGCGTGGATGAGAAGGGAAACGTCATCACGGGTGACCATATCCTTTATATCTACGGCTGCTACATGAAAGAACGTGGAAAACTGCTGACGAACACCGTTGTTACAACGGTCATGTCCAACTTTGGTCTGTATAAGGCATTCGATGAGCAGGGTATTGGCTACGCTAAGACCGCCGTTGGTGATAAGTATGTCTACGAGTACATGGCGAAGAACGGCTGCCGTATCGGTGGTGAGCAGAGCGGTCATATTATCTTCTCCAAATACGCCAGCACCGGCGACGGCATCCTGACCAGTCTGAAGATGATGGAAGTCATGCTGGCTAAGAAAAAACCGATGAGCGAGTTGGCAGCACCGCTGAAGATCTATCCGCAGGTGTTGGAGAATGTTCGTGTGACCGATAAGAAGACTGCACAAAATGACCCTGCTGTGCAGGAAGCCGTGTCTAAGGTTGCTGAGGCACTGGGCGATACCGGCCGTATTCTGGTTCGTGAGTCCGGCACTGAGCCGGTCGTTCGTGTGATGGTGGAAGCACCTGACCATGATACCTGCCAGAAGTATGTTGATGAAGTGGTCAATGTGATCTGCGAAAAGGGATATAAGGTATAAAGTCAATGACGACTCTGGCAGTGTCCGGAGTCGTTTTGTGTAAGTGGAAAAGTACTATAAAAATATGCAGAAAATCCGGTGCCCGCTGATCAGAGCGGGCACCGAATGAGTAGTATGGTAATATAGAATAAGACGGAAATAAATATTTGATAGTTCGTAAGTTATTTAACAATGAAGACCACGAACAGGAAAATGAGAAGGAAGCGATGATGTGCGTGCGATTTATCCGATTCATATGACCGGTGGTGCGGCAGGCAGCACATGAAGTCTTTGGTGACGATGATCGGATCCGAATCATTGAACCACTGGACGTGCTGGACTTCCATAACTACATGCACCATAGCTACCTGATCCTCACGGATTCCGGCAGAATCCAGGAGGAGGCACCTTCACTCGGCGAGCCAGTACTGGTGATGCGTGATACCACCGAGCGTCCGGAGGGCATCAAGGCGGGAACGCTGAAGCTGGTCGGCACCTCGGAGGAGGTGATCTGTAACGAGTTTACGAAGCTCCTCGATAGCCAGGAAGAGTATGAGAAGATGTCGCACGCTGCGAACCCGTATGGTGACGGACACGCATGCGAAAGAATCGCGGGTATACTGGAATACGGAGAGGTGACGACGAGTAAAGAATAAAGAGGATGGAGGCCGGTGCCCGCGGAAGAGAGCGGGCACCAGATTAATGGTGGAGCGTATAGATTGAGGCGGAAACGATTTGCGCGAGGATGAATATGTTTTGACGGTGAAAGGGGAGCGAGAATATCAAGGCAGGCAACATAAGTAGCACTTGATTTTTTGTATGAATAGTAATATCATGGATATAAAAGAACAAATGTACTTGCAAAAACGGAGAAGATAGGTTTTGAATACGGAGGAGAGATGGAAAAAGTAAAGACGGAAATGTCTTTGTCCGTGGATGAAGAGTATAAGGGCTGGATAAGATCTATCAGTGAAAGATATAGACAGTGTCAGATTAAGGCTGCTGTTTCAGTCAACAGGGAACTGATATCGTTTTACTGGTCATTGGGGCAAGAAATCGTCCAGCGTGAAGCAGAGAAAAAATACGGTAGTGGATTTTATACCGCATTGAGCAAGGATTTGAAGGAACTTATTCCTGGAGTTAAAGGTTTCGCCAGTTCCAATCTGCGATATATGGCAAAATTTTATTCTTTGTACACTCCCATGATTTTCCCACAAGTTGTGGGAGATTTGAGCGAAGAGGATTTATTTGCGGTTCCATGGGGACATCACAGAATAATTATCGACCGTTGTAAGGAAGACCCCGACAAGGCAGTATTTTTTGTGAAAAAGACGATTCAAAATAACTGGTCGAGAGCTGTCCTTGAAAACTTTCTTGATACGGATCTCTATGACAGACAGGGCAAAGCCATATCGAATTTTGCATATGCACTTCCGTCACCGCAAAGTAATCTCGCACAGGAGATGACAAAGGATCCTTACAATTTTGATTTCCTTACCATTCGAGAAAATTATGACGAGAAACAGCTTAAGGATGCCCTTGTCGAAAATGTAATTCGGTTTTTGCTGGAACTCGGAAAGGGCTTCGCTTTTGTGGGGAGAGAATATGCTCTTCCCATAGAGGGAACGGAAGAGTATATCGATCTTCTGTTTTATCATCTATGGCTGCATTGCTATGTGGTGGTAGAAGTAAAGGTTAAGGAGTTTAATTCACGAGATATAGGGCAAACAGCTACATATGTTGCGATTGCCGATGACCTCATTCGGAGAGAGGAAGATAATAAAACGATAGGCCTGATAATATGCAAGAGCAAAAACAACGTACTGGCTAAATATGCTGTAGGAACTTCTAATGAGCCTATCGGAATTTCTGAATTCGAGTTGTCGAATCTGCTTCCAACGACTGATGAGATAGAGAAGGAACTGCGCGGGAATCTTGCGGAGAGTGAAGGTTCACAAGAATGAGAAACTACATTGCGGATATGCCTCGGGAATTAGATTCTGTCTGTTTGAATTGCGCCGCCTGGTGTCGTCGAGCTCTGTTCGCTGGGGACGTTGGGGCCAGGCTCCATTAAGAACAGGGAAGTGTGTAAGGTGTTTGAGGTGACGAGCTCCTCCGAGTCGATGAGCCCGTGACCGCGGTCTGCATTGGCCGGACGAGCGGCGGCGGGCGTAGAGCGACGGTCGCTTAGGTTGTGACAGAAATAAAATGAACTCCTGGAGTTCAAAAATGCCCTCACCTGTTGCGGCGAGGGCGTGTGTTCTTATTTTTTATGCCTTGACGTACTTTTGTAGTCGGCTGTTTGGCTTGTCTGGAATAGTCATTTTCAGCTTTCCAGAAGCTAAGAGTGGTTTTAAATATTTATCAATAAAGTTGTTTCTTCCGGTGAGCCCAAGATATGCTTGAATCTCTTTCCTGGAACGTGGAATAGAACAAAAGTCAAGTATCACTGCAGCCTTTCTTCTTGCACGGCCGAGTTTGTGACTTGCCCTGTGACTTGCCCTGCGACTTGCTCTGCCTGCTGATGCGCAACAACCCACTTCTGATTTTTCAACGTAGCACACAGCATAAAGCTGGAAACGTGATATTCTGGATCAGGCAGTCCGGCATCTTCCATTTCACGGTACATACGGTCAACGCCCTCGCCGAACTCTTTCACATATTCATAGACATGCAAAAACTCGATGATCTTGGGGTTGCGGGAGAAATGCATTTCACGCATATTATTGGGACGGACCAGGCCGGGCAGCTGACCGGGACTTTCTACAGTCATGTGGTCATCGAACATTTTAATCTGAATATCGGTGCCGGTAATGTTGTAGTCGCGATGAGCAATGGCGTTAACAATTAGCTCCGTCCAACAGAACTCAGGGAGTTCAGGGATGGTGACGAAGAGACCATCTTTACCGAGAAACGAGTGCTCGCGGATCTGGCTCTTTACAAATTCCGTGGACTTCTGTACCATATCGAGAATCCTGCCCTCGAAGATTACATCTTTAATGACGTCAAAAGCTGAAGTCGCTGGTCGAAGTTGAGCTTCTTGGATTTGTCTCCAACACGCAGATATACCTCATCCGCTTGATTTGCATGAACCTGCGGACTTGGAAATACATGCATGATAAGTATATGGTTGGATTGTCCTTTAGCGTCTGTACAGTTTACGACCTCGGAATCAACACTGACAGAGGGAACACAATAGTCCAATGGAGCGCGGAGCAGTTCATTGATTCTCTTGTCCGGACCATCAATGCCGGTTATGGTGCCGTCATCTTCGATGCCAATGGCTGCAACACCACCGTCTGCATTAGCAAAAGCGATAATGAGATTGGACAGAGCTTTCGGGTCAATTCTTGCGCTTTTACGGTCAAAAAGCTGCGTTTCAGTATGGAAGCGCAGTTCTTCTATATTATTCGTGTCAATCATGTTGTCACTTCCTTTTTCTGTTTATTATAGCAGACAGAGACATTTTGGGGCCAGCAGATTCAAGATGTAGTTGCAGTTTTGACGGAAAGTTCCGATCCGAAACAGTATATAAAGAAAATGCGTGCTCGTGATTCAGAACTGTCGGCCAACTGGGGTACAATTTGTACCCCCAGTTCAAATGCTAGCCGCGGTGTGAAGGGGGGCGTCTCGCTGTGCCGCCGTTTAATTTCTATCGCCGGGAGGACGTGAAGCGGATTCCGGAAGCATTGGCCGCGGGATGAGGTGCGGACGCCCCGGGAAGTTTCGCGGCGTGGCTGAGCCGGCAGGTGCCGATGCACGCGTTCATGATGCTGGGGAAGCGGTATGATGTAGGGGATGTGGAGAGCTACCGAAGGGTATGTCGGGTGTTTGAAGGGAAGTGAAGTGGTCAAAAGTATAGACAGCATATGGTATACTAAAGGAAACAATTAGAAGGGGAGGCTACAATGGGGCCGGGTCCCATAAAGATTAAATCCAGTCCCTGTTTAAGGGAGTGATGGTGAAAAGCTTGTTTAAAGGGAGGGGGATAAACATATGCCTACAACTGAGATTAATGAGTTAACAAATAGTTTTGTTAAAGACTTAATGCCAATCAGAATCTATTTGTTTGGATCTTTTGCAGAAGGAAAACAGAATGCAGACAGCGATTTTGATTTTTATATCATTGTGGATGATTCACAAAAGGATATGCTTGGGCTTACGGCTAAAGCGTATAAGGCGATAAGGCATAAGCAAAAGCGATCTGTTGACATCATAGTAAATACGGAAAAGACATTTGAAGACAGAAAAGAAAAAATCGCTTCCGTGGAGAGTGAGGTGGTACAGAAGGGGGTGCTGCTATATGGAGCATGAAGACATCATGTGGATTGAGTTTGCAAAAACAGATCTTGGAGTAGCGGAGCATCTTGATAAACAGTACTATCCAAAGCCATTGGAAATCATTTGCTATCACTGCCAGCAGGCGGTAGAGAAAGCAATCAAAGCAATCATTATATCGTATGGTGCACAAGGCGGGATGCCGAAGAAACACAATCTCTCATTTCTTCTGGAGCAAATAAAGAACAAGGTGGAAATTCCAGAGAAGTATTATGATTATGCGGATGCATTAACGCCATATGGAATCGCAGTACGGTATCCAAATGAACTTGACATTGAAGAACGCCATGTACGAGATGCGTTACTATATGCAAAAGAAATTGTAGGTTGGGCAGAGAAAATTGTGGAGCAGAAAGAATAGAATACCAGATGGAATCAACAGGGGCAGGGAGGACATAAAGCGGATTCCGGAAGCATTGGCCGCGGGATGAGGTGCGGACGCCCCGGGAAGTTTCGCGGCGTGGCTGAGCCGGCAGGTGCCGATGCACGCGTTCGTGATGCCCGGGAAACGGTATGATGTAGGGGATGTGGAGAGCTACCGAACATTGGGGCCAGGCCCCATAAAGAAAGAATAAATAATTCCTAAAATTTCTATAAACTCACCAATCGGTGAGCAGGCAAGCTGCAGCCGGTTGAGCGATGTGATTATATAGATAGAGATGGAAAAAGGCCACTGGTGGAGATGTAAAGTTATTTAACAGCGAAGTATGTGGAGGTCGTCTGCATTGGCGGAAGGAAACTGAGCGGGGCGGATGAGTGGCGGGGTAGCAAGAGGACGGAGTCGGGTGATGAAGACTACGGGCTGTTTAATCGGATGTTGGATGAAACATTTATACTAACAAAGAAAAGCAAAATATAGGAAGCGTATGGTATACTAAAGGAAATCATAAGAAGGGCGTGGCGGTTATGTGTGATGAAGGTATAAACATGCATAAATATGAGCGTATAGTTTTTTGGTCTGAAGAAGATCAAAAATGGATCGTAGATGTTCCGGAACTTCCTGGCTGTATGGCAGATGGTGCGACAGCAGAGGAGGCCCTGGAAAACGCAGAAATAGTCATTTCTGAATGGCTGGAAACAGCGGAAGCATTAGGTCGAGAAATCCCAGCACCTAAAGGTAGATTGATATATGCATAACATGCCGTGTGCACATTGAGACCAGGCCTCATGCTTGGTATAGATAAAGTAGATATTCAAGTGCAGATGTTTGGTGAAGAAAAGGAGGATAAGCAGCACCTAACTATGCAAGTAGTTGGGGCCCCGGGAAAAAGGTAAGCGCTCAGTGTTAGCTGAGCGCGCTAACTGACTACCTCGAGATCTTTGGATTTTCATCCTTGTCTTCGGTATTTGCCTTCGCGCTGTGCCTTTCAAAATTGGCTATTCCTGTCCGGTTAGCCGATCATATAAGATGACAGTTTCAGATGTTGAAACGCAAATCCGTTCTTTTTTCAGGATGGTTCGTGGGCGCTGGTTCTCACGGTAATCTCGGTCTGTTTGTGTAAAAGCAGAGCAGCAAACAAAATCACAAACGGAAATGTCACCTGATGAAGTTAATCGGATGATAAAGATAAAATCAATTGGCGGTGCAGCTTTAGAAATCAGGTAATCAGCTTGTATTTGGGTGCTGAAGGAATAAAAACGCGGCATGTAGGAATGGAGGATAAAGTCCTGCTCAATTGTTTGCTTTAAGCGAACCAATGCTTCCAGGCGGGGCTTTACACTTTCCTGATATTGAGAGCCTTTTTCAATCTGAGAAAGCGTGATTTTTTTACGCAGGATCATGTCAATCGTTTTTGACCGGTTGAATCGTGGCAGACTGACATCAGTCAAATATTGAAAACCTGCAAGATGCGGAAATCGCTCAGGTGGGAAAGCGAGAGTGATGGTATGAAGCTGCTTTTTGTAGCCATATGTAAAAACGTAATTGAACTGAATGAGTTCTTTCCACGCTAATGCCGCTTCATATAGTATATCGCTACTCATGCCACCATCTCCTTTACAAAAAAAGAGCCCTGCCGTAGCAAGGCTCTCATTAAGCGTTTTTGTTCGATTCAAAGAATCTATTCGGCTTGTGGTTATCGCATAACCCACGGGCGGGCTCCACAATCGGCTGAAACCGAACCAGTCCACTGCTTCAACGCCACGATAGCTGGTCAATGCCGCTATCCTCTAAGTTCATTATAACACCAAATAACCAGAACACAAGCGCTCTGGAAAATTTAGTGGCGTGTGAACTATCACGCTCAGTAATAGTATATGCGGAATCGGAAAAATCACAACTGGAAAAAGACACCGAGTGGTGTGTGAAAAATGTATGCCTATGGGGGTACATTTTGTACCCCGGTTCTCAATTTGGCTGGGCTTCCGTTTTATTTCTATCGCCGGGAGGACGTGAAGCGGATTCCGAAAGCATTGGCCGCTGGATGAGGTGCGGACGCTCCGGGAAGCTTCGCGGCGTGGCTCAGCCGGCAGATGCCAATGCACGCGTTCGTGATGCCCGGGAAGCGGTATGACGTCGGGGACGTGGAGAGCTACCGAAGGGTATGTGAGGTGTTTGAAGGGAAGTGAAGTGCACGACTCTCGCTTTCCCACAAGTTGTGGGAGATTTGCGGAGATGAAAAGTTGAAGGGACGTGAAGATGAGGTGGTCGGCTGCATTGGCGAAAGGAATTTGAGAGGGGGGCGGATGAGTAGCGAGGTGGCCAGCGGGCGCTATGAGTGGTCGGTAATAATACGGTGCAAAGAATGACTGAAGCATGTTAAAATATGGATGAAATACATATATATGTCGATGAGGAGGTGAGCATTTTGATGTATCCATATATAACGTTTGGAGATGGTACAGAAATCGTACATTCGCAGATTATTGAGAACGATGGAAAAAGAGAAGTAGTGGTGCATTTTGAACGACCTACAGAAGATGGGTTTGATGATGCGCGATGCGTGTTGCCGGATTATAAATGGACGGAGCGCTCAGGATTCAGTGATGCAGAAATTGAGTTTTTCGAGAAACTTTTGAAGTCGAATGCGCACTTGCTCTACAAGTATGCGACTTTGCCAAAAGGCGTTGTGACAAGAACGGAAGCTTTGAGTGCTTTAGATGATATGTTTAAGCAGGCAGAAGCTGTTTCCGATATGACTTTGAATGAAATCAATGCAGAGATAGCGGATGTGAGAGCGGCTAGAAAAGCGTGAAGACGATGCCTATCTTGTGACAGGAAATCAGGAACACTATCCGGTCAGAAATTTTATTGTTGCCCCGGCAGAGATGCTGGAAATCCTAAAAAAATAATAGCGTTTGGGTACGGTTGTTGGGGCCATCTTCATAAAAGTTTTCCCAAATGGGAAAATAATTTGAAAATCGGCAGGGGATGTGCCATGGGGAAATCAGAGCCCGGCGGGTATCCGCCGGGCTCTGATGCGTCATGACATATAGAAGGTTTTATACCATTCGGCGAAGGCGCGGAGGCCCTGGCGGATGTTGATTTCCGGGCGGAAGCCGTAGTCCCTTTCGAGGGCGGTGCTGTCCGCGTAGGTGACAGGCACATCGCCCGGCTGCATTGGCACGAGGGACTTGTGGGCGTCGAAGTCGTAATCCGGAGGCAGGACGCCGGCGCGGACGAGCTCCTCCTGGAGGGTCGTGATGTAGTCGAGGAGGTTTTCCGGGGTGCCGCCGCCGATGTTGTAGACGGCGTATGGCGGGATCGGGAGGCCGTCGGGGCCGGTCTGCTTCTGTGGTGCGCCGCCCATGACGCGGACGATCCCTTCGACGATGTCGTCGATGTAGGTGAAGTCGCGCTTGCAGTTTCCGTAGTTGAAGATCTGGATGCTGTCGCCCTTCACGAGGCGGTTCGTCGCGGAGAAGTAGAACATGTCGGTGCGGCCGGCCGGGCCGTAGACGGTGAAGAAGCGGAGGCCGGTGGACGGGATGTTATAGAGCTTCGAGTAGGCGTGGGCCATGAGCTCGTTGCTTTTTTTCGTTGCGGCGTAGAGTGACACCGGGTTGTCGACCTTGTCGTCGGTGCTGAACGGGACCTTTTTGTTGCCGCCGTAGACCGAGGAGGACGAGGCGTAGACGAAGTGCTCCATCGCGTCGTCGTGGCGTGCGGCCTCGAGTAGGTTGTAGAAGCCGATCAGGTTGGAGTGGATGTAGACGTCCGGGTGGTCGATGCTGTAGCGCACGCCGGCCTGGGCGGCGAGGTTGACGAGGACATGGAAGCGGTAGGTCGCGAAGAGCTCGTCGATGAGCGGCTTGTCCGCGATGTCACCGCGGATGAAGACCCAGCGGGACTTCGAGGACTGCGCGGCCTCCTCAACCTTCCGAAGGCGGTACTCCTTCAGCTCGAGCGGGTTGTAATCGGTCATGCAGTCGATGCCGACGATCGTCGCGCCCTGCGTGTCGCGCAGCAGCCGCGCGCAGAGATTCGAGCCGATGAAGCCCGCTGCGCCCGTGACGAGGATGGATTTTCCGTCGAGGGATACCTGTGTTTTTTCTATTTTTTGAAATTTCTCTGTGTTTTCCATGTTTGTGATGTTCTCCACTCATGTTAAGAATTTCGTAATGGGGTCAGACCCCATTAAATTTTCGGCGGTCAGTTGTTGTGGAAGAGGTCGCGGGTGTAGACCTTTTCGCGGACGTCGTCGAGGACGGCGTCGTAGCGGTTTGCGAGGATACAGCGGCTTTCTGCCTTGAACTCGGCGAGGTCGTTGACGACGCGGCTTCCGAAGAAGGTGCTGCCGTTTTCGAGGGTCGGCTCGTAGATGATGACGCGGGCGCCCTTCGCCTTGATGCGCTTCATGACGCCCTGGATCGAGGACTGGCGGAAGTTGTCGGAGTTCGCCTTCATCGTCAGGCGGTACACACCGACGACGGTTTCCTCCTGGAGGGCCTCCTGCTGTTTGTTGTAGCCTGCATTGGCCTCGTATGCGTCGGCGATTTCGAGCACGCGGTCTGCGATGAAGTCCTTCCGGGTGCGGTTACTCTCGACGATCGCCTGGATCAGGTTCTCCGGGACGTCCTGGTAGTTCGCGAGGAGCTGCTTCGTGTCCTTCGGGAGGCAGTAGCCGCCGTAGCCGAAGGACGGGTTGTTGTAGAAGTCGCCGATGCGCGGGTCGAGGCAGACGCCGTCGATGATCTGCTGGGTGTTGAGGCCCTTCGTCTCGGCGTAGGTGTCGAGCTCGTTGAAGTAGGACACGCGGAGTGCGAGGTAGGTGTTTGCGAAGAGCTTGACGGCCTCGGCTTCGGTGAAGCCCATGAAGAGGGTGCGGATGCCGGTCTTGATCGCGCCTTCCTGGAGGAGGGCGGCGAAGCGGTGCGCGGCGTCGACGGAGGCCGGGGCGCTTTCGTCACAGGACACGATGATCCGGGACGGGTAGAGGTTGTCGTAGAGGGCCTTCGATTCGCGGAGGAACTCCGGGGAGAATAGGATGCGGCTGGTGCCGTACTTCGCGCGGATCGAGGCGGTGTAGCCGACCGGGATCGTGGACTTGATGAACATGTAGCAGTGGTCGTTGCACGCGAGGACCTGCTCGATGACGCTCTCGACGGCGCTCGTGTCGAAGTAGTTCTTCTTGCTGTCGTAGTTCGTCGGTGCCGC
>ERZ1026864.675-NODE-675-length-18787-cov-4.013880_pt1 | contig 18787 bp, 28 predicted proteins | sample MGYA00380162_ERZ1026864 | MGnify/ENA primary metagenome ERZ1026864 (study PRJEB33269, sample SAMEA4719798) | human gut metagenome | biome: human-associated habitat; feature: organic feature; material: feces | place: Cameroon | collected 2013-10 ... | reverse complement strand
GCCGGAACGGAATAAAATCATTACCGACTTCCGCGCCGGAAAAATACGGGTGCTGTGTAATGTCGACCTGATCTCCGAGGGCTTTGATGTGCCCGACTGCGGGTGCGCGATACTTCTGCGACCGACCAAATCGCTGACTCTGTATATTCAGCAGTCGATGCGCTGCATGCGCTATCTGCCGGGCAAGCGCGCGGTGATCATCGACCATGTGGGCAATTACGCCCGGTTCGGAATGCCTGACGATGACCGCGAATGGACGCTCGAAAAGAAGGACCGTACAAAGAAGGTTCAGCGCGAACAGAACGACGTGAAGGTCGTCACCTGCCCCGAATGCTTCAGGGTGTTCGAGCGGAATGACGAGCGGATATGCCCGTTCTGCGACTCGGTACTGCCGAAGAAGGTCCGCGAAATCGAGGAAAAGCAGGGCGAGCTCACAAAGATCGAGGGATTCACCCTCAGGTACACTCAGCCGTCGGACTGCAAGAGCTACAAGGAATTGCAGGACTACGCGAAGCAGCACGGGTACAAGCCAGGCTACGCCTATGTGATGGCTAAGAAGCTCGGAATCCCGCTCGGAGGCACAGCATGACCGAGCATGACATTCAGAACCTCATCCGCGCGAAATGCGGCGACATCGCGATTCTCTTCCGCGCGAATGTCGGCAGCTGGGTAACAAAAGACGGAAGATTTGTCAGCACCGGGCTTCCGGTCGGTTTCCCTGACCTATTCGGAGTCAGGCTCTCGGACGGAAAAGCGGTGTTCATCGAAGTAAAGAAGCCCGGCGGAAAAGTCAGACCGGAGCAGGAAAAATTCGTCTCGAGAATGCGGGAATACGGCTTCATCGCCGGAATCGCCTATTCGGTCGGGGACGCGAGAAAAATAATTCTGGAGGATTAAATTAAAATGTTTGCGACAAATTTCAAGGAACTGAACGACACTATCCCCGCGGGGATTTACGAAGCCGCTATCTCGGGAGTCGAGGACGATGGAACGAAAATCGTCATCGGGCTCGAGATCAGGAAGGACCTTCAGCAGCCCTGCGCCGGAAGGACGCTTTCGCACTGGATGTACAAGCTCCGCGAGCCGAAGGAGCTCGACCAGGCTGTCGGCGGCTACAGCTACAGCCAGCTGATGCGGCTCGGCAAGGCGGCAAGACTCCCTGAGGGCAAGAGCTACGGTTCGCTCTCCGAGTACCTCGCCGACCTCGTCGGGAAGGCGGTTCAGGTCGAACTCTGGTACGAGGAGTACAACGGTAAGAAGTACCTGAAGGTCAAGTACTGGAACGAATCGGACGCTCCCGCGCTGACATACCGTCCTGCGCCGCGAGAAGCGCGTCAGGGGCGCTTTCAGGTGAATAGCAGTACAACTACTGCTCTGGCACGGAACGCGCCTCAGAACGCCGTCAGCGCGCCTTCTGAACAGTATCACGACATCCCCGCAAATGAACTCCCGTGGGGTTAAACGATGTACGAGAAAATTCCAGAGGAGCTGAAAGCCCTCCCGAACTGGGTGACCTTCAAGCTTCTGCCGGACGAGAAACGCGGGAAGCCCCGCAAAGTGCCGTTTGACGCGAAGACCGGAAACCCGGCGAAATCGAACGACCCGTCGACCTGGTGCGATTTCCAGACCGCCGCGAGTGCCGAAGGGTATAGCGGCATCGGGTTCATGTTCTCCGAATCACCCTACTTCGGCGTAGACATCGACGATGTGGCGGACGAGTTCCCGAAGTTCATGGAGGGCGAGCCCTGTCTGCTGTCCGATTTTGTCGATACGCTTCAGAGCTACACCGAGAAATCGACCTCCGGTAGTGGCATCCACATTATCTGCCGCGGTACGCTTCCGCCGAACGGACGCCGGAAGGGCAATATTGAGATGTACGAGTCGGGCAGGTTCTTCGTGATGACCGGGCAGTCGGTGTCGCAGTACCCGGACATTGCCGACTGCACCGAGACTATAAAGACGCTGCATGAGCAGTATATCGGCGGGGGTCTGACTCCCGCCGAAGCTCCCCTGCCGGCTCCGGCAAGCTATCCCGAGACGGTCGACGAGATACTGAAAGCGATCAGCCGATCGAAGTCTGCGGACGGCTTCATGCGGCTCTGGCATGGCGACACGTCTGGCTACAGCTCGCATTCCGAGGCGGACATGGCTCTCTGCAATCACCTCGCGTTCTGGTGTCGGTGCGACGCCGACAAGATGGACGCGATGTTCAGGCAGTCGGGGCTGATGCGCGAGAAGTGGGACAGACAGCAGGCGGGAAGCACCTACGGCGTACTGACGATCCAGAAGGCGATAGCCGAGTGTCCGAACGTCTATACGCCGAAGCCCGCCTACCGCGTGAATATCGGCTCTCAGAGCGTTCAGAACCCGCAGGATGAGCCTGAGCCGCGGATGTATTCCTTCGACGATATGGGCAACGCACAGCGGCTGTACGACTTCTTCGGCGGCTTCTTGCGCTACAACTACGTTGACAAGCGATGGATGTACTACGACCGCCGCAAGTGGGTGTCAGACCGCGGCGGGGAGATCGAGAAAGCCGCCGAGCGTTCGATTCAGATGATGGACGCCGAGGCGAAGCTCTACAGCTCGGGCGACCCCGATAACGAGTCGGACGAGTTCAAGGCGTTCATGAAGTGGCGCAAGACCAGCCGCTCGAATAAGTCGAAGAAAGCTATGATCGCCGAGCTTCAGCACCGCGTCCCGATCCTGCCTGAGCAGACCGACAAGGACAAGTTTTATCTGAACGTGATGAACGGCTATCTCGACCTTGAGTCCGGCGAGCTTCATGAGCATGACCCCGAACGGTATATGACGAAGATCGTCCCGGTCGAGTACGACCCCGAAAAGGACTGCCCGGTCTGGAAGGATTTCCTGAAAACCGTCTTCGCCGGGGACGAGGATCTCATAAGGTACGTTCAGAAGGCGGTCGGCTACTCGCTGACCGGCGACACCTCGGAGCAGTGCGTCTTCTTTCTGTACGGCACGGGCTCGAACGGAAAGTCGACCTTTCTCTCGACCATACGGCAGATATGCGGCGGCTACGCGGCTAATGTCCAGCCCGAGACGATCATGGTCAAGCAGTCGGCGGGTCAGGGTGCGAACAGCGATATAGCCCGGCTGAAATCGGCGCGGTTTGTAACCAGCAACGAGCCGAACGAGGGAATGCGGCTGAACGAGGGACTCATAAAGCAGCTCTCGGGCGAAGACCCGGTGACCGCGAGAAAGCTCTACGGCGATGAATTCGAGTTCCTGCCAGAATTCAAGCTCTGGATGGGAACGAACCATAAGCCGATCATCCGCGGCACTGACACCGGAATCTGGCGGCGTGTGCATATGATTCCGTTCGAGGTCTGCATTCCGGACGATAAGAAGGACAAGCACCTGCCCGGGCGGCTGAGAGGTGAGAGCTCAGGAATTCTGAACTGGGCGGTCGAAGGGTATAAGCTCTACAAAAAGGAAGGCTTGAAGATGCCGTCGGCGGTTTATAAGGCGGTGGCGGAGTACCGGCATGAGATGGACAGTATTTCGCAGTTTCTTGAGGAATGCACCGAGCCGGGCGGCGATGTTCCGGCGAATGTGCTGTACACGGCGTACAAGGACTGGGCGCGCTCCGGCGAGCAATATGTCCATACCTCGACAAAGTTTGGAAGGGAAATCGCGAGCCGTTATATGCGGCTCAAAGGAAAAAGCAACTATATTTATCAAGGACTTCATCTTTGCGTACAAATATAGTTTTCGGTGGGTTCGGCGGGTTCGGAGCGATTTTATACTTTCTTATATATAATTCTCTTATTTTTGAATTTTTACACGCAAAGGTATAAAAGCCACCGAACCCACCGAACCCACCACCAGAAAGGATTTATATGGAATTCAAGGAAACTGAACACAGAGCCTATAAAGGCGAGTACCTCGACTACGACAACATGACCGCGACAGATTTCAAGTACTTTACAAGAATAGCGACGCTCGGGCGCGATGTCCGGGCGGGGCGCAAGACACCCGCCGAGGCGGCGGCTCTGCGGGGCGGATATTTCGAGGAGTACGAGAAGACCCGCGAAAAAATGTCCTGGACTGACATCATAAAGCTGACCGAGTCCTGCCGGGTGCAGCTGAACGGCTCGCATGACCCAGTGTTCATCGCGGCGGTAGCTTTGCGGGCGTTATGGCTCATCACCGGGGATACGATGCTTGAGAAAAAGATGAAAGAGATGGAGGAAATGTCGAATGGGAACTGATATAGAATACATTACGGTGAGATTAGGCACGCTCGAAATCCTCTGCCAGCTTGCCGAAGAAGCGTCGGAGCTTGCGCAAGCGGCGCTGAAACTCAGACGAGTGCTTGACAAGACAAATCCGACGCCGGTTGACTTCGATACCGCATACGGCAATCTGCTCGAGGAGATCGCAGATGTTGAAGGCGCAGTCAAGGTGCTTACGCTTGACAGGAAGAAGGAAGAGATTGCGAAAATCAGCAGTGATAAAATCACTCGCTGGGCACAGCGGCTGAAAGCAATTGAAGGCGCGAACACCAGCTGCGAGCCGGTTACACCAACTGTTGCACCAACTGATACACCAACCGAGGGTGCAAAGACCCGGCAGGAGAAATTCCTTGAGATGTTCCCGCGCACAGTCAGGATTATGGCGAATGACGCAATAGACCTTTGCCCGGGGCGTTTGGGTGAGCGACGCAGTTGTACTGTGGACTACGACTGTAGAAAATGCAAACGTGAATTCTGGTTTGCGGTCGAGAAGGAGGACGCGAATGAGTGACTTTGAACTTTTACAGCGTCTTCAACGTGAGCTTATCGGGGTGCTGAGAGACCGCAAGGCGCATGACAGCTATTCCGGCAAGCACGGCACGAAAGCGCGAATCCGCAGGCTCAGGCTCGAGATAAACCGCCTGATGCTTGAGATTGAGCGGAAATGCAATTTCCGGAACGGAAAGGAAGGCTGGGAGTAAGATGATTGACGAATCAACCCGAAAGAAAATCGAAGCCTACATCCCGTCCCCGCGGGACAGGTCGCTAAAATTTCACGAGTACTACGTGAACCAAAACGGGCGAGTAAAGCGCGGTCACGCGCGTGAGTGGTTCGAGACGGACGACGGCGATGACCTCGTCGGGCTTGTCGACGACCGCGGACGGCAGATTCACGGTCTGTGGGAGTTTGACAGCTTCAGACGCTGCGAGCTGTATGACAACGAGACCGACTGCCGGAATCAGACGCACGGCGCGTATGACGACTGGGAAGCACTGCGTAAGGTGCAGGAGGACGAAAATGGACGCGGTTGAATTTTTAAGGGAAGCCGATCGGATGCACAATTTTGGTGACCACGACTGTGCCGAATGCGAAGTCAATAAACGCAGAGGCGATAATCTCTCGTGCGTCAGTTGGGTTCTCAACCACCCCGCCGAAGCCGTCGAAATCGTCGAACGTTGGGCGAAGGAACATCCGAGGAAGACCCGGCAGAGCGAGCTTCTGAAGCTGTTTCCAAGAACAGGGCTTGGCGATGACGGCTTGGTTGGATTCTGCCCGGAGGATATGGATTCGGAGTTTGCTTGCCCGCGCAAAGAGCGTGGCCCCTATGCCCCTGATTGCGGCGATTGCCGGAAGAAGTACTGGCTTGAGGAGGTGGAAGACGATGACTAATTTCGAGCGTCAGGACTGGCGCCGTGCGCGGAAATCGTACAAATGCAGCTTATGCGGTGAAACCATTCAGAGCGGCGAACTTTATTTGCGCTGTGTCGCTATGATAGACGGCGAATTCTACGACAATTGTTACCACGAGGGCTGCACCGATATTCTCGAGGCGTTCGACGACGAATACGGTCATGGCGAAGAATACACTTTCGACGGTGTCGAGGACTGGCTGAGAGACCAGTGCCAGGACGTGTGCAAAAAATGGCAGGATTGCCATTGCAATGTGTTCCGGTGCGACGCTATCCGGTCGATTCCGGCGATTATGGAGGTTAAGAGAAGGGCGCGAGAAATGGAGGAGTACGAGTGATGAAAATTCTCAGATCAACCCCGTTCATCCTGCTGTATATCTCCATCGCGATTCTCGTCGCGGGGTGCGTGCTTGCGGGAACGGGAGAAATGCTAAAGCCGTTCAACATTTATCCGCTTGCCGCTGGGCTGGCGGTCACGGGCATGGTACTCACGATAGCTGCGGTGTGTCTCGTGGCAGTGTTTGTGGCTGACAAATTTAACGACGGATATTTTGATGAGGAGGACAACGATGGCGATTAAGATTATCAAGTCGGGGAAGCTTAAGAACCCGAAGGGCACACGGCGTTTCCTCTGTCTCAACTGTGGCTGCATCTTCGACGCAGATCGCGGAGATTATGAAGCGAATGACAATCGGTACAATGAAACCGAGTATTGGGCATCCTGCCCGACTTGCCACTACTCGACGTGCCGGTCCGAGCTGCTCGAAAAGGAGGTAAGCAATGGCAACTAAAATCATCAAACCCGGCAAGGTCCCCGACACATTCCGGTTCAAGTGCCCGCACTGTGGCTGTATCTTCGAGACGGACATCGTAAGTATGCGTCACATATGGCTGCGCCCCGAATACTTCGCGGCCTGTCCAAACTGTCACCGGCTCTGCTGTACGGATGGTGATGAGTGATGACCCGGCAGGAGCTATCACAGCTGTACTATCTCCGCCGCGAGATCAATTCCGACAAAGAACGTCTGGCAAAGCTCGAAGCAACCGCGTCGTCGACGTCGCCCGGCTCGTCGGGAATGCCTAACGGCAAAGGTAACGTCACCGACCGAACGGCACTGGCTGTGGAGATATCTATGCTGAAAGATCTGATCTACGAGAAAATCTGCCGGGAGGAGCAGGAATTCAGACGTTTAATGAATTTCATTTCGAGCGTCGAAGACAGCCTGATGCGGCAGATACTGACAGCGCGTTTTGTCGACAACCTGAACTGGCAAGCGGTCGCGATGCGCGTCGGCGGAGGCAACACTGCGGCGACCGTCAGACAGCGGTGCAACAGATTTTTACGCGAAAACTGAAACTTGTCACAAATGTCACATCCACTGTGGTATAATGGTATCATCAGGAGACTGTGGAAACACAGCCTCCTGATTTTTACCGTGCGTGTCCAACACTCCTTCACGGCACGGGAAAGGGTACAGGGTAAACACGCGCCATTATACGCAGTGGTGGGGGCGGGCGCGACTATTTTACATGAAAGGCGGGTGAAACCGGATGACGAACAAGCAAAAGCGATTTTGCGAGGAATATCTCGTGGACCTGAACGCGACGCAAGCCGCGCTGAGGACAGGATACTCTGAAAAAACCGCCGCAAGCATAGCGAGCGAGAACCTACAGAAACCTGAGATACTGGGATATATTGCCAAATTACGCGTTGAGCAGTCGAAGCGTACCGGTATAACCGCCGATAAGGTTCTTGAAGAGCTGTCGAAAGTGGCATTCTTCCCCGCGGAGGAATGTGAGCTCAAAGCGTCGGACAAGCTCCGCGCACTCGAGCTGATCGGCAAGCATATCGGAATGTTCAAGTCCGACGATTCGGCCGACACGCCCGCGCTTGAAAAGCTCGACAAGATTTTAGCCGAGGTGAAATCAGATGCTGACCGCGAAACAAAAGCAGTACATCGCCGAGGCAAATAAACGCTGGAACTTCAAGTCGGGCGCGGTTCGCTCGGGCAAGTCCTATGTGGATGTCACCGCGGTCATTCCGATGCGGATTCGCGAACGAGTCGGCAAGGACGGCTTATGTTTCATCGTCGGCGTCTCGAAGGAGACGATCGAGCGAAACGTCCTACAGCCGATGCGCGAACGCTACACTTCGGCGGTCGTCGGGACGATCAACTCACGGAATATTGCGCGGGTGTGCGGCGAGGACGTCTATTGTCTCGGCGCGGAAAAGGTCTCGCAGGTGGCGAAGATTCAGGGCGCAAGCGCGAAATACGTCTACGGCGACGAGGTGGCGAAGTGGCATGAAGACGTGTTCAATATGCTGAAATCGCGTCTCGACAAGCCGTACTCGTGCTTTTACGGCTCGCTGAACCCCGAACATCCGACGCACTGGCTGAAAAAGTTCCTTGATTCAGACGCTGATATTTACTGTCAGCAGTACACGATTTTCGACAACACGTTCCTCTCTCCGGAGTTCGTCCGGAATCTCTGTAAGGAATACGAGGGGACGATTTACTACGACCGCCTGATACTCGGCAAGTGGGTCAGAGCCGAGGGCGCGATTTACCGCCGCTTCGCCGACGCTCCGGCGAAGTTCCTTACCGACTCGATTCCGATGCAGAAAGACATTTCGGAAATCGTCATCGGCGTCGACTTCGGCGGCACAAAGTCGGGTCACGCTTTCGTCGCTACGGCGAAGATTCACGGCTACGAGAAGCTGATCGCGCTCGCGTCCGAGCGGCATTTCGGCGAATATGAGCCGAAGGACATTGACGAGCTCGCGGTAAAGTTCGCGAACAAGGTCGCCGCGAAATACGGCACGATTGATTACGTCTACTGGGACAATGCCGAGTCGGTTCTCGGTCGGGGACTCAAACACGCTTTCGAGCGCGAGATGCCCGGTGCGATTGTCCGTCCGGCAATCAAGACGCGCGTCAACGACCGCATAGCGGCTACACAGCGTCTTATGGGCGCGGGAAGGTTTCTGTATACCCCCGACTGCGAGACGCTCAGAACGGCTCTCTGTGAGGCTGTGTGGGACGCTGACGCGAAGGGTGACGAAAGGCTCGACGACGGCTCATCCGATATCGACTCGCTCGACGCCTTCGAATACACCTTCGAGCGCGACATTAAACGCTTCATAAATCACGAGGTTTAACGATGGGATTCATTTCATTCATGAAAGGACTGATAAGGCAATTGTTCTCGCCTGACGAATTAAAAACTGTACTCGGAGTCAAGCCGGTCATGACGCTTGAATCCACTGAAAAATTAAAGCTCTGGTCGGATATGTACGCCGGGAACGCGCCGTGGCTTTCGGACGCGGTCAAGAGTCTGCGGTCTGAGCAGGGAATCGTCCGCGAGTTTTCGAACATCTCGGTCGGCGAAATGACCGCTTCGGTTTCGGACGCGAATCTCGACGCGGCTCTGAAAGCTGCTTTACGAAACTTCAACGTCAGCTTCCAGTCAGGACTTGCGACAGGGGCGTTAGTCATCAAGCCTATGCCCGATCTCACGGTGCAGTTCCTGCCGCAGACGGCTTTCGTGCCGCTTTCCTACGACATCCGCGGGCGGCTGATTGACGTCGTGTTCCCGGAAGTCGTTCAGGACGGCGAACGGTATCTGACTCGCCTTGAATGGCATCGGCTCGACGGGTCCGGGCTGACGATAGTTAACCGCGCTTTTGTAAGTTATTCCAAAAATCGTTTGGGAAATGAGACTGATTTATCAGTTCTCGACAAATGGGCGACACTTTCGCCCGAGACGCGCTATCCCGGCATGACTCGTCCGATCTTCGGCTATTACCGGAATCCGATCGACTCGCCGGACAATGCCGGAGTTTCGATCTTCGACCCGGCGGTTGATTTAATTAAAATCGCCGACACGCAGTTCGGGCGGCTCGAATGGGAATTCGAGTCAGGCGAGCGGGTCATTCACGCGGATCCGGCGGCGTTCAGATCCGACGAGGACGGCAGGAAGAGTTTACCGAAGCTGAACAAGCGGCTCTACCGCGCGATTGACATCGAAGCGGGCGAGGGGAAGAGTTTCTTCAGCGAGTTTTCGCCCGAGTTCCGCGAGACTTCGATCATTGCCGGACTCGAAGAGTTCAAGCGGTCGATCGAGTTCGCGGTCGGGCTGTCCTACGGCGATCTCTCGAACCCTCAGACGGTCGAAAAGACCGCGACCGAAATCTTAGCCGCGAAGAAGCGCAAGTACAACACGGTCAACGCGATTCAGCAGAATCTGCGCGACTGTCTCGACGATCTCGTCTTCGCGCTGGCGTTCTGGTCGGCGAAAACCATGTCGGGCTACGAATTCGTCTGCGACTTCAAGGACTCGATTCTGACCGACGAGGAAACCGAGCGTCAGCAGGATCGTCAGGATGTCTCAATGGGCGTCATGCGGCTTGAAGAATATCGCGCTAAATGGTACGGCGAGAGCGTCGAGGAAGCCGCGAAGAACCTCCCTGAGCCGACTGAGGTTGTTCTGTAATGCTCACCGGGGACGAGATTGAATCCCTTCCGATAGGGCTTGAAAAGCTCTTCCGGGGGCTTGAGAAGCGCGTCATGTGCGACATTATCCGGCGGCTTAAAGCGGCTGGCGAGATCACGCGTTCCGCCGACTGGCAGATTTATCGTTCTGCCGAGCTCGGCAAGGCGATTGACGAAATCAAAAAAGAGATCGCCGAAACGCTCGACGGCGGCGACGAGGAAGTCAACAGGCTCTTCGACGAAGCCGCCAAGACGAGCTGGGCGCGCGATAAAAAGCTCTACAAGTCGGTCGGGAAGCCCGCGGTCGCTTACAAAGACAACGAGACGCTCAAGCAGCTCGTCGCGGCGGTCAAGGCTCAGACCTCGGACGAACTCCGGAACATCACCGGAACTCTCGGCGTCGCGACGGCGAACAAGGGCAGAATCAAGACGGTCAGCCTGACCGAGTACTTCACCGACACGCTCGACAACGCCGTGCTTGACATCTCGTCGGGCGCGTTCGACTACAACACGGTCCTGAAGCGCACGGTCACGGAGCTTGTCAACTCTGGAATACGGACGATAAATTACGACTCGGTGTCTAAGCGTCCGACGACCGCCAGAGTCGACGTAGCGGCGCGCAGGGCGGTCATGACTGGCGTCAATCAGCTCACCGCGAAGATCAGCGAGGACAACGCGAAAACGCTCGGCACGGATATGTACGAGGTTTCGGCGCATTCCTGTTGCAGACCCGAGCACGTGGAGTGGCAGGGCGGATGGTACACGATGGCGCAGCTGAAATCGGTCTGCGGCTACGGCAAGGTCGACGGACTCAAAGGCGCGAACTGCGGACACAGCTTTGACCCGGTGATTCCCGGCGTCTCTGAGCCGTCCTACACGCCCGAGGAGCTGAAACAGTTGCGCGCTGAGGAGTCAAAGAAGCACGAGTACAACGGCAAGGAATACACGAAATATGAAGCGTCACAGCGTCAGCGGCGGCTAGAACGGACGATAGCGGCAAGGCGTCACGCGGTTGACCTTCTCGAAGAGGGCGGCGCGGACGAGCAGACGATTCAGACGGCGAGGGCGTCGTTTCAGGCTGTTTCGCAGGAGTACACGCGGTTCTCGAAGGCGATGGGGCTTCCGCAGCAGCGCGAGCGCGTCGGGACGGCTCTCGCGGGGATGAAGTACGAGGAAAATCCCACACCGAAGCCGATGAAGACGGATACACAAACTGTGGAAATACCTCTTGACAAATCTGAAAAAAGTGGTATAATTAAAATAGGCATTGACGATTTCCCGGATTACCTGAAGGACAAAAAGGAATCAGGCAACACCGGAAAGCTCATTGAGTTTGTCAACAGCCGTGAAGGCGCTGACCCGAACGTCGTTAAACTTTATTCGAAAATGGGCAAGATGGAAAGCCTCGCGTCGAACGACATTCCGATAAAAGTTTCTCACGGCTCGGATAACGCGGTTCATACCACGAGCCAAGGCGGGAAAATCATCAGCGTCGAATTGACTATACCGAAGATCGACGACGCCGATCCGACAGGGCAGATCGCTACCACGCTGCATGAGGAAATGCACATGATTGACTTTTTCAACAGAAGTGACGTTGAGAAGTATGCCGGATGGTTCAGCGGCAGGAGCGAGAAGCTAAAGAAAATTTTCCAGAATGATGATACTGAGATCGGCGATGATGTCAAAAAACTGTTCAAGGCGTTTCACGACGAGTGCGATAAGATCAAAAAAGAACTCAATGACGAGTTCAAGGCGACGACAGATCAGCTGTATAAAAAATACACTGACGGTGAAATAACATTTAAGGAGTACAAGAAAACATTCACAAAACTGCAAAAAGAGATGGTTGTCCATCGTAAAAGTGAGTATCGTAACGCTCTCGGTGGCGGTGTAAACTCGCTTGAAGATATTTACAGCGCACTATCAGGTGGTCAATTGGACAACGCAGGCGAAATCAGATTCGGTCATAGCAAAGATTATTATCAGAACAGAGAGTCGCGTATTAAGGAAACGTTTGCGCAGTTCGGCGTGTTGTCTATTATGCGTCCCGATCTTATTAAAATACTCAGAAAAGACAAGCCCGATCTCGTCGACGCACTTGACGACGTGGTAAAGGAATTGCTTAAGAAGGTTGGTGATTAAATGTGGAGAAATTAACCGAGAAAGAAAAAAAGATGTGGAAGATATGGCATCTTTTGGTGGAAGTTGACGACCCTATGTTTTCGAGTTTCTTCGATAGCGACAGTGAGGAAATGCTCGACGAGAAGATCGCTGTTCTGACCGCGCGTGCGGAAGGAAAGCCGCCTCGCGATATTCCGGACTATTACAAGGTACTTGAAAAGCTCCCCACTGACCCGGATGATATGTGGGATTTGTAAAGGAGTATATCATGGACAACTTCAAAGCGGTTTACAAAATCCTCACCGCGCTTGAAAAGGCAATGGATCTTCCGGAGTTCGACATTGAGCAGATAAACCACGAAGCCCTCGGCGTCAGCGTCGAACGCTGGGCGCGGTACATCGAAATGATGTATGATGTGGGCTATATCAAGGGTGTCGAGCTTCATAAGAATATCCTCGGCGAGACAATCGTCAACTGTAAGGATATGCGGATCACGCTCAAAGGGCTTGAATACCTTCAGGAAGATTCCATCATGCAGAAGTTCTACAAAGTCGCACACGGCATTACCGAAGTCGCGGCAGGCGTAGCAACGGTCGCCGGAGCGATCATGTAACGCTGAAACTTAACACTGACTTAGCATTAACTCAGCATTAACTTGCGTTAAAACTTAAGTTTATCCGCAAGTTATAAGCAAGTTGCCAGCAAGTTACAACTCAATAACTACAGCACTACGGATTTTCCGCAGTGCTGTTTTTATATCATTTTCCCCCGCCGGAGGGCATCCGGCTCACTTTCAGCCGCGGTCGGAGCGGGATACAAGCCACGAAGAAAGGAAGCACGCACATGAAAAACATCGAAACGATACTCTCGGAGCTCGGCATTCAGATTCCGGCGGACAAGAAGGACGCATTCACGGCTCAGTTCGGCGAGAACTACAAGACCGCCGAGGAGACGAACCGTCTTCGCACAGCCCGCGACGAATTCAAGTCTCAGCTCGACGGCGCGAAGGAAAAATTAAAGTCCTTCGAGGGCGTCGACGTCTCAGACCTGAAGAACCAGATCGCGAAGTTAAGCGGCGACCTCACCGCGAAGGACAACGAGTACAAGGCGAAACTCGCCGACATGGAATTCTCGGCGGTGCTTGACAGCGCGATCTCGTCGTCCGGCGCGAAGAACGCGAAGGCGGTCAAGGCTCTTCTAGACGTCGACAAGCTCAGAGCGTCGACCAACCGCGACGCCGACATAAAGTCCGCGCTTGAAGCCTGCAAGACCGACAACGACTATCTCTTCACGTCGGATGAACCCGTGAAGAATCCGGTCGCTCCGACAGGATCAACGAACAACACTGACCCGCTCGCCGCGGTACGTGCTGCGATGGGTCTCGAACCGAAAAAGTAACAGAAAGGATTAAAAAATTATGGCAAACGATATCGCGCTCTTTAAGAAATACGTCCCCCTCCTCGACGAGGTTTACAAGCTTTCGTCGCTCACCGCCGATCTCGACGGCGCGCCCGAACTCGCGCGTCAGGGCAACAACGTCAACGAGCTGATCATCCCGAAGATCAGCATGGACGGACTCGCGAACTACTCGCGTAACGGCGGCTATGTCGACGGCGACGTCACCCTGACCAACGAGACGGTCAAGTGCAACTTCGACCGCGGCAGAAAGTTCGCGGTCGATACCCTCGACAACGCCGAGACCGCTGGAATCGCGTTCGGCGCGCTCGCTTCCGAGTTCATCCGGACGAAGGTCGTTCCCGAGCTTGACGCGTTCAGATTCGCGACTTACGCGTCGATTTCGGGTATCGGCACGGTTGACGCGGCGGCTCTCTCGACCGGAGCGAACGTAATTACCGCGCTTCGCGCGGCGGTCAACAAGATGGACGAGGACGAAGTTCCCGACAACGAACGAATCCTCTACATCACGCCGACCCTCCTCGGACTCGTGAAGGATCTCGACACCACGAAGTCGAAGGAAGTTCTCGACGGCTTCGCGAAGGTTGTCAAAGTCCCTCAGACTCGCTTCTACACCGCGATCAAACAGCTCTCCGGCAAGGTCGAACCCGTTTCCGGCGGAAGCACGACCGACGACCAGACCGCGGGCGGCTTCACGAAGGCCGACAGCGCGAAGAACATCAACTTCATGATCATCCACAAGCCCGCTATCATCCAGTACCAGAAGCACGTCGCGCCGAAGGTCATCACGCCTGAGCAGAACCAGCACGCCGACGCGTGGGAGTTCGGCTACCGCACGGTCGGTATCGCCGAGGCCTACGAGAACAAGGTCGCCGGAATCTATCTCCACAAAGCGGCGTCGTAATGGACTACACGTACTACCTGAACGAATACCTCGCCGGGAAGCCCCCGCTTATCTCGGCTGAGGATTTCCCGCTTTATTGCCGGTCGGCCGGAAAACGGCTTGAACGCTATATCGGCGAAGTCCCCGACACGGACGACGCGAAGCTCTGCCAGTGTGAGCTGGCGGAGCTTATTTATTCGGACGCGCAGACCGGGCGGGCGGTCACTTCCGAGCATACGGGCGATCTTTCGGTGACGTACGAATCATCCGAAGCCCGCGCGAAATCGCTCGCGTCGGCGGTCAGGGAATGCGTCTACCGATGGTTCGCCGACTCGGGGCTTCTTTATCGGGGGTGCTGATATGCTCTCGAATTCAAGTTGCACGGTCTACCGCGAGAAGACTTTCGAGCGCGTTTTCATCCCGGTCTGCTTCTGGAAGGACTCGCGCGGAAAGGCTCTTGCCAAGGGCGGAATGAGCGAGGACGCGGCGGTTGTCGTTTACATCCCCGAAGCCTACGCTGAACTCGCGCCGAAACCGCGTGACATTCTCGTCCGTGGTAAGTGTACGGTCGAGGTCGACACGACAAGCGAGAAGGCGGTTTCGGACGGCGTGAAGGCTCTCAGAGCGTCTGACCCGGTGACGGTGAGGACGGTCGAAGACAAGCTCTACGGCGCGTTCTGCCGTCATGTGAAGGTGGTGGCGTTATGAATCAGCCGAAAGACCACGTTGACGGCGGCTTCAAATTTCTCTGGAATCCGGTCTTCGCGAAGGCGACGAACGAGAATCTGAGAAGAGCGCAGTGCTTCGTCGACAAAGAATGTATCGACAAAATGACACGTTACACGCCGCGCAGAGACGGCTATCTGTCACTGAACGCGGCTCGGCTCGGCACGAAGATCGGCTCGGGGCTGATCGTCTATAACGCGCCATACGCGCGCTACCAGTACTACGGCGAGGTCTACGGTCCGAATATCCCGATTTACAAGGACGGCGAGCTTATGGGCTGGCGTTCCCCGCCGAAGAAATCCCCGACCGGGCGCGAGCTTGAATACTCGACCGCGAAGCACCCCGACGCGCAGAAGCTCTGGTTTGAGAAGATGAAAGAGGTCAAGGGCGAGGCGATCAGACGCGGGGCTGAGAAAATCGCCGGAGGTGGATAATGAACATCATCGAAGCGGTTCGGAAGCTCCTTTCGGAGTTTCCGAGGATAAACGAGATTTCCGGAACGGTTCACATAGATTTCGCGGACTCCGAGCCGGACAGCTATTCGTTGTCGTCGGTCGGCGACGAGCTCTTACGCGAAGACATTCTCGGGAATCCGATAAGACAGCACACATTCTATTTTTACAGCGTCTGGCAGTCTTTTAATGACTTCGACAGGCTGAACAATTCCGGCGCGCTTCTGGAGCTTACCGACTGGCTCGCCCGGCATGGGCGCGGGCTTGAAATCACCGCCGATATCGACGGCAGAGAGTATCCCGGCGAGGTGAACAAGATCACCGCGGCGAACGGAATGCTCTTCGAGATTCCGCCCGAGCTGAACGGCGGAGTAAGGTATCAGCTCCAGATTATCGCCGAGTACAAAATCAATACGGAGGATTAAAAATGGCAAAGATCGAAAGAAAATATCTCGCTCACTACCTGAACGCGACGCCGGGCGGAGAGTCGGCGACCTACGAAAGACTCGGCTCTGACCTTGAGGAGTTCAATGTCGAACTCGGCGCGGAGGTTGAGACCAAAAAGAACATTATCGGTGAGACGTCGGTAAACCTCAGCTCGTACGAGGCGACGGCTTCGGTCGAACCCTTCTACGCCGACAAGGCATCGAAGCTCGCGACCTTTCTTCAGGACATCATCGACAACCGGAAGGTTCTCGACGACGCGAAGACCGACTATGTGGAGGTTCACACGTGGGAGGAAGCGACTTCTGGCAAGTACACGGCTTACAAGGAGTCGGCGGTCGTCGAGGTGGCGTCCTACGGCGGCGATTACAACGGCTATCAGATTCCGTTCAACCTGCATTTCTGCGGCGACCGCGTGAAAGGCAAGTTCGACCCGTCGACCAAGACCTTCACCGCCGACGCTTCGTGAGGTGACATATGAACAGTCTGAATTTTGATTCCGGCGTCAAAGAGTACGCGATCAACGACGACCCGAACCGCATAATCCGCGTGAATCCGTCGGATTTCGGCATCGTCGCCCGCGCGAAAAAGGCGAAGGAAGCTCTCGACAAGCTCCGCGTCGACCCCGGCGAGGAGCATCTGAGCGAGGCTCTCGACGCTATGGACAAAGCGGTACGCGAGCAGATCGACGCGATATTCGGCGAAGGGACTTCACAGACCGCGTTCGGCGACGTCAACTGCACATCGCTCGCGAACGGGAACCCGATCTTCCTCAATTTCCTGAACGCGATTATTCCCGAGGTCGAGAGAGTCGTTGAGGAGGAAAAGAAGAAGTCCGACGCGAAGATACAGAAGTACACTTCGCGCGTGAGATGATCGGGCTTCCGGAGACTCTGACGGTGGCGGGTCGGGAATATCCGATCCGCGCCGACTTCCGCGACGTCATAAACATCCTGACGGCGTTCAACGACCCCGATCTGAGCGAGTACGAGAAGGCTTGCGTCTGCCTTGAATGCCTTTACAAAACCGTCCCTGACGACGCTGAGGAGGCTTTGAAGCAAGCCGTGTGGTTCATCGACGGCGGCGAGCCGGTCGCCGAATCGAAGCTCCGCCTCATGGACTGGGAGCAGGACGAGAAGATGATCATAGCGTCGGTCAACCGCGTCGCGGGTCGTGAAGTCCGTGCGGCTGAGTTTCTGCACTGGTGGACGTTCCTCGGGTATTTCTACGAGATCGGCGAGGGGCGTTTTTCGATGATCGTCGGACTCCGCGCGAAGATGGCGAAGGGAAAACAGCTGACGAAGGACGAGCGCGAGTTCGTCCGGGACAATCAGGACGTCGTGAAGCTGAAAACCCGGCTTTCGGTGGATGAGGAAAAAGAGCTTGAACGGCTCAGGAAGATTTTTAACTGAAAGGAGGCGGCGGAATGGTTGACGGGTCACTCAAATTCGATACCAAAGTCGATTCGAAGGGCTTTGATAAAGGCATAAAGACAATCAACTCGTCGGTCGCGTCGTTCGCCGACAAGCTCGGCGGGCTGAAAACAAAGATGCTGGCGGCGTTCTCGATAACCGCGCTCGTCGCGTTCACGAAAAAAGCCACCGAGACCGCCGCGTCGGTCAACGCCGCGAACTCGGCAATGAGTCAGACCTTCGGCGCGCTTGAAAACGCGGCACGGGCGGCTATCTCCCGTGTGGCGGACGATAGTAAAATCCTTGAGACACGGTTAAATTCGACCGCGACCGGAATTTACGCCTTCGCGAAAACGTCCGGCATGGATTCGGCGGCGGCTCTCGGGATGATGGAGGAGGCGTTGCAGGTCGCGGCGGACAGCGCGGCATATTATGACCGCTCGCTCGAAGACACGTCAGAGACGCTGAAATCCTTCCTCAAGGGCAACTACGCGAACGACGCCGCGCTCGGCTTATCCGCGACCGAGTACACGCGAAACGCCGCGGCGATGAAGCTCTACGGCAAATCGTTCCAGAACCTCACAGAGGCTCAGAAGCAGCTGACGCTTCTCCAGATGGTCAAGGACGCGAACGATCTCTCCGGCGCGACCGGACAGGCGGCACGCGAGGCTGACGGCTGGGAGAATGTCATCGGCAACCTGAAAGAAGCATGGAAGCAGCTTATCGCGGTCATCGGACAGCCGACACTAAAGCTCGCGATTCCGGTCATACAGTCGATGACCGCGGCTCTTCAAAGGCTGACCGAATACGCCAACGACGCGTGGCAGGCGTTATCGAAAGTTTTCGGCTGGGAGCAGGTCGACGCGATTTCAGCCGCGACCGACTCCGAGAAGGAGCTGACGAAGGCGGTTGAAGCCACCGCAGAAGCGCAGGAAGGCGCGCTGGCGGGATTTGACGAGATTCAGGTGCTGACGGACAAGTCGGCGGACAACTCGTCGGCAGAGGCAGCTGTGGCGGCTGTCGAGGCTCTCGCGGGCACTGATTCAGCGTCGGGCGGGGCTCTGACTCCGACGATCGACACGTCTAAGCTGGAAGCGGGCATCACGTGGATTAAGTCGGCGTTTGAGTCGCTCGCGTCGTGGTTCGACACGACGATAAAGCCGATTTT
>ERZ1026864.673-NODE-673-length-18820-cov-7.778524_pt1 | contig 18820 bp, 18 predicted proteins | sample MGYA00380162_ERZ1026864 | MGnify/ENA primary metagenome ERZ1026864 (study PRJEB33269, sample SAMEA4719798) | human gut metagenome | biome: human-associated habitat; feature: organic feature; material: feces | place: Cameroon | collected 2013-10 ... | reverse complement strand
CCCTCTTCGATATAGGATTCTACCATAAGTCCCTTCACGAAACCAGCGAGCTCCGGAGAATACTTTCTGGAGTGCATGATTTCCTGGGAAATCCGCAGCTGCTCCTTATACTTCTTCGCCGAGTTGCAGTGGTTCGTATCCACCACGACCGCCGGATTCACGAGATCCTTCTTCATATAGAGATCATACAGCAGCTTCAGATCCTCATAGTGGTAGTTCGGCATGATCTGGCCATGCTTCGACTGAGAACCACGAAGGATTGCATGGGTATATGGATTTCCATCCGACTGCACCTCCCACTCGCGGAAGATGAAATCATGGGCATGCTGTCCCGCATAGATCGAGTTCAGCATGACGCCGAGGTCACCGGAGGTCGGATTTTTCATACCGGTCGGTACATCGATACCGGATGCCACCAGACGGTGCTGTTGGTTCTCCACGGAACGCGCGCCGACAGCCACATAGCTCATGATATCGCTGAGGTAGCGCAGATTGTCCGGATACAGCATCTCATCCGCAGTACTGAAGCCGGTCTGACGAAGCACCTCCATGTGCAGACGGCGGATCGCACCGATTCCGGCGAGCACATCGGCCCCCTTCTCCGGGTCCGGCTGATGCAACATGCCCTTATAGCCATCTCCCGTCGTACGTGGCTTGTTTGTATAAATACGCGGCACGATCATGATCTTATCCTGCACCTCGTCCGCAATCTCCTTCAGGCGATTGCAGTACTCGAGTACAGGGTCCGGATGATCCGCCGAACATGGTCCGATGATTAAGAGGAACTTATGTGAGTCTCCTCTGAAAATTGCCTTGATTTCCTCATCACGCTCTGCCTTGATCTTCGCAAGGTTCTCCGGAAGCGGAATCTGCTCACGGATTTCTGCGCTGGTCGGAAGCTTCGATCTAAATTCAAATCCCATACTGGTCTCCTTCTTCTGAACGGGCCATCCAGTGGTCCTTTCCGAGGACTGAGTCTGCCAATGTCTACATCCGGCACCTGCGCGTACAGTCACGAAGGTCCACTCAGCCGCATACCCGCAAGTATACGCGGAAAGGGAGGCAAAATCAAGTGACCACGTGGCATGGCACATATTCCCTTCGCGCAGGGAGGGCCCCGGGGGATCGGCAGCAGAAGCACAGTACTACGATCGTATGGCTTCTGTTGCCGGTCCTCCGGGGCCCTGCCCGTACGCACTGGCTATTATTTCGGGAAGGTGATGGTGATCTTCGTGCCGCGGTTCAGCTGCGAGCTGATGTCCACCTTTGCGTGGTGGAGCTCGACGACGTGCTTCACGATCGAGAGGCCGAGGCCGGTGCCGCCGATGGCACGGCTGTGCGACTTGTCGACGCGGAAGAAGCGCTCCCAGACGCGGTTCAGATCCTCCTCCGGGATACCGATCCCGTCATCCTGTACCGTGATGGACCTGCCTTCACAGATGACGTAGACATGCCCGTTCGGATGGTTGTACTTGATCGAGTTATCGATGAGATTATAGATCATCTCCTCGATGTTCGTACGGACACCGGTGATTTCGGCACTGCCGCCTGAGAGGTCGATGGATACCTGATGCTTCATCGCCTTATCCCGGAGGCGATGGATGATCGTCTCGGAAAGGAGATACAGGTTCACCGGCTCCTGCTCCATCTCGACGCCGGCTTCCAGTCGGCTCAGATGCATGATGTCATCGATCAGCGCCAGCAGACGCTGGGACTCATCATAGATGGTCGTCGAGAACTCCCGCACATGGGCCGCATCGGTCACCATGCCATCTTTCATCAGCTCGGCGAAGCCGGAAATGCTCGTGAGCGGTGTCTTCAGCTCGTGCGAGACATTGGCTGAAAATTCTTCTCTTACCTGCTGTGACTGTTTCACTGAATTCACAAATGGTCGTAGCTCCTCATATACATCATCGTCTGTCAAATCCACCGTCGGGGTATCCATCTTCTGAATCTTCTCTGCCATATGATCGAGCGGTGCGACGATCTGATGCGTCAGCCGGTTCGCCATCTGCATCGCGAGCAGAAAGAGCAGCACCATGATGCAGAGAATCGCCGGCAGGATGCGGAGGAAGATCCCGACGATGTTCGAGGTTTCCAGGCCGAGACGGATTACATAACGACCGCCAGCGGTGAGCATCGCCGCATAGTGGGCATTTCGTCCGAGGGTCTTCGAGGTACGCACCGCCTGTCCGGAGCCCGTCGCCATGGCTTCCTCGATTTCCGTACGGTCGAGATGCGGGTCCATGGTCTCTGCATTGCCCTTCGAGTCATACAGCACCTTACCGTCATTTACGTCCACGAGGGTGATGCGCAGTTGCACATTCTTCGAGCGCTTGACATCCTGCAGGTAGTCATCCAGGAAATCCTTCACCTTATCGCTGCCCTCTTCTGCGATTTCGTTGATGCCGGCGCAGAGCGCATCCGTCTGCAGCATCAGGTTCGCATCGGTCCGCTTATCGTAAAACTGAAAATACAGCACCTGACTCGCAAGCGTACTGAGAATCAGTGCAAGCAGGGCTGTGATACATAGACTTCTGTAAATACGCTGTTTCAATCTGTTTCCTCTTTAAAATACACTGCGTTTACCTGCACGAGCTTTCGTCTGCCTGAACGAACTTCAACCACCTGCTGTACAGGTGGTTGTTTCGCAGCAGTCTTCCTGCAAGCGGCTCCTTCGGTTGCAGGATACCATCAGTCCGCGCTCAGACGGTAGCCGACGCCACGTACGGTTTTGATGTACTGGCCGGCATCGCCGAGCTTCTGACGAAGGGTCTTCACATGCATATCGATCGTCCGGCTCTCGCCCTCATAATCATAATTCCATACGTGCCCCATGATCTGGTCACGGGTCAGAACGAGCTCCTGATTATGCATCATATAGTCGAGCAGTTCGAACTCCTTGAGTGTGAGTTCCGGATGGAGCTCCTCGCCGCCTTCCAGCACCGTCACACGATGCTTCGCCTCGTCGAGGGTGATTTCATGGAAGCGGAGCGCCGGTCGTACGACCTCCTCTGACTCCGCCTGTCCGCCACCCATTTTCGCGCGGCGGAGCAGCGCCTTCACACGGCTCAGCATCTCCATGACGCCGAACGGTTTCGTCATGTAATCATCGGCACCGAGGTCGAGGGTGGAGACCTTATCTGCCTCGGCGGACTTTGCGGTCAGCATCATCACCGGAATCTCCGCGAACTTCGCGCTTCTCCGGAGGCAGCGCAGAACCTGGATACCGTCGATGCCGGGCATCATGACATCCAGCAGTACCAGTGCCGGTTCAAACTTTTCGGCATCATCGAGGAAGGACTGTCCATCACTGAAGCCGCGCGCCTCGTAGCCATTGGCCGTCAGCGCATAGGTAATCAGCTTCTGAATACTCTCATCATCTTCTACAACTGCAATTCTCGTCATCTCTTCTCTCCTGTACTGTATGCACCATGAACGCCGCTGCATCCAGAACCGAACAGGGATGCCGGCGGAAGCCGATGCGTTTCGCTTTTCCCTATTATAAAAAACTCTGGAATACCTGACTACGACAGAATGTGAATTTTCTGTTTAAATTCCCATCCATGTTACTGTTCAGGCGCAATTCGATCCTGCCGCTGCACGAAGTCAGGTGTAAAACATAACCCATCCATGACGTCGTTTTACTGAAAGCGCTTGAAAACACGTTCATCGCGGGCCAGCTTCTTCTCTTCCATGGTCTTCTGGTCGAAGGTATACTTCGTCATCACCGGACGCTCACCGGTGATGGAAAACTCCACCCACTCCGCGACATTCGTCGCATGATCACCGATCCGCTCGAAATACTTCGCGACCATCAGGAAGTCCAGCATCATCTCGCCACGATCCGGGTACTTCGCGATGAGTTCGACGATTTCCTTTTTGATTTCGTCAAACATGTTATCCACCACATCATCGGATTCCTGCACACTCTTCGCAAGTGCTAGATCCTTCTGGATGAAGGACTCGACGGCCCTCGTCACCATGCGCATCGTCGCGCTGGCCATATCCTGGATTCGAATCGCCGACTCCATACCATCCTGATCCTTGCCATAGAGATACTCTGCGATATCGGCGATATCCGAGCACTGATCACCGATCCGCTCGAGATCCGAAATCATCTTAAGTGCCGAGCTGATGTAGCGCAGATCCCTCGCCACCGGCTGCTGCTCCAGTAAAAGACGGAGACACTCCGACTCGATCAGTCGCTCGAGCTTGTCGATTTCCGCGTCCGACTCATAAATCTTATTGATCATCTGGCGGCTCTTCTCGCTGAGCTCCGGGTTCTCTGCCGCTGCGATATCCTGCAGGGTCAGGGCCACCTGTCCGATACAGTTTTCACAGCAGGAGCCCATCTCAATCAGGTTCTGTTTCATCTCATCCAGCTGTCGATCCAACCTGCTACGCATCCTGTTCCTCCTTACATCTCACCATTCTGTACGATGTTCTGTGTGCGGCGTACATCGCGCATGCGGTACACCTCTGCCTTTTCCTTCTTTTTCTCCCGGAGACTGTGCTCCAGCACGAAGCCGGCCTCCTGCAGCTTTCCTGTCAGAAAGCGACGCGGCTTCGCCGTCCATGTAAACCATGAAGCGAAGAGATCAAATAAATCATAGCTTTTCATAGTACTTTCGCCTCCATCCGTTGCCCAGGATCCCCTGGGCACGTCACGCTGCAGGAAAGGTTCGAACGCTTCTCGTTCTTCTTTCAACCGCAGCTTCGCTCTTCATCAGAACGTCATCGGATCAGCCGAAACGTCCCGTGATATAGTCCTCTGTCCGCTTATCCTTCGGCATCGAGAACAGCTTTTCCGTCTTGTCTGCCTCGACCAGCTCTCCCAGAAGGAAGAATGCCGTCTTATCGGAGATACGGGTTGCCTGCTGCATGTTATGGGTGACGATGACGATCGTGAAATCCTTCTTCAGCTGCAGGGTAAGGTCCTCGATCTTCGAGGTGGAAATCGGGTCCAGTGCGGAGGTCGGCTCATCCATGAGAAGGACATCCGGCTTGACCGCGAGTGCACGGGCGATGCAGAGACGCTGCTGCTGTCCACCGGACAGACCAAGTGCGGACTTTCCGAGACGATCCTTCAGCTCATCCCAGATCGCGGTCTCGCGGAGGGAAGTCTCGACGATTTCATCGAGCTCCTTCTTGTTGCGGATACCGTGTGTACGTGGACCGTAGGCAACATTGTCATAAATCGACATTGGGAACGGATTCGGCTTCTGGAACACCATGCCGACGCGCTTACGAAGCGTATTGACATCAACATCCTTCTGATAGATGTCCTGACCATCGAGGAGAATCTGACCGTCGACACGGCAGCCCTCGACCAGATCGTTCATGCGGTTCAGTGACTTGAGCAGTGTGGACTTGCCACAGCCGGACGGTCCGATGAAGGCCGTGATCTCATTCGGCGCGATGTTGAGGTTGATGTCATGAAGCGCATGAAATGCGCCATAGTGTAAATTCACATCTTTGATTTCAAACTTATCCATAATCTTTGTTTTTCCTTCTCCTTACGCCTTCGATGCCAGTTTCTTCGCCAGCATCGATGAGAGTGCATTGATCATCGTAACAACGAGAAGCAGTACCACGGCGGTTGCGTAGGACTGGTTCGTATAGAGGCCTTCGTTCGTGAGAACATACATGTGGATCGCGAGGGTTCGTCCGGAGCCCATGATGGAGTTCGGAATGCCGGCGACCGTACCTGCGGTATAGATCAGCGCTGCCGTCTCACCGACGATACGTCCGATGGCGAGGATGATACCTGCGAGGATGCCCGGCACTGCAGACGGAAGCACGATGGAAAAGATCGTACGAAGCTTACCTGCACCGAGGCCCAGGGAGCCTTCTCTGAAAAGATCCGGCACTGCCTTCAGCGACTCCTCGGTCTGACGCATGATGAGCGGCAGGATCATGATGGAGATCGTGAGTGCACCACCAAGGATCGAGTACCCGAAGTGCAGCTGGATGACGAACAGAAGGTATCCGAAAAGTCCGTAAATGATGGACGGAATACCGGACAGAGTCTCGGTCGTGAGCCGAATCAGCTCGACGAACTTCGATCCGCGCTTCGCATACTCGACGAGGTAGATGGCCGAACCGACACCCATCGGAATCGCGATCAGAAGCGACAGCACCGTCATCACGATGGTGTTGATCATCGCCGGCATCAGTGAAACATTTTCTGTATTGTATTCCCAGGCGAAGAGACTCGGCTTCAGATACGGGATGCCGCGGATCAGGATATAGATGATGAGGAACAGCAGGGTACCAACCGTCAGCGCAGCGGCCAGCAGGGTCAGTGCCCGTAATAAAATGCTTTCAGTTTTCTGGTTCATGTCCTACCCTCTTAGTACTTGGATTCCGACTTGTGCTTGATGTAGCTGAAGATCAGGTTGATGCACAGCAGGAAGATAAACAGGACGACGCCCGTTGCGATCAGCGCTTCACGGTGAAGACCGACGGCATAGCCCATCTCGAGGACGATGTTCGCGGTCATGGTACGTGTGCCCTGGAAGATGCCCTTCGGCATACGCGGCTGGTTACCGGCGATCATGATGACGGCCATGGTCTCACCGATGGCACGACCGACACCGAGGACGATCCCGGCGAAGATACCGGAGCGGGCGGCCGGCACCATGACATGGAAGATCGAGCGCTCATGGGTCGCCCCCAGTGCGAGGCTGCCCTCATAGTAGCTCTCCGGCACCGCATCGATGGCGGCCTTCGCGCAGCTGATGATGGTCGGCAGGATCATGATGCCGAGCAGGATGGAGGCCGTCAGAATCGACTTGCCCTTCCCGCCGAACGGCTGCGTCAGCGCGGCGATGACCGGAACGATCACGACGAGACCGAAGAAGCCATAGACGACGGATGGGATACCGGCGAGCAGCTCGACGGCCGGGTTGATGATCTTATAGATTCGCTTCGAGCAGAACTTCGAAAGGTAAACCGCGGTCAGAATACCGATCGGCACACCGACGAGGATGGATCCGATCGTAACATAAACCGAGCCCACGATCATCGGCAGGATTCCGAAGATTTCGTTCTTCGGCTTCCACGTGGTCCCGGTCAGGAACTGCTTCACGCCGATTTTCAGGATCGCCGGAATACCGTTTGAGAAGAGAAAATAACAGATCAGGATGACGAGAAAGATACTCATACTTGCGAGGAGCATGAACACATATTTTGCGATGCTCTCGCGAACTGCTGCGGCACCGCTGCCGCGAAGCGGATTGTCACCGGTCACACGCGCACTCGTTTTTTCTGCCTGCTGCGCATCCGATCTTCCTGCAAGACCCTGCGATACCGGCGTATTTCCCAGCACCTGATCGTTTGCGATGTTCATACACACAGAGGAGCCCGTTACCGGGCTCTCTGCAGCTGTTTCATGAACTTCGTGGACTACCTGATGTAATGTAAGTTCGTTTTCCATACGATTTCCTTATCTAAGTGAAGTCTCAACGTTCCATCTTTCACAGGATAGAATTATGCCAGCTCGGACCAGTCGGTGGTGTCACCTACATAGATGTCCTTTACCTGCTCGGAAGTAAGATCATCGACCGGGTTGTCGTTATTTACCACAACGGCGATACCATCCATCGCGATGACCTGACCCTGTGCACCCTTGGCGGTCTCCTCATCCTTCAGCTCACGGGAAGCCATACCGATATCGCAGACACCCTCGATGGAAGATGTTACGCCGGTAGTAGAGTCAGACTGCTGAACCTCTACGGTGACATCGCTGTTGAGTGCCTTGTATGCCTCTGCCAGCTTCTCCATCACCGGTGTAACAGAGCTGGAGCCTGCGACGGTGACCTTACCGCTCTTACCAGATGCTGTATACGCACCCTGGTTGCCCTGAGAGATATAACCGTTGTCCTCAACGACCTTCTGACCCTCCTCGGAGAAGATGAAGTTGATGAAATCCTGTGCCACATCGGAAACCTCACCGGTGGTGACGATGTTGAATGGACGTGCGATCTTGTAGCTGCCATCCTTGATGTCATCGACGGTTGCGGCTGCGCCGTCGATCTTCAGTGCCTTTACGGAATCGTTGAGAGAGCCGAGGGAGATGTAACCGATGGCCTGCTTATCACCTGCGACAGAAGTGATCATAACCTCGGTGGAGTTGGTGATTTCTGCGTCATCGGTGGTGTAATCGACCTTCTCACCGGAAGCATCCTTCTGCTCTACACCGAAAAGCTCGATGAATGCGCCTCTGGTACCGGAACCATCCTCACGGGAGATGACATCGATGGCACCCTCCATGGAAGCACCGGCTGCCTCGGTCTGTGCCTCGGTTGCTGCGGCCTCGGTCGCGGCTGCTGTGGTATCTGCGGCTGCCGCTGCAGTTGTATCTGCCGCTGGTGCAACGGTCTCGGTAGCAGCAGCGCCACATGCGGTCATCATCGTCATCGCCATCATACCGGCAAGTGCAAGCTTGATTGACTTCTTCATAATGTAATCCTCCTCAATGTGCGGGCCATGGGGCGGTCGTCTGTCGACCTCTCTTTTTATCCCCATCGATCCCTTTTGTTTTCTTTTTACGTTTGTCATGTTTTCCTGACTACGCCTACATACTAGGGGAGTTTTGTAAAGTCGGCCCTCATGCTTCTGTAAATTTTCTGTAAAAAAAGCCGGAGGGCCGGTAACGAAACACCAATGGTTTTGTTACCGGCCCTCCGGCCAAATATATGAGAAAATGATGTTTTTTAGACGCCCTGGTAAATGTGGAAGCCGCCGTCGATCGGGAGGATCGTGCCGGTGACGAAGCGGGAGCCGCGTGGGTCGACGAGGTAGAGAAGGCCGCCGACGAGGTCTTCGATTCTGCCGAAGCTGCCCATCGGGGTGCCGTCGACGATGTGCTGTGTGCGTGGTTTCGGGGTGCCGTCCTCGTTATACTGGAGGGCGTGGTTCTGTGTGGTATGGAAGAAGCCTGGTGCGACGGCGTTCACACGGATGCCGCTCTTTGCGAAGTAGATCGCACACCACTCGGTGAAGCTGGCGACGCCGGCCTTCCCGGCGGAGTAGCCCGGGATGCGTGTCAGCGGGTGATATGCAGACATCGAGGAGATGTTCACGATGTTCGCATTCTCCTGCCCCTTCAGTGCCTCGCCGAAGACCTGGGTCGGCAGCATGGTGCCGTAGATGTTGAGGTCAAGCTCACGATGCACATTCTCGAGGTCGATGGAGAAGAAGGTATCCTCTCCCTCGGCGGCTTCGCAGAAGTAATCCTGCGGCACCTGGGCAGACTTCACAGCGCCGCCGGCACAGTTCACGAGGATGTTGATGTGGCCGTAGTGCGCGAGGATCTCATCGCGGGCGGAGATCAGACTTTCCCGGTCGAGTACATTGGCCGACACCGCCATGGCTTCGCCGCCATCCGCCGTAATGTCCGCTACGACCTTCTCTCCGTTTTCCTTACTTCTGCCGAGCACAGCTACCTTCGCACCGCACGCTGCCAGTGCGCGGGCATACATGCCGCCGATGACACCGGTGCCGCCGGTCACCACAGCCACCTGTCCGCCGAGATCAATCTTAAATGGTACATCCATCGTTTCTTCCTCCTTATATTTCCGATTATGTCAGACGAAGGCCTATACCCCCTCTGATCTGCTATCTGAAGCAGTGTTCGTTCCAGCATGCCTTCACACAGGCGGGTTTTCATCCCGCTCCAGTCTGTGAAAATCATGAATGTGACTTCATTATGCACTACCCGTTTCCAGATGTCGAGCGTTAAATTATTAACCGGTTTACCACACGCAATTTCGTAATTTCTGAAGAAGCCGCAATCGTCGTCAGGCAGGCTTCGGAATGTCATCCTTCACCGACAGAATCCGGCAAAAGAAAACTGCTCCGCGTATCTGTCTGCTGCAACAGATACACGGAGCAATCATCTATAGGGGTTATCAATTTAAGGAAATATCAACTGTTATGATGCAGGCATCGATTCAGACGCTTTCAGGCATCAAGATGATGTACCACGATACCGCATACCACGATGCCGGCCATGGCAACGAAGAAATACTGTAAGCACTGTGCTGCTGCCGGAAGACCTGCACTGATCAGCAGTCCGCTGAGAAGCAGTGTAACACATGCAATCACGATGGCTCCTGCCTCGAATGTAACCAGGAGCTCAGAAATGAAATCCATAAATCCATTGATTCCTGATGTATCGTTCATAAAGACTCTCCTCTCGATCATGGTCCTCATGACCATGTACAGCAGACATCTGCTGTTATGAAAAAACCTTTGAAACATCCTGCGGGAATGGTTCTCATTCCTTCTATTTATATTGTATCGCAATTTTTTCAGTTGTGAAGGGCTTTATATGAATGATAAATTTCTTTTATAATACTAATTAATTGAAGTTATTTTTCGCGCACATTTGTCCGTGTTGTACGGACACGCTTATATTATCGGCCTCCGTCTAGTTCACCATATGAGATTCGTCGTGCACTCATCACATAAGCGAAAGCAGACGGTAAGGCACTTGTCAAATATCAGTTACATCCTCAAGTCCTACTACTTCTTTAAAGAAACAACACATCCACTGCATCCGAATTAACCGTCCTTCTTCCATGCGCACTCTGCATAAGCTTTTTAAATGTCGCTTCATCTCCTCGATTTTTTGCATCCTGCAGCAGGAAGGCAAAGAATGCGGTCTGATCATACTGACATTTCTGAATGGCCAGAGAAGCGATCTCGACTGCTTTTGCACGATCCCGGTCCTTATAATAATCTATAAGGATATTATAAGGTTCCTCTTCCTTTCCGAGATGTTTTTCAAAATACCTGGCACATTTGTCTTCCTCCCCAAGCTCACGGTAAAGCTTGGCGGCTTCTGGGCCAAAATATCCGCTTCCTGCTTTCATCATAATCTCAGCACGTTTGAGATTTTCTTCCCTTGTTGTACATATTGCATTCACCAGATCCATCATTGGATCCGCCACACCGTAACAATCATAAAGTTCATTGTCGTATATTTCCTTAAGAATACTTTTCTTCACTTCCCATGATTCTTTTTCAAATCCACCATGTTTCAGGAGTGCCTCCACGATATCACAGACTTCGTCTATCTCAGGCTGATCATCGATATATGGCTCATCCATCAGATCTGAAATGAGTTCTGAAATCTGAGTCCAGGCTCCTTTCAGGAATGATGCCTGTTGTGCTTCCTTCTTATCGGATTTTCCAAAATAATCAATTAACGCTGATATGTGTCGGATTCTCTCCTCATCGCGATATTTGTCCCAATAATGTTTATCTTTTTTAATTTTATTGACATACTCCCTTTTATATCTATCGAAATCATCTCGCAGTTTCTTCTTTAGTTCCATCAATAACGGATCTGTAGCCGAAATTGAAATGCAGTAATCTGTCACGCAATCTTTGAAAAACTCCATTTCAAAGGCCTTTGCTATTTTCTCTGCTGCACAGCGGATATCACCCACACTGCATCTGCAAGATTCAATATAATCACGAAGAAGTTCATCCCTGTGTAATAAAAGAATCCCCTCCTCTACAGCCATGTTCAGATTCATAAACTCATCTTCACAGCTATCATCGGTATCCGGATGATCCACTATGATGAATTTGAGCCCGATAATTTCATCCAGTATCTCAAGCGCCGGCTTATACTCCTCCAGCACTATCAAATCATGACAGCCTCTGACCACGGACGAAATGAATGTCATCGCATGATTTGGATCATAGTAGTCCTGTTTCCAATCACCATAATAATGTCCATAATCGTCAAACTCTACATAATGAGTCTCATATTCCACCGTAATGTCGCCCGCATCCACCTTCTTGCAAAATTCTGCGATTTCACTACGATCCGGCATACCTATGACTTTCTTCGTCCCACAAAGGCTTTTGAAGAAATTCTCCTGCTCCCAGTCAGGAAGAATTTTAGCCTGTGATAGAATCCATTCATCCTTTTCTTTTTCTTTCATCCGTTCTAATTGTTTTCTGATTTTGTCAATGAAATCACCCATTCCTGCACTCCGTGGTCTACTTACAATATCTTACTCAGCAGATTCATCTTTAGCTTTACATCGATCCTGTGATGCGAAGCCAATTCCTTCATCCATAGTCGATCTTCATCTCTGTATGGGTCTTTGAAAAATCGATTAATGAACTTGATGATATGACTCTTAAACGACCAGTTCAAATCTGAACATGTGTTAATCGCGTTGAAATCACTTAATGTCTGATTCTCATCTACTGTTCCGATCAGATATCTCAGAATCAAAACATCCGCAAACGTAAATGGCATTATATCGTCATCAAACTGCAATAGTGACATATATGGTCCACCCTGTTTCGTATCATCCGTAACTAACGAATAAGCACCTAAAGTCTGTGCTAAGGATATCGCATACACTTCACCCAGATCACCGGATCCATATAAATGCCTGTTTTCATTCACATTGATCTCAAACATCTTATAAACATGTAGCTCTTTAAGCTTCTGATCTGTATACAGCTCGATTCTGCCAGCTGCAATATCTGCATCCACCAGAGTCAGGATACTCTGTCCATGATGAGCTAATTCTATCTCTCGTATTTGTGCATAGATAAATACGCCCTCATCAAAAAAATCGAATAAGATATTCTGCAGTCCTGCTTTATAAAAATGGATGATTACATTCGTATCTAAAGAGGCCTTCAAGAGTCTAAACCTCCTATCAGTGCATCCAGGTCTTCTTCATCCCCTGAATGGGCACATGGAGCCGCAAGCTTATCACTCACATCGTCTGGTGTAAGGTGATAGCATGCCAGCACTTTTTCCAGTGTTTCCTGCGGAACGGCACCGTGGTTATAATTGTAAATAACATAATCGATATACTCATACGGTATATCAATCACCTGACTCGCTTCATTGAGTCTGGCGTTGCCACCGACACTTCGCAGGAGATTTCCCACACTTTTTTTTACCTTTTCTGTTCCAAGGCATAGTTTCTGATTTTGATCAATTATGCCTAAACTTTCCAGACGATTTAAGGCCATATCAAAGCTGACATTAAACGCCGACATGATCCGAGCGATATCCATGGCCGTAAATCCTGTATCAAACAGATTTTTCATCTCCAAATCAATAAATCTGTGCACATCATCATCCGGCATGAGCAGGCAGGCTGCAAAATAATTCGCTTCCTGTTCTCGTATATCAGCACTTCCGTCACTGATCGTAGTCTTATTATCTATAAAAGAATCTGCATCTGACAAATGCAAAATGACGTGTCCGATTTCATGGGCGAGTGTGAAAAGCTCCCTGGATAATCTGCTGCAGCTATTCGTAAAAATCACAATGTCCTGATCCTTCTTGATCGTAAATCCAAGATCAGCGTTTTCGCCCAGCGGATATCTTATAAGCTTGTAATCAGCTCTTTCGCACTCTCTGAATAAATCAATAATTCCATATTTGCCAATTTTACACTTTTCTCTAAATGCATCCGCTTTTATACGAATCTCTTTCTTTCTGTCAAACTGCATGCGCAAGCCTCCTAAAACATTTCCCGACTCTGAAGCTTTTCGTACATATGCTTATTGGCATAAAACAAATCGAGCATATCGAATATCTTTTCAGAAGATTTATTATCATCCCCGGCTCTGTAAACCACCGCAGGAGTTTCATCGAGCACTCTCGTGATGTCCCCGACCGTCACCCCCAGAACATCTGCAACTTTCGAAAGAATATCCAGCGTAATACTATTCACACCATTCTCAATCCTGGCATACTTCTGTCTGCTTACGCCGATCTGATCAGCAACCTGCTCCTGTGTGAAATTTCTCGCATTTCTTAACGCCCTGATGCGGCCACCCAATAACTCATTCATATCTTTCCTCCATTCCTCCTACTGCTATTGTAACACGATTGTAATTTACGTCAACAAACATGTTATAATATTATAACATCGTATTAGCTGGATGTTACATATGTAGTTCTCGATTCTCATATCGCCATTCTCTATCTCCAGAAGACAAAGCTTATTTATCACTTGTGAATTCCAGGTATTCAGAAGTCATCATGGCATGCAAAAAGCGGCCCCCATATGAGGGCCGCTTTTTGCATGCAGAGCGATATTATTCTGATTCCTTACCGGTGGCGTGACGGAACGCAATCATCGCGAAAAGCAGTACGGCGAAACCGGAGATCAGTCCGGAGACGGCATGCTTCGTGAAACCGGCCACGATATACGCGATGGCGGAGGAAAGTGCCGCGGTCAGCGCATACGGGATCTGGGTCGATACGTGGTTGATGTGCAGGCACTGCGCGCCGGCACTCGACATGATGGTGGTATCGGAGATCGGTGAGCAGTGGTCACCGCAGACCGCACCGGCCATGCAGGCCGACATGGAAAGGATCATCATGTTGTGGTCGATCCCCTGGAAGCAGGCGACGACGATCGGAATCAGAATACCGAAGGTGCCCCATGAGGTACCGGTTGCGAAGCTTAATCCGATGGCGATCATGAAGATGATGACCGGAAGGAACTGCAGGAAGTTCTTTGCTGAACCCTGTACGACACCGGCGACGAACTCCTTCGCACCGAGGCTGTCGGTCATGGCCTTCAGAGACCATGCGAGTGTGAGGATCAGGATGGCCGGAACCATCTGCTTGAAGCCCTCCGGCAGGCAGTCCATGCACTCGTTGAAGCTGAGTACGTTACGGATCAGATAGAACGCAAGGGTGATGACCAGTGCGCAGAAGGAACCGAAAACGAGACCAACGGAGGCGTCCGAGCCGGCGAAAGAATCGATGAAGCTGACACCGCTGAAGAAGCCGCCGGTGTAGATCATACCGATGACGCAGCAGATCACGAGGGAGAAAATCGGAACCAGCATGTCGATGAGGTGTCCGCCCTCTCGTCTCGCCTCGTCGGCCGCATTCTCGAACGGACGCTCCGGCGTGGTATAGAGATCGTGGTGCTCGATGGCATTGACCTCATGCTGGTGCATCGGGCCGAAGTCTACCCTCAGGACCACCATCAGGATCATCATCGCGATGGTGAGCAGTGCGTAGAAGTTATACGGGATGGTCTGCAGGAAGAGGCTCATGCCGTTCTCTCCCTCGACGAAACCGGACACGGCTGCCGCCCAGGAAGAAATCGGGGCGATGATGCAGATCGGAGCCGCGGTGGAGTCGATGAGGTACGCAAGCTTCGCACGGCTGATCTTATGCTTATCGGTCACCGGACGCATGACGGAGCCGACGGTCAGACAGTTGAAGTAGTCATCGATGAAGATGAGGCAGCCGAGGGCGATCGTGGCGAGCTGTGCGCCGGCTCTCGTCTTGATGTGCTTCGATGCCCAGTCACCGAACGCAGCGGATCCACCACTGCGGTTCATGAGCTGTACCATCGCACCGAGGATGACGAGGAAGCAGAGGATGCCGACATTATAGCTGTCGGACAGGACCGAGATGATACCATCGACGAAGATGTGGTTGATGGTGCCCTCGAAGTGATAACCGGAAAACAGAAGCGCACCGGTCAGGATACCGAAGAAAAGGGAGCTGTATACCTCCTTCGTGATGAGCGCGAGCGCGATGGCGATGACCGGCGGCACGAGTGCCCAGGCGGTCTGCTGCACCGTATCCGCGGTGGTGATGAAGCCGGCGACCACGATAAACACGAGGACGACAGCGATGGCGGTCAGCGATGCGAAGCGGTTGCTTCGATGCTCTCTGTCTTTGAACTGCATAAAATCTCCTTACCGGGGCGTGTGCCCCTCTGCTCCCTCCCGGGAGAATCCTGGGTAGACAATAGCCGTTTCTAAGAACAGTTCCGGGCCCGCCGGGCTCCGACCTTAAGAAATTAGTAAGGGGGTCTGACCCCATGACGAATTTCTTAAGAAAAAGGCAGTGATTCTATACGAACCACTGCCTCATAAATATGCATTCTATGAAACAATAGCTCCAACACATTTCTGTGAGAGTCTGCCGTCTCTTAAACGGCAGCCCAACTCGGTGCGTGTGCATCACGCTCCGGTTTCGGCGTCTCATCCTTTCGCTGCATCTCATGGACTATGCGATCTCCATGCAGTTACTGATAATCAACGCGCCTCTATTGTCAACCTGTTTAATTTTCGTCTGTACCGCCGCTTCTCTGTCTCTGCCCCCCGCAGTTCCTCCGTCCGCAGTTTCCTGCATTCCGGGCGCTGCATACGCTTCGCGCACATCCACGTCACGATACATGCATGCATTATATGCCTTCCTGTTATATCCGTCAATCCTTAAAAAGGGCGAATAAGCTCTTCTTTCGCTCGATAAACTTGTCGATATGGTCGAGATAGTCCGGAATCGACTTGCCGTTATCGCAACGCTCCACACGTTTATGGTAGAGATCACCGTCGCGGGACGGCAGGACGACCTTCGTGCTCGTGCCGGCACCACAGCCGACGACGGTATGCTTCTCCTCCATCATAAGGATGTTATAAAGGCACTCCTTGCCCTCCTCGCAGTAGCCGACGTTCTCGAGATTGCCGGCCATGTTCTTCTGGCGATAGAGATAGTACGGCTTCATCTCGAGAAGCTCCGCGGTATACTCCGAGGCGAGCATCATGCGGGTGATCTCCGGATAGCGGAAGTCCGCCGCATCAGCGCTCTCCTGCTGCTGCGTCTCCGCGAGGATCTCATGCTCGTCACCCGCACGGTACACACCGGCCCAGAAATCACGCTCGAGGGTCAGACGCGCCGCCCGCTTGATGGCGAGGCTGTGGACGGTCAGACTGTCCGGCTTCAGCCGTCCGATCTCCGAAAGCGTACGCGTCACCTCCGGGAGCTTCTCGCCCGGCAGTCCCAGGATGATGTCCATGTTAATGTTCTCGAAACCGAGCGAACGCGCGAGCGCATACTTCTCGATGACCTCCTCCACGCTGTGCTTCCGGCCGATCAGGTCGAGGGTCTTCTGGCAGAAGGTCTGCGGGTTCACCGAGATCCGATCGACACCGGCCGCCTGCAGGATCTCGAGCTTCTCCCGCGTGATGGAATCCGGTCGCCCTGCCTCCACCGTGAACTCGACGATGCCCGGCATGCCCGTCACGGTATGCATCCACGCTGCCTCGTCCATGCCCGCCGCTGCCGGCTTCGCCAATACTTCCGCCGCGACATCGTCACGCTGCTTTCCGTTGTCAGCAGGCGCTGTGGTCGCGCGCAGGATGGAGACATTGGCCTCCCCGCAGATCTCGTGGACGAGATCCATCAGGACCTGCAGCCAGTGCTCGTCGAGGGCCGTCGGCGTGCCGCCGCCGATGTAAATGGTCTGCAGCGGGCGGTGCAGCTCCCCGCACATGTGCTGCACGGTGAAGCGGAGCTCCTTCCGGAGGTTCTCCATATAGTCGCCGAGGCGTTTCTCCCAGGCGTCGATCGTGTTGCTGAGGAAGGAGCAGTAGAGGCAGCGGGTCGGACAGAACGGGATGCCGATGTAGAGGCTCCAGCCCTCTTTATAGCTCCGACCGGTCGTCTCGCGGATGCGATCGAGGATGCGCTGCTCCCGGACCGCGATGTCGACCATGAGATTGAGCTTCTCACCGCGGATGCAGTACTCCTTCCGGAGATCCGCACGGATCTTCCGGAGCGCCTCCTCCGGAAAATCCTGCCCCGGCAGTGCCTCCAGCAGCGGGCTCACGAGGGACACCGGACGGATACCGGTGAGGTCGCCCCATGGGAGCTCCTTCCCGGTCATGCCGACCAGGGTATCGTAGAGCTCGGCCTTGATGACGGACTTATCCTCCTTACGGACACCGGTCAGCGGAAGCGCGGCAGCCTCTACGGTGAAGCTCAGACGGATGCTGTCCTCCTCCATCCCCTCCGGGGTGACCTCGGACACCATGCGGGCACGGTTCTTCGTGGACTTCTTATTGACAGCAGTCACCTCACCGGTGGCCTGCGCCTGCTTCAGCGCGTTTTTCTCCTCCTGGGTGGTGTTCGAAAAATGCACACCCTCCGGGGTCCGGATCTCGAACTCCTCGCCCGGATAGAAGGCCTGCACCAGCTCCCGGATGTCCTGCTCATAGCCTGCTGCGATACTGTCTAAAACTAATCGGATCAATGTTTCTACCTCTTCATTTATATACGCGTAAAAGGACAGGTGCGGTGATGTCAGCGCCTGCCCTTCTCTATTTAAAGATTCACCCTGCCTAAGAAGACAGCCGGGTTGTACTTCTGCTCGTTTCCGATCGAGCTCTGTGCCTCATGGCCCGGGAATACACTGGTATCCGCCGGAAGCACCAGCAGCTTCTCTACGATGCTCTTCACGATGGCCTCCTGCGATCCGCCCACGAAATCGGTGCGTCCGAAGGACTCCTTAAAGAGTGTGTCACCGGAAAACAGCACCGGATAGATCTTCGGCTCCGTCGCGCCCTCCGGCTGGAAGGACAGCCCGTCTGCGATATAAAAGCAGCAGGAGCCCGGCGTATGGCCCGGGGTTTCCAGCACCTTCCACACCCGACCGAGATAGTGCAGGGTATCGCCGTCCCGGAAGGTTTCATACTCCCCCGGCTGCAGGGTGACCTCGACGCCGAAGTTTCCGCTCAGGTTCCGCTTCGGATCCGCGAGGGTCTCCGCCTCATCTGCACAGGCGTAGATCTTTATGCCAAAATGCTGTGCGACATCCTTCGCCGCCATGATATGGTCGAAGTGACCGTGGGTGAGGAGGATCGCCTCCGGCTTCAGATGGAGCTCCTCCTCTACGATTCTGATGATATGCGGTGCGTTCGCTGCCGGATCGATGACGACGCAGGCACGCGTTTCATCATCGTAGCAGAAGTAGACGTTCGTCTGCACCACGCCGGTTACATACTT
>ERZ1026864.662-NODE-662-length-18968-cov-9.620631_pt1 | contig 18968 bp, 2 predicted proteins | sample MGYA00380162_ERZ1026864 | MGnify/ENA primary metagenome ERZ1026864 (study PRJEB33269, sample SAMEA4719798) | human gut metagenome | biome: human-associated habitat; feature: organic feature; material: feces | place: Cameroon | collected 2013-10 ... | reverse complement strand
TTTCCTTGTTCATCTACTTTAAATACTGGTATTCTTGTTGTTACTTCTGTTTTTGCTTCATTTTCATTTCCTACATTTGTTGTTACTCCTGTTATGAATTTTCTTAATGCTAAATCAAATTGTCTATTTTGTAATTTTATTGTTATTGTATTTGAAGTTAAACTCCAAGTTACATATCCATCTGAAGATTCTTTTTCTGGTTTTACTTCTTCTGTACCTACTAATAATTTAGTTTTTCCGAGTATCTACAGCATATCCATTGCTAGTTTCTTGTCCTACAACTGTTAATGCAATTTCTTGTAAATATTTTTCATATCCTTTTGGTGCTTCTGTTTCTACTATTTTATATGTATCAATTTGTCCATCTTTTGTGATTTCTTTTGCACTAGCAACTCTTAAGTATCCGTTGCTAGTTTCTGCATCTTCACCATTTATAGTAAATTTAGAAACTTCTTTTGAAATTATATGTCCTTGTTTATCTACTTTAACTAAGTTAACAGCATAGCTACCTACTTTTTGTGTATTCTTTATTAATACAGTAATCATTGTATTTGTTATTGTTACTTCTGAACCAGATACCCCTGTTTTTGTAACTGGTTTTAATTCATATCCTGTTTTTGCACTATTATCTTGACTTTCTGCTGTAAATGTAACATCTGCTCCTGCTATGTATCCAGTTGGTGCTTTTGTTTCATGTATTTTTACTGTATAAACTTTTCCAGCAGATTCAATATTTAAATTTGATAAATTTATCAATCCATTAGAATCTGTTTTTTCTGTTTTTCCTGTAGCTGTTTTATATACTACTTTTCCTTCTTTATCTGTAATTGTAATTTCAAACTCTGCTCCTGCAAGCTTTGTTCCTTTATTATCTTCTTTTATTAATTGTAAATTAAATGCTCCTACTTTTTTAGTATTTTTTACTAACACTTTAATTAATGAATTTGTTATTGTTACTTCTGAACCAGATACATTTTTTGTATCAACTGGTTTTAATACATATCCTTCTGTAGTAGAAGCTATACTCTCTGCTGTAAATTCAACATCTGCTCCTGCTATATATCCAGCTGGTGCTTTTTCTTCATGAATTTTCACTGTGAAAGTTTTTCCTTCATCTGCTATTTCTAATCCACTTATTAATAAAGATCCTTCACTTCCTGTTTTTTCTGTTCTTCCTTCACTTGTTTCATATACTTTGTTACCTTTTTCATCTATAATTGTAACTTTAAATTCTGCATCAGAAAGTTTTTTCCCTTCATTGTCCTCTTTTATTAACTGTAGTGCAAAACTTCCCGTCTTAACTGGATCTTTAACAGTTGCAATTATAGTATCTCCTGAACTACTAACTCCTCCAAAATATTGGCTATCTGGTTGAAGATATACTGTTTTATCATTATCTTTTACATATTTTAAATATCCATTATATCCTTCTTGTGGTTCTGCTGGATATGCCTGACTAACATTTCCTGACTTATCTACAGAAACTTTTATACAAATATAATTTGTTTGTCCATCAGGGGCCTCAAAATATCCTAATCCGTATGATTTTTGAGCTTCTGTTTCTGTTATCCATACATATTTACTAGTTCCATAAGACATTTGAATAGAAGATTTATGTGCTTCCATAGTTGTTCCTTCACCTGTAGGTACTACTCCACTTCCATAACTATCTGTTACCCAATATTTAAAAGTTCCTATGTTTCCAATATCATTTCCATCCATATCTTTTTTATGAACTTCCACATTTACATTTTTATTTCCAAAAGAAACTTCATTTCCTGTAATTATTCTTGATAACATTAAGAAAGATTGATCTCTATAATCTCCTCCATTACCTGTTGTTGTATAATACTTTGCTGTAGTATTAAATGCTCCATATCTAAATGTAATATTAACATTTGTAGTAGAATTTGCTTTTGCATAAACATTTCCATTAATATCACTATATTTACTTAATTCATTTGTACAAGCTTCATCTGTATATAATTTAATATCTGCATTATTTTCTTTGGCTGCTACTAATATTAATTTATTTTTATTGTTAGTTATCTTTACTGGTCCAACCACTCCATTTTTAAGTTCTGCATTACTTGCATCTATAGTAACATCTGTATAACCATTGCTACTATAATCAGAATGATTTTCCGCTGCATCTTTTAACGCTTTATACAAAGGATCATTTGTTGGAAAGCCAATACTTGAATCTGGTGTTACATTATCAGTAAAAGACCATAAAACAAATTGCTCTATTTTATGTATTTTATCATATTTACCAAGTTCGTTTTTATTATCTACGGTATCAGGTTTCGAATTATCAATATAATCATTAATATTTCCAGAGTTTCCTAATATTTTTTGTAAATTATTAATATAATATTCTGTTTCTTCATCAGATACATCATTTCCTGTTCTAAGAATATTATCTAATAACCATCTAATGCTTCCTGCACTTGCAGAATCTCTTGGATTATTTGTTTCATATGCATTATACTCTCCTGAAACACTTCCATAACCTCCTGAATAGCCATATCCATATAGGTTTGCACCTTTATCCATACACCATCCAGCATTACCATAATTTGTAGCTGTTCCATTGTGATGGTAAATTTTTTCTACACCATCCTTAATATCTACATTGTGATAATATTTATCATATGATGCTGCTTGTGCACTCACAATCCCATCCATTCCTGCTGTTGTTATAAGCGATGTGTTTTGATATTCTCCATTATTATCTTCTGACAATGCATTAACTACATTTACTGTTCCTAATATTGAATTAGTACTTAATAAAACTATTGCCATAATCATAATCAACAATTTTCTTATAATTCCTGTTTTCATATTTTCCTCCTAAATTTAAATTGTTTTTATTCATATTCAACTTTACTTTTTTTGATTTTAAAAGTCAATATACCTATTTTTTCGTATCGTTTCGAACCTGTTCTTTCTGCTTACGGAAGCTACTTTTAAGCGTTTATATATTTCAAAAATTACATTATGATTACATTTTTGTAATATTTAATATTGGGGACGGGGCAAAAAGATAAAATAAAAAAGAGTTTAAATTAAAACTCTTCTTCACAATTTATTCTCTTTTTTTATTTCTTTTTTCTTTTTAAAACTGTCATAACTATTACGGCTGCAACTATTAAAACAATAATTACTGACGAAACAATTATTATCATCATTAATTTGCTATTAGCATTAATATTTAATTCATTTGCTTTAAGATCATCTACACTGTAATTAGCGTTAAAAACTTTTAGATCAGATATAGAAATTTTAGTGTTTTTTGTATCTTTTAAAACTTTAAATGTTATTGTCACCATTTCTCCATCTTGTGCTTTTAAACTTTGTACTACCATTTTTGATTCTTTTGTCCCAACTATTGCTTCCCAATTATTTTTATTTTCTACTTTTGCTGACTCTGTATCATCTGGTAATGCTTCTAATTCTAAAATAGAATGATCATAATTAATTACTCCATAAATCATTTGAACACTTTCAGTTATATTTTGCTGGCTACTAATTGTTACTTGTATTTCTTCTCCTTTTTTTAAAACTGTTTTATCTGATGTTAATACTATTTGATTTTTATCATCTGCATTTACTATTCCTGTCCCTATAATAATCATTAAAAAAGTTAAAAAAACTACAATCTTAAAAATACTCTTTTTCATTTGTTCCTCTCCTCCACATATTTTTATATTTAAATTTTATCATTCAATTTTTTTAAAGTAAATATTTTATTTTCACTTTATATATTGGTTTTTTATTTTTTATCAAATTTCTTTTAATTTATTTAAATATTTACTCATAAAAAGAGAACCCTCCTTGCTAAACTTTTGTTTAACAATTTAGGTTCACTTTATAAAATATTTACATTTATTTTTTATCTTTCTTTACTACAAATCTCTTTATTTCATAGCTTCCAATTGCTATTACTATTAATACTGCTATACTTAATCCTACATATATTGCTTCTTGTCCTGTTGTTACTGTTAACATTACTGGTGCATCATCTATATCATCTTCTCCTGGTACTTTATTATTTGGTGTTGAGTCGATATCAGGTGTTCCATATTCATTATAATCTTTACTTATTTCTGCTACATTTATTTTTAATCCCATATTATCTTCTCTATTTATCCATGTTAATAATATTGTTACTTCTTTACTTTCTCCTGGTTGCATTATTTGTCCTGCTAATTGATCTGTTACTACTTTTCCATCTACTTCTTTCCATAATGGGTTATCTGATGCTACAAATTTTAATCCTTCTGGTATATAATCTGATATTTCTTCTACACTTCCTGCTATTTGTCCTTCGTTTGTTACTCTTATTTGATATTCAAATTTTACTACTACATCTTTTATTTTACTCTTCTTTAAATCTACTTTTACTACTTCTTCTGGATCATCTTCTGCTTTATGTCCTGTTTCTGTTACTGTTTCTTTTCCATTTTCTGTTACTATCGCTTTTGTTACCCATTTTCTTAATGCTAAGTCAAAATATTGTACTTTTATTTTCTCGATGTCTTGATCATCTTCTCCTTCTATCCATTCATTTGGTGTTGAATCTTTATCTGTTACTTCATTTCCATCTTCATCACTATCATCTGAGATTTGCGCTTTGTTTATTATTATTCTATCAGAAGTGTTTGGTTCTGTTACTTTAAATGATACTTGTACTTCTTTATAATCTGGTTCTGTTATTTTTCCTGCATTATATGCTTCTTTATCGAACGCCTTTAATAAGTTTTCTCCTTCTGATTTTTCTTGTTCTTTTGATAAATAATCACTTGTTATATATTTTGCTTTTGTTACATCATCTGTTTTATTTCCTTCTTCATCTAACATTATCCATCTATATTCTTTATTTAATTCATTGTCTGGTAAGAATTCTAATCCTTGTGGAATATCATCTTTTATTTCTTTTGCATATCCTTCTCTTGTTCCTTCATTGTAAACTCTTAAAGTATATGTTACTACATTAGTATTATTTACTATTACTGGCTCTTTTGTATGTTCATATACATATTTTCCATTTTCATCTACTTTAAATACTGGTACTCTATCTGTTACTTCTGTATCATTTACTTTAGTTATGAATTTTCTTAATGCTAGATCAAAATATGTTAATTTAATTTTTTCAATGTCTTGATCATCTTCTCCATCTATCCATTTATTTGGTGTTGAGTCTTTATCTGTTACATCTTTTCCATCTTCATCTTTGTCATCTGTAATTTGTGCCTTATTAATTATAATTTCATCTGTTGCATCTGGCACATCAACTTTAAATGCTACTTGTACAAATTTTGAATCTGGTTCACTCATACTATTTTTATCAAAAGCCTTTAATAAATTATCTTTATTAGCACTTGATAAGTATTTTGTTCTTATGTATTTTGCTTCTTTAGGATCGTTTGTTTCTTGTTTATTTGCATCTAACATTTTCCACCCAAATTTTTGATTTGTCTCATTATCTGGTAAGAATACTAATCCTTCTGGAATATCATCTTCTACTTCTTCTGCATAACCTGCAACTGTTCCTTCATTATAAACTCGAATGTTATATGTTACAACATCAGAATCACCAACTAATACTGGCTCTTTTGTATGATTATATACATAGTTACCATTTTCATCTATTTTAAATACTGGAACTCTATCAGTAATTTCTTTATTATCAACTTTTGTGATATATTTTCTTAATGCTAAATCAAATTCTTCAACAAGTACTTTTTCAAAGTCATCATCGTCTTCTTGACCCGGAACATATGATTTATTTATTTCATCATCTTTATATGATGATAGTTTATCATCTGTAGGTAATTCAACATTTTTAAATGAGTCTCTATCTTTTACTTGTCTTCCATTTTTACCGATATACTTTGTAATTTCTGCAATATTAGTTAGTTTTTCTTTCACTGGTACATTACTTTTTACTTTACACTTAATTTTTATCTCTTTATAATCTAATTTTCCGCTTTCTCTATCAAAAGCTTTTATTAAATTATCTTCTGCATTTACAGCTTTAGATAAATAATTTGTTTTTATTGTTCTTAATGATTTATCTTTTTCATCTAATAACCAACCATAACTACTATTAAATTCATCATTTACAAATTCCAAATACTCTGGTAAATGGTCTGTTACTTCTTCTGCATATCCATCTACTTGTCCTTCATTATAAACTCTTAATGTGTAAATTACTGTATTTCCAGCATAAACTCTAATTGGCTGTTTTGTATGATTATATACTGCTGTTGTTGCTGTTTTATTCTTTAATCCATCTGTTTGTGGATCTGGAATTCTATTATCAATTTTTGTTACTCTTTCGTCCTCTTTTCCTTCGTTTGCTATTACTTCTGTTATACTCTTTCTTAAACTCAAATCAAATTGTTCATTTTGTACATCTAATTGTATTTTATTTTCTACATTAGATTTTGTTACTAAACCATTATTGTCTCCACTTATCATTTCTACATCTTTTATAACATATCTTGCTTCTTTTCCTTCTCCTTCAATTCCTGTTGTTACTTTTAATTTAATTTCTTCTTCTAATTCTAAATATGTTTCTGGAGCTTTTGTTTCTTTTATTTTTATAATATATGTTTCTGGTTTTTCTATTCTAATATCTCTAATTACCAAATTACCGTTTTTTACTTCTACTTCACTTGGAATAATTACATCTTTAGATTTTACATCATCATTTGATTTATAAAGTTCAGATTCTTTTCCATCTCTTTCTACAGTAATATTAAACTTAGAACCATCTAGAAGTTTCTTAGTATAGTTATCCAATTTGTTAATAACTAAATCATATTTTCCTTTTATTCTTTCGTTATTTACTTGAACTTCTACTGTTTCTGGTTCATCTTCAATTACTTTGCTATTAGCAAATTCAACTGAATCTTCACCTTCTATAATTCTCATATTAGAAACTTTATAACTTCCATTTTCATTTGTTATAAATACTCTTACTCTTATTTCTCCATTTTCTACATATAATTCTGGAGAATACTCTTTTATGATGAAGTCATATGTTCCTGGTTTTTCTATTAATATATTATCAATAGAAATCACACCGTCAACACCTGAAATATTAGTTGTTTTTAATGTTTTTAAAGATTTAGGCTCAAAAGTCTTTGAATCTTTAAGTTCAACTTCATTATTTTGTTCATCTACTACTTTAATATCAAAGAAAACTTCATTCATTTTTTCATTTGTATCTTTGTCCACTTTGTATAATTTAAAATTATATTCTTCTGGGTTTATAATATTTACTTGTACTGTTTGTACCTCATTTTCTGTAGTTATATTAGTAGTAATATACTTATATTCTGGTCTACTATCTTCTAAAGTTTTTCTAGTCTTTTTATCTATAATCATTGTATCTACTACATGTAATTTTTCATCTTCATACATTCTAGTAATAACTACCAATTGCTTATTTTCTAAGATATTAATATGACCAGCTACTGTTTCTAACTCATCTATATTATATACTCTTGTATCTCCAATCTTCATTGTTTCTGTAGTTTCATATGAGCTATCTCCGTCTTTAATAACTTCAGTACCATTTACTGTGATTTTTGCTCCAGCTAAGTTAGTTTCTCCATCTGATGTTACTTTCACAAGTCTAAACTTAGTTTCTAATGGATTTATTATTTTTATATTAACTGTTTGAACACCATTAGAATCTGCTGACATATAAACATCAACATAATTATATACTGGGTCATCACTTGAAACTACTGTTGGAACTTTGCCTGATGTATCAAAAATTGCCTTACTCTCTATTTCTATCTTTTCATCTTCTGTTAATACTATATTAAATAATAAATATTTATTTTCTAATATATTCTTATACCCTGGTTTTGTTGCATTTTCTCTTACATAAAATGTTTGTTTTTCACCAATCTTAATTGATTTTGTAATCTCATAACTAGATAGTCCATCTTTTATTAGTGGTTCACCATTTATTGTAATAGTTGCACCAGATAATGGTGTAGAAGCTTTATCTGATTTAGTTTTCATAACTTTAAATTTATATTCTACTGGGTTAACAACATCAACTTTTAATATTTGAACACCATTTTCTTCTTCAAAATATACATCTACATAGTTCCATACATCAGGAGATGCCGTAACAGCTGTTCCGCTAGATATATCAAAAGCTGATTGTGATACTATGCTTAGTTTTTCTTGTTCATCTAATCTAACAACCAATACAATAAATTTATCTTTTAATACATTAATATGGTTTGTTATTGTTGATGATTCTTTTATTATATAGCTCTTTGTTTGACCTATATTAATCTTCTCTGTAATGTTATATTTTGATTTTCCATCACTAATTGCTTCTTTACCATTTACTGTTAATACAGCTCCTGATAATTCAGTCTTTTCTTCATCTGATTTTACTTTTGTTAATTCAAATTTGTATTTTGCTGGGTTTTCTAGTTTTATATCAACAACTTGTATTCCATCAGAACCTCTTGTTATATCTATTGTTAAATAATCATATACTTCATCTGTTTGTGGTAGAAGAACTGCTCCTACACTAGTAATATCATAAATTAATTTTTGAACAACACTTATTTCTCCTTGTTCTGACATACGAACTAAAACAACTGCAAATTTGTTTTCTAATATATTAACATGATTTGCTGTAGTTGATGTCTCACTTATTATATAATGTCTTTCTTCTCCTAATTTTACAATTTCAGAAACTTCGCAACTTGAATTTCCTCCATCTATAACAGTTTTTTCATTTACTTTAACTGTGGCTCCAGTTAATTCTGTTTTATCTGGATCCGTTTTTGTCTTTGTTAGTTTATATTTATATTGTACTGGATTTTCTATAGTAACATTAATTATGTATTCACTTCCAACCACTACAGGCTCTTCTACTTTAATATACTTATATATTTCATCATTTTTGCTAACAATTCCTGATTCATTATCATAAACTGCATAATCGTTAACCTTTAATGTTCCACTAACTCTTGTAACATCTATTTGTATATATTTGTTACTTCCTAAAATATTATAGTAAGGTGCTTCTACATTTTCTTCTCTAATATACCATGTTTGTGTTTCATTATCAGCTATTTCTATTTGTGGTATTTCCATATTAGATACTTTATTCATTGTATAAGTATTGCCACCTTTTATTGTTGCTTTTAAAACTGCTTTATCTAATTCTTTTTTATTTGAATCAACTTTCTTTAGTTTTAAATTATATACAAATGGGTTTTTAATATCTAATGTAACTTGTCTTTTTCCATTTACCCATCCAACACTTACACTTACACAAGATTTTGCTTCTTCTTCAGTTACAGGTGTATGTGGATTTACTTTTATAATAGAAACTCTAGTGTAATTTGTATCATTTGGATCATCTGGATTTGTATCTTTTACTTCTCCTTTTTCATCTGTTACTACTTGTAATACTACAAAATATCCTGATATACAGTTTTTATAACCTGTTTTATTTTGAGTTTCATCTATTAAGTATGTATATGTTTTATTTTGCATACAGCTTATAGTTCTACTTGTTGTACCATCTTCTAAAATAACATCTGGTACAATAATATTATCTGATCCTTGTTCTCTTACTCTTATTGCTGCTCCATCTAACTTACCATTTTCACTTCTATCTGCTGTAATTAAATTTCCTTTTTCATCTTTTTTATTTAAAACAAATTCAAAATTTGTTTCCTGATTTGGAACAATTATTTGAATCATTCCATCATTAGTAATATTAGTTGTCATATAGCCTTCTGGATAACTTGCTGCATTTTCACCAATTAATTCTACTTTAATATGATCTTCTGTAATTTGTTTAACATTTGTAACTCCATTTAGATCTATAGTTACTTGTACAGTAACACCTGATAATAATTTATATCCATCTTTTCCTTTTACTTCATCAAGTTGGAATATATCTTTTCCACCTGTTACAAGTTCAATATCTTGAATATTAATTACACCATTTGAATTAGTTACAGGATTTTGTGTTCCTGGCTCATCAGAGTTAGTATCATATGCTATCCAATCTGCTGCATTTCCTGCACGCATTCTAACTCTAAATTCTACACCTTCAAGTTTTTTCTCTACATTATCTTTATCAACTTTTACAATTTGGAATCCATATTTTTCTGGCTCTTTTACAATCTCTGAGTCTTTCATATTTATAGTAATAGTATTATCTTCTACTTCTAATACACATTTACTATACAATAATGTTTTTATCTTATCTTGTAATTGTGTTCCATCTACAGATTCAAAATCAACATTTGTTCCATTTCTTCCAACATCTGCTACATTTCCATTAGCATCTATTCTTATAGTTAAGTGCACTTTAATGTTTTCGAAATCATTATTAAATCCTTCTGGTGCATTTGTTTCTTGAATGTAATATTCATACACAGAATTTGGAACAGCTTCTATATCTGCGAAATCCCATGTTGCTGAACCTTTATATATTTCTGTAGTACTTATTTGTCCTCTAGAATTTCTAGAAATTTTATCTATTTTAAACTCTCCGCCTTCTAATATTTTACATCCAGTTATATCTGTTGTTGATTTATTATCAGCTCTTTTTCTTAAAGTCATATGGTATGAAATACTATTTGCAATTTTTAAAACAAATTTATTTTCATTCCCTGAATCTTTTACTAATTCTATATATTTTCCATATGTATTTGCATCATATTTTGTTGTTTCAGTTTTGCCTTCTTCTACTACACTAATAATTTCTCCTTTAACAGTTCCATCCTCATCAACAACTATTTTTAATACTGCTTTTTTAATTTTGTTTACATAGTTTTTGTTTGGTTTTTCTTTTTCTTCTACTTGATAATAATATGTTGTGCCTAATTTTACTTTTTCTTGGCTATCAATTTTTTCTTCTTTACTACTATCTGTAATAAGTGAATCATTTATTACAGTCCACTCATCATCATCTCTTTGTTTTCTTTCAATATTGAATTTTACACCTGATATTTCTTTATTTTTATCTCCAAGTTCATGTTTAAATAAACTCAAAGAATAGTCTCGTGTGGTTTGTGGATTTTTAATATTTAGAGTAACTGTATTAGTCTCTTCATTAATACTTAATCCATCTTTTACCATATCCGATGCCTTGGCTAATCCAGATGTATTATTTAGAGCTTTTGGTTCTACTTTTACTACTGTATTTTCTTTATCTACTTTTCCATTCTTATCAATTGCTACTTCTAATTTTATTCTGAAATTCTTAAATACATTTTCATATAACTCTTGTGCGTATGTTTCTTCTATCGTATATGTATAAGTCTTATTAACTCTTACACCGCTTTCTTCTTTTACAAATCTACCAGTTGGTTCATCATCTGTAGTTCTTTGTAAAGCTTTATCTGTTTGTATATTTCCATTAGGACCATTAATTGTAAATCTTGCTTTATTTAAATATTCGCTTGATACTTCTGCATCAACTTTATTAATTTCCAAATTATACTTTGTAGTTTTTTGATTTGGAACTGTAACTGTTATTGTTTGAGTCTTATCATCAACATTAATATCTAATCCTTTTTCTAGCATTTCGCTTTCTTGTTTTGTATTTTCTGAAGATTTCATTTGATTTATAGAAACTGTTGCATCTTTTACAACGTAAGATTTTCCATCATCAGAAACTCCAGTTTTAACTCTTACAATTAGTTGATGATCTTCAATCTTTGTATATCCTTCTGGAACAGATTTTTCTTTAATAGTATAAATATCTCCATTACTATTTGGTTTAGATATTTCTACCTCATCCCATAATACTGCTATACCTTCATCTCCAGCTGTTACTTTATCACCAGTAGAGATTTGTTTTGGATTTAATCCATTAAATACTACCCCTTGTATTGCTTGGCTTGGATTATTTGCATCTCTTTTCTTTACTTGTATTTTATATTTACCTGTTAATTTAGGATTTTTTACTTTAATGTTTATGTGTCCTGTATCTTCATTTATTGTAAACATTACTTGTTTTGAATCATCATTTTCACTTACTTGATAAGTTGTACCATTTTCTTCAACACTTAATGTTGTTTTATTAGAATCCAACTTATATTCCCCATCTTGTTCTTTCACTTTAACATCCAAAGTAATTTTTCCTTCAAACTTGAAATAACCTTCTGGTGCTAGTGATTCATTTATTACATACTTATCATTTTGATTTTTACTTGTTATATCAAAACCTTTTCCTTCATCGATTGATAAAAATCCTTTTTTGGTAACCTTTTCATCTCCATTAACAATGAAAGTTGCTTCTTTGTCATTTATTGTATTTCCATCAGTATCTACTTTATTTAAATTCAAATAGTATTTACCTTCTAATTTTTCATTTGGGAAACTTACTATTATTGTATTTGCATCATTTTTATCAGGCTCAATTGTTGCTTTTTCTAATATTTCTCTTTGTTTTTCAGTACTAGCTGAAGCACTTCTTTGTGAAAGTATCTTTTCGTATTTTGTAATTGCATAATTGCTTCTATCTGAAGAAATACCTTTTTTAAGTCTAATTATTAAATCAAAGTCTGTAATTTTTATATATCCCTCTGGTGGTGTTATTTCAGAAATAACATATGTATCTTCTCCTTCATCTGTTGTTATTTTTATATCATTAGCTATCATTCCTGTATATCCAAGTCCAGTTGATACTCTATGATATATCTGATCTTTATCTAACACACTAAAATCAGTTTTATCTGTAATTTGCTTTCCTGTAGCTTCATTAACTTTTATAAGTTTTAAATTATATTTAGCTATTGGTTCATTTTTTACTGTTAATAGTATATTGTTATTTCCATTATCTGTTATGTATGTATATTTTTTACCAATTACACTATTCCATGTAGAATCATTCCATTTTTCTATTGTAGCCTGTGCAACACCATTACTATCTACTTTAATTTTTACGATTACTTCTCTTACAGATTTGCTGTAAGTTTCTGGAACATTCTCTTCTGTTATTCTATAACGATACGTTGTATTATATGCTACTTTAGTTTTAGTATCAATATTTCCTTCTCCTACTATATCAACAGTTTTAGAATTAAGTATATCTTTATCATTTATACCATTCCAAATGTCAATATCTGGATTTATTTCTTCTATTTTAAAAGTAATTTTATCAGTTAATTTTAAATTATTTAAGAAATTACGTTTTTCTATATTAAAGTTAATATCTGTTACTGGTTCTATTTGTAATGTTTCAAAGTCATCATCATCTTGAGCACCAGGATAATAACTTAAATTTTCTTTATCTAATACATTTTCTTTATAATAATTATCCAAATTCAATGTATTTTTAATTGTATCTGGTAAAGAATCTCTATCTGTATTTTTTGTTTCTCCATAATATTCACCATATTTGTTGCCTCTTTCATCCTCATGTGCTGTAATTTCTGCTCTGTTTGTTAAATATTTTATAGTATATCCTGAATCTTCTGTTACTTTACATTTCAATTTAACATCTGCAAACCAACCTGTTGTTTGTAATCCAACTAATTGTTCCATAAGTTGATTTTTTTCCAATTCTGTATTTTCTAAGTAGTTTGTTTTTAAAGTTGTTGTTCCATCATTATTTTTAGTTACTTTCCAATCATAGTTTACTCCATCAACTTCTGATGAATAAAACTCTAATCCTTTTGGTAAGTAATCTGTAATTTCGGCAACCTTACCTTTAATATCACTTTCATTGTATACTCTTATTGTATATGTTACAATATCTCCATTTTTTACAGTAACAGCATCTTTTTTATGATAATAATTAGCTGTTCCTTTTGAATTTAATGCAACTTGTGATGTAATACTAAAAGTTGGAACTCTCGAATTTTCTTTAGTTAATTCTGTATCATTTACATTAGTAATAAACTTTCTTAAAGCCAAATCAAATGTATCTGTATTTTTATTTGCAACTGTAACTACTATTTCGTTATTTTCTTTTTTAACAGTTACTTTATCTTCAGTACCTTCTCCTACATTATCATAACGTTTTAATTCTTCAACTTCATGTCCATTTTTATTTGATATTTCATATACACTCATTGCTCCTATCTCAGCTGATGATTTTCCTTCTTTGTCTACATTAACTACAATAACCATATTATCTACGATTTTTTTATGTTTATCTGGAGCTTTAATTTCTTGTATATTATAAGCATATCCTCTACCAACATCTACTCCTGTTGCTTTTATTATCGCACCACCTATTGGTATTGTAATATTACCATCAGAATCTTTACTTATTTCATTTCCATTACTATCAACAATACTTGTTATTTTACTATCAGAAACAGGTTCAATATTAAATACTGCTCCTTCTAATTCTTCTCTTGTAATATTATCAACTTTCTTTAATTTAAACTCTATATCTGTTATTGGTTCTATTTTTACAGTTTCTTTATCATCATCATCTTGATATCCTGGGTAATATTCATTTGAATCATATTTGATATTTGAATCGTAATCTAACATATCTGCTGAATGTTCTGCTTTTACATTGTTTGGTTTAGAATCTCTATCTGTAACATTTAGTACAGTTTCATTTCCATTATCATCAATACTTACAGCCTTATCTTGTGTAATTTCTGCTCTATTTGTTAAATATTGCACTTCATATTTTGGATCATTTACCACCTTACATTGTATTTGAACACTAGTCTTCCATGTTGTAGTTGGACTATTAAGTAAATAGTTTTGTAATTGATTTTCATTTAATAAAGTATTTGCAAGTTTAGTAGTCTTTACAGTAGTTGTTCCATCACTGTTTTTAGTTCCAGACCAACCATTGTTTCTATTAAAGTCGTTATTAATGTATTCTAAACCACTTGGTAAGTAATCTGTTATCTCTGTTGCATATCCCTTTACAAATCCTTCATTGTAAACACTTATTGTATAAGTTATAATATCATCTTTTTTAACAGCTACTGCTTCTTTTGTATGATAATATCCTGCTGTTCCATTTCGCTTCCACATTACTAATGAAAATACATTTAAGTCTGGTATTCTGTTTTTCACTTCACTAGTTATGCCATCCCTTTCAATTCCTGTTATATATTTTCTTAAAGCTAAATCAAATCCCTTTTCTTCATTTGCAATTCTTATATTTATGTTATTTCCTTCTATAGCAAATCTATAAAATTCTGAAACATCACTTCCATTTTCTGCATTATATAATATTCTTGTTCTTGCAGTATCAAAGCTTCCATCTTCATTTATAGTTACTTGTATATATATTGGAATATCTATTAATATGTTAAATCCATCTGGTGCCTCTGTTTCTTGTAATTTATATAAATAAGTACTTCCTATTTTACAATTATCTCTACTAATAATTTGCATTTGACTATTTCCAGTTGTTATTGGGGCTAAATTATTTATTACTTCATCCATGTTATCTGGATTAACTTCTGCTAAAGTAAATTTAGCTCCATTTAATGCTGTTGGAGTATTATCATCTAATTGTTTTTTACTAACTTTTAGTAAATTAATACTAAAGTTTGTTGTTTGCTTTACAAATACAGTTTCTTTATCGTCATCATCGTCATATCCTGGATAATATTGGTTTGAATCATATGTAATACTTGAATCATAATTTAACATATCTGCTACATGTTTATCTTTTACATCTTTTGGAGTAGAGTCTCTATCTAATCCTTCTCTTTGTACATTTCCATCTTCGTCTATATGAGCTGTAATTTCTGCTCTATTTGTTAAATATACTGTTTGATTTGTATTTTGTAAATTAACTTTACATTTTACTTTTACATCTGCATATCCATCATTTTTAAACACGTCATAACTTTCTGCTGCCACAATAAAATTTTTATCTGCTAAATATGATGTTTTTATTTCTTTTCCATTTGTTCCTTCTACAACACTCCAGCCATAATTTATTCCATCAACTTCTGATGAATAAAATTCTAGTCCTTCAGGTAAATAATCTGTTATTTCTGTCGCTTTTCCCGCTTTTTCTCCTTCATTATATACTCTTATTGTGTATGTAATAACATCACCATTATTAACTTCAACAGCTTCTTTTGTATGTTTGTATAATGCTGTATTTTTTAATAATAATTCTGCATATGATTCTTCATCAACATTTGGAACTCTATTAGTTATTCCTTCATCATTTACACCTGTTATAAATTTTCTTAAAGCTAAATCAAATTTTTTATTTTTTCTTACAGTTAAAGAATCATAATCGTCATCATCTTCCTGACCATAGAAGACATAATAACCATTTTTATCCATATCATTAATGTTATATTTCGTTACATACTTTTCCCACGCAGCTATAGTTGGAAGTTTAACACTACCATTTTGTTTTGTTCCAGAATCCACATCTTTTGTTAGAGTAGCTCCACTAGTTTGATACTCATTTATTTCTGCAATATTAACAAGTCTTTTATCTGGTTTTGCATCATCTTTTACTTTACATCTAACATCTACAAATGCACAATTTGGATCTACATCATATTCTTGCATTTGTTTAGTATATTTATCTATAAATCTATTTTTCAAATATGTAGTTGTTAATGTTGTAATTTTAGTTTCATTATTTGTTTCAGCTGTCCATCCATAGCTTTTATTTAATTCATCATCTGGTAAAAACTCTAATTCTTCTGGTAGATAATCTTTAATTTCACTTGCTGTTGCATCTACAGAACCTTCATTAAAAATATATATACGATATGTAACAATATCACCTTGAGTTGCATATAATACATATTTATCTATATGATAATTTGCTGTAGTATTACCTTGTTTTAATGGTGTAACATCTATTTCTCCTAATCTTTTATAATTTGTATCTCCGATACTAATTATTGATTTCTTTAATGCTAAATCAACTATTTTATTTACTTTAACTTTTTCAAAATCATCATCATCTTGTTGCCCTGGATAATTTGCTGGCTCAGATTTTTGTTTTCCATCTTTCCCCCAATAATTTTCTAAGCTTGTCTTTTCAGATGGTACTGTTACATTTCCTTGTATAGAATCTCTATCCACTTTTGCTTTATTTGCTTCTATAAAATTAGATCCATCCATATAACCATATTTTGTTATTTCTGCAATATTAGTTAATACTCCTGATGCACCGTTTTTTACTATCAATTCTACTTCCACACTTTTAGAATTTGCTGTCAAAGATGCTTGATTTGTAAGTTTTGCTATTTTATTATTTGCCAATCTTTCTGTTGTAATATATTTAACATTATCAAGTTCTGTATCTGGTATCTTAGAATATTTTAATTTTCTAAATTCTGTTGAATTTAAGAAGTTTGCTACCAACTGCTCTCTACCATTAGGATTTTCGGCAAGATACTTCATGTTTGATGTTAATCCATTAACATCTGGTTCTCTTCCAAGTATAACATTATATAATAAAGTTATATACTTTTTATTTGTTAGTTTACTTGTATTATTTTTTCCCTCTGTACTATTAATAATATCAGAAATTGTTTTTTCAATTGTTGTTCTACCTGCTCTAAAACTATTCCAATAGGTCAAAACATCTGGATTCTTTTTTAATTGTTCCTCTGTTTCTTTTCTATTTAATACTTGTTTGTATAATTTCGCAATAAGCTCTTTAGAATCTTTGTCATTCCATTTAGCTTCACTACCATCGCTGGTATATAATCTCCAATTGTTTTTAGCATTTACATCACTTGAAATATTAAATTTTAGTCCATCTGGTAGATAATCAGTTATCTCTTTTGCATATCCATCTAAATCTTTACTTTCATTAAATATTTTGATTTCATATTTTACTGAATCGCCAATATCTACACTAACTGGAGTTTTTCTCATATTATATGTAGCATCTACTGATGTATTATTTAATAAGCCATTTGCATTAATATCAAGACTTCTTACATTAGAATCTACATTTACACTATTTATTTGTGTTATTTGTTTTTTTAATGCTAAGTCTAAATATCCGGAAAAATAGTTACTATCAAAATCAACAGAGCTTCTCTCTGGTTCTCTTGAAAATGTAGTCACTGGTTGATTTCCATTATTACCATCCCACCATTCAATAACTCCTGTTTTATAAGATTTAACAGTTACATTTCCTTTAATATTATATTTTTTTCCTTTAGCTAAAGCACTATTTAATTTAATATAAAAAGTTCCATTATATTTGTTATATTCTTCTATTTTTTTACCATCTTTATCTACAATAGTATATCCACCATCAATACCACTAAAGTTTTCTACATTAATTTTATTTATTTGACCTTTACTATTATTCAAATTAAATGGTCCAATTTTACCATCATCAGTTAATCCAAATCCATTTCCTTTACTAACTGTAGCAATACTTTTTCCATCAGAAGTATACCCTGTATTTTCGTTCATTCCTTTAATTAAAGCTTGATACATTGCTTTTTGATTTCCTGAAAGTTTTGATGTATAATCTCTTCCGTTTAAATACCTCCACATTACACATTGTTGTACTTCAAAAATTTCCTTTTGAGTTAAACCATCAACATTTCCACTATATCCATACTGACTAATTAATAAGTTCATATTTTTCTTATACATAGTAATTTCATTATTTAAATCACTTCCATAAATATTATCATTTATTGGTTGAAATACTACAATCATATTATCAAAAAGCCATTTTAAATTATTATATCTACTAGCTTGGAACCACGAATACGCTGATCCTCTATTAGTAACACTTTTGGGTATTCCATTTCCTAAGTGCATACAATATCCATCATAGTATGTATTTCCAATTACAAAGTTACCTAACCACCCATTTAGATTACGATTATATCCATTTGTATTTAAGCTAACACTTGCTAATGCTTCATTATCGTTTAAAGCCTGTGTTTCTATATTAGTTGTAATTTCACTTTTACTTTTCAAAAAATAAAAATATGCACTAATAATAGAAGCTATTATAG
>ERZ1026864.660-NODE-660-length-19035-cov-4.222761_pt1 | contig 19035 bp, 19 predicted proteins | sample MGYA00380162_ERZ1026864 | MGnify/ENA primary metagenome ERZ1026864 (study PRJEB33269, sample SAMEA4719798) | human gut metagenome | biome: human-associated habitat; feature: organic feature; material: feces | place: Cameroon | collected 2013-10 ... | reverse complement strand
CCGGTGGGCAGCACCAACACCATCATCACCTCCATGTATCAGGAGCACGGCGTCATGCCCTCGCCCCATATGGCGGGGCTGATGGCGGCGGCCATCCTGTCGGATACGGTCATGTTCAAGTCCCCCACCTGCACCAAGCGGGATATCGCCATGGCCGAGCGTCTGGCCCGCATGGCCCGTGTATCGCTGGACGATCTGGGCCGTGAACTGTTCGCCGCCGGCGCGGTGGACGGCAAGTCCGCCGAGGAGCTGCTGCGCAGCGACTTCAAGGAGTTCCACATCGCCGAGCAGAATCTGGGCGTGGGTCAGGTGACGTGTATCAACTCCGAGCACCTGATGGAGCGCAAGGACGATCTGCTGAAGGCTATGCGCCAGATGCGGCAGGAGCACGGCTACGACATGGTGATCCTGATGCTGACGGATGTCTTGCAGGAGGGCACACAGCTGCTGTATATCGGCAGCGACGAGGTCATCCGCAATGCCTTTGCCGTGGAGCCCAAGGACAACACGGTATTCCTGTCGGGCGTCATGTCGCGGAAGAAACAGGTCATTCCCATGCTGACCACCCTGTGGGGTTGAGAAGTACATACAAAGAACCGCTGCGGAGCATTTCCGCAGCGGTTCTTTTGCGCCCGCCACAGGGAAATCCCCGTTAAAATACCACAGAACGCCGCCGGAATGTCCCATCTCATTTTGGGAAACCCTGTACAATAGAATGGAACATATCAGACGACAGGGGAGGAGCCTATGCCGATCAATGTCAGAAGTGAGATAGGCGCGCTGGAGCAAGTGCTGCTGCACCGTCCCGGCGCGGAGCTGGAGCAGCTGGTGCCCGGTGAGCTGGAGCGGCTGCTGTTTGACGATATCCCGTATCTGCGGGCCGCCCAGCAGGAGCACGACGCCTTTGCCGCCCTGCTGCGGGAAAACGGCACGCAGGTGGTGTATCTGGAGGAGCTGATGACCCAGACACTGGCGGTGGACCCGCAGGTGCGCCGCCGGTTCGTCCGTCAGTTCATCGACGAGGGCGGCCGTATCGCCCGTCATTATCAGCCGGCGCTGTATGACTACCTGATGGCGCTGGACGACCGGGAACTGGTGCGCCGCACCATGACCGGCGTCAGCGTGGAGGAGTTTCTGCCGGAGAGCCAGCAGGGCGCGCTGGTGTCCATGACCCGCGGCAGCCACCGCTTTGTGCTGGATCCCACCCCCAATCTGTACTTTACCCGCGATCCCTTCGCCTGCATCGGCCATGGCGTCAGTCTCAACGCCATGTACTCCGCTACCCGCCGCCGCGAGACCATCTATGGTCAGTATATCCTGAAATACCATCCCGATTACGCCGGTCAGGTGCCTTTTTACTACCGGCGGGAGGATCCGTTCAGCATCGAGGGCGGCGATATCCTGAACCTCAGTCCCCGGCTGCTGGCGGTGGGCATGTCCCAGCGCACCACGCCGGAGGCCATCGAGACGCTGGCCCGGAACATCTTCCGGGATGAGACGGCCCAGATCCGCACGATACTGGCGCTGGATATCCCCGAGGTGCGGGCCTTCATGCATCTGGACACGGTGCTGACGCAGGTGGATCGGGATACCTTTACGGTACATCCGGAGATATTGGGGACGCTGCGGGTCTATCACATCACCTCCGACGGCGGGGACGGCCTGCGGGCAGAGGAGCGCACCGGCACGCTGGAGGATATTCTGGCCCGCGCGCTGGAGCTGTCCCGCGTGAAGCTGATCCGCTGCGGCGGCGGCGACCGGGTGGCCTCCGAGCGGGAGCAGTGGAACGACGGCTCCAACACCCTGTGCATCGCGCCCGGTAAGGTAGTGGTGTATGACCGCAACTATGTGACCAATGCTATTTTGCGGGACAACGGTATCCAAGTGCTGGAGATGCCCAGCTCCGAGCTGTCCCGCGGACGGGGCGGGCCGCGCTGCATGAGCATGCCTTTGCGACGCGCCGCCGTGAACTGAGCATTTGAGAGGAGAAAGGAGAAATTATGGCTTTTACGTTGCCGAAATACCATCATCCCGATTTCACCCAGCCCCGCTTTACCGCCGCGCCGGACGCCCGGTGGCAGGCGGCGGAGCGTGACGGCGTGGCACCGGACGACTTCCACAGTACCTCCATGTATCCGGAGTATTTCAAGCTGGACGGCCAGTGGCGTCTGGCGGAGGAGAGCCGCATGGACGCCTGCGTGGTGCTGCGGCCGGATGGCCGCCTTGACACGGTGGAGGCCCGCAATCTCAAGGCGGGTGACCGGGGGATCGTGGGCCGCACCGAGCGGGGCGAGGAGGGCATCTACATGCACTGCGACGGCTTCGTGACGGAGGAGAGCGCCAACGATGACCAGTTCGTGTTCCGTCAGGGCCGCAGCCGCGAGACCTCCTACGCCAAGGACTACGACGATCTGGCGGCGTTGCTGCGCCACGAGCGGGACCACGGCCGCATCGTCTGGGTCATGGGACCGGCCTTTGCCTTTGACGCAGGCGCCCGCGCCGCCATGGAGGCCATGATCGCCAACGGCTATTGCCACGGCCTGCTGGCGGGCAATGCCCTGGGCACCCACGATCTGGAGGCGGCCTATCTCCATACGGCGCTGGGACAGGACATCTACACCCAGCGCAGCCAGCCCAACGGCCACTATCACCATCTGGACGTGCTGAACAAGGTGCGCCGCAGCGGCTCCATTTCCCGGTTCATCGCGGATCACCACATCGACAACGGCATCATGTACGGCTGCGTCAGGCACAATGTTCCTTTTGTGCTGACCGGCTCCATCCGGGACGACGGCCCGCTGCCGGAGGTCTATGCTGATGTGTACGAGGGAGCTTCCGCCATGCGCGGACTTGTGCGGGGCGCTACCACAGTCATCTGCCTTGCCACCATGCTGCATACCATTGCCACCGGCAACATGACGCCCTCCTTCCGGGTGATGCCGGACGGCACGGTGCGGCCTGTCTATCTCTACGCCGTGGATGCCGACGAGTTCGTGGTCAATAAGCTGCTGGACCGCGGCAGTCTCAGCGCCACCACCATGGTCACCAACGTGCAGGATTTCATCACCAAGGTCGCCCGCGATCTGGGCGTTTACCCGCAATGACAAAAAGAATTGGAGCGCATTGCGCTCCAATTCTTTTTGTCATATTTATAAAGTGTTCTCCTGCAATGCCACCTCCTGCCGGAAGGCGCTGGGCGACATCCGGCGGAACCGGAGAAAGTTGCGGCTGAAGGTTTTAACGGTGTTGTACCCCACCTCGAAGGCGATATCGGTGACGCTTTTCTCGGTGGTTTTCAGCAGCGTACACGCCCGGTTGATCCGCAGAAAGTTCAGAAGATCGGAGAAATCCTTCTCCACCTGATACAAAAGCAGCCCGTTCAGTTCCTTTACCGACAGCCCGAACCGGGCCGCTGTGTGCTGGGGCGTCAGGTCGCGGGTGTAGTTATGATAGAGGTACGACACCACCTCATAGGCGGTGGGGTCGTCCTGAATACCGCACAGACCTCCCACCCGGCGATAGACCTCCCGGAATTCGCTGGCCTTCATGCCCAGCCGGGCGGAGAACACCTTGCTGATATGGGAGCTGTCCACAAACCCCAGAATCTCCGCCAGCTGCTCCATGGTCAGGTCGGTATACAGCAGAAAGCTGATGGACTTGCCGATGCGCATTTCGCCCAGCAGGTCGAAGAAGGACAGCCCTGTGGTCTGGGTGATGTAGGCGCTGATGGCGGACTCGCTGAGGAAGAACTGGCGGCTCAGCTGGGCCAGCGTCAGCTTCTCCCCCAGATGGGTATACATATAGTGGAGGATATCGCTCTTTTCGATAGCCTTCTGTGCCGGTTTGCCCCGGTTCTTGCCCAGCCGCAGAAAGGCGATCACCACCTCCGCCAGCTTGTTGGCAGTATACAGCTCCGTCAGCGCGTCGCCCTCCAGGCGGTCGGTCTCCTGCCGAAGCTGTTCAAACAGCAGGCGCAGCGCCTCCGTCTCCTGCGGCGTACACTGCACCACCGGCGCAGCGGCCATGTCGTCCATAAGGCGCAGCGGCGTGCGGCCCGCCTGCCCCAGCGCCTTTACCGCCATGTTCACGTTGTCGAAGTAATAGGCCAGCAGGTAGTATTGCAGCGGCTCCTCTACCTGCACCACGTCGGAGATCTGCCACGGCAGTACCGATACCAGCGTGCCCGGCTGCACCTCATACTGCCGGTCCTGCAAGACGATGGTGCCGCGCCCGCCGGTAAACAGCCAGAAGCGGGACATCTGGTGGATCAGCGGCGTGGTGGGCGCGTCGATGGTCTCCACGGTGACCTTGCAGATCTGGCTGTAATCCGCCTGCGAGCAGTATAAATGCTGGATTGGTATGGCCTTGCCGCTTCTTTCAACCATAAGCAGCCTCCTTCTGTCCGCGATGCCGGTGATGACACGATCGTACCTGTCAGTATACCACGGCCGCGGCAAAAATTCAACGAGGAGAAACAAGAAGTTTCGCACCGGGAAACAAAGTGGCGGTGGCGAGGCAAAGATAAATGTTTTTCCAGAAAAGACGAATTCTGGAAAGATTTCCGGTGTCAATAAACATATTGTGTAAAAAGCAGAAAACAACCGGAACGCAAACCTTGCATTTTAGGCAAAAAAGCGGAAAGAGGTGATGAAAATCCGTTTTTCTTCTTGAACATCAGAAGAGAATCTGATATAATCAAAAGACAAGTCACATCAAAAGCGGGCTGCGGAGCAGAGGGAGATACCGCAGTCAAAAGGGAGTACTCCCTTTTCGTTCCTTTATGAAAGGAACGAAAAGGACGCTCACCAAAATAAGAACGATAGGAAGATGTAGGAATGAATTCAAAGACATTGCTTTACATTCTCAAGCGCATCGGACTGGCGATCGTGACGGTCTGGGTCGTGGTGACGGTGACGTTCTTCGTCACCCGTATCGTACCCGGCGGCCCGTTCTTGGGCGAAAAAGCGATTTCCGAGGCCGCACAGGCAGCGCTGGAGGCCAAGTACGGTTTGGATAAACCGGTCATGACCCAGTACTTTACTTACCTGAAGGACATTGTGACGAAGCTGGACTTCGGTCCGTCTCTGAAGCAGCGCGGTCGCCAGGTCATCGATATTATCAGCGACGGCATGAAGGTCTCGGCCAAGCTGGGTGTGATCGCAGCCTTCTCCGCGCTGGGCGTCGGCGTGGTGCTGGGCTCCGTCGCGGCGCTGCGGCGCAACAAATTTGTGGATAAGGCCATCATGGTGATCACCACCGCATTCATCTCCATGCCCTCGTTTATCATGGGCTCACTGCTATTGGTGCTGTTCTCGGTGAAGCTTGCCTTGTTCCCGGCCAACGGCGAGGCGGCGGGCGGACTTGTACTGCCCATCATCACGCTGGCCCTGTATCCGCTGGCACATACCACACGACTGACCCGCTCGTCCATGCTGGACGTTCTGGGCCAGGATTACATCCGTACCGCAAAGGCCAAGGGCGTCTCCGGCAGCCACATCATCTTTGGCCACGCCCTGAAAAACGCGCTGATCCCTGTGATCACCTATTTCGGCCCCATGCTGGCCTATATCGTCACCGGCTCTCTGGTGGTGGAGCAGATCTTCGCCGTGCCCGGCATCGGCCGCGCGTTCGTCAACAGCATCACCAACCGCGACTATCCGCTGATCATGGGCACCACCATCGTACTGGCCACGCTGATCGTCGTTATGAACCTGGTCAGCGACATCCTGTATAAGGCTGTCGACCCGCGCATCACGCTGGAATAAGGGAGGGGAGAAGAGATATGTTGAAAAAACCGTTCAGTCTGCATGTGGATCTGGATGCCTTTATGCCGGCCAGCGCCGAGGATAAGGCCTACATGGTGCAGATGCGCCCCTCCTCCACCTTCTTCAAGGATGGCTGCAAGCGCCTGCTGAAGAACAAGGTGGCCACCGTTTCCCTGATCGTGGTGCTGATCATCACCCTTTCCTCGCTGATCCTGCCCGCTGTCTGGCCGTATTCCTACAGCCGCCAGCTGGGCGTTGCCCCCGGCAAGAAGGTGGACGCCTCCTACAACAACTTGCGCCCCTTCGAGTACGGCGCCACCGAGCAGGCGAAGATCGCCGCCGGTGAAAAGGTGTTCCCCCATGTGTTCGGCACCGACTCCGCCGGACGTGACTACTTCATCCGCGTGGTGTACGGCACCCGCATCTCTCTGGCGGTGGGCTTCTTCGCCAGTATCATTGTGCTGATCATCGGCGTGACCATCGGCTCCATCGCCGGTTACTGCGGCGGGAAGGTCGACCTGATCATCATGCGTATCGTGGATATCATCTACTCGTTGCCGGATATGTTGATGGTCATCCTGCTGGCCGCCGTGCTGAAGGTGGCTTTGGGCGACGTGATCGAGGGTACGGCCCTGGCCAAGATCGGCAGCAATATCATCAGTCTGTTCGTGGTGTTCGCCCTGCTGTACTGGGTATCCATGGCCCGCCTGATCCGCGGCCAGATCCTCTCCCTGCGCGAGCAGGAGTATGTGCTGGCGGCCCGCGCCACCGGCGCCAGCGGAAAGTGGATCATCATGAAGCACCTGCTGCCCAACTGCATCAGCGTGGTCATTATCTCCACAGCCCTGCAGATCCCCAGCGCCATCTTTACCGAGAGCTATCTGTCCTTCCTGGGCCTGGGCGTCAACGCCCCCATGCCCTCGCTGGGCTCTCTGGCCTCCGATGCCCTGAACGGCATCAGCACCTATCCCTATCGACTGGTGATCCCCGCCATCGTCATTTCGCTGATCGTTCTGTCGCTGAACCTGTTCGGCGACGGCCTGCGCGACGCGTTTGACCCCAAGCTGAACAGTTAAGGAGGGCAGAGTAGTATGGCATTATTGGAAGTAAGAGACCTGCGGACCTCCTTCTTTACCGACGCCGGTGAAGTCCGCGCCGTCAACGGCGTGTCCTTCAACCTGGAGCGCGGCAGAGTGCTGGGCATCGTGGGTGAGTCCGGCTCCGGCAAATCCGTCACCGCCTATTCCATCATGCAGATCCTTGCCGGCACCGGCAAGATCGTGGGCGGCTCCATCAAGTTCGACGGCCAGGATCTGGTAGGCACCGGCGAAAAGGTCATGAAGGACATCCGCGGCAATAAGATCAGTATCATTTTCCAGGATCCCATGACCTCCCTGAACCCCACCTATACCATCGGCCGCCAGCTGATGGAGGCCATCCTGCTGCACACCAACCGCAACAAGCAGCAGGCCTATGACCGCGCCGTGGAGATGCTGCGGCTGGTCAACGTCAACGAGCCGGAAAAGCGCATGAAGCAGTACCCCTACGAGTTTTCCGGCGGCATGCGTCAGCGCGTCATGATCGCCATGGCCCTGGCCTGCGAACCGGATATTCTGATCGCAGACGAGCCCACCACCGCCCTGGACGTGACCATTCAGGCCCAGATCCTGGAGCTGATGAAGTCCCTGCAGGAGGAGCTGGGCATGGCCATCATCATGATCACCCATGACCTGGGTGTGGTGGCCCAGCTGTGCGACGAGGTCATCGTCATGTACGCCGGCTCCATCTGCGAGCAGGGCACCGCTGACGAGATCTTCTATAACCCCAAGCATGAGTATACCAAGGGCCTGCTGCGTTCCATCCCTACGGCCCACACCGCCGGCACACGGCTCAAGCCCATCACCGGTACCCCCATCGACCTGCTGAACATGCCCGCCGGCTGTCCCTTCGCGCCCCGGTGCGACGCGGCCATGAAGGTGTGTATCCGCCAGCGGCCGGAGCGCATGGTCATCAATGACGTGCATTTCGCCTCCTGCTGGATGAATGTAAAGGAAGGCGTGGATGAGGGCTCCGTCACACTGCTGGCGGAACCGGAGAAAGGCGGTGACGTCCAGTGAGTGAGAACAGAAATCAGCCGTTGATCGAGGTCAAGGACTTAAAGGAGTACTTTGACATCAACATGGGTATGTTCAAGACCAAGCCCCTCAAGGCGGTGGACGGCGTATCCTTCAGCATCAACAAGGGCGAGACCCTGGGCCTGGTAGGCGAGTCCGGCTGCGGTAAAACCACCGTGGGCCGCACGCTGCTGCACCTGTATAAGCCCACCGGCGGCGAGATCTGGTATAACGGCAAAAAGCTGGAGACCCCCGCCGACATCAAGGAATTCCGCAAGAAGGCCACCATGGTATTCCAGGATCCCTATTCCTCTCTGAACCCCCGCATGACCGTCTCCGACATCATCGGTGAGCCCCTGGATGTCCATAAGCTCTATAAGGCCAAGGAGGAGCGCATGGAGCGCATCCTGGAGCTGATGGATCATGTGGGCCTGAACAGTGAGCACGCCTCCCGCTATGCCCACGAGTTCTCCGGCGGTCAGCGTCAGCGTATCGGCATCGCCCGCGCCTTGGCCGTCAATCCCGACTTCATTGTCTGCGACGAGCCGGTGTCCGCGCTGGACGTGTCCATCCAGGCACAGGTCATCAACATGTTCGATGAGCTGCAGGATAAGCTGGGTCTGACGTACCTGTTCATCGCCCATGACCTGCTGGTGGTGCGCCACATCTCTGACCGCATCGCCGTCATGTATCTGGGCAAGATGGTGGAGCTGGCCGACGCCGCTGAGATCTACGAACGTCCCCTGCACCCCTATTCCAAGTCCCTGCTGTCCGCGGTGCCGGTGCCGGATCCCAAGGTGGCCCGCGCCAACCAGCGCATCGTGCTGCACGGCGATATCCCCAGTCCCCTCAACGCGCCCTCCGGCTGCCCCTTCCGTACCCGCTGCGCCTACGCCACCGAGGCGTGCGCCGAATCCATGCCTCCCTTCAACGAGGTATCCAGCGGGCACTTCGTGGCCTGCCACCGGGTCAACGAGATCAACTGATCCCCCATTGGTTCATCATGTGCGCCAACGCGCATGTTGAAAAATAAATTGTGTGAAAGGAAAGACACCATGAAAAAGTTTTTAGCTCTGATCCTGGCACTGGTCATGGCCCTGTCTCTGGTCGCCTGCGGCGGCGGTACGAGCAACGGCGATAACCAGAGCAACGGCGACATGACGGCGGAAGAGAAGGAAGCCGCTCGTGAAGAGATCCGCTACGCCATCGCCCTGATGTTCGATCGCAACTATATTGTTGACGAGATCACCCAGGCCGGCCAGGTCCCCGCCTCCTCCTTCGTGGCAATGGGCATGACCGAGCCCGACGGTACCGACTTCTATAAGAACGCCGGTCACGACAGCAGCTATCCCGGCTACTACAACGTAGCAGAGGATGCTTATGAGAGCAACGTTGCTGAGGCCATCGAGATTCTGAAGAAGTACTACACCTGGGACGAGAACGAGCAGAAGTTCACCAACTTCCCCACTCTGACCTATCTGTACAACACCTCCGAGGCTCATAAGGCCATCGGTGAGTACCTGCAGGCCGCTCTGGCCAGCGTGGGCATCACCCTGAACCTGGAGAATCAGGAGTGGAACACCTTCCTGAACACCCGTAAGGACGGCAACTACTCCATCGCCCGTAACGGCTGGGTGGCCGACTACAACGATCCTATCTGCTTCCTGGATATGTGGGTCACCAACTCCGGCAACAACGACGCACAGTATGGCCGTGACGCTCACGGCGCTCTGAAGATGTACAACCTGGATCTGACCGACCTGGGCTATGATATTAAGGTCGAGAACGGCACCTGGGCTGAGACCTATGACGTGCTGATCTCCACCATCAAGGGCTGCACCGACAACGAGGTCCGCTTCCAGCTGATGCACCGCGCCGAGGATCTGCTGATGTCCACCGGCGGTATCGTTCCCCTGTACTTCTACACCGACCTGTACATGCTGAACAAGGATGTCGAGGGCTTCTTCTCCAATCCTCTGGGCTACAAGTACTTCTATCGCTGCACCGTTGCCGGCAAGACCGACAGCATCTCTGTCTGCCTGGCTTCCGAGCCTGACACCATTGACCCCGCTCTGAACTCCGCCGTCGACGGCGCCACCATGGTCAGCCACCTGTTCGCCGGTCTGGCCAAGTGGGATCAGGATGCCGATGGCAAGCTGGTCATCAAGGCCGACTGCGCTACCGAGCTGCCTGAGGGTGTTGCCAACGAGGACGGCACCGTTACTTATACCTACAAGCTGCGTGACGGCCTGAAGTGGTCCGATGGTCAGGCTCTGACCGCCAAGGACTTCGAGTTCGCTTGGAAGCGCGCCGCCTCCGCTGAGCTGGGCGCCGACTACGGCTACATGTTCGAGCAGGTCAAGGGCTACGGCACCGACAACAAGGACGATCTGGCTGTCAAGGCTCTGGATAACACCACCCTGGAGGTCACCCTGTCCAACTCCGTTGCTTACTGGAACGAGCTACTGGCCTTCCCCACCTTCTTCCCCGTCCGTGAGGACGTGGTCGCCAACGAAGGCTGGGCCACCGATCCTTCCACCTACGTCTGCAACGGTGCTTACACCATCGCTTCCTGGGATCACAACAGCGTGATCACCACCGTGAAGAACCCCAACTACTATGATGCCGCCAACGTCACCATGGAGCAGGTCAAGTATTATCTGTCCGATAACGCCAACAACGACCTGGCCAACTTCAAGAACGGCGACTGGCAGATGATCGACGACGTTCCCACCAACGAGATCGCCACCCTGAAGGCTGACTATCCCGATGAGTTCTTCGTCGTGGGTCAGATCGGCACCTACTATGTCATTTGGAACATGAACGAGGAGATCCTGCCCTGAGTGCGGCTTCTCGCTTCAGACAATGACGCAATAAAAAACAGCGGGTACTCGGCTGAGTACCCGCTGTTTTTTTCAATAAAAATACGTCACAAAACGGTGATCCCGTGGGACATCAGCTCTTCCCTGGCTTTGTCCGGGAGTTTATCATCGGTGATCACATAATGGATCATTTCCGGCGTGGCAAAAGTAAAGGTGCTGACGCCGGAGCGGCCATATTTGGTGGAGTCCATCAGAATAGCCGTCATGTTGCTGTTTTTGACAATGCTCTGGCGCAGGATATAGTCCTCAATCACGCTGGTAGTGAAGCCCTTGCCGGGCAAATACCCGCCTACTCCCAGAAAAGCGATGTTAAAGTGCATATCACCGATCATCTTGTCGGCGATGGTGCCGTTAACACAGAAGCTGTTCTTGTTGACGCTGCCGCCCAGCATCATCAGGGAGATATCCGGCAGGGCGGAGAGCTCCATTGCGCAGTTGAGACCGGTGGTCGTCACAAAGTATTTGCCGTTGGGAAAAACGCGGGCAAACTGAGCCGTCGTGGTGCCGGAACCGACAAATACGGCGGTATCCTCCTGCAGCAATGCGACGGCCTTCTGGGCGATTTCCAGACCATTCTGGACAATCAGTAACTTACTTACACAGCGGAATACTTCCCGGCGGCTCACAATGGGCCGCCGGGAGGTTCCGGTTTTCGGATGCTTTTCCCACGGCTGCGGAAGAGCAAAAATTATCTTGATCTGTGTGGCTGCAGGGAGACCTCCCATCCGCAAACCGGCAGAAAGGGGCGCTGACAATGAACGAAACCCATAAGCTCTCGAAATTCCTTAACCGCAACCAGAAAAGGGTCTACATGGCACCATGCATCATCTTCCTGATCTGCATGGTGGTATTTCCTCTGCTGTATACGCTGCGGCTGAGCTTTTATGATTGGAGCATGTCCTCCGTTACGGAGCCCGAATTCATTGGCCTGGAAAATTATTTCAAGCTCTTTAAGGATCAATACTTCATTTCCTCTATCAAGATCACTTTGATATACAGTATCGTAGCGCTGGTGATCGAGGTGGTGTTTGGCATCGTGCTGGCGCTGATGCTGAACCGCAAGAAACTGTTCATGCGCAATGTCCACAAGACCGTGATGCTGATCCCCATGACGATGACCCCTGTGGCCGTGGGTATGATCTGGAAGCTTATCATGGACCCGTCCATCGGTCTGTTCAACTATGCCCTCAAGGCGATGGGCTTTTCCCCGCTGGAGTGGCTGTCCGGCTCCACCACGGTGATCGGCTCGCTGATCATCATTGACGTGTGGCAGTGGACACCGATGATCTCGCTGATCATCCTGGCGGGACTGAGCGGCATTTCGTCTGATATTTATGAGGCGGCCACCATAGACGGCGCCAATTTCTTGCAGAAGACGTTTCATATTACCCTGCCGCTGACAATGAATACCATTCTGGTGGCCGCGATGCTGCGGCTGATCGACGTGCTGAAAACCTTTGACATTATCTATTCTACGACTCAGGGTGGGCCGTCGTTCCATTCCCAGACCATTAATATTTATTCCTACATGTATGGATTCCAGTATTATAAATACGGATATTCCGCGGCGTCCATGATGATCTTCCTGCTGCTGGTGGGTGTTGTAATCGGTGTCGTTATGTATATCCGCACAAAGGTGGTGGTCGAACGATGAAAACAACGATGAGTCCCCAGCGGGCAAAGCGCGGAACGCAGAGCGTCCTGTATTACCTGTTTCTGGCGGCGATCATTCTTGTGACGATCTTTCCGTTTGTGTTCATGGTGCTGGCCTCCTTCAAGACGACGGTGGAGATACAGGACCCCAGCAAGTTCCTGAATTTCAACTTCATTCTCAGCAACTATGCGGAAGTATTCGAGCGCTACAGCTTCGGAAAGCCCATCTGGAACAGCTTTTTTGTGGCGTTTATGACCACGGTGGTGTCTCTGATCATCGGCCTCCCGGCGGCATACGCCATTTCCAAGTACCGGCTGCACCGCACCAGCGGCGCCATCCTGTTTACCCGCATGATCCCCGGCATTTGCTTCCTGCTGCCCTGGTTCCAGGTATTTGCGGCGCTGGGACTGACGGACACCTATTTTTCGCTGATCCTGGCATATATGCTGGTGGCGGTGCCTTTCATCATCTGGATCATGGTGCCCCACTTTGAGAACTTGCCCAAGGACCTGGAGCAGGCGGCTATGATCGACGGCTGCACCGCCAACCAGATCTTTTTCCGGGTGATGCTTCCGCTGGTCACGCCCGGTCTGATCACGGCGGCGCTGATGAGCTTTATCTATTCCTGGAACAACTTCCTGTTTGCCCTGGTGCTCTCCGGCTACAATACCAAAACGCTTCCCATGGCGGTGTTCAACTTTATCGGCTATGCCAAGATCTCCTGGGGCCCGTTGATGGCGGCAGCGACCATCATTACGGGACCGGTGGTGCTGATCTCGCTGATCATGCAGAAATATGTGGTTTCCGGTATGACTGCCGGCGCCGTGAAGGGATAAACGAGTATGGACGTAAAAATCGGCTATTCGGAGCTGATCCTGCTGGATCACCCGGTAGAGGAGAATGTGGCGCGGCTGGCGGAAGCAGGCGCGGACTCTGTCGAATTGATGATGGATGCCTCCGGCTGGGATAGTCTGGGAGAAGATTACGGCCCTCTGGCAGACCGCCTGCGGGCCACAGGGATTACCTTTACGGTGCATCCGGCCGCATGGGATGTGAATCTGACGGCGGAAATGCATATCCTGCGGGAGGCCGCTTACCGGCATCACCAGCAGGCACTGGCGTTTGCGGCCCGCTTGGGGGCGGAGCAAATGGTGCTGCATCCCGGATACAGCACATTTAACAAGGAGCGTGCCAGAGAGCTGGCGCACCGGGCGGTATGCGACCTTGTGCAGCAGGCGGCTGCCTGCGGTGTGCGCTTGGCCTTTGAAAACATTGCCGGTCCGGCGGCGGCACTCTATACGCAGGAGGCGTTTTGCCATGCGCTGGATGAGACAGGCCCGTCGGTAGGCTATCTGTTGGATATCGGCCACGCCAATATGAACGGCTGGAACATTCCGGAGGTGATCCGGACGCTGGGCGACCGGCTGCTGGGACTGCATCTGCACGATAATCTTGGTGTGGATGACGATCATCTGCCGGTGGGTCAGGGCTCGATCCAGTGGACCCCCATCTGGACGGCTGCGGCGGAAAGCTGTACTGACGCATGCCATTGGGTCTTGGAGTATGCGCCCGGCACACCTCTGCACTGGCTGACGCAGACACGGGAGAGCATCCGCCGGGTCATGGAGCAATATTAAGCAAAGGCGCAGGGACCTTCGGATGAACCGGAGGTCTCTGCCTGCTTATCGGAATAAACGTTTAAAGGAAGGGAGTATGCCCTATGTTGACAGGCTTGACCAGCTTTTTGCCGGAGGATCAGCTGACGATATATGACAATCTGGAATTTCTGATCCGGATCATCTTGTCCGGTGTTTTGGGGATATTGATCGGACTGGAGCGGACCAAGCGCCAGAAGGAAGCGGGTATCCGCACGCACTGCATCATTGCCTGTTCGGCCGCGGTGTTCATGATCGTGTCCAAATATGCGTTTGTGGACGGCATGGCGGAGGGAGTGCGCGGCGCCGATCAGGCCCGCATTGCGGCGCAGGTGGTCAGCGGCATCTCCTTTCTTGGTGCAGGCGTGATCTTCAAGCATGGCAATGCGACCATTCGCGGCTTGACGACGGCCGCCGGTATGTGGGCTACCTCTGCCGTCGGTCTGGCCATCGGCGCGGGGATGTATTGGGTGGGCCTGTTTGAGACAGCGGCGATCGTGGGAAGCCAGCTGTTTCTGCATCGTTTTCCTGTGGGAAATGATGCCATGACCCAGCAGACGGTGATCGTCTGGATGGAGGACAGCACAGCTTACCATGCCGCGCTGGAGGAGCTGCTGGCCAGCCATCAGGGACAGGTCATGGAAAGTACCGTCCAGCGTGTGGATAAAAGCGTCCGTTTGAATCTGACGGTGCGGCTGGAGGAGCCCTTTACCCATGCGGAGGCGATGGCGTTTTTCTCCGCGCATCCGAGCGTGGAAAAAATAGAGGTATGACCGCCTTTCACCGTGAAGGAGAGCGGGATCGAGCCGCGGAAGGGAGAAAAGAATGGCTTTTCCTGTGATTTTTGATATGGATGGGTTGATGTTTGATACGGAACGTCTGCGCATGCAGGCGTGGGACTATGCCGGCCAGCGGGCAGGGATCGGCCCGGCGGGATATATGGTCCTGCGAACACTGGGGATGAGCCCGGAGCGCTCCCGGCAGGAGTGGCAGCAAGCCTTCGGTCAACAATACTGTCCGGAGCGGCTGCAGGCATATAAAAAGGAGTTTTACTGCCTGTGGCGCAAGGAGCATCATGTACCGGTCATGAAGGGACTGCTGCCGCTGCTGCAAATGCTTCAGGCGCAGCAGCGGCCGTTGGCCGTGGCATCCTCCTCGGTGGAGGAAGAGGTGCGCTGGAATCTGAAGGACGCCGGTGTGGAGACGTTTTTCTCTGCGGTAGTCGCCGGGGATATGGTCGCCCGCTCAAAGCCTGCACCGGATATCTATTTGGAGGCGTGCAGCCGGTTGGGTGCAGAGCCTTCCGTATGCTGGGCGCTGGAGGATTCGGCAAACGGCGTCCGCGCTGCATACAGCGCCGGCTGCCGATGTATACTGGTGCCGGATCTGCAGCCGGCCACGGAGGAAACAACAGCTATGGCCGCAGCTGTGTGCCGTGATCTTTCTCAAGCGCGGACATTTCTGGCGAATATGCCCTGAGTGCGGCTTCTCGCTTCAGACAATGACTGAAACGCAATAAAGAAGGCCCTCCGGCATCGCCGGAGGGCCTTCTTCTGCATCATCATCTTGACTTTCTTCCAATGTGGGACTACAATATGTGGTATCTGAGTAGGGGAGGGGAACCATATGGACATTCACGGTCTGCAAAAGCTGACGCTGCTGGATTTTCCCGGCCATGTGGCCTGTACGGTGTTTTTGGCGGGGTGCGATTTCCACTGCCCCTTCTGCCACAACGGCGGTCTGGTGCTGGGCGGCATGGAGCCGGTCATGGATGACGCCGGACTGTTGGATTTCCTTCGCAAGCGGCAGGGCCTGCTGGACGGCGTGGCCGTCACCGGTGGTGAGCCGCTGCTGCGGTCAGGGCTGCCGCCGCTGCTGCGTGCCGTCAAGGACTTGGGCTACGCCGTGAAGCTGGACACCAACGGCAGCCATCCCGCCGCCCTGCGCTCACTGGTGGAGGAGGGGCTGGCGGACTATGTGGCCATGGACATCAAGAACAGCCCGGAGAGATACGACGAGACTGTTGGCCTGTCGGATTTTGACCTGACGCCTATCCGGGAGAGCGTTGATTATCTGCTCTCCGGTTCGGTGGACTATGAGTTTCGAACCACCGCCGTAGCGGAGTTCCACGATGACGCCTCCTTTGCGGGCATCGCCCGGTGGATCGCCGGGGCGAAGCGGTACTACATCCAGTGCTTCACCGACCGGGACTCTGTGATCCGATCGGGGCTGCACGCGCCGGACAAGGCGCAGCTGGAACACTGGGCGGACATCGTAAGGCCCTTTGTTCCGAGTGCGGAATTAAGAGGGGTGTAAGGGGGCGCAGGCGACTGATGGCGCGAGGGAATGTTCCGTGCTCCGGCGCGGGTCACTTTTGGCCGCTGTCCCAAAAGTGACCAAAAGGACAGCTTAAACCTGCGGTTTAAGAATCCGCCCACGCTATACCGTGTTTAGACTTGATATCATTTACCGCGCGGTCACAGAACACGGGTGTTGTCGTTGCGTATGACGAATCGACTTCCCTTTTGCGCCGCTGCCGCTCATGCGGCACAACGGTAGAAGCAAAAGGCTTTTTTGCATACCAGTCAGCGGCATGTCTTTCCTTATTCTTCACACTCTGCCTGGCACGTTATCAGAAATACCGAGCCGTCAGAAACCGTGACGCGAAAGCCGTTTTCCTGTTCCGCGGACTGAATGTCCGTTATATTCAGCACGTCACTCTCATTCAGCAGGTCAAACAGGTGGTCTTTTACATAATCCAGATCCATAGCACGCCTTCCTTTTGGTATGGTGTATACACGCACCATATCATTATAAGCCGCTTCCCCGTAAAATACAAGGGGGAGTGATGTCATGATACGCTATGATCCGCTGTGGCGGACGTTGAAAGAGAAAAACATCAGCCAATACCGCCTGATCAAGGACTACGGCATCGACAAGGCGCAGCTGCAGCGTCTCCGCGATAACTGCGTGGTCAAGACGGTGATACTGGATACCCTCTGTACGATTTTGGAGTGCCGCATTGAGGATGTGGTGGAATTTGTTCCCGACAATACCAAATAAAACCAGCGTTTCGCATGATGCGGAACGCTGGTTTTGTATTACGCCTCGCCTGTTTCCCGGAAGTATGCCCGGGTCTGGGCGACATTTTTTTCGATCTCGTCCTTCAGCTGCTGGGGCGAGTCAAACTTCTTCTCGGCACGCAGACGGCGGCAGAACTCCAGCCGGATGCGCTTGCCGTACAGGTCGCCGTCAAAGTCCAGCAGGAACGTCTCGATGGACACGTCGGCGCTGTCGCTGACGGTGGGGCGGGTGCCTACGTTGGTGACCCCGGCGTAGCTGCCGCCGTCCGGCAGGTACACCCGGGTGACGTACACGCCCTTCTCCGGCACCAGCACATGCTCCGGTACCGTGAAGTTGATGGTGGGGATGCCGATGGTGCGGCCGAACCGGAACCCGTGGCTCACCGTCTGGCTGAGACAGTGGCGGTGGCCCAGAAATACGGCGGCCCGCTCCAGCTCGCCGTCCCGCACCAGCTGGCGGATATAGGTGGAGCTGTCGCAGCCCAGCCCCAGCTCACGGCACTTCTGCTGTAAAAGCGCCGGATCTCCGGCGTTTTTGTGGCCGAAATGGTAGTCGTGGCCTGCCACCAGATGCACCGCGCCATAGCGCTTCACCAGCAGCTCGGTGATGAAATCCTCCCACGGCATGGTCATCATCTCATGGTCAAAGGGTGCGACGATCACCTGCTCAATGCCGTACAGCCGCTCCATCAGCTCCTGCCGCTCACGGGTGGAGTTGATGAGAGGCACCGGCTTTCCCGTGACCACCTCCTTGGGGGGCCGGTCAAAGGTGAAAGCGGCAGGGGTGGCGTCCAGCTGCCGGGCCACCTCCACGGTACGCCGCAGCAGCGCCCCGTGGCCCCGATGTACGCCGTCAAAAAATCCCAATGCGATGACAGTAGGCTTCATAGTTTACGCTCCAAAAAAGTTCTTGATGGACGTCATTTGTCCGTTTTCCAACCGGCTCAGGCACAGGAAGTCCCCCTCCATGCCGTAGACCCGGTAGGTGCCGCTCTCCAGCGGCGTTTTCACGGTGAAGGCGTTGCCGTTGCGGCACAGCTGCTCCACCCGGGGATGGGTGATGCGGTATTCCGGATACTGCCGGAACAGGGTATCCACCGGCCGCAGCAGGGCCTCGCCCTGAGCCTGCACCTCGTCGATGGTGTGGCTCTCAGCCAGCGTATAGCCCGCCGCCATGGTGCGCCGCAAAGACGCCATGCAGCCACCGCAGCCCAGCGCCTGTCCGATATCGTGGCACAGGGTGCGGATGTAGGTGCCCTTGGAGCACCGCACCCGCAGGGTGAAATCGGTGTCCGACAGCTGCTCCAGCAGCTCAAGCTCATGGATAGTGACGGCGCGGGGCTTCCGCTCCACTTCCCGGCCCTGCCGGGCCAGATTGTACAGCTTCTGGCCGTTGATCTTGATGGCGGAGTACATAGGCGGAATTTGTTCAATATCTCCGGTGAAGCGGGGCAGCGCTGCCGCCACATCGTCCATGGAGACGGTCACGGGGTGTGTCTCCAGCGTCCGGCCGGAGGTGTCCTGCGTATCGGTGACAAGGCCCAGCCGCAGCGTGGCGACGTACTCCTTTTCACCGCTTTCGGCAAAGGAGACGCCCCGTGTGGCCTGTCCCACGAACACCGGCAGTACGCCGGTGGCCATGGGGTCCAGCGTTCCCGCGTGGCCCACTTTTTTCGTTTTCAGGATGCCCCGCAGCTTGGCGCACACGTCCATACTTGTCCAGTCCGCGGGTTTGTCAATGATGATGATCCCGTTGGCCATGGTGTCTCCTTTCGGGTGTTTTGAGGGGGGAGGGTTTCGTCCCTGCGGGGACGAGGTACTTTTGGCCGCTGTCCCAAAAGTACCCAAAAAGACAGCTTAAACCTGCGGTTTAAGAATCCGC
>ERZ1026864.656-NODE-656-length-19085-cov-21.435681_pt1 | contig 19085 bp, 30 predicted proteins | sample MGYA00380162_ERZ1026864 | MGnify/ENA primary metagenome ERZ1026864 (study PRJEB33269, sample SAMEA4719798) | human gut metagenome | biome: human-associated habitat; feature: organic feature; material: feces | place: Cameroon | collected 2013-10 ... | reverse complement strand
ATATTAATAAGCAACATTCTAAATAATACTAAAAACTAATAGAGAATTAAGAATTAACTTTGCTGTTTGTTATTAATATATTAATTTTGCAATACGTAAATTAATAATCAACTAATAAAAAAGGAGATACAACAATGAATAGAAATCAATTTGTAAAGGTTTTGCAAAATTTTGCACAACACGCCAATAAAGCAGTGAGATATAAGTCTTATGTTCCAAGCACATGCAAAGAAGTCGAAAAGACCGGTATTTTGAAAGGAATTGGTACTGACAGCGATAGAGAATGTTTCATCATTGCAAGTTTAGGAACAACTTACGCAATTCATTTTAACGATGTTGAATTAATTAATAATTATTAAGAGCTATGTATCCATTTGTAAACGACACACACAATCGTTATTGGTACTCAATTTTTGCCGAACTTGTTGGAGAAGAAGGTTGTGGTGAGTACATGTCATGCATTGCGGCACTTAGAAAGACCAAAGAAAAGTTTCCTGATGCTGAATTAAAATAAAATAAGGTTACGGGGAGCTAACCACTCCCCCAAAGTATTAAAAGTATATCGAGAAGTTAACACATAATTTTAATTCTAAAGATTATGACAAAACAAGAAGAAATTCAAGTATTACAATCGCTTAAAGGTGATACATACTTTGCACAGAAGTTTGGAGCGGACATTGACCAGATGTGCGAGAATATAAAGAATGATTTTGCTATTGAATGCGGTTGTACATTCAATAGAGAAACCGAGGTTTTGCGCAAAGAAATAGAAAGCGTTAAAACGGCAGCAAAAGATATGATTACAATTTTTGCGCACAACATAATCGTTGCTCTCGATAAAGGCAATGACACGGACGCTATGGCTTACCAAGCTGTAGAAGAAGTTATAGGAATCAAGAATATAATCAAATTCAAACATTCTCAGAATATTGAATTGTCGGACTGCGAAATCAAGTATCTGGTAGAAAATTTGGATAAATAAGCACACACGATTATGAAAAAGGGAAATTATACAGTCTACACTTACTACAGTCGTAAGCATGGAAAGTTTGGATATGTAAAAACTCACAGCGTAGAAGAAGCTATTGAACTAGCACGAAAAGATGGTGATAATATCAAACCAACAGATTTACAGGTGCGTTTATAAACATACCATTATCCGTGAGCGATAGGCGCACATCACGTTCGAGACGTGACACGGAACAATACTACGTAGAATACGGTACAGATTTTCGTTAGAAGTTCCTTTGAGCCATCCGTCTAAAAATGACTGAAAGAGAAATCGGAAGGAGAATACCTAAACTCAGTCGCAAGGACTCGAACTTGTCGTTTGGTCTGTGAACGTATAAGCAGACAGCACGGAAAGGGGTGCTCATTATCCCACCGTCAAACCTTAGTGAAGACGAAAAATCATAAGGCGTGAGATAACACGGCAAACATGTGTGGCATACAGTATTATGGCACGTTAAGGAGAAAACGTTAAACGCAAGATGACAACTTAGATAGTCGGTTTTCGTGTAAAGATAGGCTTTCCATTGTGGTTCGATTCCACACACGGAACTAATAAATAATAATTTAAAACATACGATTATGAAAACTATTTTTTTTGAAGATTCATACATTGCTGGCTTTGAGGTTACAACGGCTAACGATGTTATCAAAGCTCAAGAGCTCGGATTGCACATCTGTGATAAGAATCAGAATTATTTTGATGATATTGTCGTTGAAATAGACGAAGATGGTATAGAGACAGAGCGAGTGGCGACCAAAGAAGAGTGCATGGAAAGAATGTTCAAAGCACTCAAGGAACAAAATCAACTCTATGCTACTTTTAATTATGAAGACAGCGGTATGAAAGCAGTGAAGGACTCCGCTACAATTCTCGCAAGTGACTTCCGTATTGGACAAACTGTCTATACGATGCTAAACAACAAAATAGTAAGTGGAACTATCCTGTATATGTCAATGTCTATAGGCGAACAAAAAGACAAATTCTATTTGGATTATCGTTCACAGTATCTTATCGAAAATGTCTACTCCTTCTGCGCAGAAAGAGCTGGTATCTCTAAAGACGTGTTATCGCTGCCTTCGCAAGAGTTTAACCACATTCTTACTTTGGTACACAAATCCATACACGGCAATTCCGTAGTTATCAGTATTGACAAACGTAAGGAAAGTAGATATATGAACGAGATATTCGCAACCAAAGAAGAACTTATAAACAGTCTTTTAAACATATAAATTCATGTTTATAAAAGGTTTTGTGCATTGTTAAATCTAAAATACAATCAATAATATGATAGAAATTCCAAAGTCAAATGCAAGAGAAGAGCAAGAGAATGAGCTTGCACAATGGGTTCTTGACAATTTAAAAGAAAGAAAAGAAGTACAGATTCTTCAGCGAACCGAAGGTTGCTGTGCTGGTAACTGGACAGGATCTATGCCGAACGAAAACAAATGGCATGCATCTTCGTTCGAAGCGGTTGATAACGTTGTGCGAGCATTCCGCCGACAAGGATACGCAGTTACAGAACGTTGCTCGATGCGTTATCCGAGTGCATATATAAACTTTAGAAAATAACGATATGGCTACAATTAGAAAATCACAAAAAGCGTCCACCCTGTCGCCTGTTTCCATGCAAGAAATTCCTACGTCATCTTACGTTTACGTCGTAGAAGTTGAGTCGAAACAGCAAGACAAAGACAATAGTAATGATGTCTGCGACATACATTCAGGAGTCCTTCGTGTCTTTGCAAATAAAGAGGATGCTTTGGCTTACGTTCGTCAATACTATGATGACTGTGAATTGGTCAAAAAGAGTATTGAAACTTTTGAAAATGGTAATGGATATTTCTATGTTAAAGTAAGAACATATAGTGAAAACATTCCGGATTCTGTGTCTTTAAGTGGCGAGAAGTTAGAAAATAGAATATGCATAACAAAAGTTAGTTGTTATGCACATGAAATATCAACTGACTTTGACAGAGAAAAGATTTCTTTTGACAATGACTACTACGATAAATTCATTGGATAGAATATGAACGTATACACAGAATATATGTTGGCAAGTCTGTTTAATGTTACGACAACTTCGCCATTTGAATGTAATTTAAATAACCCAGTGCCTGTTAAAGGCAGGAAATCGTATCGCAATGCAATGGCAGGATCAATACGTGTAGCTGAAAATAAAGCAATTGGACCTGCGGTGTCGCTTATGGTGCTCGTTGAAGGACACTATCGCAAGATACAATGGAGTATGCTCTCTGATAACGAAAAAATATGTATTCAAAAAGCGTTAGGTATATAGACGCAAAAACCCACTGCCGGCGGAGATACATTTGGCAGTGGGCAATTTTGAAGTTTAACGTAATATCTCGTTACGAGATACAACAATGTGATGCAAAGGTAGCTCAAATATTTGGGCGTGCAAAATATTTGGCGTACATTTGCATATTATTAACTAAAAATAGAATAGACATGACAGCGGAAGATATTTTGAAATATTGCCATTTCTATAAAGGCGAGGTAATAATGCCTGAGTCTTTAGAGGGAACAAATGAAGGTCAGTTATGGATAGCCGAAAAGGCGGTTTGCGAGGAATTTGCAAACAATATTCACGCCAGCACAGCGCAAAAAGATGTTGCATCTATCGTTGCTGCTTATGTAGGAAAATGGAACCCTTACGGGTTGGCAGATGTTATGAACACCTACCTTACAAAAGCTCCGAATGTTGGAACTTTTATAAGGGAAGTGTATTTATAGCTCATACAGGGCGTTTCCTTTTACGTAGTAGATGGTCGCGCCTTTCTTTTTAAACTCCTTGGCAATCTTTAAAAATTTATCATGTAAGCCATCTAAAATATCGTATGGATAAGTTATGGACTCTATACAATCAACTGTAAGCTGCCCATGATATTGCAGTTCGAGATATGTTGATATGTGTTGTTTTTTAAATTCTACCAGGTTTGTCGTTTGTATGTTTCTTGATGTGGGTGTATTGTAGAAATCGTCATACGAACACGCTTTCGGGTCGCTAACTAAGGATGGCTGATACCTAACTCCTAAAGAATCTCCTGCTGTCCATGTTGCGACAACCTTGTCTTTTTTAAAACGAACTTCCACATTACCATAGCTTCTCGCTGTATTATTTTGCATTGAGCGCAGTATGTCATGGTCGAGTAAGTTTCCGTACTTTTCGTATTCAGTTCTTTCTAATTGTTGAGCCAAAAGGTCTTGTTGCGGAAGACCAAATAGCTTATGAGCAGCCTCCAAACGTGAATGGGTAGGACTAATCTTGCCTGTTGTGGTAGTAGAGCCTAAATAGCCTCCAGATGAACCCGTTTCAAAGGTGTTCATAAATTTAGAATTTAAGACCTTTTCGAGTATGGAGTCGTTTATGTTCATTCCTAAATCGTGCTCACTAAACACTTTTTGCATCAATATCTCGATGTCGTTCTTGTGTGCTTTTGCTGCACTGCCATAGAAACGGCTATTTTTTTCGTATTCGCTTATCGCATCTTCAAGATATTCGAGAGTTTTAGGAAATTTCGCACCAAGACGTTTTTTTAAATCTTCTACTGTTTCGTGATTGACTGCTGTTTCTTTTAAAACCTTCGACGGCTTTTGTTTTGTTTTTAAAAGTTGCTGATATTTTTTATTTATCTCCGACGCTTTTGCTCTTGCTAAGGTTAAATCAACATTTTTCTGTGTCAGTATGTCTTTCATCTCTGACGCCAGCTCCTTGATTTTCCTGCTCTTTGACAGGGAAGCATAAGCAAGTGCGTTGCTCACACTGTCGGCAACAGCTTTAATATCAAGCTTTTTCTCTACGATACGCAATTCTTTCTTATACGCATCTTGAGCAACTTTCCACGTGTCGTATTTCTTGTGTTTTTCAACCCATTCAATCTCAGATTCAAGAAAACGTTTTCTCGGGAGTAGCTCAACACTCTCCCTTGCCAGTCTTGCTTCAACGGCATTATTAACGGCAATAGCTTCTGACATTGAATAGTTGCGTGCAACAAGGATTGGGTTGTCGAGCCGCGACAGAGACAAAATCTTTTTGCCTTGCTCCTTAAGAGTTTTCGCTTCTTTGTAGATGTTCGCATAGTCTTTTACATCAAGAGCTGTTCTTAACGCCGATGTGTCAACGTCTTTAATACCATTCATATAGCGCATGATGCTTTCGCCATAATGAACATAAGCTCTTTTAGTTGCAAGTCGCCTCCGTCTTTGTTCAATTTTTTGTTTTATTGCCGCCACATCTCGTTTCGCGTGCCTTGCTTTTGCAATCTCTTGTATAGCTTCACGACGAGACATTGCCTTTACGCCCATTTGCTTGCGCTGTGCTGCGTTCAAGTACTTTACCCAATAACTTTTATTGTCTGCCAAATGCCATGCAAGCTTACCACGTTTAAATGCGTCTACAATCTTGTCACCGTTGGCTTCGATATACCGTTTGTATTGGTCGGGCACGTCCTTTACACGATTCGGAGAAATGTAGTTTGTCATGTCTTCTCCTTTTGCCAGTCGCTTATAGAACTGCTTGCGCTCTTCACCGCTAATCATAACAGGGTCGCTGGTACACATGCACTGAGAATGCCAACTGTCCCAATTAAAATCTTTGGGGTAATAGCCTTCGAGTTCGTCGCAGATATCGGCGTCTTCCTCTGGATCGTGCTGTGGAGATATGTGTATGTGTTGACCGATAACGAAAGGCTCGTTCTTCCAGCGTTCGTTTCGTGCCTTGTGATAAGCTGCATTTATTTCTGTGCGAGCAACACGCAAAGCATTCTTTCGCGCAGAGCGATATACGCCTTGCCCTACACGTTCGAGCGGCTCTTCTACAAAACGTACACGTCCATCGATAATACGCTTCCTGCGCCAAGTGACAACATCCTTCTTCTGTCCGCTTTTCAGCACTTTTACGGTGTGATAACGGCGGTACATCATGTCAGGATTATTCAGATACTGTCGTATTCTTCTGCCAACTTCCTCTGCTGACGTGCCTTTTTCTAATCCATCGGCTATTACATTAGACATCGCCATTTCAAACTCCGCTTTCGTCTGCTGGCAGTAATTCCAAACGGACTGCGCGAGGTTTAAGCCATTCTTAGCGTTGAACCTATTGGCAATAAAAGTCGCAGCAGCCGTTTTCCTTGCGGTCTGCAAGGCTTTATCTGATAGTACGGAGAATTGCCCCAAAGCGTCGCCATCATGCGCGTACGCCAAAGAAACGCCGTCCGTTATGCCGTTTTTGTAGCATAATATACTGTTTTGGAAATAGTCGTTAAATATGTCTTCAAGTCGAGCTTTAAGCAAAGGAAAATTGTCAAAATTAAAAAGAACGTCACTTTCGAGCACGTCTTCGCTATAGCCAAGAGAAAGCAGCTTCTTGACATAACCGCTATACAACATGCCAAGTCGGCGGTTGTACGCTGCGAACAGTTGGTTTAACTGCTCTTTCTTTTGTTTTGATGTTAGTTTTTTTGCCATGCTTGACTATATTATTTGCCAAAGTGCCAATATTTTGAACGACCGCGACCTTTTATGTTTTCAACACGTTCTATATAATAACTATCTTTCTCGTAAGCGCCAGCTCTCTTGTCTTCTTTTTCAACTCTTTTAATCGCTGTTTTAACTGCGTCAAGGTTTTTGTAACCGTCAGATTGATTGCCGGTTAGCTTGTCGACGTATACATATTGTATTTCCGTCTGACTTGAAGATGGCTCTTTAGGTCCTTTTATAGGTTCCGTGAAGCCTGGTCCGGTGCGATAACCCTGCGCACTACTTGTCCTTCTTGTTCCTCCACTATTTTTTGCCATAATTATTCCTCCTCGTTATTTTCTACTGACTGTGCTGCTGATGCGGAACTACCCATACCAAGCATTGCTGCCTGTTGCATCAATTCGTTCTGTTGCTCTTCTTTTATTTCTTTTTCTACACTATCTGCATCATCGTTGAGCGGATTAAGCTCAATGGAGCGACGCTGCGAGGTCGATGGTTTGCCTCCGTTGCTCTGAGTGATAAGTTGCATTAGCTCAACATTATTCTTTGGTATGTACGGCTCAAACACTGGTTCAAAGTCAATATTCTCAGCCACACTCATATCTATGCCTTTAACGTAAATGCCGGCGTTGCAAATACCATTGGCGACGATGTTACTTCTGCGTGTAAACATTTCTCCATACATTTCCGTTTTGTTGCCAACCTTGATAAATGGATCTGTAAACATCAAACGTATAGCTGCGCCGCTCGTATTGTTGCCGAGAGTTTTCATGTTCTCGAACGATATGTCTGGAGTCTGCGTAAAAGCGAAAATAATACTGAATAGGTAAGCAATCTCGCCCTTAACCGATTCGGGCGAATGGTCCCAAGATAAGACGTTCATTTTTGTGTCTTTTCCTCCTTGGAATACTGCACCCTGTTCGCCTTTCTCGGCAAATCCCTCCAAGCGTCCCTGTATAAAATACTTCGGCGTGCCAAAATAGTCATTTGTGTCACCCCAATTTGATATACATTCCTCCACGCGGTCTGCTGCCCATTGAACGTCTGCCCATTCGGATTTGTATTGACGATAGTATACGACTGGTATTTTGGTAAAGCCATGTGGTTTTGCTTCTCCCGTGAGCGTCCAACCTGAGCCATTATTGATGTACTTGTACACATGACTGTCTGTGTATACATCAAAATGCAGTTCAGACGTTCCAAGCTCGTCAAATGTGTAGTATTCACGTCCAAAGCCGTCCATGCGATGCCAGTCGTTGAAATGAGGATAGAGCTTATCCCCATTGGCAGGAGATAAAAGCTGTACACGTATCTCACCTCCGAGTCGTCCGTTTTCGTTGGTTGTCATATACCACAACTCTGCCGCTTCACATTGTGATGATACTGTACGGACGAGCTGTTTGTCAAAGTACTTCATTTTGTTGTCATGGTAGCAGTGCAACAATGCATCAAAAAGCTGCTGCTGCTTGTTGTCAAGTGACTTTAACAACACCCCGTGTGAGTTTGCTTTGTACGTTACGGCGTTTGTCAGCAAGAATCCGACAAGTCGCTCCACAATAATATTTTGCGTAGGCAGAGCAATGCGCACTCGGTCAACAAGTTCGGTTTTGTATATAACCTGTCCTGTAATCGGGTCTTTTTGGTCTGTAGGAACTTTTATCTTCTTATTCTTGCGTTTGTTTTTGTCGAAGACGTCATGTTTGTAAGGATCCCACTGTTTCATAAGTGTTTCAAAATTCTCATGCTGTGGTGATTTTCGTGCCGTTAGTAACATATGTACTGTGTTGGCATCATTGGCGAGTATTTCTGTAATCTTTTTCATATTTTGCTAACTTTGTTAGCAAAGTTATAGCATAGATATATTATCTTATGCTAAAATTATGCATCCTGTGTAAACAAAAACGACCCTTAAGCTTTTATATTATCCCTAAAATTTCGCTTGCGCTCATGCCGCTGCCGTAAGCACCAAGAACCTTGTCGAGAACAACATAACGAATACCGTCTAATCCGTGATTCCACATGTCAATTGGTACATTGCGCCACTTTCCTTCTTTGTCCCGTTGCCAAGTGTAGTTGTTGAACTCCTTGCGAATATTCATAGAACGTCTTGTAACGTGTATCTTGAACTGTTGCATTTTCATAATGCCAGCGTTTACAGAACCATTGAACTTTGTAACAGGTTTGATATTCATACCTGCATTGTATATCTCATCAACAAGACGTGGGTCTGCGCTCTCTGATATTATTTCTAAGTCACCTTTTATATTTTTTAGTTCTCTAATTATATCGTCAGTCATCATTTTCGTTTGATAGCAACGCTCGTCTACATATAGGTCGTTACCACATAGATAGACTTCTACAATAGCTGTAGGGTCGTTGGTATAGCCAAAGTCCATGCCAATCCAATGGTGTCTATGTGCTTCCACTGGTATATAATCGTCAACAACGACATTCTCAAATACAAGACCCTCAACAATGGCACGCTGTCCGAGTCCGTAAATTCGCCACAGGCTCGGATTTTTCCATTTAAGACTTTCAATCTCAGCGATTACCTTTGGCTCAAGGAATGGATTGTCCTTATAAGTAGATATGAACCAATAAGTATTTTTCTCCTCGTTTACTTGGTTTATCCAGTGTTCTTCTGAGAAAGATGGATTATAGTCGAGTATGGAGAACTCTGTAGTACGCATTTGAAGCTGCTGCCACTCAATAAAAGAAAGCTCGTTAGCCTCATTTACGAACAAAATCTTACGCTTTGAACCGCGCACCTTCTGCTCGTCGTCGGTGGAGAAAAATTCAATCCATGAGCCATTAGGAAATGTGTAGACATACTCCGACTTGTTCATTGACTTGTCATTCCACCAACCAAAGGACAGCATCACATTCTTAAAGTCACGGTATACAGTACGCTTAATAGAAGGCATACCGGCACGTATAATGGAAACGGTTGTGCCAGCGTTATTAAAGCAATAGACACAAAGGAACTGCACAATCGACCATGTTTTGGCTGAGCGCGAGCTTCCTTGCAACGACACGGTTGTGAACCCTGCTTTCTTGGCAGCGTCCACTTTCATGTAGTTCTTTGCTAAAAATACGTGTGGCATTTGTGTATATTCTATTCTTTATCCGGTTGTGCTTCTTTACGTTCTTTCTCCTTTTGTATCTCCGCAAGAACCTTGTTGTATTCTTCTGTGCTTGTAACGACATGCACTTGCAAAGGATCCTGCTTAATTTGCTCACCTTTGCTTGTAAGGTCTATATGCTGTATCTTGCCATAGGCTCTATCTACGACACGTTCGAGTATATCCATACCTTTTTTGTCAAGTATGCCTTTGGCAACGATACGCTGCATCATAGGACGTGTCTTGTCGGCAAGAACGGCTTTAAGCTCGTCCTCGGGCAGGGTGGCAATATACAGAAACGACTCGGCTATGGTCTGCGATGTTGGCACTTCATAGCCTTTTTCCTTCATTTCAGCGATAAACGTCGTCATCGTCTTAGGCTTGGGTGGACGCCCTTTAGGATTGGTAATCTCTCCCTTTTTAAACTTGCCTTTCTCCAAATTGGCAAGTTGCTTTTTGCGTTTATTTTCATTTTTTGATAGTGCCATATAATATCCTTTCCTCCTTATATCTTCCTTTCATTATGTGTTTAACGTGCGTTTAAACACGTTTATCGAATATTTAAACGCATTTATCATTATTTAAAGCCATTTTACGGCACATTTCGAGAATGTGCATATACTCCATCAACTCACCACGACGGAGTATGTTAGCGCATAAGCTGACAAAAGCAGTCGCTTTATCATTCTCGTTTATGCGCTTTATTTCACTTGCGCTCAACGTCAGCAAACACTCCATCACCGCCACCTTGTCCTTTGCAGGCAACGATGATGAAATGTTTATGTTGAGTGTGCGCTCAATCGTTGTTTTGATGGAGAGATGCTTACTCATAGTTACTATTGTTTACACGTTGCATAAATTCACTACATCTGACAAACCGTTATCTCCATTTTTTTGTGACGTAGGACATATTTTTTGTGTATTTATTTTGTTATATCAGTTTTGTTTGTTATTTTTGTAAATAAGCTTTTGCTTGAGGGGACACTCGGTAGGCTTTCTAAATCCGACCCCCACTAAGATGCAAAGGTGGCAAGGGGAAGCCTCTCTTGCTATTTATTCCTGTTACAGTTTTTTTGACACTTCCATGTCATGCCAATACAACTCATGTTTATTGTTCACCACGAGCACACCTTTGAGCTTAATTAGATTACTACCATTTCGTGCTCTGTTATGCTCGTACCAATCAATTCCTTTTTGAATGCTTTGTCGCGATAAAACACCGTGTTTGTCGTATATAGCAGCAAGGCTTACACCTTTATCACTCGCATGCTCCAATGCTGAAAGTATGCCATATTTAGCATTGTCTGATTGTTTTGTTGTCTGCTCATAATAATATGTGCCAACCTTTGCGTCCGGAAATGTTGGTTCGCCTTTAACGGACAATCTAAATGATACTCCTCCATTTTTTAAATCTTCTGGAAGAAGATATACACCATATCCAAGCCTTGCAAGTTCTTTTGCGAACTTGAATTCATCGTTGATTCTTGCTTCGTTTGCATGCTTGTGCCCTTCTTGCCAAATTACATATCCTCCGCTATTTCTGTTATAGTAGTCGATACCGTTTCCTAAAGTTCCAAGCCTTTCTCTTTCGCCTGTATAATAAGCGTACGATTTCGGCATTGGTGGTCCTATAAGTCGTGTACCGCCTGGTCCTTTTGCCATTATTATCCTCTGTATTTAAAAGAAACGGTCATTCTGTTGTATGATGTCGATTTCTTATTCTTGAAATTTTGTATTTTACCTGTTTCACTACCTTTTCCTGTTCTTGACAGTTTTCTTGTTACTATCCACTTGGGAGATTTGCTTCTTGAATGTATAAATGCAGGTGCACTTGATACGCACAAGTATGTATACCCATTGTCCTTGTACATCTGCGCTATTGCGTCTGTCATGTGCCTTCCTATACCCACACCTTGATAATCTGGCAGAACAACAACACGATGTTCTTTCCTCGCATTTTTTAATTTTGGGTGCGGAAAAGGAAGTATGGAGCAGAATCCTGCCAAATCTCCATTAGCCGTGCATACATACACATGTGCAGCTTTGTTATGATAATGACTCAGATAATGATACTTAGCAAACAGTTTCCAAACGTCATCTTTGTTTTTCTTGACTTCGTAGATGTCAAGTCTGATATCTGGTCTATTTTTTTTTTGCGCATCACATAAGTGAAACGTCATATCATTGGTATTAAAAACCCAATCAGGCAACAACCAGTCTTCTACATCAAAATGGCACGTGACAGCAATCATTTTTTTATTTGATTGTTTTCTGATTGCTTTTTGCATAGCAAAAGAACCAATTTTTGCAACATTCCTGTCAACCACTGATGTGAACTCGTCAAAGACAAACAATTCATCATCTGAAAGAATTGCTCTTGCTAAATCACAACGCATTTTTTCTCCATTGCTTAGCACTTGATATGGTTTTAGCCATGATGGAGGAGAAGAAAAACCTACTGCATTGAAAGCTTTAGTAATTTCGTCAACGCTGCGATTACTTGGCATATCGTCGAGTATGGTTTCGTGAGTATATTCAAAGTTTGTAATGTAAGCGTTTGGGAACAGTTCTTTGGCTATTGTTGTTTTGCCTGTTCCAGAATTGCCAACGATTAATCCCACTGACCATTCATTCGGTAATGCTATATTTCCTTTGAAGTGTTCTATTATATTTTCAGTTTCCAAATCAAATGTTCCCATGATACTTGCAACACGGAACGTTTTCTTTGGCTTCACTTCTCTTATAATGTCAAAATTCGGCATTCTAAATTCCTCCCTGTTAGTTCTTCATAAAGTGATTGCATCGTTTCTTCATCTTTGCAGTCTACTTCGAGTTTGTATTCAGAAACTATTTCATCTGAATAATCCTTTTCTTCTTTTTCTTTCTTTTCTAAATTGTCGGCATCTTCAGATTCCGTCAGAAACGAGCAATCAACGCCCCAGTCCTGCAAATCGTCTACCTCCCAATCACCGTTAGCAAGCTCGTCCCAGTCCCAGTTTCCTGCCTGTACATTGTCCTTGATGGCGTATTCCTTAATTTTGGCAATGGACACGTCCTTGTTGAGTATGAAGCAAGGCAAAGCGTCGAATCCCTCCACGCCTTCATTGTGCAGCTCCTGACAGATACGCAAACGCATATTGCCGCAGATAACGACAAACTTGCCACCTTCGACAGCGTATACCATGAGTGGCTTGTATTGCAGCAGCTCTGGCGAGTCCTTGAGTGACTTTTTTAGCTTGTCATGTTCCTCTCCTTTGAGGTAGCGAGGGTTCTTTGGGATGCCCACTATCTGCCCTTCATTAAGCTCCAGACAGCTTAGGCTTATTCGTTCTTTAACGCCCAATTCGCTGAGCGTGTTATTCTGCTTTTTTGCCATATTAAACGTGTTTTATAATGATTTAAAGCAAAGTTAAGCAGTTTTATCAAGGTTTATAAGGATTTATCAGTTTCCGTGTAAACAAAAAGGGCACGCTACGTTTTTGCCGTGCGTACCCTTTAAATGTGTGTTGTTTTTATACTGTTACTTTGATTTTTGTTTGTTTATCCACTCTTTCATTTCTGGGGCTTTCATGTCAACCGTCCATTCTTTTTTCTGTTTATCCCAGTGTATGTCCAGATTGTAAGGTTCTGATTTTATGTCTTCACCCTTTATAGCTCTTTTTGCATCATCCATAGAGAAGAAAGCAGGACCCTTAACACCTTCAACAGCATACATTTTTTGACCGAAACCATCTTCCAAGGTTATGATTTTCTCACCTTTAAAGCTGGTTTCCTTAATAATGCTGTTGTTGCTATCTTTTAAATCGTCGTGTATTGACAAATATTTGTCAATATAAACCTGCTCATTGTAGCCTTTTCTGCTCAGACTTGCTTTATTGGCACCTATGCGTCGTGTGCCCCCCATTTTTTGCCATAGTTTTACTTATTTATCTGTTTAACAAGTTTAACAACCCTTTACGCACAGCTTTTTGCACCTGTGATTTTGTATAAGTTGTTGCCATGCCGTAAGAACCACTATTTGTAAACACTTCACGACCGTAAGAATATCCGTCAGATTTTCTTACGACATCAATGATATGCCTGCCATCATATGACGGGACATGATTTATGCGATACTCTACACCTTTGATAGTTATATCCTCGTAGCTGTTTGCTTTTGGCAGTTTAAAACTATTTATTTCTTTTGTTTTTGCGCTTATATACTCAGCATTATATTTAGTGCTTGCGCTCGCATTGTTTGCGCTTACTGTTCTTGTTGAACCTCCACCTTTTGCCATAATCTTTCGTTATTTTTGCAAAGTTAATATTTTATGTAGTCAGGGGGGGTAAGCATTGCCTACCCCGTGTAAACAATTAATCCTCCTCGTCGTCGCGTTCAAGTTCTGCGTCAGGATTTTCTGCCTTGAACACTCTCCATGCTTTGTTAAGTCTGCGACGCTGATATTTAAGGTCGTCTTCAAGTTCTTCCCAACCTGTAAGGTATATATCACCATCTTCTTCTACGTATTCAACTTTGTAGTCTAAGTCATCTACGGAAGCCTGAAAACCAACAACGTTACCATTTTTATCTTTAATGTCATTAGCTTCAACCATTCCCATTGGGCTGTAACCTATACAGGTACATTCAATGTTGGGTAGTAACATATCGCCTGATGCGTCAAAATATTCTCTAAGGTCGTTGTTAAGTTTTGCGACCTTTGCTTTGCGTGTGTTGAGCTTGTTAAGCTCTCTTTTTGTAAGCTGTATCATTGTTGTATCTCCTTTTATTAGTTGCTTATTAATTTTTACATCGCAAAATTAATATGTTATCTTCAAACAACCAAATAAAACTAATAGAAATATTAGCATTTAATATATTTTAAAGCTTGCTAAATGCGTACATTATATATAAAATAAAAGACCGACCCTCGCGAGTCAGCCTTCTACTTAAACCTTTGCTTATGAGTAAAGCAAAGGTACTTCATTAATTAATAATCACCTAAAAATCACTTGTCGCTAAATAAACTAATTTTTGTCTTCAATGTTTTGTTTACTGTTCGATGAAAAATCCTCTATCTGATGCGTGAACGGTGTGAGTTTTTCAAGTTCTTTCTTAACTGAAAATTCTTCGTTGAAGAATGCCACACCTTCGTGTATCTTTTTTAACGCTTCTATTTTTTTCTTTGTCGTAACAACAGGATTAATATAGATACAACCATTCTCTTGGGCGAACCGCCGGCATTCGTTGCCGCCACCGTATATAACGAATAGAGGAGTTTTGCCCAAAGCCCAGTCCTTGGCGATAGACAATTCAAAGGCAAGGTTGTTCAGACGGTCGGAATATCCGCGTGTAGCGAAAGCTCTCCACCCACGGGGAACGCCAAGCATATTAAGCTGATACCATTTTTGTGCTACATTAAGGTCGACGAATATGCCAATGCCACGGGTCTGCATAGCGCACGCAATCCATCGCTTTTTGTAGAGAGCTTGCATGCCGAATGATATAGGAGTCTCATTGAACAAAGAGAAATTGGGCTCTACAATGTTTGCAGGATGATGTTGTTTGTATATCTTTTCGGGATGTTCGTATACTGTAGTGAAGCGGTAATCGTCAGTATAGAAATGTAGTGTTCCGGCGCCATTCATGTTATATGTGCGCTTTTGTTCTCCAAAACATAAGAATGGTATCTGACAACATTCTGCTTGCATATTGATGTCGAGTGTAGGAATCTCCAGTTCGTTGTCGCTTGGAAACAACATATCTGGGATTGTAATATCATAATCTCTTCTCATTGTCATAGGTTTTAAGTATATTCTTGATTTTATTGTATAATTCGACAACCATCTTGTCTTTGACCTGTAAATACTGCGCATACTTACGTGCCTGATTTATTACGTTTGCACGTGTGCGAGCAATGAGACGCGCCGCACGATCTGGATGAATGCAATAATCACGAGTGAAAAGACAATACAAGCCGCGTAGGGTATTTGCACGCACGTTTTTTCTTTCTGACACAAGCTCCAAAAAGGTGACTTGTCCTACATCGCAGACCGCTTGCATGATGCGCTCTGCCCAAAAATACTGTTCAGTCTGTGTAAATGTCATAAGCAATTATTTATTAGTTTAACGCTTCAAAGATACTGAAAACTAATAATAAATCAATATAAAGTATTAATAAATTATAAATAATTAAGAGAATGTATTAGTTTGATGGATATTTTTATTAGTTTTGTGGTGTGAAAAATAGCAAAGCTATTAATCACCACTAAGCGAACCGTGTACATCGTGAAGTGTATAACATGGATTTAAGGCGCGTCTTAACTGACGCATTAAATACAAAGCGATAAGGTAAGTACACAACCTTGTCGCTTTTGCTTTTTACAGACATGAAGATAAAGAGAATCATAATAAATCAGATGTATCGCAACTCTCAATTGAGAAAGGCGATTGCATTCTCTTTGTTTGTAAAAACACACACTCGCAATTCTATTGTTAAGGATTGGAGCGTAAATAAATTGCATGATATTACAGGTATAAGCGCAAATGCTATCAAGGATAGATTGTCTATCCTTAGAAACATGGAATTGATAGAGGAGACAGGTCTTAACAAAAAGCACCTCGTTTTTAAATCATTGCATAGTCACACGGCGCATCGTAATATCGCTATACCTGAACTTACGTTTAAACCTAACGTTAACTTAAAAAAGAATGCTTATGCGCAAGAAATCAAGAACATAGAAAATGGTTTGACCGCAATGTTACTTGTGGAAATACAGCGTCGTAAGGATTTTGCCAAACAAATGATTCAGCAAAGAAGCAATCCTTCTTCAAAAAAGGAATATAAGAAAGCTACCAAAACTTGTAATCGTTTTTGTTATGGCAGAAAATTCGTAGACAATGGCATCTCATACAAATATATGGCGGCAAAAATAGGTATGTCAGTATGTAAGTCAATACAAATTGTAAAACTTGCGGTAAAATGCAATATTATAAAGAAAATGCGCAATATCTGTAAACGTATTGCAATTTGTAGTAAATATACAGAAGACATGCTTGTAAACTACACGTACAGTTATCGTAATCATATTTATAAAAATTACGCCAACAAATACGCTGTCATATAGTATGGTATTTATTTAATTATAAAAAACTAAGACTGAAGTTTAACGTAAAATGAAAACAAAAAATTATGAAGACAACAATTAGTTTTGTAGACGATGCAACCACAAAAGAAGCTGGGGTGTATGCTTTAAAGTATGGTTGGGCTTTTACAAAGGGTGTCTGTAAAGACATTAACAGTTTTGTGCATAGACAGCCGTGGATTTGCGTGGCGGTGGTGTCGATAGTAGCTGTAGCAACCGGTTTTATACTTGTGAACGACGCGAGGATGGAAAGAGACCATGCAAACAAGGAAATGGTAAAGCTGCAACAACAAGTAGAACGGTTGAGTTGTGTGGCGGAAGCGGAAAGGAGTATAAAATGAGTTACAATCCTTTCGTTCCTTCTCAATGGCGCACAGCCATTCTTACACTCGATAATGGAGAGCGTGTTCGTGCTAAGGTTCTCATGCCTCATACTGACAAACCCTTATGGCACACCGACCTTGAGCGTCGCTTCATTCACGACTTTAACAAGTCACAACCTAAAGCTATTCATAAAGTTATAAAAGTACATATTTTACGCAATTAACATGATTAAACCAGAAAAATTAAGAATAGGGGATTATGTAAGGGTCAGCAGTGATAACTGCATGATTCCCCAAGGAGCACTTTGTGAAGTTGTAGACATAGACTCCGAGCGAACATGTGAAGACAAGAAAGGACTTGCGGGTCTACTTCAAGTCGTTAGGGAAGAGTGGGAGTTTTCTCACGGCGTTTGGTGTGATTATATTGAGGGTATTCTCCTTACTCCCGAAATCCTCGAAAAGAATGGATGGAATAAGAGACATGATCCGACTTCTTCTTGCGATATTTACTCAAAAGGCAAAGACGCTTTTTATGTAAGCTTAGAACAAAGTATTTATAAAAAACAAGAAGGATTTGAGCTTGTTGTAGCCGACTCAACTTATCGTTTTGGAAATAAACTCCAGTACGTCCATCAGCTCCAACATATCCTCTGGGCGCTCGGAGAGGACGCAAAATTAATCATTTAACAACTCACAATTATGAAAAAGATAATGTTCAACGACCGCTACGGTCTCACCCAAGCCGTTCTCGAAGGTCGAAAGACGCAGACAAGGAGAATCGCATATACCGCAGGCAGAATGGAAGGTCTTACCATTAGGCAGGATTTAGAAGGAGTAAACAAAGGCAGAGCGTGTCTGTTTGAAGGAGGCATCCTTCTTGCCAAATCCGCTTACAAGCTGGGCGAAACCATAGTCATCGCCCAAAAATACGATAATCTGGTAAAGGACGATGAATTCTACCGCCTTTGTGGCATTCACGGAATGCCCTTGGAATGCATCAAATACGAGAAAGGATGCACCATAAGATGTTCGTCCGTGCTGACCTTATGCCCCATCACATCCGCATCACCCGCATCCGCGTCGAACGTCTGCAAGATATCAGCGACGAGGACTGTCTGGAAGAAGGAATTTGGACACGAACCGGAAGATGGTATTGTTATAACATCATAAAACGTGGAGAGGAATATTACGACCCTTATCCCGACCCGCGTGAAGCCTATTCTGTCCTCATCGACCGTATCTCAGGCGAGGGCACATGGCAGTCCAACCCCTACGTCTTCGTCTACGACTTCGAACTAATCCGATAAATTCAAAAATAAGCAATTATGATAGTAATCAAAATCAAGACATGGAAGGACTGGAAGAAGGACTTCATCGATTGGGTAAAGGAACCACGGCGCAGGACCTGTAAGGAGTATGTGAACTATATGGAAGCGTTGGAAAAAAAATCGCTCTATAAAGTGATAAACAACGTATGTGACAAATACAACAATATGACCGAAGAGCAAATTCATGCTATCAGTGATGCAGTGGAGATTTGCGTCGCCGATTGTGCAAAAACAACGCACAAGCTGATAGACGATTGCATACCTATAAAGTTCTTTTAAAATTAAAATATAAACAATAAACAATCATGACAAAAGAAGAATTTGAAAAGCGCATGAGTGCGCTTAACAAAAAGCGAGTGGCAATCACGCAGGAAATGAGAAACCTACAAGACGAATACGTTTCCAGCTACCCGATTAAGCTTGGCGACAAATGCGTAGACGAGCAGGGTAAGATATGTTGGGTTGCCGATATGAGATTTTGGAGTGCAGAATCAACATGGATGCGTATACTTGTGAATCCAGCCAAGAAGGACGGAACACGTTCAAAACGCGAGGAATACGCCTACGGTGAAGTTACTAAAGTATAACAATTAAAGAAGAAATGGAGGTAAAGACATGAATAATGATAAGCTTGCTGAAGAAGATTTAATAAATCTTAGAGGTTCATTGAACTTGCTTTGTA